>ERZ779843.41-NODE-41-length-161721-cov-13.133726_pt1 | contig 161721 bp, 133 predicted proteins | sample MGYA00511560_ERZ779843 | MGnify/ENA primary metagenome ERZ779843 (study PRJEB29588, sample SAMEA2158062) | human gut metagenome | biome: human gut; feature: human-associated habitat; material: faeces | place: Denmark | collected 2008/2010 ... | reverse complement strand
TTAATTTTTAATAACTATTTTTGTTTAATAATAATGATTATATCTATAATCATTATTTGGTTGTATGCACCTGTAGAAAATGTAAATAAAAAAATTAATGAAAAGAGTAAAAAAAAGTTTAAAAGACTTTCAATTATAGAAATAGTGTTAAGTTCATTTGTTGCAATTTTGATTTTATGTATGTTTCATTTTTATCAGGCACTGGTAATATTTCCTACTTTTTTTGTAATAGATATATCAGTTCTTGTTGAAGTAATTTTATCAAAAAGGAGAAATAAAAAATGAAGAAATCAATGAAAATGGCAAAAAAAATTATTGGATTTTTTGCTGTTAAATCAGCTAAGTTTGCTAGTGGGGCAGCATCATTATGTGGTTTTTGCCAGCCCAAAGAACCTGAGTTACTCAGAAACTATTTTATAAAGAATAAGAAATCATATAAAGAATGAAACTCTTATAACTTAGAAATTTATTAAAATATCATTTTGAGGAGGAAGAAAGAAAATGCAAAAAATAAAAGGTATAAAAACTATTGTATCATGTGCATTAGCTGTAGGTTTGTGTGGATCAAGTTTTGTACAAATGGTATCGGCAGAAACAATTTTACCGGACAGCGGAATTTACATTGACAAAACTCTGTCGGAAAAGCTTAGCAGTATGTCTGACGAGGACAAGTTGGATGTGTCAGTCTGGACAAAAGATATTGATTTTTCAACAGTCAAAAAAGAAACAACGGTTAAATTGAAATCGGATTACAATTTTAATTCTGAAAAACTTGAATTATTAGATATGTCATTTGTTGATGAAAAATTAGACAATAGTACTGCATTAAAAATCAAGAGAATTGATAGTGATGTTACAGACGAAGATACAGAGACTGTTATTGAAGAAAAAAGAAACATTGCATCTGATATGTATGAAGAAAACAACCAAAAATTTTTGGATAAAATTGAATGTCATGAAGACGATATTATTTATGAGTCTAAGTATGCACCAAATGTAATTCTTTCTCTTGACAAAGAACAAATTAATTCTCTTTGTAAAAATCCAAATGTCACTGATATTTACTATTATGAGAAAGAAGCTGAGAATTTATTAAATCCGCAAAATTATGATACAACGGAGTTAAGTCAGGAAGAAAGAGCAAGTACATATAATTTTTCAGTTGAACCTTATGATGTGACGGGTATAAGCGAAATGCGAGATACATTTGGTTTTACCGGTGAGGGAGTTAAAATTGGTGTAATTGATTATCCTTTTGCTAACTCAAGTGAAATTGATTATTTTAATAGAGATACTTTTGCTCTGTATCATTGTTCTTCAAACGGAATAATTGATAGTTATTCTTCGCATGGCAACTGTGTGTCATGCATTATTGCAGGAAATTATTCAAACAGCACAACCGGAGATACCTTTGTTGGTGCTGTTCCTGATGCAAAACTGTATGCAACAGCGGGTGTTGATTTTAGAGCAGCACTTGAGGTATTACTTGATAATGGAGTCAATGTAATAAACTCCAGTATGGTATTTGGAAACGATGGTAATAACAATTATGGTGATACAGCAAAATGGATTGACCATATTGTTTCTCAACATAATGTAACTTATGTTGGTGCGGCAGGCAATGCTGGAGAAAACGGTGTAGGTAGTGGTCAGATGGCATACAATATGATAACTGTTGGTGGTTGTAATAATAACGGAACCTTATCGGGTTATTCCTCTTATACAAATACTGACGGTAAAAATTATAAACCAGATTTAGTTGCTCCAGGAGATAGTTTTGTTTTACCTGCAACAAGAGATAGCAGTACTGCGATACCAAATGCTGCAAGCGGAACTTCATTTTCGACTCCTATGGTAACAGGTGCAGTAGCCCAATTGTGCCAGGCAAGTTCGTCGCTCAAAATAAATCCAAGATTAATGAAGGCTGTATTACTTGCAGGTACCGAGATAACTGACTCAATGGATGAAAGTGAAGTTATTTCAAATTCCAGTGGTAATACCGCTTTAAGTAAAATGTATGGTTCAGGTATGCTTAATGTGATTAATTCATATGCCTTGTATTCAGCAAGAAGAAATTATGCATCTGGAAGCATTACTTCAAGTGTAAATTCAGTGGGTAAAACAATGAGCATAAATGCTACTGCAGGTAAATTGGTAAGAGTGTGTGCTGTATGGGATAAACCAAACACTGTTTCAGATTCTCATTCAACCGGAACAATTACATCACCTAATCTTGATACTTTTAAATTAAAAGTCACTGATCCAAAGGGAAATTCATATACCTCGTATTGTAGTTATGATAATAAATCGATGGTTTCATTTGTATCATCAGGTAGCGGAACATATACTATTCAGCTTATAAGGCGAGGCACTTTTGTTAGTGATAACATTAGATACGGTATAGCGGCTTCAGTGCAGAACAGATAAAGCTGGGGGATAAGATTGAAAAAGAAAATTGAAAATAAAAGTGTTCCTGAAATAAATTTGCAATTCAAACTTTTGTCGGCAATCGGAATTATCATTATAGTTTCCGGACATTGTTATCATGGCGGAATGGAACTTGCTTATAACTGGTTTCCGCCGTATTCGTATAATTTGGCACTGTTTGTATTTATATCGGGATATTTTTACAAAACCGATTATGAAGAAAATATCGGAAAATACATATGGAAACGAACAAAGCGGCTTCTTATTCCTGCGTATCTGTGGAATATATTTTACGGTGGTATGGTTGCATTTCTCGGTTTGTTTGGATTTACTATAGGTGCAAAGCCTGATTTATACAATCTTTTTGTTATGCCGTTTGTTGACGGTGAGGCTTTTCAATATAACCTCGGTTCATGGTTTGTGTACCCGCTGTTTTTGGTTTGTATAATAAATGTGCTGTTCAGAAAATTTTTGAAACTGATTCATCTTGACAATGAATTTATAGTTTTGATAGTGTATCTCGCAATCGGAATGATAGGAATTAACACTGCACTAGAAAATCCGACTGCAATTAACGGTATAGTGAAACTTCTTGTCAGAACAATGTTTTTCCTGCCCTGTTATGAATTCGGTCGCTTTTATAAAGCTGTGCTCGAAAAGAAAGACACTCTCAATAATGTTGCGTACTTTGCAATTATATTTGCTGTACAGCTGATACTTTTAACTTTTTGCAAAGATTTGGAGTACACTCCGTCGTCATTTACTAAATTCAACAACGGTTTTATAATTCCGTATATCTCGTCAATCACAGCAATTGCATTTTGGCTGAGAGTTTCAAGATTACTTGTACCTGCCATAGGAAACAGCAAACTTGTAAGGCTTATAGCTGACAACACATACGGAATTATGGTAAATCAGCTTGTAGGTTTTATGTGCCTAAAATTTGTATTCTACGGATTAAGCCGCATTACTTCAGGCTCATTGTTTGGTGACTTTAATGTTGCATCATTTAAATCAAGTATATGGTACTACTATCTCCCAAACGGTTTGCAACAGTGGGCTTTTGTATATCTTATATTTGGTCTGTTTGTACCGATATTAATTAGCATTATTTTAAATAAAATCTGTCATATTGCACACAGTTCTATTTTTAAAAAAGTATAGTTATTTTGAGAATAACGGGGATGCAGATTAATGAGAAAATAATTTCAATATTTTTATTAAATTGTAAATTCATAATGAAATACAGATACAAAAATCTTCCATAGGTAAGCCCACCCATAAGTCACTGAAATTGTACCAAAACAATAGATATTATGTTGTATTTGCTTTTTGTTTGTGATACAATTTAAATCGAAAATAGCAACAGCCTTAATGATGTAGTCAGAATAATCGACCTTTCGGGTACAGAAGTTGCAAGCTATGTCTATGACTCTTGGGGTAACATAAAAGATACCAAAGGCGAGCCGACAATTCGAGAAATAAACCCGATTCGTTACCGTGGCTATGTTTATGATACCGAAACTTCACTCTATTATCTTCAAAGCCGCTATTACGATCCATTCACAGGCAGATTTTTGAATGCGGATATATATTGTGATACCCAGTCAGGTACTCCTCTAAGCACAAATATGTTTGCTTATTGTGAGAATAATGTGGTAATGAATATGGACAATAAAGGCTATAGCATAGGTATATCTAGTGGTTGGGTATGATTTGATTATCGATGTGTTTGCAGCACCTGTTGCCTTAGCATACCATGCAATAAAAATTGCAGTAAAAACGTACCTCAAAAAATATAGAGTGAAAAAAGTTGCAAAGTATATAATAAAGAAAATAATATCAAAATGCAAAAAAATCCTATTAAATTTACTAGATTACTTAATAAGCTATTAATGAAAGTTATAAGAATCTCTACAAAATTAATTCGAGATGACATTATCAATAAAGGAATAGGAAAGATTTTGGGTGTTCTTAACAGTAAAAGAGTAAGTCAATTATATGACGCGGTTTGTATGTTTCTATCTACCGGTGCATTTATTGCGGGAGTTCTTGATATTGTTACGGATAAACATTTTGATGGTGTTATACGCATTTAGTAAGTATAAAAGAGGTTTAAAATATGGCAAACTTAATAGTTAATCTTAACAATTACAATGATAGCAAATGTGAAATTATTGTAAATGGTATTGATATATTTAAAAATCAAAAGCGTATCCCTATTACCAAAAGTGGGACATATAAAATCAATATTATTATTTACAACACTATGAAAATAAAAAATAAATTTCATTTTAATTTAAAAAACTTGCTTCCATATTTTCCTTATTTTTATAGAAAGGAGGTTGAAAGCGGAGGCAAGATTAATAATTACAGAATTACTTCATGGGACAATTATATCGACTTTATATCCTTTGATTTTAATGCTACTTTTGATGAAAATTTGATTGAAAGAGAAAATATTTTCCTGAATGTGAATTTTGATTTTATGGGAAAACAAAATTATATTGGTGGAAATGATTTCTATAATTACCCACAGGTATCATCAAATGATGAAATAGAAATAACTGACATTGAGCTTAATGAGAAAAAAATATTGAATAAAAGTAATTATAAAAGAAATCAGTTTTTATTGTGCGTAACACAGAGTCTATTCTTATTGTTTGTGGGAATTTTATCGTTTGTATTCATAGCAGATTGTGGTAACAACTTATTTTATAGCGTTATTTCAATATTAGTTATAATGCATTCTGTTTATACATTCGTAAGAAATATAATCAAATTGTATAGATATATTTCTTAAAAGTTAATTTGTTTGCAAGAATAAAATATTTGAGTAAATCAATAAAATTAATCGAGTAGGAGGCTACCCATTAGTTGAGTAGCGACCTCTCACACCAGCATGGAGTGAATAAAACGATACCTTCTTGTAAATTTTAAAAAGCAAGTGCATATCAGAAAATTGAAGATAATCAATAACAATTACTTATTTAATATTTTTAACATCTGAGCCATAGGGCTCTTTTTTTATGCCTAAAATTATTGTAAACTTATTTTTCTCGTGTTGCAAGAATGGGTGACAAAAACGGTGGACTTCGCAAGCTTCATGCTCAACCAAGCTCCTTAATATCTCCGACCTTCTGATCAGCTATATCACGAATGTCGGCGCATGACAGGGGCTTCTCAAGGTCGGCAGTTCTCTTGTGCCGTTTGTCAACAAGTTTCCCTGCAATACCGAGCTTTACAAGCTGATGACGACTAAGTTTGGAGATGGATAAAATGCAGAAATTGCGGTGTTCGTGTCGTATCGTGAGAGGTTAGCAAAAATAATCATGTTAATTGGTGCGAAAATTAAAGGAAATATCATTGATTTTTACACGAACATCTGCTATACTATGGTCAGTACCTTTAAGGAGGACTGCTTATGTATAGAAAGATTATGGGCTTCTTGGAAGCGTGGAAAGATAGCGTTCACCGCAAGCCCCTTATTTTACAGGGTACGAGACAGGTCGGAAAGACCTATTCCATTCTGGAGTTCGGGCGTACTCACTATGAAAATGTGGCATACTTCAACTTTGAAACCAATCCAAAGCTGAACGAAACCTTTGAGGAAAACATCAGCCCCGATTATCTCATACCGATTTTATCTCATATCGCAGGTCAGACTATCGTAACGGAAAAAACTCTGATAGTCTTTGACGAGGTACAGCTCTGCGAAAGGGCGTTGACTTCGCTCAAATATTTTTGCGAGAACGCTCCGGATTATCACATCATCGTCGCAGGTAGCTTGCTCGGTGTTGCGGTCAACAGAGCAAAATTCTCTTTTCCCGTAGGAAAGGTCGATATGAAAACGCTTTATCCTATGGATATGGAGGAATTTATGTTGGCGCTCGGTGAGGACGATTTGGTAGAGCAGATTAAAAAATGCTTCCAAACCGATACGCCGTTGCCGTCTGCCTTACACGATGCTGCAATGCAGCTTTACCGTCAGTATCTTGTGGTCGGCGGTATGCCGGAGTGCGTGATGCAGTTTGCCGAAACAAAGGATTATATCCTTGTCCGCCATACGCAGGACACGATACTTGCAAGCTATCTCAATGATATGAGCAAGTATAACAACTTGAATGAAATCAAAAAAACCAGACTTGCCTACGATAACATTACCGTTCAGCTCTCAAAGAAGAATACCCGTTTCCAATATAAGCTGATTAAGAAAGGCGGACGGGCTTCTGAGTTTGAAAATGCGATTGAATGGCTCTGCCTGTCCGGTATCGTGTCACAGGTCTACAAGGTGGAGCAAATCAAAAAGCCGCTTGAAAACTACCGTGATATTGATGCGTTCAAGATTTATGTGTCCGACTTAGGATTGCTTTGTGCCAAGAAAGATTTAGCCGCCAATGACATTCTCTATATGGTCGAGGAAATTAACGACTTCAAGGGCGGTATGGCGGAAAACTATGTCAATGTGCAGCTTACCATTAACGGCTACCACACCTATTATTGGGAGTCCAAGCGTGGAGCTGAAATTGATTTTATCATTCAGCGTGACGGTCAGCTTATTCCTATTGAGGTCAAATCTGCCGACAACACCAGAGCAAAGAGCTTGAAGGTCTATATGGACACCTACAAGCCTGCTTATGCAATCAAGCTCTCTGCCAAAAACTTTGGTTTTGAGGATAACAAAAAAATCGTTCCTCTCTATGCCGCATTTTGTATCTGAAATCAATATCGCAACAGTAACGCTCACAGAAAATGTGGGCGTTATTTTTTTTAGTCTTTTTTATGCCTAAAATCTCTGTGAACTTAGAAAAAGGTGGTAAGAGCAGTTTGTTGTTTAAAATAAAAATGCTATGACTGGTTGTTAGAGGGTAAATTAGAATTTATTCCGATTACGGAGGTAAAGGTTTTTGTATCATTATCAAATTTCATTTCTAAATTTCCATTGTATTTTTCAACTACTCGTTTAATACTTCTAGTGCCAATTCCGTGCATACCGGATGTGCTTTTAGAAGATACGAGAGTTCCATCAATGTATTTAGGTTTTTTATTGCAAGAATTTGAAATTTTAATGATTACAAAATTGGAATTTCTTGTACTAATAGAAAAATCAATAAATTTTTCATTTGTCATTAACGCTGACTCAACTGCATTTTCTAAAAGGTTGTCAAGTAAGGCAGTTATATCATGTTCTTTAATAAAATCAATATTTGCGTTTTTTATACTGATTGTAAAGTTGATGTTATTTTTCTTGCATATCTCATAATACCTATGAGTAATTAAATTGACTGTAGGGTTATTACAGTAGTCAATTGGATTCATAATATTAAAATCATCAACAATTTCAGATATATATTGAGTTATATTTGAATCTTTATTTTCTGATAATTGTTTAATTGTATTTAAGTGTTTAGTTATGTCGTGAATCAACACTTTTGAATTTTCATTCTGTTCGCTTAACAGCTTATAGTAATCTATCGTATCCTTTTCTTGCTGCTTATCTAAAAGTATTTGTGTGTATTTATGATTAACTTTTATTGTTAGTTCGTTTATATAGAAAACAATAATATTTGAAAACAATAGAAGTAAGTTTCCTATAACTAAAGATAATTTAAAATTATCATTTACTGAATAGATAATACAAAGATATACAGTAGTGTGCATTAAAATAATAGAAGCGATTGGCAGAATGCAAAGAATAAGAGCAAATTTAGAATTCGTTTCCATGCTTTCTTTTTGTGATATTTTTATAATTAAATGTATTGATAAGAAATAAAGCAATTTACAAATTGTAGCTTGAATAATTAATACAAAATCATCATTATAGCTTTCAAATAAATCTATTCTGAAAATGATTGAAGAAAAATAAAATACCATTAATTCAGTGACGATCATAAGAAATAAAAGAATTAAGTTGTTAAATAAAGCGGATTTTAATTTTGTATTATAACATAATATTGAAATTAGAAAATTACAGAAAAAGAATCCCAAAAGATTTATAATGGGGATTTCACAAAAATGAAGTATGTATAAAATAATAAAATTTCCTAGTGCAAATAAAAATATGAATTTTTTAGCAATTTTTCTTTTGAATTTAAAATCAAAATAATAAAGAGATATTAGAGATTCGATAAAATATACCACAGCATAACATATATTTGAAGTCATATTGTACCTCCCATATATTCATAAAAAGCTTTTTTGAATGATGCATAGAAACTACGGGATATAGGTACTGTTGCTTTTTTAGAATTAAATGATAATGTGACTTCATTTTTATTAAAGTCTGTTACATTCTTTAAATTAACTATGTAACTATAGTGTGATTGGGCAAAATACTCGTATTTGGATAACTGCTTTTTCCAATAATCAAACTTTTTATTTGAAATGAACTCTTGCGTTTTTGTAACTAGTTTAGTTTTACGATTTTCTATAGTTAAATACAAGATGTCAATTGTAAATATATTGTGACATTCATCAAAATAGTCTAAGATAATTTTTTCTGTGCTTTGTTTATACAGATTTAAAGCAATCTCCATGCTCCTAAAAAATCTATTTTCGTCAATGGGTTTAGATAAAAATCTAAAAACCTTTAAATCCATTGCATCATCAAGATATCCTTGAAAAGATGTAACTATAAAGACAATAATATTCGGATTTAGTGTTTGAAGATGTTTTGTAACAGAAAGTCCATTAACACCGGGCATTTCTATATCAATAAACGCAAAATCAGTTTTAATTTGTTTATCCAATATAGAATCCCCATTTGAAAAGCAGGTAATATCAAAATTATAGGTTGACTGTTTTGATAATTTAAGGAGAAAATTTTTGATTTGCTGAACGATTTTCAAATCATCATCACATATCAGTACATTCATAGAGCTATACCTCCTTAATCAGGATTATAACTCAAAAAAAAGAATTTGTCATCTGTTTTATTCCTGTTCAGTTAAAACTCTATATATTATTTTTGATATCAGGCTCAATGATTTATCATTGCAAAAATTTGTTTGTCAACAATATTTTTAGGAATGTTATTACTTTTTTAAACTACTTAATAAGAGATAGTCAGGTGTGATATTTAATGCATTGCAGATTTTAGCAAATGTTTCAATACCCAGTACAGAGTAACCGTTTTCAATATTTGATATGCGGTAATTTTAGATAACCGAATTTTTACCTAAAAACCCACTATTTTTACCTGTTTAAAATCAAATATTCTAAAAAATGCTATCCTTTCTTTAAGGCGTTATGCCAAGAAAAAGGATAGCATTTTTGATTTGTATTGAATTTTATGTTCTAGCCGTATTTGCGTTAATTCCATTATGATACTTGGCTTTGTGTTGCAGGAATTTGAAACTTTTATTATCGAAAAATTTAAATAAGGTTTAAAGCTACTTCCCTAAATAAGAATTATAGAGTGCAATTTTTGTCGGATTTATTACCATTTTTGCAAAAATCAACATTCACAAATATTTTTTTGATAAATTTATAATAAGAAGGTTGATTACAACGAAAAACAAAAATTCATTATCAAGTAAAATTAAGGACGGAGTAAAAAAATGCACTAATGCAACAGCACATACAAAAGCTGCACTAAATTATGCAAATACGTACAGTCCAGGTCTAGGATTATATCAGGTAACTGGAAAATCAAGTGTTGTATTTCTTGGATAATAATTAAATAGCAACATCATTTCCTATATACTTTTAACATGTTATCCGTAAATTTTGACATAGTTGTATCAATAAACTTTTGTTTAAAGTAAATTATTATACAGAGGAGTAAGCTGATGAAAAAATTTGTAAGTATTTTATTGGCAGTCGTATTAATATTTTCTGTTTTAACCTGCGTCGGATGTGAAGCAGATAAAAAAGAGGAGAATACAATTACTTATTATCATTATGAGCCGTATGTATCACCAGTTTCTATTTTAATATATCAATATAATGAAAAATGTAAGAATGTTCAAAATAGAATCAATATTGTTGAGTTTGATAATATTGAAAAAATGACAAGTCAACTTACAACTGAGCTTATGGCAGGGAAAGGTCCTGATATTATTACATCTGGTGAATTATCTCTATTATCATTATCAACAGAAAAACTTATTAAACAGGGTGTATTTGCAAATATTGACGATATTATTTCTAATAGCGAAGACAAGGATAAATTGAAATTATCCGATTATAATTCTAATATTCTTGATGCGGGTGTTTACGATGGAAAAAGATATTTTATTCCTGTAACATTTGAGCCTCAGATTTTACTCTCCTCATCAAGCAAATTATCAAAATATTTAGACAACGAACAACCGGATTTAACATACGGTAACATCAAAGAATTGAGCGGAAATATTAATAATGATGATAATAATCAAGCTCTGTTTTCCGGCGTTGAGGATTATAAAAATGTTTTTCTTAATTTAATAGATGAAAATGTTGACTTCTATTCTCAAAAATATGATTTCGATAGCGATGACTTTAGAAAGTCTGTCACCTCACTAAAAGAACTATACAGCAGTAATGAGAAAAATGAAGATAACATAGTGCCAATGTTATCATCGAACGGTCAGATTGAATTATTTGCGTTATATGATGAAATTGCAGACATTGAAAATGATAATGACGAGCCCATAATTTTGAATACACCGAATAAAGACGGTGAGTCCATGGGTGTTATAACCGATGCAATTTTTATTAGCAACAATTCCGACAACAAAGAAAAAGCTCTTGAGTTTATTGAGTATGCGTTATCGGAAAAGGTGCAGAGTGATTTTTGCGGAGCGAATATAGAGGAATATCTACCGACAACCTCTTACGGAAGTGGCTGGGAATATCCCGTCAACAATGAATCTTACAGTAAATTATTTGATAAAGCAAAAGAGGTAAAGTATATTAATAACACTGCAAATATTTCAGAAGCTAATTTTATGTATGCAAAGGATTACGTTGATAACATAAAAAGCTATAGACTTTATGGATTGTATGATTATTATAACACAGAGGTTATAGGTGATATTGTAGATAAATTTTTATCCGATGAAATAGATGAAAATAAATTTATTAAAGAGCTCAAATCAAAAACTGAAATTTATTTAGATGAATAGTGTTATGCAAAAATTAGGGATATTGCAGGTACGGATCGACAAGGTACTAGTGCATACGGTCTTGTAAAGGTAATTGAACATTTTGGTTTTCAGCAAAAGGTTGTTGAAGCTGATAAGGAATCATTAACCTCTAAATTACCTATACCTGTTATTGCACATGTAGTGATTGACGATTCCTTATTGCATTATGTAGTTATAACTAAAGTTAAGGGTGATATAGTAGTTGTTTCCGATCCTGCAAAAGGTATTGTATGGGAGTCATTATATTTATGTTAAATATTATAATGACTGCAATGGCAAATTAATTAAAACAGTTAAACAGTATTCCAATGAATGCAAATGCAACACATATCAGGGAACACTTAAAGTTAAAGTTTATTAAGAAATAAATTAATCATATCCTTTAATGTGCTGCTTTTTATATATTTAGATGTGATAGATAATTATATGTTAGCGAGGCTTACAATGAATAAAATAATTAAAACAATTATTTCCATAGGTATATGTATTTTTATGTTATTGACTTTGTTCGGTTGTAATACCACAGATAAGCAAGACAATAGCAAAGATTTATTGACAATATATGTTGTAAATGAACATCCAATAATAAGGCTTATAGAAGAATATAACGATTCAACTACATCTGCAAAAATCAATGTAGTTGATTTTCAGGATAATGAAACGTTGAACAGCAAGTTATCCGCAGAACTTATGGCAGGAAAAGGCCCAGATATAGTTCTGTATGATTCAAATTATAACGGAGTATCAAATATAGAAAAAATGATGGCACTTGATGTGTTTGCAGATTATAATGAGTTAATTAAAGCCGACATTTCTGACAGTGCTATTGATTTTAATAATTATTATGAAAATATATTGGATTCAGGAGTTTACAATGGTAAACGCTTTTTTATGCCAATATCATATATTCCTGATATTCTAATCACAACCGCCGAAGCATGTGATAAATATAAGATTAATTTAAACGATTCAATTACATATGAAAACGCAGAGAATATGTTATCAGAATGTTTGAGCAAAGGCAATGAATCTAAAGATATTAGCGTCTTTTATTATATTAATGAAGAACTGTATGCATTAATTGATTCAAATATTGATTTTTTCAGTCGAACAGATACATTAAAATCAGATGAGTTTTTGAACAATATAGATATATTAAGTGAACTTATTTTACCGGCAGATCAAAACGATACCTCAAATAATCGTGATCCATTAGATTCAATATTAAAGGGGAATACAATGTTCACATCTCTTTATCAGATTACAGGTTCGGAGCCAAATGGTTTAGGTTATATTTATTATTACGTGAAGTCTAATGAGCAAACACCATTAATAATGAATAATCTCTCGGACAGCAAAAATACATTTTCTGCATATATTGATAAAGGTTTTTTAATCAATAATAATTCCAATAAAAAGGAAGAGGCATTTGAGTTTGTAAAGTATATGTTGAGCGAAAATGTTCAATGTAATTCCGAAGTTGGTCTTCCGGTTAATAAAACTGCTCAGAAAAAGTTAATTGATGAAATAGATTTAGAAGGTTATGGAATAGAAAAAGATAGCGAATATAATGAATTTATTAATAATTATTCTGATGTTTTAGAAGAAATAAATAGGTGTGGATTTAGAAATGATTATTTTAATTACTCGATTATAGATGATATTGTTTCTCAATATGTTTCAGGAGATATTACAAAAGAACAGTTTATTAAAGAAGTACAAAGTAAAACTCAGATTTATCTTGATGAGTAGTAATTTATAAACTAAAAACTATTATGAATAAATTTAAGTGTATACTGCAAAACGATGAAACAGATTGCGGTCCGGCTTGCTTGGCCGCAATTTTTAGAAAATACGGTTTAAAAGTTACAATAGCAAAAATTCGTGATATTGCAGGTACTGTCCGCCAAGGTACCAATGCACATGGACTAGTAAAGGTAATTGAGCATTTTGGTTTTTAGCAAAAAGTTGTTGAAGCGGATAAAAGTGTGTTAACTAATAAATTGCCTTTGCCTGCAATTGCACACGTGATAATTGATGATTCCATATTGCATTATGTGGTTATAACTAAAGTTAAGGGTGATACTGTAGTAGTTTCCGACCCTGCAAAGGGTTCATATGTTACTTTCAATTGTTAATGAAGTGAATTTAACTCAGTGCATATTAATTTCGCTACTTATCCGTATGAATTAACAAGTAGTGCGTTATTGTTGATTTAAATAATAAAAATTCAGATAGACTACAGATTAATAATTTAGAATTATGTTAAGATATATAATCACAAGGTGAATCATTATGAAAAATAAAATTGCGATAATTTTAACATTACAATTTATTATTACTGTGTTTGCTTTCAGCGGATGTGGTGAAAGCACAGCTTCAAGCAATTCCTCAAAGCTTACATATTGTGCATACTATGAGGATGCTATTTGCGATATTATTAAAAGGTACAATAAATATTGTACAAAGCATTACGATGAGTCCTATCAAATTGAAATCGTGGAATTTGAATCTCAGGAAGAAATGAAATTAAAAATGTCAACAGAAATTATGGCAGGTGAAGGACCTGATATTTTTTCTTTGAGTCAAAAGCTTCCATTTGAGAAATTAACAGATAGCAAAACTATTGCAGATGTAAACGAGCTTATAAGTGAATTTAGTTATGATATAGGAATAGATAACTGCGATTCAAAAATTATGGATGCAGGAGTGATTGACGGTAAAAGATATTTTATACCTTTGTTCTATTCACCTGATGTTTTTATAACTACAGAGGAAACACTTAATAAGTACAATTTAACATCATCTGAATTTTCTTTTAAAGCATTATCTGAAAAACTTTCAAAAAATAAAAAAGAATATTCTCTTTTTGGAAGTGCCGATGATAATATTGCCTTTTTTTATTCGTTTTTAGATCAATATATAGATTTTAACAGCGGAAATACAGAATTTAACAGCGATAAGTTTTCGGAAGATTTGGATTCTATCTATAGCTTGATTAAGAATGACACTACCGACGAAAATGTTTATTATTTTTTATATGATAATATAATTAATGGTGCTTCTATTTTATATAAGGAAATGCCTGCTTTTAGTAGTATAGTAAGGACATATTCGTATTTAAAATATTTAGGATCAACTCCTGTGTTTGTAAATAATTACAATATGGATGATGATTCAATTTCTGCCTCTATAGATGTTGGTATTGCCGTTAATGATAATTGTAAAAATAAAGAAAAATTACTGCCTTTCATTAAGTACTGTTTGTCCTGTGATGTGCAAAAAAATATGAGTGAAGAACGTATGTATTTGCCTGTAAACAGCGATGCTATGGAAAAATGCATTGATTCAATAGATGAAGTAATAGATTTTGAAGATTTAATTGTTAGTGATAAAGAAAAAGCTATTGTTGAAACTACTGAAAGTGCGGCGATAAGAGATTATAAATATATTATAAACAACATAACAAAATGTAACTTATATAGCTTTAATTATTTATCGGATACTTATTTTAATTCTTCAGTAATCAGTGATATAGTTGATAAATATTTAAACGGGGATATTTCAAATGAAAAGTTCATTCGTCAACTTACAGCAGCAACTGAGATTTATTTGAAGGAATAGATTATGTTAAAATTTTATTATATGTAATAGAAAACTTACAGAAATTTTCTTGTGTATGAGAGATATAAGAGGGTAGTATGAAAAGAAATAAATGGAGGATGTTCGCGCATTACCATTGGTCGTTGCCTTAAAAATGGTACATATTATGTTGCATCAGTTTCAGGTAAATGTTCAAGTTATTCAAAGCATTTAAGCAAAGCTTACTCATCAGCTAAAAACTCAAAAATGTCAAATGGTCAGTACTATGATTGGCCTGATGGAAGTATACACGGATAAGGATAAAATATAATTATGTTCACACGCTTTTTATTTAAAACACATGAATCTATTAAAGTCATACTAGCTATACTTTTAAGTGTTATAATAATTACTTCATTTTCAAGTTGTGCAATAAAAAATAACAGCGAACAAAATCATCTTGTTTATTACACATTAAATGATAAAGACTCTCTGTCTTGGATTATAGAAAAACACAATAAATACTGCATAAACAGTAATAATCCGTCTTTCCAAATTGAGATAGTTAAATTTAATTCTGAACAAGAAATGTCAACGCAGATATCAACTGAAATTATGGCAGGAAGTGGACCTGATATTATTTCACTTAGTCAAAAATTGCCTTTTGAAAAATTAATTGAAAGCCGTTCATTAATGAATATTTATGATTTGCTAAAAGATGATAATTCTTCAAATGCAATAAATCTTGATGATTATAACGTTAACATACTCAACGCAGGAGTTTATAATAACGGTTTATATATTGTACCGCTGTTTTATGGAGTTGATGTATTGGTATCTACAGAAGAAAGATTGAAAAATTTCGATATCAAAGAAAATAACGGCTTTTCTTTGACATACAGTAATTTTTCAGATGTATTTGAAAATTTTTTTTTAAATGATGAAGGCTATTCATTTGTATCTAATGAGTTGTCGGATTTTTTGTGGTTTGATTATCCAATGCAACTCTTTTGCAGATTTTTAAACAGCTATGTTGATTTTGAAAATAAAGCTGTGTATTTTGATACCGATGAATTTAAAGATAATTTAGATGTAATGATGCAGATGTTGACGATTTCTCAAAAAAACAATACAAATGAATTGTTTGACGGATTGTATATAAATCGGTCATTTCCGTTGATGGCAGGAAGTTATTCTTATTATCAATCTATAAATGAAACACCTGTAGTCTTTCGTGGATTGACAAAAAGCAAAGATGTTAATTCCGCACACATACAGGTTGGATATGCAATTAATAATAATACGCAACTAAAGGAGCAAGCACTTGCGTTTATAAAATATACTCTTAGTGATGAAATTCAAGAAATTGGTGCAACAGCATCAGGAAGTTTGAGTTTTCCTGTGAATATATCTGTTTACGATAATGCTAAGCTTGTTGCCGGCTCAAGAACGGATGATAACAATAAAATTATCGGGATTGACAACGATTTTATGAAAGCATACATTGACATTGCCGATAATGTAAACGCTTGCACCTTGTATCGAGATGTGTCACATTCATATTATAATGACAATGTTATCGGTGACATAGTTGATGATTATATAAATAAAGGTATATCAAAGGATAAGTTTATTCGTCAGCTTTCGGCGGCAACGGAAATTTATTTGACTGAGTAGGAATAAATTATGAGAAAATCTAAATTAACAAGAAAACAAAAAGAACATATAGCGGCATACCTGTTTATATTACCGTCTTTTTTAGGCATAGCGGTGTTTTATATTGTGCCGTACATAATTTGTTTTACCAAAAGCCTGTATGTCGGCGATACTTTTGTGGGCATAGAAAATTACATACAGCTTTTTCAAAACAACACATTTTTGCTTGCACTTAAAAACACGGGCATATTTACAGTTACGGCGATACCGTTGTTAATGGTGATTTCGTTTTTGATAGCGTTGTTTCTTAATTCTTTCAATAAAATATCTTCCTTTTTCAGAAGTGCATTGCTTATTCCTGTTGTAGTTCCGATTGCATCTCTGATTTGCGTGTGGCAATTAGTTTTTGATGATTACGGTGCAATCAACGGATTACTTAATTCATTTGGATTTAATACTGTTGAATTTTTTAATTCGGAATGGTCTATGGTTATGATCGTTTTTATTTATGTGTGGAAGTACTGCGGATTTTGTGTGATTCTTTTTACGGCAGGCATTGCCAATGTTTCGCAATCTCTCTACGAAAGCGCAAGGCTTGACGGTGCAAAAGCTCATCAGCTTGTGACTAAAATTACTATACCTATGATTGCGCCAACTACATTTTTTGTTTTTCTAATGGAGCTTATTTATTCATTTAAAATTTTCCGTGAGGTATTTGCTTTGTTTGGCGATTATCCAAACACCAATGTGTATTTTTTGCAGAATTTCATCAACAACAATTATTACAATCTCAACTATCCAAGATTGTCGGCGGCATCAATTGTCTTATCGCTGTTTATAATTATTGTGCTGTTTATTTTCTTCTGCTTTGAAAGGAAACACAGCTATTCTTGAGAGGTTTGTTATGAAAGATACGGTTATGAAAATACTAAAATATATTTTGTTGATTGCTGTAACTGTGCTGTTTTTGTTTCCTGTCATTTATATGCTTGCTTGTTCATTTATGACAGGTTCACAGGTAAGTGAAATGCTTAATTTTTCTGACGGAAAATATAAAGGACTCAATATGATTCCGAATATGGCAACTTTGGAGCAGTTTTATCAGACTCTTTTCAGAAAACCCGAATATTTGTTGAAGTTCTGGAATTCGGTTGTTTGTACTTTTCCGACAGTAATCGGTCAGGTTGCAGTATCATCATCGGCGGCTTTTGCTTTTGCAAAATTGAAATTCCCGTTCAGGGACAAGCTGTTTTTCATATACATAATTTTGCTCATTCTGCCGTTGCAGGTAACACTTGTTCCTGATTATATGATTCTTGAAAATATGAATTTGCTGAATAATTTTCTTGCGGTAATTTTACCCGGAACTTTTTCTGCATTCGGAATTTGTCTTTTGAGGCAAAGTATAAAATACATTCCCGATTCCGCAATTGAGGCGGCAAGAGTTGACGGTGCGTCATATTTGAAAATATTTACTAATATTATTCTTCCGCAGATTAAGGGCGGACTCATAACACTTGCGTTGCTCTGCTTTATTGATAATTGGAATGTAGTTGAACAACCGCTGATTTATTTTGATAATGATGGTATGTATCCGCTTTCCGTAACGCTTACTGATGTCGGAAGTTCGGATTACGGCATAATATTTGCCTGCGGAGTTATATTTATGATTCCTGCATTGCTTATTTATCTTTACGGACACAGGGATATTGATTCGCCGTTTGTCGGAACTGATAAGGGATAGGAGAGAGGCTTTTATGAAAAAAGATAAGCTAAAGAGCGTAGTGTTGAAATTTTCAATTGTATTTTTTATTGTGATTGCATTACTTACATATTTTTCAAAAACAATCAATAATATGCTTCTTCCAAAGGTCAAAGTGGTTTCGGTTCAAACAGGTGTAATTGACGATACCGCAGGTTCAAATGATATGAAAACCCATTATCTTTTGCCTGTTTCATCGGTGGATGGGGCAGGCAATACGGGAATAGTATTTGTTATAAATAAAACTGAAAACGGTGATGCAACAGTTGAAGAGGTTTCGGTGGATATATGTAACAGTGACGAGCTGTATTGCGAGGTGACATCGGAATCACTTTTTGGCGACAGTCAAGTTGTATATAAAACAACCAAGAGTATAGAAAACGGTTCAAGTGTTTATATTGAGGAGGAAACAGTGTGAGCAAAAGAAAAATTGTTTCGTTTCTGTTACTGCTGTTGCTGACTGTGGGCGTTTTTATTGCGAATATTATAATTATTGAAAATGCAAAAGGGCAATTACCTGATGTTACTCAATTAACTTATGATAAAAATTCCGAAACTGCTCCAAAAACGGTTTCTGAACTTGAAAAGCTGTTTGAACGGATTACTGACAAAGGCATAGCTTTTTGTTCCGAGGGTAAAGAAACAAAAGTTAAGGAAGAAACCGTAACTACGGTACTTGTGAATGAAAACTGGTTTTCGGATTATAAGACCGAAATTAACGGCGAAAATATTTCGTCCAAAAACATAGATAACAGAGATAAGGTTGCAATCATCGGAAGTTCTCTTGCTCTCAAACTGTTTTTTACAACAGATGCAGTAGGTAAAAAGATTTGCATTGACGGAAATCAATATACAATTTGCGGTGTGATATGCGAAAACGAAAGTTTAATAAATAAGTTTTCTGCTGATGACAAACAGAGAGTGTATGTTCCATATACAACATCCGAAAATTATGGTGACAGAACGGTTGATATGATTGTTTACGATAACTCGGTATATACGGGAGCAATTGTTGAGCAAATGGATTTGCCGCGGTATTATTCGGTTAATCTGAATGATAAAAACCAAACGCTCTCGTCATTTGAACATATTTTATACCTTGCAATATTTATCGGATTTAGCATTATTTCATTGAAGTTGTGGTATAGGTTCAGTAGAAAATTTTTTGAGGAGATAAAAGAAAATCTCAAATTAAACTACTTTCTAAAATCGCTAAAAAATATTCCGCTAAAATATGTTGCACTTGTGCTTGTTTTTGCAGGAATACCTGCCGTGCTTTTGATTGTGTTTAATATTTGTGATTTCAGCATTTTTATCCCCTCAAAATATATACCGAATGATAACATTTTTGACCTTTCAAATTACCTGAATGTGCTTGTCGATAATGCACAAACACTAAACTCACAAAGCCTAACAGGAAATCAAATGCTTGTAAATCTGTTCTCAAGAACATTTACAGCGTCACTGTGGCTGACAATAATATTTTTGATTAGTATTATAACCGTGCTTTTAAATTTGACAGAATTAAAACTTCATAAATATAAAAACACCGACAAGCAGTAACTAAACTTTAAACCGAACTCAGACCTTTGAAGAATACAAAGGATTTCTTTAAAAAGATTATTATCAGCAAAACTTCAATGAAGTCTTGGACGGACGAGGACGGAATACTTCATCTCGGACTTTATGAGTTCTTGCTGAATGTAAATTTCCTCGAATTGTAAACTAAATAGGCTCAATGTCAATAGTTGCGGAAAGCCGAAAAATAAGAATGTATGAAATTTATAAGCAACAGAAATTGTAAAAGAGCAAGTGATACACAACTAAGAACAAGGCACAGCTTACGGAAAAATCCGTTCAGCTGTGCCTTTGATTGTGTTTGTGAAGTTGTAATGCTGTTTTTATTACGGCTTTGTCAAGAAAAGTGTGTAAGTTTTTTAAAATCATAAAAAATTCGCAAATTGCAATAGGAAGTTTAAACAAATCTTTTAATACCATGATAATTGAACTTGAAATTTGTAAGTTGCCACAATTAGGAGTGTAGTAACAAACATTCAGGTAGCATATGTCTTATCTGATTGCTCTTTGGTGCTATGTCAAATTTCAATTTCAGATTATAAAAATATTATAACCTTTTTTTGCAAAGAAACTCAATAAAATTGGCACAAATGTTATATTAAAAGGCTTTTTAAATTGACTTTTATTTTAAAATATGATAGTATGTTAGTATGTAAACTTACATACTAACATGCTATCATAGAAACGGTGGTGATTACTTGATTGTTGATGATTCTATGAAATTCTGTAATTTGCTTGCACAAATGATAAAAGAGGCAAATTTATCAAATGCCAAGTTTTACACTGCACTTGGCATAAAGAAACCTTATTTTTATGATATTTTAAGCGGTAAAGTTAATCCACCTCCTCCCGATAGACAAATTGCAATGCTTCGGTTATTGAAACCAAAGCCTGAAGAAATAGCGTTGTTTTTTGATTTGGCTGCACAAGAGCGAAATGAAGTGCCCGCTGATATCGCAAAAACCTTAGAAAATAAAGATTTGTGCAGAAAATTGAGAAATGGTATAGATTACGAAAAACTATTAAAGAACGGAGAATACAAAAATGAGCGATAATAAAAGAGAACAAGAGAGAACAGAACTTTACCGTACAATATGGGCGCTTGCAAATGAACTTAGAGGAAGTGTAGATGGTTGGGATTTTAAACAATATGTTTTAGGTATGCTGTTCTATAGATATATATCTGAAAACCTTACAACTTATCTCAATAAAGGTGAATGGGAAGCAGGAAATACTGATTTTGATTATGCGAAAATCAGTGATGATGAAGCTTTAAGAGTTAAAGATGATATGGTGCAAGAAAAAGGCTTCTTTATTTTACCCAGCGAATTGTTTGGAAATTTATTAAACAGAATAAAAAAAGCTGATAAAGACGCAAAAGATCAAGCGGAAAAAGACGGCAAAGAAGTAGAAACTGCTGATTTGGATGAGAATTTAAACGAAATATTGCAAACGAACTTTAAAAACATTGAAGCGTCTGCTATAGGTAGTCCAAGCGAAGAAAACTTCAAAGGTTTGTTTGACGATATAGATGTGAACAGCAATAAGCTCGGACCAACAGTTATTAAGAGAAACAAAAGACTTAAAAGATTAATTACTGTTATCGGGGATATGGATCTTGGTAATTATCAAGATAATTCCATTGACGCTTTTGGGGACACCTATGAATACTTAATGGGAATGTATGCTTCTAATGCCGGCAAAAGCGGTGGTGAATTTTTTACCCCACAAGAGGTATCTGAACTTCTGACAAAAATTTCACTTCTTGATAATAATGGTAAAATGAAAACAGAAGTAAACAAAGTATACGACCCTGCTGTGGGAAGTGGCTCATTACTTTTGAAGTTTGCAAAAATTCTCGGTAAAGATAATGTTCGCAATGGATTCTTTGGACAGGAAATCAACATTACGACTTATAACCTTTGCCGTATCAATATGTTTTTACACGATATAGGTTACGATAAATTCAGCATTGAACACGGCGATACTTTGACTGATCCTAAGCATTGGGATGAAGAACCGTTTGAAGCCATCGTTTCAAATCCGCCGTACTCGATTAAGTGGGAAGGCTCTGACAATGGAACACTGATAAACGATCCTCGTTTTTCTCCTGCCGGTGTATTGGCTCCTAAATCAAAAGCGGACTTTGCTTTTATTATGCATTGTCTTAGCTGGCTTGCTACAGACGGAACGGCGGCTATTGTTTGCTTTCCCGGTATTATGTATCGTGGCGGTGCAGAACAGAAAATCAGAAAATATCTGATTGATAATAACTATATTGAATGTATCATTCAGCTGCCTGATAATCTTTTTTACGGAACAAGCATTGCGACTTGCATTATGGTTCTCAAAAAATCAAAAGTTGACAGCCAAACTTTATTTATTGATGCTTCAAAAGAATTTGTCAAGTCTACCAACAGCAATAAATTGGGGGATGGAACATCAAGTAATGAGCCTAATAACATTCAGAATATATTAAACGCATATATCAACCGAAAGACTGAAAAGTATTTTACTGCTCTTGTTAAACAGGAAGATATTGAAAATGCGGATTACAATCTATCTGTATCAACTTATGTAGAAAGTGAGGATACAAGAGAAGTTATTGATATAGCTGTCCTCAATGAGCAAATATCTCAAATTGTTCAGCGTGAAAACACATTGCGTGCCGAAATTGATGCGATTATAGCTGAAATTGAGGTGACTAAATGAATTTAGCGACTAAAGTGTTAAACAAACCAATTGGGTCATATGTCGCTACACTACCATTTATTGACATAAAAAAATACTTTTATTCTGAGTATGAGACCCAAGACGATGAAGATATGATCGGTTTACAGAATGGCGATTTTGTAGAAATTGATGCCGGTAGAATCGCATTAAATTTTTACTGTAAAAAGTGTGAAGATTCGAGAACATTTATGTCTCCAGATAGATTGCATGCTCTTATTATTAATGAGAATCTTATTAGTATTGACGCTTTCTTGCAGTGTCCTGTATGTAAAACTGAAATTCAAGTTTGGTTTTTACTTGAAGTTAAGGACATGTTTACTGAAGAGCCAAAAGTAAAAATTTTAAAGAGAACTGAAAAGCTTTCAAAAAATGTAAGTGAATTACGAGAAAATTCATTCGGTATATATACTGATTTGCTTGAAAAAGCCATGAGAGCATCACGAGAAGGTTTTGGAGCTGGGGCTATAATATATTTGCGCAAAGTTTTTGAACAGGTAACAAGTGAAGCGGCTAAGGCTTCCAACATTTCTACCACATATATTAATAGTAATGGTAAAGAAAAACGAAAGAATTTTAAGGATCTTTTAACAGAAGTGGACACAAAATGTGCTATTGTTCCTATAGAATTCTCGAATAATCGGTATAAATTATTTGGTAAGCTTAGCGATGTAGTGCATGGTGAATACGATGAGGAAATTGCATTGGAAAAATTCAGTGCGTTTTATCGTCTTGTTACAGGAATTATCGAAAACATAAAGAGTAAAGAGGAATTTCAAAGTGCCCAGCAAGCGTTGGGATTGTCTGAAGGCGGTGATAAAAATGAATAAACTAGAACAACTTATAAATGATCTTTGTCCAGAGGGTGTAGAATATAAAACACTTGGAGAATTGGGAGCATTTTATAGTGGGCTTAGTGGAAAATCAAAAGACGATTTCAGCAATGGAAATGCGAAATTTATTACATATATGAATGTATTTTCGAATCTGTCATTAAAAATAGATGTTGATGATAAAGTAAAAATAGGAGAAAACGAAAATCAAAACACTATACAATATGGGGATATTTTGTTTACAGGTTCTTCGGAAACTCCTGAAGAATGTGGTATGTCATCGGTTTTAACATCAATAACAGATGAAAATTTATATTTGAATAGCTTTTGTTTTGGATTTAGATTTTATGATAAAAAGCTTATGTTGCCAGAGTTTTCTAAATATGTTTTCCGTTCAAGTGAGATTAGAAAGCAGATAAAAAGGACAGCCAGTGGTGTTACAAGATTCAATGTTTCTAAAAAGAAGATGGAAAAAGTAACAATCCCCCTTCTTCCTATACCAATACAAGAGGAGATTGTTCGTATATTGGATAAATTTACGGAACTCACTGCGGAACTCACTGCGGAACTCACTGCGAGAAAACAGCAGTATGAGTATTATAGAGATAATTTGTTTGTTTTTTCTGATAATGTTCTTTATAAACCATTACAAGAAATTGCAGATATCGGAACTGGAAGCAGTAATACAAATGAAGAATTAGAAATAGGAGAATATCCGTTTTTTGTGCGTTCACAAGAAGTGAGAAGAAAAGATAGTTATGAATTTGATGAGACTGCAATTATAACTTCTGGAGACGGAGTGGGTGTAGGTAAAATTTTTCATTATATAGAGGGTAAATATGCTTTACATCAAAGAGCATATCGCATTCACATTAACACCGATGATGTCATACCTAAATATTATTTTTATTATATGAAAAGTGCTTTTCTGTCTTATATTGAAAAAAATTCTTTTCATTCATCAGTGACTTCCATAAGAAGACCAATGCTTAACAATTTCCCTGTGCCAATTCCATATCCAGAAAACAAGGAAAAGTCACTTGCAGAACAACAGCGCATAGTTGATATTCTTGATCGATTCGATAAGCTTTGCAATGATATCAGTGAGGGATTACCTGCCGAAATTGAAGCAAGACAAAAGCAATATGAATATTACAGAGATAAGCTCTTAACTTTTAAGAAAAAGGAGGCAACGGAAAAATGAATAGTTTTGAAATTGTGGCGAGTTCAACCGAAAATACAGTTGTCGCTGAATACACGCCTGAAAAAAGAAAAAGCACCGACTATCAAAGCGAAGCGGAACTTGAAAAAGATTTTATAAATCGCCTTGTCAGTCAGGGCTACGAATACATTACTATAAAAAGCGAACAGGACTTAATTGACAACCTCCGTACTCAGCTTGAAAAACTTAATAACTATACCTTTTTCGATAAAGAATGGAACGACTTTTACAGCAGTGTTATTTCCAATGGAAATGATGGTATTGTTGAGAAAACTCGCAAAATACAGGAAGATTATCTTCAAAACCTTACCCTCGATAACGGTTATGTAAAAAACATCAAGCTGATTGACAAAACCAACATTCATAACAATCATTTGCAGATAATAAACCAGTACGAAGAAAATGAGGGTGAACGTAAAACCCGTTATGATGTAACGATTTTGGTAAACGGATTGCCGTTAGTGCATATTGAGCTTAAAAAGCGAGGGAATGCAATTCGAGAAGCATTTAATCAAATCAATAGATACCAGCGTGACAGCTTTTGGGCAGGCAGCGGATTGTATCAGTATGTACAGCTGTTTGTAATCTCCAACGGTACGCATACGAAGTATTACTCTAACACAACAAGATTTCAGCACATCAAAGATAATGCAGAGAAAAACGCAGCAAAAAAGAAAAAGACTTCTAATAGCTTTGAATTCACAAGTTATTGGGCGGATGAAAAAAACCGTACCATCCCGGACCTTGTGGACTTTACAAAAACCTTTTTTGCAAAACATACGCTGCTTAATATTTTGACTCATTACTGTGTATTTACCTCAGAGGATTTATTATTGGTAATGCGTCCTTATCAAATTGCGGCAACTGAAAAAATCCTAAACCGCATTATCGTTTCTACCAATCTCAAAAAAACCGGCAGAAAAGAGGCGGGCGGTTACATTTGGCATACCACCGGAAGCGGAAAGACTTTAACAAGTTTTAAAACTGCACAGCTTGCTCAAGGATTGAATTTCATTGATAAAGTATTGTTTGTTGTTGATAGAAAAGATCTTGACTACCAGACAATGAAAGAATATGACAGGTTTGAAAAAGGTGCTGCCAACAGCAACACCTCTACTAAAATTCTGCAAAAACAAATGGAAGATGATAATGCGAGGATCATCATCACAACTATTCAAAAGTTAGATAAATTCATATCTAAGAACAAAGAACATGAAGTTTATAAAAAACATATTGTTATGATTTTTGATGAATGTCACCGTTCTCAGTTTGGAGATATGCACAAGTCGATTACAAAGCACTTTAAGAATTATCATATTTTTGGGTTTACGGGCACGCCGATTTTTCCATCGAATTCTAACAGTTCCAATGCACCGAATATGCGCACTACGGCACAGGTTTTCGGAGGTGAACCGGACGAAAGCGGGAACAAAGTAAGACCACTGCACGCATATACCATTGTAGATGCTATTCATGATGGAAATGTCTTGCCTTTTAGAATTGATTATATCAATACGATTAAAAACCCTGAAATTTTATATGACAAGCAAGTAAAAGCAATTGACCGTGAAAAAGCTTTGCTTGATCCTAAAAGAGTATCTGAGATTACACAATACATTCTTGAACATTTTGAGCAGAAAACTTATCGCAATCAAAGCCGTTCCTATTATGACCATAAAGTGATTACGAATGTAGAAAAAATGGCAAAGTCCAAGAATAATACGGTAACAGAGCAAAAAGCAACCGCAAAAGTAAATGGTTTTAATTCAATTTTTGCAGTCGCATCTATTCCGGCAGCGATTGCATACTACAATGAATTTAAAAAGCAAATGGAGGAAACAGGTCATAAATTAAATATTGCTACGATATTCAGTTTTAATCCAAACGAAGAAGATCCGGATGATATCTTGCAAGATGAAAATTTTGACACAAGTGGTCTTGATCGAACTTCACGGGATTTTCTTGACAGTGCGATTGATGATTATAATAAGCTGTTTAATGTTAGCTATGATACATCTGCTGATAAATTTCCCAACTATTATAAAGATGTATCATTGAGAATGAAAAATCGTGAGATTGATTTGCTGATCGTAGTCAATATGTTTCTAACGGGATTTGACGCTACTACCCTCAATACCTTATGGGTAGATAAGAATTTAAAAGATCATGGTTTGATACAAGCGTTTTCCCGTACCAATCGTATTTTGAACTCAGTTAAAACATTTGGAAACATTGTTTGTTTTAGGAACCTTGAAACAGCCACTAATAATGCCTTAGCGCTTTTTGGAGATAAAAACGCAAGAGGTATGGTTATTCTAAAAACTTACAATGAGTATATGAATGGCTATGAAGATGAGCACGGAAAACATATTGAAGGTTATAACGAGCTTGTAGCCAGACTGGTAAATGAATTTCCGATAAGCAGTCAAATCATTGGCGAGGATAACGAAAAAGAATTCATCAAACTGTTTGGTAGCATTTTGAAATTGAGAAATATTTTAAGGTGTTTTGATGATTTTGAAAGCGACAGTTCTGTATCCGTTAGAGATTTACAGGATTATCAAAGCATTTATATTGACTTATATCAAGATTATGCTAAAAAAAGCGAGATTGAAAAAGAACGAATCAACGATGACATTGTCTTTGAAATTGAACTTATTAAGCAGGTCGAGGTTAATATAGATTATATCTTGATGCTCGTTGCCAAATATCACGAATCAAACTGTGAAGATAAAACGATTCTTGCTAATATTAATAAATCAATAGATGCAAGTGTTGAGCTGCGCAGCAAAAAAGCTTTAATTGAGGGATTTGTTGCCCAAATGACAGTAAAAACAGATGTTGACAAGGACTGGAAAGACTTTGTTAAAAAGCAAAAAGAGGAGGACTTAGAAACAATCATCAAAGATGAAAAGCTAAAACACGATGAGGCTCAAAAATTTATAGAGAACTCATTCAGAGATGGTGAAATAAAAACCACAGGAACAGATCTTGATAAAATATTACCGCCAATTTCAAGATTTTCAGGTGGTTCAAATAGGGCTTTGAAAAAACAAACTGTCATTGATAAGCTAAAAGACTTTTTTGAAAAATATTTCGGCTTAGTATAACACAAAATCCGCTACCAGTTAGAATTTGGTAGCGGATTTAACTATATAAAAATTAATTTAGAATTTACAATTTCTCTTGTTCTGTTGCAAACATTGTTCATTTGTGCAACCCATTCCATCTGATCTTTTGCTTTAAGTTCTTCTGTTATATTGTCGCGTTCTGCTAGTTGCTTTACGATTTGAAAAAACATATTTTCAGCCTGATTTTCAATATCGACAAGATAGTCATTTAGTTTCTCGCTTGTCAACAGGTTCATATAAATAATTTTGAGCCGACCCCAAAAAGTTAGACCAAGAATCTAACGATTTGGAGTTCGGTTCATGGATCTTTACTCTGCAAAATTTGTATTGTTTTAAAAAAATAATTAAAGCCTAACTTTTTGGGGGTACATCAGTTTTATGACTGCTATGTCACCTTCTGCAGAAAAGGTGTGGATTGATATATCCGTTGGATTCTAAAAACATTTTGCGAAATTAGCACCCTCTACTCGGAAGGTGACTAGTTCACTAAAAGTGTACCGTTGTATGAGTCAAAACTAATTATACATAAAGGAGTATGTCGAATTATTAATAGTTATGTTACGAGTCAATAGGCTCTTTTTTTATACCCAAATTTAGGTCGTAAAAGGCTAATAACAGGTGATTTGTACAAATACAAGTATTTTATATTGTCAGAGTTCACAAAAATAAAACAACTTTCAAAAATATATTTACAACTTCGCATAATGTGATATATAATAACATTATGCGAATAAAATATATGCTAAACCAATAACATATTCGCCGTATAAACAAAGCAAGGTGATAAAAACAATTTTTAGTAAAAATTAAAATGAGGTGATAGTTGTAATTTAATTGCGGAAACTGACAACAAGATTTAGATTTAAGGAGGAAAGTATGAATAAAAAATTAAAAAAACTTGTTTCAGGAACATCGGTAACTTTATGTGCATTGATTGCATTTTCATTGCCAACACAAGTGTTTGCACAAAATCTGCCGATAAATACAGAAGTTAAAACTCAAACTCCGAATGAAGAACAATCTTCTGATGAATACAAAACCGGAAACATTCTTTCAGAAATCAAAGACGAGAGAGATGAATATTCAAAGCAGTTCCGTTTGGATGACGGCACTACAATGGCTGTAAGTTATAAGGAGCCTATCCATTACAAAAATGCGGCAGGAGAATGGGTTGATTATGATAACAGCTTGAAAAACGAAACCGTAAATTCAGCATCCCCTGATGAAGTTACAGAGGAATATACTAATAAAAAGAGCAATTTTAAGGTTAACTATTCTAAAAAATCCAAAGAGAACTCTATGGTTAAAATCAAGGGCGATAACCAAAAAATCAGTTGGGGATATAAGGATACAAACAAAGTAAAGTCAACTATAGTAAACAATGATGAAAAGCTGACAGGTAATGACAAATTTACAACATTAAAAAACCTTACATCTGAAATTACATACGAAAACATTTATGATGATGTAGATGTTCAGTATTTTACAAGCACAACAGGTGTAAAAGAAAATATTATATTAAAGAATAAGAATGCAAGGAGCGATTTTTATATTCAGTATAAATTTAATAATCTTACTGCAAAATCTGTAGATGACAAAACAGTAGAATTATTGAATTCTAAAGGTGACGCTGTGTATAAAATTGAAGCACCTTTTATGTTTGATAATGACGGCAACAAAAGCACGAATTTAACATTATCAATAACAGAACAGAAGAAAAATAAGCTTACGCTCAAAGTTTCTGCAGATAAAAAGTTCCTTTCGGATTGCAGTTATCCTGTAACTATTGATCCGCAATTTACTACAAGTCAAAACTGGCAGAAATCTCAGTGTACATATGTTGATTCATCAAAGCCGTCAACTTGTTTCGGCTATGGCAGTACCAGTGGCTATACAGGTACTGTTAATGTCGGAACATGGGGCAGTGGAATGTACCGTACATATTTTAAAATGAATTCATTGCCAACGCTTAATAAAGGTGATATGGTAGTAGAAGCACATCTGAATTTACATTTGATAAATAATGATTTTTATCAGGATATGAATATTGGTGCGTATTCACCGAACGCTTCTTGGTCACAGGATAAATTAACATGGAAAAATCAGCCGTCATACAATTCAAATGTTGTTGATTACGAAACATTTACTAAAAATGAATCAGAGACTTGGCATAGTTGGAATGTAACTTCTTGTGTTAAGCGTTGGTATAACGGCGAAGCAAATAACGGCATTATGTTAAAATCACTTGATGAAAGTAACGAAATGCAGTGTGCTGAGTTCTATTCATCTAACTATCCATCAACATCAACTCCTCGTCCGTTATTTACTATTGTTTACAGAAACAACAAAGGTCTTGAAGATTATTGGACATATTCAAGTTTTTCTGTTGGTTCAGCCGGAACAGCATATGTAAACGATTATTCAGGTAATTTGACATTTGTAACTTCTGATGCATCAACAGCAAGCGGATATGCTCCTGCGTCGGTACAGCATGTATATAACGGATATATGGCAGGAGATAAGTATTCAAAAACTACACCATATGTCGGTCGAGGTTGGCGACTTAATATACAACAAACATTGTTACCGTCAAGTGAATATGGTTTAACAGGTACAAGTAAGGATAATTATCCATATGTATATACTGATGAAGACGGTACAGAACATTACTTTTACAAGAAAACTGAAAATGGGAAAACGAAATATCTTGATGAAGACGGCTTAAAGCTTGAACTTACTACATCAGGTAGTGGAAGTAGCAAGTATGCTATTAAAGATGAGAAAGATAATTATATTTACTTTAATACCAAAGGTCTTCTTACAAGTACAAAAGACTCCAATGGTAATAAAACGACAATAAATTATGCTTCAGACGGTACTACAATAAATTCTGTTACAGACGGAAGTAATAAGAAAATATTACTTCAGCAGACAGCAGGAAGTGATACTAAATATATTAGATATACGGTTGATCCGGCAGGAAGGAAAACTGAATTTAGAGATAGTAGCGGTCTTTTATATCAAATCAATAAACCTGACGGTAGTCAAATAAAACTTACATACGACAATGACAAAGCGTTGAAATCAATTACAGATATCGACGGATACAAAGTAGTGTTTGAGTACACAAGTACAGCATCGGGTAAGAAAGTATCTGCAATTCAGGAATACGGTAAAGACGGCACAGCAGGTCAGAAAATTACATTTGACCGTACAAAGTATAATACAACGGTTAAAAAGACATACGGTGCGGATGGAATCGCAAACACGGATGACGATTTAACTTCAACATATCAGTTTGATGAGTTCGGTAGAACAATCTCCATAAAAAGCGAGACAAAAACAAGAGATTTAGGTGCGTCTGTTTATACTTACACAGACGGCGTAAAGAATTCTGCTGCAGACAATATCAAAATGTTAAATAAGGTTAACTCAAACTATTCAACAGGTTCAAATTCAGTTAACCTTATTTCAAATTCCAATATGGAAACCGATTCTTCTTGGATTAAATCGGCTTGGGGTGAATCAAATACATTTGAGAAAAAATATGACACATCACAGCATTACTTCGGCAAACAATCCCTTGCAATTTCTGTATCAAAATATGAAGGAACATCAAGAGGAAGAGTGTATCAGGATATCAGCAACACAGTTTTAGAGCCGGGAAAAACTTACACACTTTCAGGATATATAAAAACAGTCGGTGTTGTAAACGGTTCGTCTGATAATGCAGGTGCGTTTATCTGTGCTGAATCTCATAATTCTGACGGCACATTTACACCTTCATATTCTGATTTTGTAGTTGGAAATACCGATTCAGCTGTAGATAACGGTTGGCAAAGAGTTAGTACAACTTTTAAAGTGCCTAAAAATTCCAGCAAAACACGAATAAACCTTGCTTTAAAGCAGTCAACAGGTACAGTGTATTTTGATGGAATTCAGCTTGAATCCTACACAGTAGCAAATAACTACAATATGCTTGAAAATTCAGGATTTGAAAAGTATTCGTCAAACGGATTGCCAACATCATGGTATGACGGATATTCTACTCTGAATAATGCAATTGATTGTAAAAGCGAAGCACACCAACAAGGAAAATATTCTTTCCGTATAAAAGGTGAAGCCGGCAAAGTAAAAAGTATCTGTCAGAATGTAAATATTACAGGAAAAGAAGAAGATACATATATTGTCAGCGGTTGGGCATATGCAAATGCTGTTCCAAAGAATGAGGATGATACGAGGAAGTTTAAAATTTCCGTAAAAATCACTTATTCGGATAACTCAACAAAGTACAAAACACCTGCACCGTTTAATTACTCGATTTCAGGTTGGCAATACACATCTGCAGCTTTTAATTTGAGTGACGGAACAAATAAAGTAAAAACTCCTAAAACCATAACAATATATCTCAGTTATCAAAATCAGGGAAATTATGCGTATTTTGATAATATTTGTCTTGTAAAAGACAACGCAATGAGTTATACTTATGATAAAGATGGAAAAGTTATCAGTGTAGTTGATAATTCTAAAAAGCAGTCAACTATGGAATATAAAAATTCCGACTTAACAAAGAATATTGATGCTAAAGGCTACGCTTATGAGTACACATATGACGATAATCATAATGTAACTAAAATCGAAAGCCAAACACATATGAATTATAACTACACTTACAGTACGAAAGGCTTGGCTACATCACTTGAAGTAAAGTGTGGCCCTAAAGTAACAGATGTAGGTATATTAAAAAGTGAAGTTACTTATGATTCAAACGGCTTGCTTTCAAGTGCAACCGATCAGGACGGCAACAAGGTTGAGTATAAATATGACGGTAACAAAGGTACCCTCACGCAGACAACAGATAAGCTTGACAGCAAAAATCCTGTTGTAACAGACTATACTTATGACAGCAATACCGATCAAATTAAGTCGGTTAAGCAGTCCAACAGTAATGGCAACGAGTATTCAATCGCATATTCATATTCATCAAAATCAAAGTTGCTTGAAAAAATTTCTCGTGACGGAACTGATTATTCAATTCAGTACGATGAATTTGGCAATAAGATTGATTCAAAGGTTGGTTCACAGTCGCTTGCAAGCTATTCTTACGGTGCAAACAACGGACCTATTTTAAGCTCAACATACGGTACGGGTCAAAATGTAAGTTATGCTTATGATGAATTTGGTAATGTAGAAACAAGAAAGTATAACGGCAAAACCGCATTTAACTGGTATTCCGACCGTGGCGGTAATATAATTCGTGAAAACGATTATCTTAATAAACGCTTGACTGATTTCACATACGATACAACAGGCAGACTTGTTCGTCAGACTGTTGCTGACTCATCTGTAACAGGAAGTTCCAACAAGCTCTTGTTCGGCTTTGAGTATTCATATGACCTTAATAATAACATTACACAGCTTGTTACAAAGACAACAGATAAAACTGTAAAGAACAAGTTCACATTCGGAAAAGATAACCTGCCTGCAACCTTCACATTAAGCACAGGTAAAAAGGTTAATTATACTTATGACGGACTTAACCGTCTTACAAAAACATCACTGACTACTTCCACCAATACACCTATTGATACAACATACACTTACTTTGCGAGTAAGCGTGGTTCGGGTTATACAACTACAAAGTTGAAATCCGAAACTATCAACGGTGAGAAGTATGAATATAAGTATGATGCTCGCAGTAATATTACTGATGTTACCAAAGACGGAGTTTTACAGTATCATTACGGTTACGATATGATGAATCAGCTTGTTAGCGTAGAAGATAAGCTGAACGGTAAAGTTTATAACTATACTTACGATGCCGGCGGTAACCTTATATCCGAAACTGTTACCGATTCAAACGGTACAACAAGAAATGCGTATGAATACAACAATTCAAATTGGGGAGATGTTCTCACATCGTATAACGGACAGAGCATAACCTATGATGAAATCGGTAATCCGCTTACATACCGTGACGGAATGTCAATGACATGGAAGAACGGCAGACAGCTTGCAACACTCACAAATGGTGATACAAGCATAAGCTATGGCTATGACAGCGGTAGTGTTCGTACAACTAAAACCGTAAATGGTGTAAAATACACATATGCGTACCTTAACGGTCAGCTATTATATGAAACCCGTGGCGATGCAAAATTCTACTATTCATACGATGCAAACGGAATTTTGTATAATGTCAGATATACTCTGACTGACGGCGGTACCGAATATTCGTATTATTACACCCATAATTCCCGTGGCGATATTGTCGGAATTTATAACGGAGTGGGTGAACTCAAAGCGCACTATGAATATGACGCTTGGGGTAATGTGATTTCTATAACCGATAATAACGGAAATGCAATTACAAACCCGAACCATATCGGTAATTTGAATCCGTTCCGTTACAGAGGTTATTATCAGGACACAGAAACAGGTCTTTACTACCTGATGAGCCGTTACTATGACGCCGTAACCCACCGCTTTATAAATGCCGACGGCTATTTTCAGTCAGGCGGAAGCATTTTAGATGCTAATACTTTTGCTTATTGTCGAAATAATCCAAATGCTTATTTAGACTTTTTGGGAACATTTGTATTTACTTTTTCTTTTGCACTTGATGCAACATTTGGTTTAGGGGCGTATGCTTCTATTAATTTCGCTTTTGACGACAAGGGAAATACCGCTATACAGCTCTCATATGTAAATTACGACCATAATGGATATGTAGGTGTTATGGATGCAAGTGCAGGTGCCTCGTTAAGCTTTATATGGGCGGCAGACACAGTTTATGATTTGGAAAAGGCAAATATGACAAATATTGGTGGATCGGTAGGTTTTATTGGTTCTTTTGGTTTTGATGCAATTATGTTTGACGATTTAAAAACTATGGGCGGATTTTCAATATCTGGAGGAGTTGGTATCGGTGTGGATGTTCACGAATATACCACTACTACTGTCACTATTTGGAGTAATAATTCGTCTTATGGTAATAATTTATCCAAAAATTCTACTAAAAACAATCAATCTAAATCAGGTAAGGGAACCAAAAGTTCAACTAAGAAAACACCATCAACAAAATTTAAAAATTGTCCTATTTGCAATTGTCCACATATTATTGTTAAATGAATGAGGAGTTAATTGTGCATAAAACCTTTAATTATCAAATGAATTTATCTAAGGATGATTTCTGCTGTAAAATAAAAAAATTCATTACTAATAGTCAAAATAGGTATTCATATGAAAAAGGGTACTATTTTTATAGTAATAACAATAATATTGAAGACTTGAAATTGACTTCAGAGTCAGGAATTGTTATGTCAGGAGCTTTTATACCGTTGATTGATATTAAAGTAAGTACATTAGCTACTGACTCAATTATTGTTAGTTTAATTATTAGCTTGAGTGGAATGTGTTATTTCTTTTTGGGATTATTTGATTTTATGTCTATCATTTTTGGTGTCATTACTTATATTCAAACAATAAATTATATTCTTTCTTTGACCATAGTAATGTCATTTTTGCTTATTACAAATTTGATTTATTGTCTTATTATTCGTAAATATATATATGATGCAAAGGAAAGATTTGAAAGCGCTATGAAATTATATCTTTTTTAATATTATAGCGTTTGATTTATTGTTTTGCTTCTTTAATTAATAATTATCTTTATGTAATATTTTAGTGTGTAGAACATTTGCGGTAAGGGGGCTCTTTAGAGCCTCCTTTGACACAAAAAGTATGATGCACGCAGTAATATTACCGATGTTACCAAAGACGGAGTTTTACAGTATCATTATGGTTACGATGTGATGAATCAGCTTGTTAGCGTAGATGATAAGCTGAACGGTAAAGTTTATAACTATACTTACGATGCCGGCGGTAACCTTATATCCGAAACTGTTACCGATTCAAACGGTACAACAAGAAATGCGTATGAATACAACAATTCAAATTGGGGAGATGTTCTCACATCGTATAACGGACAGAGCATAACCTATGATGAAATCGGTAATCCGCTTACATACCGTGACGGAATGTCAATGACATGGAAGAACGGCAGACAGCTTGCAACACTCACAAATGGTGATACAAGCATAAGCTATGGCTATGACAGCGGTAGTGTTCGTACAACTAAAACCGTAAACGGAGTAAAATACACATATGCTTATCTTAACGGACAGCTTATGTATGAAACTCGTGGCGACGCAAAGTTCTATTATTCCTACGATGCAAACGGAATTTTGTATAATGTCAGATACACTTTGACTGACGGCGGTACCGAGTATTCCTACTACTACACCCACAATTCCCGTGGTGATATTATCGGGATTTACAATGGTGCAGGCGAACTCAAAGCACATTATGAATATGACGCTTGGGGTAATGTGATTTCAATAACCGATAATAACGGCAATGTAATTACAAACCCGAACCATATCGGTAACTTGAATCCGTTCCGTTACAGAGGTTATTATCAGGACACAGAAACAGGTCTTTACTACCTGATGAGCCGTTACTACGACGCCGTAACCCACAGATTTATAAATGCAGACGGCTATTTTCAATCAGGCGGAAGCATTTTAGATGCTAATACTTTTGCTTATTGTGGTAATAATCCAGTTAATCTTTCTGATCCAAATGGAGAGCATTCTTGCGGTGCTCCTACTTGCCCAAAATGCGATTCTACACGTAGAGCTTTTTTACAAACCGAAAAAGGAATAAAATTATATAATAAGTGTCATGGTACAAATTATTATGGAGTGAATGACAAAGGGGATTTTATAAAGTACAAACAATCCTCAGGTTCGACTGGAGCTACACATGCAGTTAGTACGATTAATTCTGGGCTTAGTACAGCAGCAGGTGCGGTTGCAAAAGCTCCAAAACCTTTTTTAGCAGCGTTAAAATTCAATGCGGCTCTTTCAGCTCCATTCAGTATATTTTCAATTAGTGTTGATGCAGCAGTTAATTTTTCTAATCCTTTATTAACCGACTCACAAAAAGGTTTTTTATTTGTATTTGATATCTTTATGGCTGGTGTAGGTATTTTGGCTTCTACATGTTTTCCCGGAATAGGAGGTATAGTGTGTTCAGTGGCAGCTTCTTTAGTAACAATTTCCGTATCGACATATTTGAGTAATGTATGGAGTAGTGAAAATGAAAGAAAGTGGTGTGGTGTGTAAAAAAAAGAAAGTATATCTACTTTCTCTTTTGCTTTTTTTGATTTCTTATTTGACTACAGTTGTTAATATGATTGTTAATATTATTACTGGTAGTTTTCATTTATACATTTTTAGTACTTTAAGCTTTATGTTGCCATGCTATAAATCTATTAAAACAACAGATGTGTTTGGTATCGTTTTAACAATATTGTTGTTTTTGATTAGTTTTCTGCTCATATTTTTTACCGTAAAATATGATGTGTTAAAATATGATCAAAGCAAAAGACCGTTGTGTTATACGAGCTTACTCTTGTGGTTTTTTATAACTCAAATATTGTCTTTGTGGATACTGGCTGATTCACATTTGCAAAATTATATTTATTTGTCTGTCGCTGAATTTCATGAAAGTGAAGAGTTACAGTACATATACTCAATAGTTATTTTTGCAATATATCAAATCATTATAGGCTTAATACGAATGTATGATTCTAGAGAAGCATATGACGCAACCAATATTTCAATCGTTCCACCTTTTGAAAAGTATTTTACTGAAAAAACTATTTTTTGTTACACCGTTCCTAATTATATATTTTCCTGTATAGGAGTCTTATCAATTATATATATTAGGTATGTTTTTATCGACAGTTATGCAATTAGCTTTTGGATTTTTATTTTCTGTGTGCTTTTTAGTTTATGCCTTCTGCTTGCAACTTTAATAAAATATCGCCAGATTGTAAAATATAGAGGTGTCGAAATAATTGTAAGAAAGAATTTTAAAATATCTATTTTTCTGCAATTGAAATTAGTTTTTTTGATATTTTGCACATATTGTATAACGTTGTTGTTCGATTGATTTTTGATATTTGGTAGAATATTTTCTGTAAGGAGGCTCAAAAGAGCCTCCTTCTTAATGCTTGAATAGAATACAAGCAAAATTCAAAACATAATATATGACAGACTGTTCTGTACGATGAAAATGTTCGATAGAAAACGCATAAAATAGCAACAAAATAGTTTGACTAATATATAATATTGTGTTAAAATTATGCGAAAAGGAGGGTGACAGCCCTATGGAGCAGTATATGCCGATAGTGTGGATAGGCTTTGCAATATTTATGTTGTTTTGCGAAGGCTTTACAACGCAGCTTGTTTCAATATGGTTCGTTCTCGGCTCGGTTTGTGCAGCCATAACAACTATATTCACAAGCGACATAACAATCCAGTCGGCGGTGTTCCTTGCAGTGTCACTTGTTTCGCTTATTGTGACACGACCGCTTGTAAAACGCTTTAAAAAGCGTAACAAAACAACGGGAACAAACGCAGACCGCCACATCGGTCAAGTCGGTTTTATGCTCACAGATTTAACCGATATTGACGAAACAGCACAGGCAAAGGTCGGTGCGGAAACTTGGACTGTAAAGTCCGACAAAGCACCGCTTTTAAAAGGAACAAAAGTTAAGGTTCTTGCAATCGAGGGCGTAAAGCTCATTGTAGAACCCATATCAGAATGAGAGGTAAATAATGTTAGGACTTATTATTTTAGGAATTATCCTTTTAATCCTGCTTATAGTAATCGTAAGCAATGTCAAGGTAGTACCGCAGGCACACGCATATGTAATTGAAAGACTCGGAACATATCATGTAACATGGTCAACAGGACTTCATGTAAAAATTCCGTTTATCGACAAAATTTCAAAGAAAGTTTCATTAAAAGAGCAGGTAATCGACTTCCCTCCACAACCCGTGATCACAAGAGATAATGTCACCATGCAGATTGACACGGTTGTGTATTTTGAAATTACCGATCCAAAGCTTTATACTTACGGTGTAGAAAGACCGCTCAGCGCTATTGAAAATCTTACTGCAACAACATTGCGTAATATCATCGGTGATCTTGAGCTTGATAACACACTTACATCCCGTGATACAATCAACGGTAAAATCAGAGTGATTCTTGACGAGGCAACCGACGCATGGGGCATTAAGGTAATCCGTGTCGAGCTTAAAAACATTCTTCCGCCCCGTGAAATTCAGGATGCGATGGAAAAGCAGATGAAGGCAGAGCGTGAGCGCCGTGCAAGAATTCTTGATGCAGAGGGTGAAAAACGCAGTCAGATACTCGTTGCAGAGGGTATGAAGGAATCTGCAATTCTTAAAGCCGACGCTGTTAAGGAGCAGAAAATCCGTGAGGCACAGGGTGAAGCTGAGGCTATTCTCACAGTCCGGAAAGCTAATGCCGACGCACTTAAAATGCTCAATGAGGCTTCTCCTACCGATAGAATTATTCAGCTTAAATCGCTTGAGGCATTCGGTAAAGCCGCTGACGGCAAGGCTACAAAGATTATCATTCCTTCAGATATTCAGGGACTTGCGGGTAAAGTTACCGCAATTAAAGAACTCTGGAAAGATGATGTGCCAAAGGCATAAAGAATGTGAAATTTACGGCAATTTTTCGGGCACAGAATTCTGTGTCCGATTTGTTGCATAAAATTGTGGGGGATAGGAAATGCAATTTTTACTCGACCTGTTGTGGTACTTCGTAATTTTCTCGTTTTTTGGCTGGGTGGCGAGTAGTTTCCGTTCGCTTCTTCTTGAGAAAAAATTCAGTAATAACGGTTTTCTGACATCACCGTTTTGCCCTATGTACGGATTTTCGGCGGTTATTTGTTATACGGCACTAAAACCGTTTGAAAACAGCAAGCTGATTTTATTCATCGGTTCAACTCTGATATTATCTGCACTTATGGTTGTGGTCGGTGTGCTTGTAGAAAAAACTCTCAAATTCAAGCCATGGGATTTTTCTTCCTCGAAATTCAGCATAGGCAATTATATAACTTTTCCTTATGCACTTTTTCTCGGATTGCTCGGTATGCTGCTTGTCGGATTGATAATTCCCGTGCTTCGCACAGCCGTTGAAGCAATTCCTTTCTGGATAAGTCTTATTCTTGTTCTTTGCTTCTGCGGAATTATTGTAATTGATTACGTTTTTTCAATGATAACAACAATCCGTCTGCTCAGAAGAATTGCAAAGCTTAAAAATTCTTCCGAGCTTATGGATAAAGGCGCAACAGAGGTTGAAATTCAGGAACTTGAAGAAAACTATAACCGACTTTTTACAGAGAATATTTTAAGAAAAAGACTTGCACACGCTTATCCCGATCTCACTCATATGGCTTATGTAAAGCAAATTAATGCTAAAATTGAGGAGATTAAGCAGGATAATATGAAAGAATATACACAAACCTTTGAAAGCAAAGATGACAAGCCGTTTGCTTACGGATTCTGTTTTACGAAGCTTTTTTATCTGTTTGTGATCGGTTCTTTCATCGGCACGATTCTTGAAACAATATGGGCGTTCTGCGTTGACGGACATTTTGAAATGCGTGTCGGCATGGTTTACGGTCCGTTTATTCCTGTTTACGGCGGCGGTGCGTGTTTTCTGACAGCCGCTTTGTATAAGCTTTACAAGCTTAATGATACGCTTGTTTTTGTGATAAGTGCTTTTGTCGGAGCAGGTTTTGAGTATTTCTGTTCGTGGTTGCAGGAGCAGATGTTCGGCACGGTTTCATGGGACTACAGTGACACTCCGTTTAACCTTGACGGCAGAACTAATCTTATGTATGCCCTTATCTGGGGATTTCTCGGTCTTGTCTGGGTGCGTTATCTGTATCCGTGGACAGCAAAGCTTATTGAAAAAATCCCTAAAAGAGCAGGTGCAATTATTACAACATTTCTGATTGTATTCATGGCATTCAACGGCTTTATGTCCGTAACAGCTACGGCAAGATGGACTCAGAGAACAGAGGGAGTGCCTGCGTCAAACAGCTTTGAAGAATATCTCGATGAAAAATTCGATAATGAAAAGATGGAATTTCTTTTTCCGGGTATGAAAAAGGCTGCAGAGGCGGGAGTTACAACCGAGGGCATAATTTCCAATGAAAGACCGTATCTTGATGCTACAGATCCCGATAACGGCATAAAAATCGAACAGGGAAAAGATGTTTCCGAGATTAATTAATATCATGAAGTGGCTATGCTTTGCACAGTCACTTTTTGCTTTTTGGCGGTATTTTAAAAATAATTTCGCCTGACTATTGAATTTTAACCGATTTTTTTATATAATTAATTAGTAATGCTTTATTTATGTCGATTCAAAGCATAAATTGGCATATTTGTCCTGACTTTGTCTGCCCACGGCACGGTTTTTGCGGCAATTTATCAAGTGGGCGGAAAGGCTATGAGTAATTATGAAAAAGGTTGCAATTATTATGGGCTCCGACAGTGATTTTCCCGTAGTATCAAAGGCTGTCAGTAAACTCAAAGAATTTGGCGTAGAGTATGAGGTTCATGTAATGAGCGCACACCGTACTCCCGATGCGGCAATTAAGTTTTCGGCAGAGGCTAAAAAGAACGGTTTTGGCGTAATCATTGCCGCAGCAGGTATGGCGGCACATCTCGCAGGTGTTCTTGCGGCAAAAACAACCCTTCCTGTGATAGGAATCCCATGTAAGTCGGCTCAGCTTGACGGTATGGATGCTCTTCTCGCAACAGTTATGATGCCTACAGGAATTCCGGTTGCAACAGTAGCAGTTGACGGTGCGGCTAACGCTGCAATTCTTGCCGTTGAAATGCTCGCACTTTCCGACGATTCTCTTGCAGAGAAGCTTGAAAATATGAAAGCTGATATGGAAAAAGGCGTTGCCGAAAAAGACAAGGCAATGCAGGCTAAGGTGGCAGAGCTTTGATTAAGAACTATGTAGATATTGACACAAAACTTGACAAAGTAAATGACGAGTGCGGTGTGTTCGGTATTTACCGTAATGATGACGATATCGATGTTGTTGCCGCCGCAAATGACGCACTCTACAGCCTTCAGCACAGGGGACAGCAGAGCGCAGGTATCACCGTGAATAAAGACGGTGAATTTACAACTGTCAAGGAACTCGGCATGGTGTCCGAGATTTTTACGCCCAAAGCACTTGAAAAACTTACAAACGGTAAGATTGCAGTCGGTCATGTCCGTTATACTTCATCGGAATCACTCGACCGTGCATCTAACCAGCCGCTTGTTATGCGATATATTCAGGGTTCAATCGGTATTGCAAACAACGGCTCAATTACAAACTTCAATGAAATAAGGCAGGAGCTTGAAACAGGCGGCGCTGTTTTTCAGTCCAATTCCAATGCTGAAATTATGGCTTATGTTATTGCAACCGAAAGATGTGTAACAGACACGCTTGAAGATGCTGTTCTTTCTTCAATGAGAAAGCTCAAGGGCGCTTACTCAACTGTAATTTGCGCACCGAGCCGTCTTATCGGCTTTCGTGATATGCACGGATTCCGTCCGCTCTGTATCGGCAAACTCAAAAACAGCTGGATTTTCACTTCCGAAAGCTGTGTTATCGACAGTCTCGGCGGTGAATTTGTCCGTGATGTTGAGCCGGGTGAAATGGTAGTAGTTGACGAAGAAGGCTTTCACAGCTACAAATTAAAGCTTTTGCCCGATAAAACATCTTTCTGCCTTTTTGAATATGTATATATCGCAAGACCGGACAGCGTAATCAACGGTGTCTGCGTACATAATGCAAGATTCAAAGCCGGTGAACTTCTTTATGACGAGTTCCCGATTGAGGCAGATATGGTGTGCGGTGTTCCCGATTCGGGACTTATTGCCGCACAGGGTTATGCAAAGGCTTCGGGTATCCCGTTCAGCACAGGTTTTGTCAAGAACAAATATATCGGCAGAACAGTAGGATCGGGTAAAGATAAAAAGAAAAGACTTCTCAGAACAAGACTTACTGCTTTGAAGGCTAATGTTAAAGGCAAGAGAGTTGTTATTATTGACGACTCAATCGTCAGAGGCGAAACATCAAAGCATATTGTTCGTCTTATGCGTGAGGCAGGAGCTGCCGAGGTGCATATGCTCATCAGCTCACCTCCGTTTGTATGTCCGTGCTACTTTGGTGTGGACATTCACGATAAAGAAAGTCTTATTGCAAACAAGTTGACAACAAGTGAAATCTGTGAATATATCGGTGCAGATTCACTTGGTTATCTCAGTATAAACAGTCTCAGAAAAATTGCTGAGGGTGCAAATATAGAATTCTGTGACGGTTGTTTCACGGGCAGCTATGACGCTGAAATTCCGAGAACAATCTTTGTAGATAAATACGCTAAAAAAATTAACAGAAAGTGACGGAGTGATTACAATGAACAACAGCTTTTCCGAAAGCTACAAAGCGGCAGGTGTTGATGTAACAGCAGGCTATAAGTCTGTAGAGCTTATGAAAAAGCATGTGGCACGCACAAAAATTGACGGTGTTATTTCAGGCATCGGCGGTTTCGGCGGACTTTTTGCCCCTGATTTCAAAGATATGGAAGAGCCTGTACTTGTCAGCGGTACTGACGGTGTAGGTACAAAAATCAAGCTTGCTTTTCTTCTTGACAAGCATGACACAATCGGTATTGACGCAGTTGCAATGTGCGTAAACGATGTAATTTGCTGTGGAGCAAAACCTCTTTTCTTCCTCGATTATATCGCAATCGGCAAGAACTATCCCGAAAAGGTAGCTGAAATTGTATCAGGTATTGCAGAAGGCTGTGTTCAGTCCGGGTGTGCTCTTATCGGCGGTGAAACTGCAGAGCATCCGGGTCTTATGCCTGTTGATGAATATGATGTTGCAGGTTTCAGCGTTGGTATTGCAGACAAGCCGAAGATGATTGACGGTTCAAAGCTTTGTGAGGGTGATGTACTTTTAGGACTCCGTTCTTCTGGTGTTCACTCAAATGGTTTTTCGCTTGTCAGAAAAATCTTTGATATCAACGAGGAAACAATCAATGCCGAGTATCCTGAGCTTGACAAAACTCTCGGTGAAACATTGCTCACTCCAACAAAAATTTATGTAAAACCTCTTCTCGCTCTTATGGATAAGGTTGATGTAAAGGCTGTTTCACACATCACGGGCGGCGGTTTCTATGAAAACATTCCCCGTATGCTTACAGACGGTCTTTCAGCCAAAATCAAAAAGGACAATATTCCTGTTCTTCCTATTTTCAAGCTTATGCAGAGAGTAGGTAATATCCCCGAGCACGATATGTTCAACACATTCAATATGGGTGTAGGTATGATAATCGCCGTTGCCAAGGAAGATGCAGACAAGGCTCTTGAGGTTCTTGCGGCTAACGGTGAAGACGCTGTTGTACTCGGTGAAGTAATCAGCGGTAATGACGGAGTAGTGTTTGAATAATGAAAAATATTGCAGTTCTTGTGTCGGGCGGCGGCACAAATCTTCAGGCACTTATTGACGCTCAGAATAGGGGAGAGATTAAAAACGGAAAAATCTCTCTTGTTGTGTCCTCAAATCCAAACGCTTATGCACTTGAAAGAGCAAAAAACAATTCGATTGCAACTGAGGTTATCAGAAGAAAAGACTATGACGAATTTGATGAGTATGATTCTGCTGTGACCGAGCTTTTGAAATCCAAGAATGTTGACCTTGTTGTCCTTGCAGGATTTATGACTATTCTCGGAAAGCAGTTTATTTCTGCTTTTGAAAACAGAATAATCAATATCCATCCGTCGCTTATTCCGTCATTCTGCGGCGAGGGCTATTACGGACTCAGAGTTCATGAGGAGGCTCTTAACAGAGGCGTCAAGGTAACGGGTGCTACCGCACATTTTGTAAACGAAGTGTGCGACGGCGGTCCCATTATCATTCAGAAAGCCGTTGAAATTCAGAACGGTGACACACCCGAAATTCTTCAGAAAAGAGTTATGGAACAGGCTGAATGGAAGATTCTTCCAAGGGCGGTATCGCTTTTCTGCGAAGATAAAATTATAGTAAAAGACAATAAAACCGAAATTCTTGACTAACGGAGGAAAAATATGAAACCTGTATCACTTTACAATGACATTGCTTCAACTTCATATCCGGGCAGAGGCATTGTAATCGGCAAAAGTGCAGACGGCTCAAAGGCTGTTATTGCATACTTCATTATGGGCAGAAGCGAAAACAGCAGAAACAGAGTGTTTGCAGAAACCGAGGACGGCATCAAAACTCAGGCTTTTGATCCGTCAAAGCTTGTTGATCCGTCACTTATCATCTATTCTCCCGTAAGAGTTCTCGGCAACAAAACCATCGTTACTAACGGTGACCAGACAGATACTGTTTATGACCTTATGAATGAAGGTCAGACATTTGGACAGTCACTCACAACAAGAGAGTTTGAGCCTGACGGCCCTAATTACACTCCACGAATTTCAGGTATCGTTGAGTGCGAAAACGGCAAGATGAACTATGCAATGTCAATTCTCAAAAGTGCAGATGGCAATCCTGATTGTTGCGAAAGATACACATTTACATATGACAAGCCGATAAACGGTCTTGGCAGATTCATTCACACATATATGAGTGACGGCAATCCGCTTCCGAGCTTTGAGGGTGAACCTACACTCGTAGAAATCGGTAACGATGATATTGACACATTTGCCGAGAAAATCTGGAATTCTCTCAATGAGGATAACAAGGTTTCACTTTTTGTACGCTATATTGACATTGCTTCAAATAAGGCAGAGTCAAGAATTATCAATAAAAACAAGTAATTTATTTTTCGGAAAGGATGAATCCAATGAACGAACTTGCTTTAAAATACGGCTGTAATCCGAATCAGAAGCCTTCGAGAATTTTCATGCAGGACGGCAAAGATCTTCCTGTTGAGGTTCTCAACGGCAAACCCGGTTACATCAACTTTCTTGATGCATTTAACTCATGGCAGCTCGTAAAGGAACTCAAAGCGGCAACAGGTCTTCCTGCGGCTGCATCATTTAAGCATGTAAGTCCTGCCGGTGCGGCAGTTGCAACTGAGCTTTCTGACACACTCAAGAAAATCTACTTTGTAGATGACCTTGAACTTTCTCCGATTGCAAGCGCATATGCAATGGCAAGAGGTGCAGACAGAATGTCGTCATACGGTGACTGGGTGGCTCTTTCCGATACTTGCGATGTTCAGACTGCAATCCTCCTCAAGAGAGAGGTTTCTGACGGTATTATTGCTCCTGACTATACTCCCGAGGCTCTTGAAGTTCTCAAGTCAAAAAAGAAAGGCAACTATAATGTCGTAAAAATTGACCCAAACTATGTTCCTGCTCCTATTGAGCATAAGGATGTTTTCGGCATTACATTTGAACAGGGCAGAAATGAACTCAAAATTGACGAAGAAATGCTCCTTCAGAACATTGTAACAGATAATAAGAATTTCACAGAGGAAGCTAAGCGTGACCTTCTTGTTGCTCTTATTACTCTTAAATATACTCAGTCTAATTCTGTTTGCTACGCAAAGGGCGGTCAGGCAATCGGTGTAGGCGCAGGTCAGCAGTCAAGAATTCACTGCACAAGACTTGCAGGCAATAAGGCTGATATCTGGTATCTCAGACAGCATCCGAAGGTTATGAACCTTCCGTTTGTTGACAACATCCGCCGTCCTGACAGAGATAACACTATTGATGTTTACATCTCTGATGATTATGAGGATGTGCTTGCTGACGGTATATGGCAGCAGTTCTTCAAAACTAAGCCCGAACCTCTTACAAAGGAAGAGAAAAAGGCTTGGCTTGCAACATTTGACGGTGTTTCACTCGGTTCTGACGCATTCTTCCCATTCGGTGACAACATTGAAAGAGCAAAGCGTTCAGGTGTTAAATTTGTTGCACAGCCCGGCGGTTCAATTCGTGATGATAATGTTATTGAAACCTGCAATAAGTACAATATGACAATGTCATTTACGGGTATTCGTCTTTTCCATCACTGATAGAGGTGCGGTTATGAAAATTTTAATGATTGGTTCGGGCGGCAGAGAGCACGCTTTAATTAAAAAGCTTCTTGAAAGTCCTAAATGCACAAAGCTTTATTGCGCTCCCGGCAACGGCGGTATTTCAAGAGATGCCGAGCTTGTTAATATCGGAGTTATGGATAAAGAAAATATGGTTAAGTTTGCAAAGGACAATGCAATTGACCTCGTTTTTGTAGCTCCTGATGATCCGCTTGCTGACGGTATGGTTGACGCTATGCAGGAGGCTGGAATCAGAGCATTCGGTCCTAATGCAAATGCCGCTATTATTGAGGCGTCAAAGGTTTTCTCAAAAAATCTTATGAAGAAATACGGCATACCTACTGCAAAGTATGAAGTATTTAATGACGCTCAGAAAGCAATTGACTATATAAAGAACGAAAATACCGCTCCCGTTGTTGTAAAAGCTGACGGTCTTGCACTCGGCAAGGGTGTAATTATTGCTCAATCTGTTGATGAGGCAATTGAAGCAGTCAAAGAAATTATGGAGGACAAGAAGTTTGGCGACTCAGGTAACAATATCGTTATCGAAGAGTTTCTTACAGGTCCCGAGGTTTCTGTTCTTGCATTTACAGATGGTAAGTGCGTAAAACCTATGGTCAGTTCAAAAGACCACAAGCGTGCTTTTGATAATGACGAAGGTCTTAACACAGGCGGTATGGGCACAATCAGCCCGAACCCGTATTATACAGACGAGATTGCCAAAGAATGTATGGATACAATCTTTATTCCTACAATTGAGGCGATGAATAAAGAGGGCAGACCTTTTAAGGGTTGTCTGTACTTTGGACTTATGATTACACCTAACGGTCCAAAGGTTATTGAATACAATGCCCGTTTCGGCGATCCTGAGGCTCAGGTTGTTCTTCCAAGACTTAAAACTGACCTTGTAGATATCTGTGAGGCTGTTATTGACGAAAAGCTTTCCGATCTTGACATTGAATGGGACAACGGCGCTGCGGCTTGTGTTGTTATGGCAAGCGGCGGATATCCTGTTTCATACAAAAAGGGTATAGAGATGTTCGGTCTTAATGATAACGGCGGTGTCGATGGTGCAACCGTTTATCATGCTGGCACTAAGTACGAAAACGGAAAGTTCTATACAAACGGCGGTCGAGTTCTCGGTGTTACTGCAACAGCGGATACACTTGATGAGGCACTCGAAAAGGCATATGCCGCAGTAGAAAAAATTTCCTTTGAAGGCGCTCATTACAGACACGATATCGGCAAAACTAAATAATATATTAAGAGCCACTCATTACGAGCGGCTCTTTTTTTAGCCTGCATTTTTAATCTGCAGTCTTAATTTGTCAGAAATCATGGCAATAAATTCGCTGTTTGTGGGCTTACCTCTGTCGTTGTGAATTGTATATCCGAAATATGAGTTCAGAACATCAATGTCCCCTCGATCCCATGCAACCTCAATTGCGTGTCTTATAGCTCTTTCAACCCGTGAAGAAGTTGTTTCGTACTTTTTGGCAACCGACGGATAGAGCTGTTTTGTCACGGCATTGATAATTTCAGGATGCTCAACAGACATAATGATTGAATCACGCAGATAGTGATAGCCTTTGATGTGAGCCGGAACTCCTATTTCATGGAGAATATCGGTCACTTTCATTTCAATTCCGAAAGCGTCAATAACTCTGCCTTTGCCAAAATTGTTTTTCTTGCTCAAATCCGACAAATCGCTGATAATGGTGCTTAATTCGGAAATGTTATACGGCTTCAACACAAAATACGATGCGCCCGAATTCATAATTTCACGCTCAAGAACAGTGCTGTGGAATGACGAATACACCATAAACACAGGCACTTTCGTGCTTTCTCGTGTAATGCTTCTCATAACACCGATTGCGTCAAGCCTTGTCATAAATGAATCCATCAGTACAACATCAGGGCTTTCTCTTTTAATTTTATCGCACAATTCTTCTCCGTCTTTTGCACAGAAAATAACGGAAATATTCTTACTTTGTAAGATGTTAAGATTTTCCTGCGTAAATTCGGAAGCGTCATCGGTTACGATTAGTTTTATTTTGTTGTTCATTGTGATTTCCCCCAGTAATTTTTGTTGTACTAATATTACCACAAAATGGTAAAGTTGGCAATACCTTCCATAAAACTTTTTTGAAAAATTGAGAAAAAAGTTTTATAATTTGCGTTACTAAATCAAAAATGAACAATCCATCATATATTTAGTGTTGATTATTGTAGCGATTTGCCATATATTGTGCAAACACACCGTAACCCTCTTTGGGATTATTCAGAAAAACATGGGTAACAGCGCCAATAATTTTACCGTTTTGAACTATCGGACTACCGCTCATACCCTGTACAATACCGCCGCAATTTTCGAGCAATCTACTGTCGGTTATTTTTATGACAAAATTTTCATTTGATGTCATATCACGGTTGCATATTCTTTTGATTTCAATATCATATTCCTGCGGCGTATCTCCGACAGGCGTTGTTACCATAACAGCCTTTCCTGTTTTTACCTCATCGTCATTTGCAATAAGATATTTCTTGTTTCTTTTATAATTTTCACTTGTTAAATCTCCGAAAATTCCTAAAGGGGAGTTGACGCTCAAAGTACCAAACTTTACATCGGTAAAATATCCGCAGAAACTGCCGGCTTTACCGCAGACGCTTTTTTCAATGCCGCTGATTTCAGCCCGAACCGCTTCTCCCGATTTTAACGGTAACAAAGCAGCCGTGTCACAGTCGCATATTCCATGACCGAGTGCGGCAAAATAATTATTGCTGTCATCATAATAGGTCATAGTTCCAATGCCTGCACAGCTGTCACGAACCCACGCACCGAGGAGATATACTCCCACGGTATTTTTAATCGGCAAAACGGTTTTATTTTCGGTTTTGCCGTTTCTATCAATTTCAACAGTAATTTCATTGCCGTTTGATTTTTCAATTTCAGATTTTAATTCTTCATTTGTGCTGATTTTTGTATTATTTACTTTCTTTATAATATCGTTTACTTTAAGTCCGCCGTCTTTTGCGGGGCAAACATATTTTTCACCATCGTAGTAGCTTTCAAGCTTGATTATCATTGCTCCGTTAGCATAAAATTTAACTCCGAAAGCCTCACCGCCAATGTAAACCTCATTTTTATCATCAGCGGCATAAGGCGAAAAAGTCGAAACAGTAAATAATAATGTGAAAATCAGGGCAATTGATATAATTTCTTTAAATTTTCGCAAAAAATTCACCTTCTTTCCGTTGCCTTTATTATGATTTGCATTTATAATATAGATTAGTGCGTTGATGAAAATATTAAAAATGTTACTGGCAGAGGATTTTCAGAAAATGCGATAAACAGCCGTGCATTGTAAATTATTTTCTGAAATTATATCATTTTCTTATTATGAGGTATATATGGAAAACACAAATTTTAACCTTGTCGGTCTTACCGATTCCGAAGTTCAAAAGCGTATAGATGAAGGAAAGGTAAATATTTCAACTAATATTAAAACCAAATCAATCAAAAGAATATTTTGTGATAACATTTTTACGCTTTTCAATCTTATAAATGTAATTTTGCTTGCGGCATTGATTTTTGTGGGTTCACACAAGAATATGCTTTTTATCGGTGTTGTTATCGCAAATATAATTATAGGTATAGTTCAGGAAATTCGTTCCAAAATAAGCGTTGACAAGCTGACTATTTTGTCTGAGAAAAAAATCAATGTTCTCAGAAACGGTAAAATTGCAGAAATAAGTAAAGATGAGATTGTTCTTGACGATATTCTTGTGCTTTCAAGAGGAAGCCAGATTCCTGCCGACTGCATTGTATGCGACGGCAACTGCAGAGTCAACGAAAGTTTGCTTACAGGAGAATCAAATCTCATTGAAAAAAATGTTGGAGATGAACTGCTCTCGGGCAGTTTTATTGCGGCAGGAAAATGCTATGCTCAGGCTGTAAAGGTCGGAGCCGATTGCTATGCCGCAAAGATAAATAACGAAGCCAAATATATTAAAAAAGTAAATTCTCAGATTATGGAGTCATTCAATTTCATTATCAAAATCTGTACATTTGTACTTTTTCCGATTGGCATTGCATTTTTTATTCGACAATTCACCCTGCCCGATGCAACATTGCAGTCTGCTGTAATCAGCACTGTTGCGTCGCTTGTCGGTATGATTCCAAAGGGAATGATTCTTCTTACAAGTTCTGTTCTTGCAGTATCAATTATCAGGCTTTCATCCAAAAAGGTGCTTGTACAAGAAATGTATTGCATTGAAACACTTGCAAGAGTTGATGTGCTTTGTCTTGATAAAACGGGAACGCTTACAACAGACGAAATGACGGTAACAGGTGTCATTCCGTTTGGGGCTGATGAAAATAAAATCAAGAAAGCACTTTCTTCAATTGTAAAAGCGTCTGATGAACTAAATGCAACTTTGTATGCACTGCGTGACTATTCGGATTCCGTTTCACCGTATGAGTGCAGTAAATTCTGCGATTTTTCTTCCGAAACAAAATGGTCGGGCGGTACATTTGAAAACGGCAAGACCTACATAGTCGGTGCGACTGAATGTATTTTAAAAAGCAGAGAAAAGTATTCCGAGGTGTATTCTGAGATTGAAAAGATAAATCAAACCGTCAGAATCCTTGTTCTTGCCGAAAGCGATAGTGAACCGGACAAAGACTCATTGCCTGATGATTTAAAACCGCTTGCACTCATTCTTATCAAGGATAAACTTCGTGATAATGTAAATGAAACGGTAAAATATTTTAAGGAACAGGGTGTCACCTTAAAGGTAATTTCAGGCGACAGCGTTAAAACTGTTAAAAATATTGCAATTGATACAGGGATAGAGGGTGCAGAAAATGCAATTGATATGTCAACCGTGACAACAGATGAAGAGCTTGAAGATGCGGCAGAGCGTTGTAATGTGTTTGGCAGAGTAACTCCGGCTCAAAAGAAAAAGCTTGTGGTTGCCCTTAAAAAGCACGGACATTCGGTTGCTATGACAGGTGACGGAGTAAATGATGTTCTCGCACTCAAAGAGGCGGATTGCTCAGTAGCTATGGCGTCGGGCAGTGATGCCGCACGAAATGTGTCACAGCTTGTACTTGTCAATAATGACTTTGGCGCAATGCCAAGCGTTGTGGCAGAGGGCAGACGAACAATCAATAACCTTGAACGAAGCTCTGCACTCTATCTTGTAAAGACGATTTATTCGGTTATACTTTCAATTTTCTTCATATTCTTCCGCACTGGATATCCCTTTGAACCGATACAGCTTACGCTTGTCGGTGCATTAACAGTTGGACTGCCTTCATTTGTTCTCGCACTTCAACCGAATAAAGATATAGTAAAAGGTAATTTCACCGTAAATATAATAGCAAGATCACTCCCAACAGCTTTTTGTATTTCGGCAGATACAATATTACTCGCAATTTTAAAGTATATGACAGATATGCCACAGGCACAGTTTTCAACTCTCTGCGTATATCTTACTGCATTTTCATGTATGTTGCTTGTAATCAGATTATCAATCCCGTTCAATCCGCTCAGAGCCGTTATGGTCATCGGATGTTCCGCGGGAATAATAATCGGTTCAATCTTCTTCGGCGGATTGTTCTCACTTGCACCGCTTACATTTGAAAACATCGTATTGCTTGTAATCTTTGCTGTAGGCACATTTGTTGTATTTAATATATTCTACAATATAGCACAGCACTATATAGAAAAATTCAAAAAGGAAAGTCATCTTAAACTGACTGCAAAAAGAAATGCAAATAAACAAAAACGCTGAAAAATTAATCAGACAACTGAATAATCAAGGCTATGAGGCTTTTATAGTGGGCGGTTGTGTTCGTGATTATCTTCTCGGTTTGACTCCGCATGATACAGATATTTGTACAAACGCTTTGCCCGAGCAGACAAAAAAATGCTTTGAGGCTTATCATACTTTTGATACAGGTATCAAACACGGCACAATTTCCGTTGTATGCGGCGGTGAAGTCTATGAAATCACAACCTACCGTATTGACGGTGATTATTCCGATAACCGTCATCCGGACAGCGTAAGCTTTACACGAAACATAAACGAAGATTTGCAACGCCGTGACTTTACGGTAAATGCAATGGCATATAACGCTGAATACGGTCTTGTCGATCCATACGGCGGTAAAAATGACCTTAAAGATAAAATTATCCGTTGTGTCGGAAATCCCGATACACGCTTTAACGAGGATGCTCTGCGAATCTTGCGGGCATTACGCTTTGCCTCTGTTTACGGATTTTCAATTGAAGAGAACACATCAAAGTCTATATTTAAAAATGCAGACTTGCTAAAAAACATTGCAACAGAGCGTGTGACTTCGGAATTTTTAAAGCTCATCTGCGGTAAGGATGCCGTAAAAATTCTTGACGCTTACCGAGAAACAATTGCTGTTATTATCCCTGAAATTACCGTTATGTTCAATTTCAATCAGAACAACATTCATCATTCGTATGATTTGTGGCAACATACCCTGACTGCACTCGGCACAATTGAACCGAATCCCATACTTCGTATGACAATGCTTCTGCATGACATCGGCAAGCCTTTTGTTAAAACTACTGACAACAGCGGTCAATCGCATTTTCAGGGACATCAGCTTGAAAGTAAAAAAATTGCAGACAGAATTCTGCACAGACTAAGATTACCATCTGATTTTATTAACAAAACTCTTCTGCTTATTGAATATCATGATGTCCGTTTTAACGGCAGTAAAAAGCTTATGAAAAAGGTTATGAATGTACTCGGTACAGACCTTACAAAGCAGTTGTTAGAGGTCGAACACGCCGATATATCTGCACAGTCTGAATATCAGCGAGAAGAAAAGCTCAGATATCTTAAAACGGCTAAAACACATCTTAATGAAATAATCAAAGATAACGAATGTTTTAAGCTGAGTCAGCTTGATATCAACGGTAAAGATGTTTTAAACCTTGGCGTAAAAGAGGGAAGAGATGTCGGAAATATTCTCGATTATCTGCTAATGCTTGTAGTAGATGCAAATGTTCCAAACAAAAAATCAATACTCATATCAAAAGCCAAAGAATATATTTACGGTAATCAAATAAATAAGTAATTAAAAAAGAGGATTTCAGCGAAAACTGAAATCCTCTGATTTTTGTTTAAAATTAAAGAACCTTTGATAAAAATTCCTTTAAACGGTCGTCCTGCGGATTATTGAAGAACTCCTGCGGATTGTTCTTTTCTTTGATAACACCGTCGTCAATAAATACAACATCGGTTGCAACTTCCTTTGCAAAGCCGATTTCGTGAGTAACAACAACCATTGTCATACCTGCCTTGGCAAGCTCTTTCATAACATCAAGAACTTCGCCGACCATTTCGGGGTCAAGTGCAGATGTCGGCTCGTCAAAAAGGAGAACATCGGGATTCATCGCAAGCGCTCTTACAATTGCAATACGCTGTTTCTGACCGCCTGAAAGCTGATTTGGATATGTGTTTGCCTTTTCGGCAAGTCCTACACGCTCCAAAAGATCCATAGCGTCTTTTTTAGCCTCATCTTTGCTCTTGCCAAGGAGCTTGACAGGAGCCATTGTAAGGTTGTCAATAACAGTCTTGTGGGGGAAAAGGTTAAACTGCTGGAACACCATTCCCATTTTTTGACGGTGAACATTTATATTAACCTTTGGATCCGTAATATCGGTACCCTCAAAGAAAATGTGACCGCCTGTCGGTTCTTCAAGTCTGTTAAGGCAACGGAGAAAAGTTGATTTACCAGAGCCTGACGGACCGAGAACAACAACTACATCGCCTTTAAAAATGTCAATATCAATACCTTTAAGAACCTGAATATCCTTACCGAATGATTTTTCAAGTCCTCTTACGGAGATTAATGCGTTATCTTTCACTCTTTTTCAATCTCCTTTCAAATCTTCTGAGAATGTACGAAAGCACAAGTACAATTACAAGGTAAATCAATGCAACCGTGATAAGCGGGAAGAATGCCTCGTAAGTTCTTGAACGAATCATATTACCAATATATGTGATATCTGCAAGTGCAACATAACCTGCAACCGAAGTTTCTTTGAGAAGTGTAATAATTTCATTGCCGAGTGCAGGAAGAACATTTTTAATTGCCTGCGGAAGAACGACCATTGTCATTGTCTGTCTGTTGTTAAAACCGAGTGAACGGCTTGCCTCAGTCTGACCGATGTCAACAGCCATAATGCCCGAACGAACAATTTCTGCAACATAAGCGGCAGAGTTCATGCCAAATGCAATGATTGCGGCAAAGATACCGTTTCTTACAGATGCAAGAATAATGTAATACATAATCATCAACTGAACTACAACAGGTGTGCCTCTGATAACAGTAATGTAGATGTTGCAAATCGCATTAAAGAATTTCAGAACACAATCACCGAAGCTCCTGCATTTTCTCTTGTCAAGCTGAATATCGTGAGTAGCTCTTACAAGAGCAATGACAAAACCGATAATAACACCGATAATACCTGCAAACAATGTGATTTCAAGGGTTACAAGCAAACCGCTTAAAAGCTGCTGCCATCTGTTATCTGTGATGAATGTGTTTTTAAAGCTTTCGCCGAGATTGCCGAACAAACTGCCCGACGCACTGTCGTTTACGATAATAACCTGAGTTGTGTTTGCATATGAAGTTGAAAAGTCGATATTTTTTCTTCTTTCCGGTGTGTCAGTCATACCCGCCATACCGAAATCGTCTTTGCCGGTCTGAACAGCAGTGATAACAGAATCAAATTCCATATCATCAATAACAAGTTTTTTACCGAGCTTGTCACAGATTGCTGTAGCCATCATCGGATCAAGACCGACAATTTTACCGCCTTCAACATATTCATACGGTGGAAAAGCAGCGTTCGTAGCCATATGAAGTTCACCGTCATACTTGATATCCTTAGGTGATTGATAGGGTACGGTATCGGTATTACCCTCTATGTAATAGCTTTTGATTTTGTCCAGAACGCCCTCGTCTTTAAGCTCTGCAAGAGCTTTGTCGATTTTTTCGGTGAGTTCATGATTTTCCTTTGAAATGCAGATTGCATACTGCTCTTCCGCAAAAGGTTCATCAAGAATTTTTAGTCCTGCATTTGCTTTTACAAATTCCTTTGCCGGTTCACTGTCAATTACAACACAGTCGATTTTATTCTGTGTAAGAGCTACGATAGCGTCGGCACCCTTGCTGTAACGCATAACCTTGGTGCCGTCAGCCTCATAGTCAGATACAAAAGTATCGCCGGTTGTACCTGTCTGAACACCTACGGACGCTCCTTTGATATCATCGGCAGTCTTAATTTCCTTAACCGATGAATCACCGCATCCGGTGAACAGAAAAACAGTAGAGAACAGCATTGAAATCAGTACCAATAAAGTAACTGTCTTTTTCATTGTTTTCCTCTTTTTCTTTCTCTTAAAATATTTATTTGCAAATCCTTATCAGATTCTTGCAACGCCTGTCTCAACAGCGGCCTTCTTAACAGCCTCAGCAACAGTTTTGCCGATTCTCTTGTCAAATGCCTCGGGAAGAATATAATCTGCATTAAGCTCTTCATCGCTCACGAGTGAAGCAATTGCAAAAGATGCGGCAACTTTCATTTCTTCGTTAATATCGCTTGCACGGCAGTCGAGAGCACCTCTGAAAATACCCGGAAAAGCAAGTACATTGTTAATTTGGTTAGGAAAGTCACTTCTGCCTGTACCTACAACAGCCGCACCTGCCTTTTTAGCAATGTCAGGCATAATCTCGGGAGTCGGATTAGCCATAGCAAAAAGGATAGGATCCTTAGCCATTGACTTAACCATTTCTTCGCTTACGCAACCTGCGGCAGAAATTCCGAGGAATACATCAGCACCTTTCATTGCATCTGCAAGCGAACCCTCAAGGTGAGAAAGGTTAGTAATTTCAGCCATTTCCTGTTTAACAGCGTTAAGTCTCGGATCACCCTTGCAGATAATACCCTTACTGTCGCAAAGTGTAATGTCCTTTACACCCATATTAAGAAGGTGCTTTGCAATTGCAATACCTGCCGCACCTGCACCGTTCATAACAACCTTGATTTCGTCAAGTTTCTTGTGAACAAGCTTGAGTGAGTTGATAAGACCTGCGGCAACAATAACGGCAGTACCGTGCTGGTCATCGTGGAAAATCGGAATATCACACTTCTCTTTGAGCTTCTTTTCAATTTCAAAGCATCTCGGAGCGGCAATATCCTCAAGATTGATTCCGCCGAATGAACCGCTGATAAGGTAAATTGCGTTTACAATTTCGTCAACATCCTTACTTCTTACGCAAATAGGAAATGCGTCAACATCGCCGAATTCCTTAAAAAGCGCACATTTGCCCTCCATAACAGGCATACCTGCCTCAGGACCTATGTCACCAAGACCGAGAACAGCTGTACCGTCGGTTACAACGGCAACAAGGTTGTTTCTTCTTGTGAGTTCAAAAGACTTGTCATAGTCCTTCTGAATTTCAAGACACGGTTCTGCAACACCCGGAGTATAGGCAAGAGAGAGGTCTTCAGCCGAGTTAATCGGAACTCTTGAAACAACTTCAATCTTACCGTTCCACTCATAGTGTTTTTTGAGTGATTCTTTTCTGATATCCATATCGGTAACTCCTTATAATAATTTCCCTCTCATTATACCCCTAAAAAGCCGTTATATCAAGTAAAAATCACAAAATTCATTTGACTTTTGTACAAAAAAGGTATAAAATAAATGTGCGAGTGTGTTGAACAGCTGCGAGCAGCTGCCGAAAGGTACTGTGCGAGGAAAGTCCGGGCTTCACAGAGCAATAATAACGGCTAACGGCCGCCGGAGGCGACTCCAGGGATAGTGCAACAGAAAATTACCGCCATTATATGGTAAGGATGGAAAGGTGAGGTAAGAGCTCACCGGAGGGCAGGAGACTGCTCTGCCGTGTAAACCCTATTTGAAGCAACACCGTGGTAGGACATTATACGCTTGCTCGGCGTGTCCTTAGGAGGTGGCATCGAGCAGATTCGGTAACGGTCTGCCAAGATAGATGGCTGTTCACGACAAAACCCGGCTTACAGACACAGTCGCATATTAGGGCACCTTTTATGGGTGCTTTAATATTATTGTCGAATTTTAGCAATTTGTACAAATGTTATGCACATTTGCAATTGATTTAAAAAATGCATTGCATTTATGTTGCTCTTTATTGTACTTTGCTTTATGCTGAAATCTATTGAAATTGATTTAATTTGATTTGTTTCAGTCGACTGATTCGACACATAGTAGAGTTTTGAAATTAATTTGAAAGGTGTGTAAAAATTTGAAAACAAAATCAAAAATACTCAGCGCAATATTGAGCGTGAGCATCCTGTCGGCAAGCCTATCTGCCTTTGTATCCGGTTCACTCGGTGTTCAGGCGGCAGAAAGCTCGCCAACCGTATCGGCTAATAAGTACAAACTCAAAGATAATATTCAGGACGGTGTAATTTTACATTGTTTTGACTGGACTTATAACGATATTAAGGCTGAATTGCCTAAAATTGCAAAAGCCGGATTTACAAGTATACAGACTTCTCCGGCACAGCCAAACGGAACAGGTACTTGGTATTGGTTATATCAGCCAATTTCATTCAGTATCGGAACAAATGGTGTCGGTACAAAGGCTGAACTTCAGTCGCTTTGTGATGAGGCGGAAAAGTACGGAATTAAGATTATTGTCGATGTTGTTGCTAACCATTTGAGAGGCGATCACAACAACATAGACAACGATTTAAAGCCATCCGAGTATTGGCATACCTTCGGCGGAGGTATTGACTGGAAAAACCGTTGGCAGGTAACACACGGCTCGATTGGTATGCCGGACATTGCAACCGAAAATCCATATGTTCAGCAAAAAGTCTGCAACTATGTTCAGGAACTCAAGTCGGTAGGTGTTGACGGACTTCGTTGGGACGCTGCAAAACACATTGGCGTTCCGAGCGAGGGCGACGATTTCTGGAAATCGGTAACACAGTACGGTCTTTATAACTACGGCGAAATTCTCGGTGGTCCCGATGACCGTTCGACAGGCAATGAAGACATTATGAAAGAGTATACCGATTATATTTCTGTCACAGATAGTAACTACGGTAAAGAACTCCGTGATTCGTTTAATTCGGGCAAAGCTCCTACTTCAAGCGGAAACTGGAGTGAAAAAGGCATTTCAAACGATAAGCTTCTTTATTGGGGTGAAAGCCATGATACATGGTCAAACAACAAAGACTGGGGCTTTTCAAATGAAATGAGTCAGAATGTTATTGACCGTGCCTATGCGGTTGCGGCAAGCCGTAATAAAGTTACTGCTCTTTATTTTTCCCGTCCTTCTTCAACCAACAAAGAAAGTATCAAAATGGGAGAAAAAGGCTCAACTCATTTCACCAGCAGTGAGGTTGCCCAAATCAATAAGTTCCATAATGCAATGGACGGCAAAGCCGATTACTACACAGTGTCAGACGGTTGTTCTGTAATTACCCGTAAAGACGGCGGTGCTGTTATCGTAAAAGGCAGCGGAAGCGGCGAGGTATCGGTAGAAAACGGCGGCGGTTACGCAAAACCGGGTACATACACAGACGCTGTTTCAGGCAATACATTTACAATTACATCAAGCACCATTTCAGGTACAATAGGTTCATCAGGTATTGCAGTAGTCTATGATGCCGAACCCGAAGGACCTTCAGCGTCAGTAACTCCGGGTTCAACAAACTACAATACAGATGAGCTCACACTTACGCTCAATTGCAAGAATGCAAAAAATGCTCAGTATTCAATTGATGACGGTGCATTTGTAAACTACACAAACGGTCAGAAAATTACAATCGGTACTAACCTTGCTTACGATACTGTAACCACAGTAACAGTAAAAGCAAGCGACGGCAAGACAACATCCGATCCGGAAACATATACATATACAAAAGTAGACCCGAATGCCGTAAAGGTTGTTGCTTATGATAACTCATCAACCAAGTGGTCTAAGGTCAATGCATATTTCTGGAGTGATGACAATAAAGAAATGACATCGTGGCCGGGCAAGAAAATGACCGACAAGGGTAATAATATTTTTGATATTGAAGTGCCTGACGGTGCAAAATATGTAATTTTCAACAACGGTGACAGTCAGACAGATGACCTCAGGATTGCAGACGGTAATAAAATTTACAGCAACGGTTCTTGGCAGAACTATTCGACTGTAAAACCCACTCAGCCGACAACAGCTCCTTCCACGACAGTCCGTCCTACTACAATCGCAACACAGCCGTCTACAACTCAGCCTACCACATCACAGCCTGCTACAACACAGCCTGCTACAACACAGCCTTCTACAACTCAGCCGGTAACAGAGCCTTCAAACAGAATTCTTATCGGTGATGTTGATTTAAACGGAACATTTACAGTCTGTGATTCAACAGAGGTTCAAAGATACATTGTTAACATATCGACTTTAAGCGATGAGGCTCTCATTGCGGCAGATGTAGACAAGGATTCTGTTATTTCTGTAAAAGACGCAACTATGATTCAGGCTTATATCGTTAAGCTTATTGTTGAAGACTCATACTGCGGTACTTACACAGAAAATGTTGCACCCACCCAGCCTACAACAAATGTCACAAAGCCAACAACCGAACCGACTTCAATTCAGACTAAGAATTATGTTTATTTCAATAATACGGAAAACTGGTCAACAGTAAATGTCTATGTATGGAGTTCAAAAGGTTCGACTTATATGAGCTGGCCCGGCAAGGCTATGGAAAGTATAGGTAATAACACATACAGATTTGAACTTCCGAATGGTGCAGAATATGCTATATTCAATAACGGTTCAACACAGACAGATGACTTAAAAATCCCCGATGTAAATATGATTTACTCAAACGGACAGTGGAGTAAATACTCCAAGTAAAATTTAACAAGTTTATCTAAGAGCCGCCCCGCACAATCAAGCACATTTTGCTGTTTTGATTTTTACTGTCGGGGCGGTACTGTTATTTGTTTAAATCACAATACAAAATAAACGGTTCATCATGATTTTTTGTGGGATGGTGAACGGACAGAAGAAATAGAAAGATAGCGAATCAAGGTGAAGAAGTCATCTTTTGACTATCCCACATTTTTTCGTAATGAGGGTAAAAAAGCAATGTTTCCTTTTGTTCGGAAACATTGCTTTTGTTAATTTTTTACTTATTACTTTAATTTTGTATCTATATATTCTATGTACGGTTTGCGATTATAAATGCTGTCTTGGTGATTTTTATACCATTCAAATTCTTCTTTCAATCCATCATACAAAGATACTGTATTTGGCATTAATTCATTTTGTTTTCTTACATCAAGCACATATTCGTAATCGTAGAAGCAAAAATAATCTCTTTGCGGAATATCTTTCGACACGCTTACAAATTCAACTTCTCTGCCTGCCACTTTGTAGCAAAGCTCAACCCATTCTTTTATTGTAACGGTTTCTTTGTTTCCAACATTAAAAATATGATTACTTGGGTGCTTTTCTATTATTATCTCAATAAATTTACAAAGGTCTGACACATTGAAAAATTGCAATTTCATATCTCCGTTTTCAGGAATGTAAAATTTTCTGTCTAGAATAGCACAATCAAAGGGAAATGCTTCTCTGTACAAATTTTCATACATACCGTAAAAATACGGCGGACGAAGAATATACGCATTTTGGACAGTATCAAGTAAGTATTTTTCTGCATTGAGTTTGTTAATTCCGTAATCGCCCCAGACAGAATTTTTACCGCAAGTTTGATTTTCGGCAAACGGCTGGGGATTAGTTTCGGGATAAACCGCACTTGAACTGATGAAAATGTAATCATCAAACGAAATACCTGACTTTAAAAGAGCCTTTATATGCTCATCAGTGTACGCTGTGATATCAAGAATTAAATCAAAGTGTTCGTTAGCAAACTTGTTGCCAAGATTCAATCTGTCGCAATTAATCAGATGCACACCTTGTGATTGAGGTCTGCTGTTTCTGTTTAGAACAAAAACTTCCTCGCCTTTACTCACAAAATGCTCGGCTGCATATCTGCTCACAAATGTTGTTCCGCCTGTGATTAGAATTTTCATACCAAAAACTCCTTGAATAATATTTGCATCACCGTATGGTGATAAACAGCATTAATTATCTATTCAATTTTTATTCGATTTTTCTATAATTTTTTCGGCACATTTAATGCCGTCAACTGCGGCGGAGATAATTCCGCCAGCATAGCCTGCACCTTCACCGCACGGATACAGTCCTTCAATAAGTACACTTTCAAGTGTATCTGTTTTTCTCATTATTCTGACGGGAGAAGAGCTTCTGCTCTCAACGCCGGTCAAGACAGCGTCACCGTCATCAAATCCGTGTAACATTCTGCCCATTTTCACAATGCCCTGAGCCATAGAAGTGCAGACATATTCAGGCAAAATCTCGTTCAGATTTGAAAATTCATAATTCGGACCGATACTTGGCTTTACATCACCGAGATGTGTGGATTTCCTGTTATTAAGAAAATCGTCAACTCTTTGTATGGGTGCATTATAATTTTCACCGCCGGCAACGAATGCTTTTGATTCAAGCTTTCTCTGTAAATACATTCCGGCAAGCGGATGGTCGGATTCATAATCATCCGGGTTTATTCCTACAAGCAACGCTGAATTTGAATTTTCGGCATTTCGTGCAAATTCACTCATACCATTGGTGCAAAGTCTGTTTTCTTCGCTTGATGCATTGACGACCTTGCCTCCCGGACACATACAAAATGTATACACACCCCGTCCGTTATCAAGGTGCGTACTAAGCTTATAATTTGCCGAGCCGAGTTTTTTATTGCCCGCAAACCTGCCGTATTGTGCCTTATCAACTTTTTGACGAAGATGTTCAATTCTTGCTCCTACCGAGAAAGGCTTTGCCTCAATCGGCAACTTTAAATCATAAAGCATCTCAAAAGTATCCCTTGCACTGTGACCGATTGCAAGAATAACATTGTCTGTTTCTATAATTTCATCTCCGTTTTTGGTTTCAACAGTTATAGATTTCAGTTTGTTATCACTAAAACCCATTGAAACAAGCTTTGTTTCAAACATAACCCTTCCGCCGAGTTCAATAATCTCGTTGCGGATATTTTTTATTGTGCCTTTTAGCATATCCGTTCCGATATGCGGCTTTGCGTTATAGAGAATTTCATCAGGTGCGCCGTGGCTTACAAATTCTTCAAGCACCTTGCGTTGCCTTATATCTTTTGTACCTGAATTCAGTTTGCCGTCAGAAAATGTTCCCGCACCGCCTTCGCCAAACTGAACATTTGAAGTTGTATCAAGCTTACCGCTTGTCCAAAACCTGTTCACATCGGCAGTTCGCCTGTCAACATCACGACCTCTTTCAATAAGAATAGGATTTGCACCGCTTCTTGCCAGAATAAGTGCCGCAAACAATCCAGCCGGACCTGCTCCGACAACAATGGGGGAGTGCGCATTGCCAAATTTCATCTGATTATATTCATACTTTCTCGCAATTTGAGCGTTACCGCACTTTTTGCAGACTTTATCCTCGTTGATATTAAGTTCAGCGTCAACGGTTGTAAGAAAGTAGATATTATCCTTTTTTCTTGCGTCAACCGATCTGCGAAAAATCTTACAGCTTTTTATGGATTTTTCTTCAATCCTCAACTGTTGGGCAACTGCCTTGCGAACCGATTTATCATCGTAGTCAAGGCTTAAATGTATATTGTTCACTCTGATCATAAATTTTCTCCTGCAATAATTCCGCTGGCAAATGCAAAATGAAGGTTAAACCCTCCGCATTCACCGCAAAGGTCAATCGCCTCACCGCATATAAAAAGATTTTTTACAATTTTACTCATCATAGTGTTTTCGTCAATCTCTTTGCCTAAAACACCGCCCAATGCACATTGTGCGTGTGAGAAATCTTCTTTTCCGCTTACTGTAAATGACATCGACTTTATCGTTTTGCAAATTCCTGATACTTCGTCCTTTGAAAGCTTGGAACAAATCTTTGACAAATCAACTCGGCTGATTTTCAGAATTGCCTGTCCGATTCTCTTCTGAAAAATTCCTGTCAAAAGCTGTTCACACGGCAAATCAGAAAACAATGATATATGTTGTCTGATTATTTTAATCAGCTCATTTTCCGAATAATCGGGCAATAAATCAAGCACTATTTTGTCGTTCGGTTTAGCAAACAATGAAAGATTGAATACGCAAATTCCCGACAGCGAATTCTCGGTAAATTGAATTTCGCCTGTTTCTTCCTTGATTAATCGACCGTGTTCACCGTATAACTGTGCCTTGCCCGTAACTCTCAGACCTTTTAATGTTTTCAGAACATCGCTTTTAACCTTAACAGGGCATAAAGCAGGGGAGAACGAAACAACCTTATGACCGAAATTTTTAAGATAATCAATTGCACTTGCGTTTCCGCCAAGCTTAGGTGCGGCTTTTGAACCGTTTGCAATCACAAGCTTGTTACATATGAAATCGTACTTTTTTTCGCTGTCATCAGACGAAATTTTAAAACCGTTTGAAACTTTTTTTATAGAATTGACATTCTGTTTTGTGAAAACATCTATTCCGAGTGTTTCAACCTGTAAGCGCAGAACATCCAGAACAGATGCGGCGTGTTTGCTTATCGGGTAATATCTGCCCTCGTTATCGTAAAAACTTAAAAGACCTAAGTTTTTAAAAATATTCGCCATCTCATCACCGCTGAATCTTTCAAAAATTTTTTTACTCTGCTTTTTGAAAGAACCGACATATTTATCGGGAGATATACAGTGATTTGTCAGGTTACATCTGCCATTGCCTGTTGACATCAGCTTTTTGCCTAATCTGTCATTTTTTTCGATTATTGCAATTTTCTTTGAACGGTCATGTTTCTTTGCTGTGATTGCACACATAAGTCCCGATGCACCGCCGCCGATTATAATTGCATCATATATATTTTTCTTTTCCATTTTATAAATTCACCAAAAAATAAGGGCAGCGATGTGCTGCCCAAAATTATTTACGGAGCAAAAATAAAGTTGATTCCGTTTGCTACAAGTACCGAACCGATACCCATTATAATGCCTGCGATAACAACACCGCACATAACGGCTATAACGCTTTTCTTAAATCCGAGGTCAAGAATACTTGCCGCAAGTGTTCCTGTCCATGCGCCTGTGCCGGGAAGAGGGATGCCTACGAAAAGCATAAGTGCAACAAACATTCCGTTGCCTGCTTTTGCCTCAAGTTTTCTGCCGCCTTTTTCGCCTTTTTCAAGACAGAAAGAAAAGAATCTGCCGATAAACTTCTTGTCAGAACCCCAAACAAGAACCTTTCTTGCAAAGAGGTAGATAATCGGAACCGGGAGCATATTGCCTAAAATGCAGATTACATATGTCCAAAAAAGATTTAAGTCATTTGCAACCGCAACAGGCACAGCACCTCTGATTTCTACTATCGGAACCATTGAAATAAAAAATACTATTAAATACCACATATTTGCTCCTTAGAAATTATATTTTGCCAATACCTGATAAGTATAACAGATTTAAAAGTTTTTTTCAATATTTGAGCAAGATAAAATCTTCCATAATAAAGCCTTAAAATTTGATTTATTTGTACATTATGATAAATAATTATTCAAAAGTTGACATTGACTGAATAATCTGTAAAATATATTGTGGAGTGATTTGATGAAAACGAATTCCTGTTCAATGCGATTCAGAATAATTATGTTTGTTTTGACCGCGTCAGTGATTGCATTTGCGTTTATTCATTCTTCAATGCCGTCAGTTGAGTCGGCACAAGAGAGTGAAAGCGTCCTTGATTTTGTCACAGTAATTTTGAAATTTTTCGGAATCGATCCGAATCTTTCGGACCACATAATCAGAAAGATTGCTCATTTTACGGAATATACCGTTCTGGGAGCATTGCTCTGTTCATGTGCCTATTCATTTGACCGAATCAAGCCGATAAAATTTGTACCCTACACCGTTTCTATCGGACTGTTTACCTGTTTTGTTGATGAAACAATTCAGCTTGGGATTGAGGGAAGATCGGGACAGGTGAGCGATATGTGGATTGACTTTTTCGGTGTGTTGCTTGGTACGGCTGTAATGCTTGTTGCATTTTGGATTTACAGGAAGATACGAAAGATCAACTAACTATATGTATGCGAATAAGAAAGGAATCAGTATGGGAAATATGGAAAATTCAGTAAAGCCCCATGAAAACAAAATGGGAACTATGCCAATGACAAGGCTAATTCTAACAATGAGTCTGCCTGCAATTTTTTCAATGACAATTCAGGCAATGTATAATGTTGTTGACAGTATTTTTATCGGCAACTATGACGCAGACGGACTGACCGCAACTTCGCTTGCGTATCCTCTGCAAATGCTTTTGATTGCGTTTGCAGCCGGTACGGCAGTCGGTGTAAACTCGTTTGTTTCAAGAAAATTAGGTGAGAAAAATTTTGTTCAGGCAAACGACGGAGCAACTCACGGTTTTGTAACCTGTATTTTTAATTATGTAATATTTTTATTGCTCGGACTTTTTGCGGTTCGCCCGTTTATGGCAATGTACACGCAGAATGAGGCTATTGTAAATTACGGAATCCAGTATCTGACGGTTGTACTTTGCTTCTCGTTCTTTTCAATTGTACAGATTATGGTTGAAAAAACGCTTCAGGCAACAGGCAATATGATATTCCCGATGTTATCCCAGCTTTTCGGTGCAATTGTAAATATTATTTTTGACCCGCTCCTGATTTTCGGTATAGGAATTTTCCCTGAAATGGGCGTTCTCGGTGCGGCAATTGCTACTGTATTCGGTCAATTTTGCGGTATGGTTTTCTGCCTTTGCATTCTTTTCTTTAAGAATAACGAAGTTAAAGTTTCGTTCAAACATTTCAAATTGAATGGTTCCACATTGAAATCTATCTATGTTGTAGGCTTTCCGTCTGTAATTATGCAGTCAATAGGTTCCGTTATGATTATCGGACTCAATGCAATTCTTGCTGTTTCGGAGGCTGCCGTTACTGTTCTCGGTATATATTATAAATTACAGAGCTTTGTATTCATGCCTTGTTTCGGACTCAATCAGGGCGTAATGCCGATTATCGGTTATAACTACGGTGCAAGAAAGAAAAAGAGAATGTATTCCGCTTTAAAGCGCGGCATCATCATTGGCGTAATTATTATGGCGGTCGGCACAATTCTTATGTGGACAATCCCCGAACAGCTTATTGCTATGTTTGGCGGCACACAGGATATTATGGATATCGGTGTTCCTGCATTCAGAATCATCAGCCTTTGCTTTATTCCTGCCGCTGCCGGCATTATCTTTACAACACTTTTTCAGGCAGTCGGAAAGGGATTGCGCAGTCTTATTATGTCATTCTGCCGTCAGCTTGTACTCATTCTTCCGATTGCGTGGGTGCTTTCTATGGTGTTTGATTATACAGCCGTATGGTATGCTTTCCCGATTGCGGAATTTTTCTCGTTAATGCTTGCAATTGCATTTTTTGTCAACCTTACAAAAGGCGATTTTAAAAGCCTTGACCAAAAGATTGAATGACGCAGTTAAATTTGTTCACCTCATTGCATATATTGCATTGAGGTGATTTTTTTGACAGAAAATAATGATAACAGAAATACCATTACATATGACGATGACTGGAAATCTGTTTCATATTCGGAATACCCGAAGGTATCGGAAGAGCTTGGTTCAGATGAGGAGGATGTTAACTCTTTATCGGCTGAAAATAGTGATGAAAAGAAAAATTCTCCGAAACAGCTTGTGATAACGATTCAACTTGTGTGTTGTATTATTATAGCTCTTGCGGCTTTTTTGCTTAATTTATTCGGCGGTGAGGTCTATGCCGCAACACGGGAATGGTACTATTCAAACCTTGAAAAATCCGTTGTTTTTGATACGGGCGATAATAAAATAGATTTATCAAACCTGTTTACTGCAACAAGCGATGAAGTTTCGTCTGCTGAACATTGATTTTACGGTTTCGTATTCACTCGTTTGTCTTGGAGCAATATGTGTGATACTGAATATATTTTTAGGATTTCTATGTTGCGTTATGGCTGTGATTATTCATGAGTGCGGTCATCTTTTTGCAATGCTCATTTGCAAATCTCCGCCTGATAAAATCAAAATTTCGCTGTTTGAAATCAAGATTACCAACTCTTCAAGGCAGTTAAACACAACCCGTCAGAACATTTTTATAATTTTTTTCGGACCTTTAGTCAATTTCATTTGTTTTATTCTGTTTTATCTGTTATACTTATGTAATAGTGAATTTTTATTGCCGATTGCCTTGGCGAACCTTTGCACGGGACTTTTTAATATGCTGCCGGTTATGTCGCTTGACGGCGGACAGCTTATGTATGTTATTCTGTGCAGAAAATTCTCGGAAAAATCAGCCGAAAGAATCATAAATATAACTGCTGTTATAATTCTTTTTCCGCTGACGGTACTCGGCTTTATGGTTTTGCTAAATTCAAAATATAATTTTTCGCTGTTGTTTGTGTGTGCTTATCTCATTGCGTCACTTTTATGTAAAAACAACAGGTACTACTGACGGAGGATTTCTATGGTCAGCAAAGAAGTTGAAAAATTACTTCTGAAAGTTCAAAAGCCGGGAAGATATGTCGGCGGTGAACTCAACGAAGTAATCAAGGATAAAAAGAAAGTAGATTGCAGATTTGCCTTCTGCTTTCCCGATACCTATGAAGTAGGTATGTCCCATCTCGGAATGAAAATTCTTTACAGTCTTATGAACGCTGTGCCGTACATTTGGTGCGAAAGAGTTTTTGCCCCATGGGTTGATATGGAAGAAGAGATGATAAAACACAATATTCCGCTTTATGCGCTTGAAAGCGGAGATCCCGTGTCCGATTTTGACTTTATCGGTTTCACTCTCCAGTATGAACTCAGCTTTACAAATATGCTCAATATGCTCAGGCTTTCGGGTGTGCCGATTAAAAGCTGTGACAGAAAAGAACTTAAAAACATAGTAGTTGCAGGCGGACCGTGTGCCTGCAACCCCGAGCCGATTGCAGATTTTGTCGATATTTTCTTCATCGGTGAGGGTGAAGAGGTTGACATTGAGGTTATTGAACTTTTCAGAAAGTGCAGAGCCGAGGGTAAATCAAAACAGGAGTTTCTTGAACTCTCATCTAAAATTGAGGGTGTATATGTTCCGGCACTCTATGATGTAACATATAACGAGGACGGCACAATCAAGTCATTCACTCCAAAAGGAGATGCTCCCGCTAAAATCCACAAGCGTATTATGCTTGATATGGACAAGTCGTTCTATCCTGATAATTTTGTAGTTCCGCTCGTTGAGATAGTTCATGACAGGGCGGTTCAGGAAATTTTCCGTGGCTGTATAAGAGGCTGTCGTTTCTGTCAGGCAGGTATGATTTACCGTCCCGTCCGTGAAAAATCTCCCGAAACTATAAATAAACAATGCAGAGCATTATGTGATAACACGGGTTACGATGAAGTTTCGCTATCTTCACTCAGTTCAAGTGACTACAGTCAGATTGTACCGTTACTTGACAAGCTGAATGAGTGGAGCAAAGACGAAAAAGTCAGCATTTCACTTCCGTCACTGCGTGTTGACGGTTTTACAGATGACATTATGAATAAGATTAAAACCGTACGCAAGAGCGGACTTACCTTTGCTCCGGAGGCAGGCAGTCAGCGTATGCGTGATGTTATCAATAAAAATGTTCGTGAAGATGAACTTTTGCAGACTTGCACAACTGCATTTGCAGGCGGTTGGACTACGGTAAAACTCTATTTTATGATTGGTCTGCCTACCGAAACAATGGACGATGTTGCCGCAATTGCCGGCCTTGGTCAGTCTGTAGTTGATGCATATTACAAATGTCCCGAAAAGCCAAAGGGCAAGTCGGTGCGTGTAACCGTGTCTGCATCCTCTTTTGTACCAAAACCGTTCACCCCGTTTCAATGGGAACCGCAGGATACAATCCCTGTTCTTCATGAAAAGCAACAGCACATCAAGGACAGTATTACAACAAGAAAAATTCAGTTTAACTATCACGATGCCGATACAAGCTATCTTGAAGCAGTATTTGCAAGGGGTGACAGAAAACTTTGTAAGGTAATGGAGCTTGCATGTGAAAGAGGCTTTCATTTTGACGGTTGGAATGATTGTTTCAGCCTTGAAAAGTGGCTTGAACTCTTTGATGAATGCGGTGTTGATCCGTCATTTTATGCAAACAGACACAGAAGTTTTGACGAAATTCTTCCGTGGGATCATATCGACTACGGTGTAACTAAGGATTTCCTTATCAGAGAATGTAAAAAAGCGTACGCAGATACAACAACACCGCATTGCAGACTGAAATGCAACAACTGCGGTGCGGCTAAATACGGAAAGGGTGTGTGTTTTGAAAAGCGTAAGAATATGGTTTAAAAAAGATTTTGAATGTCGCTATATTTCGCACCTTGATCTCAATCGATGTATGCTTCGTGCATTGCACAAGAGCAAAATCCCTATCTGGCATACAGAAGGATTTAACCCACATCCGTTTGCAACATTCCCGTTGCCGCTTTCGCTTGGTTTCAGGGGTGTAAACGAATGTATGGATGTCAAGCTTGAGGATGAAAGCTTTCCGTTTGAAGAAATCATCTCAAGGCTTAACGGATGTCTGCCGAGAGGACTTCGTGTGTTTGATGTAACGGAACCCGTTATGAAAGCCGGAAAGATTGCTTTTGCATCATTTACAATCAAGATTTCCTGTGACGGTGAAAACTCCCGTACAGTATGCGAACAACTCAATGAACTGCTGACAAGCGAAAGTATTGAAGTTGAAAAGAAATCTAAAAAAGGCATAAAAACCGTTGACATAAAACAGGGTATAAAGAGCTTTGAAGTAATCGAGAAGTTCGACTTTGCAGAACTTGATGTTGTTTTGTCGGCAGGCAGCTCCGATAATGTGAATCCGAATCTGCTTGTATCGGCTTTTGAAAACCGTTTTTTGGTTTCCTGTGATATCGACATCACAAGGAATGACCTCTACAACGCAGATATGGAATTGTTTAGATAGGTGAATATATGTTTGAATTTACAATACGAGAAAATGATTTTTTAAACGGATTTTTGAATTTATTGAGTGACTATGTAAATAAGTCGTATAAGTTCACCATGTCGTACCTGACAAGCCCTCTTTTGTCAGATGTGCGTGAGAGCGAAAGACTTGTTTTGCTTGTAGTCAACAAGTCTGTTTTTCAGAATATGTACAGTTTCATCAAGCTGAATGACAGCAATATGCAGTTTGCATCATTTTCCTGTCTTGAAACAGCTGTGAACTCAATGCGACTTTACAATGTCCTTGCTACAAATCCGGATTATATGCACGAATATATTACCGGCGGAAACTTTTCGCTTGAAGTCTGTGAAAATGAAATTTCAGAAAAACAAAAAGAATACAAGAAAGGTGAAGAGGAGTTCTCACTCCGTGAGTTTGCTACCGGACTTGGCAAATTCAATTCTTTTGAATTGAAAAATGCAGCTGTTGCGTCACAGCTTGTTGACGGCAATATCTTTCTCGGACTTTCCTGTGGCAATGAACTCGGAGAGGATTTGCAGGATGAAGTCAGAAAGAGTATGATTGGTGCATACCTTTCACTTTCAAAGCACAATAAAATGTTTTTTAACGGCGGTATAGATGATACTCTTGAAGAGCTTGAGGACAAGCTCTATGCAAAGTTTCTTGAATATATCAGAAAGTTCTCATAATCTTTTTAAACTTTCACATTACTTTACACAAGCGTTCAATTTTCTGTCACATAAGACAGTTATTATATGCTTGTAAGTTAAAGATAAACAAAAAAACACTTTAACTTCACAAGGATAATGCTTACAAGAACTTTTCATAGATTTCCTCTCTAATATGTCGAAAGACACAAAGGTCGGCTTTTCTGCCGACCTTTTTAATTTATCAGGTGTTTTATTATGAATTACTACTCCCTTAATAAATATCTCAAAAATACATTCGGTGAAAAGGTGTACAAAATTTCACTGAACGGTAATATGACCTGTCCGAATCGTGACGGAACCCTCGGAACAAGGGGCTGTATTTTTTGCAGCAGGGGAGGCTCCGGAGAATTTGCCTCCGATGCACTTCTTCCTGTTCACGGACAAATCGATCAGGCTAAACTGCGAATAAAAAAGAAATCCGACTGTAAAAAGTTTATTGCATACTTTCAGCCGTTCACAAATACCTATGCGCCTGTTGAATATCTTGAAAAAATATTTACAGATGCAATTTCAGAACCCGACATTGTTGCCCTTTCAATCGCAACCCGTCCCGATTGCCTGGGAAATAATGTGTTAGGTCTTCTTGAAAAACTGAACAAGATAAAACCTGTCTGGGTAGAACTCGGATTGCAGACAATTCATGAAAAATCGGCAGATTATATAAGAAGAATGTATCCGCTATCCGTTTATGACTCAGCTACAGAAAATCTTCATAAAATTGGAATCAATGTAATTACACACATTATTTTGGGACTTCCGAACGAATCTAAAGAAATGATGCTTGAATCTGTAAAATATGCAGGTAGTAAAACCGACGGAATCAAACTGCAGTTGTTGCATGTTTTAAAAAACACAGACTTGTGTGATGACTATGAAAGCGGAAAATTTGATGTGCTTTCAATGGAGGATTATATTGATATTCTTTGCGATTGCGTTGAAGTGTTGCCTGAAAATGTTGTAATTCACCGTTTAACAGGTGACGGGGATAAAAAACTGCTCGTTGCACCCATGTGGAGTGCCGACAAAAAGCGTGTTTTAAACTCAATCAACCGTGAATTTGCAAAGCGTGATATCACGCAGGGAAGAAATGCAAAGTAAAAGACTTCCGAATCAATCATCGGAAGTCTTGTTTTCAAGAGTATTGTCATTGTGATTTTTCTCTTTTTCAGCTTTCTTCTGAGCTGTTTTTTTACCGATTGCATATGCAACAGCTAATATAGCTAAGCATCCCGCAGTTATGCCCATGCCGGCAAGGAAAAATTTTATTTGCCTATCTTTAATGGGATTGTAATCAATATATTCGTCATCTGAGGCATTAACAGTTGTAGGCTCGGTCGGGTGTTTACTTTTACCGCCCTTTCCTGTAGCTTGCGTGCTGTTTTTATTGCTTGACGAGGAACTTCCGCCGCTAACCGTTCCGGACGCATTTTTATATATTTTGATACACGATGCAGTGCAACTTCCAACATCCATAAAGTTCACATCGGAATCAACACATTGATTCACCGTGTAGTCAATATACGCAGTACCTTCTTTTATTGTTTTGAAATCAAGCGTTAAGACATCGCTTCCGCCCGAAATATTTTGTCCTTCAGAATTAAGAAAAACAACTTTAACCTTGCCGCTTTTCTTGTTGACCTGAATTTTTGAGCCGTTATTCACTGCCTTAACCTTTCTGAATTCGATATAATCGGGGTCATATGTAAATTCAAATGTTGCGGCAGAAAGTCGATTGCCGGAATTTGCGGAAAGAGCAACACTGAACAGTCTGTTCGGCTTCATATCTGCATTCTGCATTTCAAAACTTACGCTTGCGGTTGCAAATGCACTTGTTAAAGATATTTGCAATAAAGCTACTAAAATTAAAATAATAGAAAATAGTTTTTTCATAGTTCGCCACATAAAATTAAAATATTTCAAAATCTCACTTGATTTTTCTGATTTCATTTGATATAATAAACAGGTCGTTTGGAGAGATGTCCGAGCTGGCCGAAGGAGCATGATTGGAAATCATGTATACGGTGAACACCGTATCAGGGGTTCGAATCCCCTTCTCTCCGCCATATATAAAACTGAGCAAACAAGCCTTATTCAGTATTTATCGGCTTGTTTGCCTGTTTTTTTAAAAACATTTTTGCGTTAAAACTTGATTTTTTGTGTTAAAAATTGATTTTTTGATTTAAAATCCAACACGAAATCCAACACGGAATTATGCTTTCTTTTGATTGTTCGTTTCTTTTGAAAAATTACTTTCAAAAATGTTGATGATTTTGTTATTCATTTCTTCTTGCTTATCTCTTAGGGTGTGTTGATAAATATTTTGCAGGACTGACACAGATTTCCAACCACCGATTTGGGCAATATTTTTATCAGGAATACCCATTGCGTGAAGTTCTGAGGCGAAATAATGCCGTAGCTTGTGAAATGATATATGAGGTATGTCGTTTGTATCGACGAGCTTATTAAAGGCATTAGACAGTTTGGTTGGGGTACAACCGAAATATTTCCATTCTCTCACTTCTTTTAGAATATGCGGGGGAAGAGGTACAAATCGGTTTCCGGCATTAGTCTTTGGCGGTTTAATAACAATGTTATTATCTTTGTCGTAGACAGCGGCTTTGTTCACGGTGATACCTATATCTGTAATGTCATCGGGAGTTAATGCGCAAATTTCAGAGCGGCGAAGGCTGCCCGAACTTGCAAGCAAGATAGGCACACGGATAAAGTCATTTGCATTATCAAGCAATGTATTGATTTCAGCAGTTGTCGGTATTGTGTACTTGGGTTCAACCTTTTGTGGCAGTCTTGTTGTGAGAATTAATTGAGGCTTATATGCTCCCAAAACAGCGGACAACAGTCCGTGCGAATTTCGTACAGATTTAGGAGAATATTTGGCGGACATCTCATTAACCGCCATTTGGATATGTTCTTGTGTTATTACACTGAGCTTCATCGGCATAAGTTGCTTAAAGTCATTTCGTAAATTCTTCTCGTATCCGTCAATGGTTGACGGAGCAAGAACAGAAGATTTACTGTCAATGTATCTTCTGTACGCTTGTGCAAGAGTCATATTAGTGTATGTCAACTCTCTGTTCTCACGATCGTGCGTGAACTCCATAGCCATGTACTCGGCTTCTTTTTTCGTTTTGGCGGTAAATGACTTGTAGTGCCATTTACCTTTTTCGTCTTTGTAGTCAGGTACTAAAACACGATAGTTGCCCGATTTCAGTTTTTTGGCTTTTGCCATAATATCATCTCCTGTAATGTGGTATCGGCTCTTGTTCCACCAAGTAAAAATGCCGACGCCCTTTCAATTTTCCTCGTACTGTTCCAGCAGTACGGGGATTTTTTAATTATTACCAAACCATTTAAAGGCTCGTCTAAATCCTGCTTCTTCTGCTTCAGCCACCGTCATTGCGTAGAATTCCCCTTTCTTGCTGATTTTAGTAGAATCATATTGTTGGTCGAAAGGCAAATGATATATTTTTGTTTCACCATACATATCACGACCAATATTACATTTTATACATGGGTAATCATCAACTTCAATATTTTCTCTGAATTTTATACCTAAGTATTTTGCCATTTTCTTAGCCATAGGAGATAGTTGAATATTTGTTATTAAAACTCCCTTAACATTTTCTTTAGGGCAATTGTGCTCAATGCAATAACTTGCCATAGTACCATATAGTTGAGTTATATGTTTTTCATGTATTTCTTTTTTTGAACTCCAATATTTACATTGAACTATCAAAACTTTATTACCTTTTTTACATATCAAATCACGACCTAAATCCTCTAATCCCATATATGAACCGAAATAATCAACAGAGTATCCTGACTGTGAATATCTATATCCAATATACAATTCATAATCACGACCAATTTGCCATTTTGATTTTTTATGAGATGCTTTATAACGGTCTAAAGCCAATTGATTTCTTTCCACGGTAGATAAACTGTTATATTCTTCTTTAGACAAATAGTCACGAGTTGGATCATAATCGGGTAATTCATTGACATCTATAATCGGCAAATCATTATAATCCGTTTCAATAACATCTTGTAACGAGGGAAATAGATTGAGTAGGTACGATAATTGGTATAACGCTTCTTTATTTTTTTCAACCATAGCTTTTGCGTCGTGACGAATATCACGAATGGATTTAACTTTTTTCATCCGTTGCTGATCATATCCCCAGTCAAGTTCTTTAGCTAAATGTTCAAGTCCGTAAGTTTCATAATCAGCTACTATTTCGGTCATATACGGAATTGCTGTCAAATTTGATTGTGCAGATTCCAAAAAGGAAATTTTATTTTTTAGTAGTATAATTTGTTTAACATAGTCAGCATCGCTTATAATATCTGATAGTATTTTGCTGGCACGGTTTCCGGATGGATTGATAGATTTTATTAGTTCATCAACCTGAGCATACTTTCTTTTCAATTTTTCATACTCTAAATTGGTCTTATCGTCCAAGCGAGAACTGAGATATTTATTGCTTTTTTCAATCTTTAAAAGTTTAATATTGGTCTCACTTAATGAATTTACATCATAAAGATTTGGCAAAAACTGCTCATATCGCTTATCTATTTTTTTATACAATTCGTCAACTGAATTTTGAAGAGCAATCAATTTTTCAGTAGCTTTGTCTTGACCATATATTTGTTCATTAGAAAGTTTGTATTTTCTTCTAATATATGTGCTTTTAATTTTAGTTGCCAATACCTTCACTAAAATTATAACTATAATAAGTAGCACAACACCTAAAAAAGCTAAGGGTAAAAATAATTCTTTGTCCATAAACATCCTCATTTTATTGACAAATATATGTCAATTGATATAAAATAACATTGAGGATATTTAATTTATCTCTCATCCCTATTTTTTATAAGCCGTCTGTTGGTGCGAACAACAGGCGGTTTTTTTATATATTCGATTTTGTAATCCATAATATGTATGAGGTGATTTTATTATGGATTACAAACAGTACCAAAAATCAAGAAATATGTCATGGGAAATCCTTGTAAAGGAAAATATAAAGGAACTTCCGGTAAACATTGTTGAGTTGTGTCGCAAGCTCGGCATTGCAGTAAAGTATTATGATAAGTTGGAGAAAGGTAATGACGGTAAATGCACCGTCATTGACAATCAGGCTATCATACTTGTACGGCCAGACTGCAACCGACAGCGGAAACGCTTTACCGTAGCTCATGAGCTCGGACATATACTACTCGGTCATGTCGGAAAGTATGAGCTTGTCAACCGAGAAATCTCACCAACTGACAACCCAATTGAACAGGAAGCGAATGTTTTCGCAAGCAGACTACTTGCACCTGCGTGTGTCCTATGGGGATTAAAGGTAAATAGTGCTGATGAAATAGCTCAGATATGTGACATAAGTCCAACTGCAGCGGCATATCGCTGGCAACGAATGCAGGAACTCTACAAGCGGAACAAGTTTTTGGTTGCTCCGCTTGAACGGGAAGTTTTCAATCAATTCCAAAAATTTATTTTAAATCATCAACATCTGGCAAATCCATAAGTCTTTGCAAATCGTCGTCGGTAACGGTTGTTTCCTTAAAACTTCCGTCTCGGGCGGCGGTTTTTATTTGATATACCTTATTAGTATAGTTGCCACTGCCTAATAAATCTTCTGAATATTCAAGAAGTTTATTTTTCCCCAAATTATTTAATGCTTCATAGTTAGCAATCAATTTTTCTTTATGTGAATTTGATTCATCATCAAAGTTTACAAGCTCTGAAAAATTAACATCAAATATTTCACACATCTTTGCAACTAATTCTATATCGGGAGAATTTTTGCCTTTAACCCAATTAGTAACAGCCGCTTGCGATACACCTAATAATTCAGCAAATTTCTTTTGAGAAATATTTTTTTCTTTGAGTAAAGAAATTATATTACATTGTAATCTCTCTCGAATATCACTCATTGATTATCACCTCAACATTATATTAACACGCAAAATTCAATTTGTAAAGATAATTATTAAGAATTTCTTAATAAAATTTCTTGAAAAGCTATTGACAATTAAGAATAACTTAATTATAATAAAGATGAATTAAGAAAATCTTAATTTTTAATGAAGAAAGGGGGCTTGGCTCTATGGTATGGAAAGCTCTTGCCAAATATATAAATGACCGAGGAATCATGCAAAGTCACCTTGCTCAGGTTACCGGAATGACTACTCAGCAGATTTGTAACATCCTCAACGGCAAAAGAAAACTTGATGTGGAAGAGTACATAAATATATGCAGAGCATTAGGTGTGCCTTGTGATTATTTCATTGAGCGTAAAACCGCATAAGAACCGATACCGCATTACAGGAAAATAAAAGTAGGGAGAATCTATATGAATGAAATCAGAGTGAAGATTAAAGACCTCATCAAAGAGCTTCAGATGTTGGAAAGAGACGGCTACGAATGTGCCGATCTCACAATTGAAGAGGCCGAAGAAGGCATTCCGGCTCGCATTATACTCAGCGACTACGGCTGTGTATTTGAATGCAAAGACTGACCCAAGAACCGACAAGGGGGGTGAGAGAATGAGCCGAATTACAGTAAGGATTGATGACCTAATCAATCAGCTTAACGAATTAAAACGAGATGGAGCTGAAAAAGTTTTGCTTGAAATTGAAGAAGGTGTTGCAGACCCCGAGGAGAATTGTCCGAACAGAATAAATCTGATGCCTGTATATCATCCGAGTGAAATTTTTTCGCAAGTTTATGAAAGCTACTAAAGCAAAAGTCGATACCAGATTACAGGAATAAATAATGAAAGGGTGAGAAGAATGCCAAGAAAATTAGCTAAGCCCGAGGACCAAATGAAAAGACAGCTGATTGCCAATATACAGTATGAGGCAGAAATCAGGAGTATTGACCGTGAAGGACAGGCTCTTGTAGCACATTGCTCTGAGGGTACATATAGGAAAAGAATTAAAGATCCGGGTACTTTTACGGTGGAAGAACTGTCGAGGCTTGCCAACAAATTTGGCATACCTATTCAGAACCTTTTCAAGGCAAGGGTGGTGTGTGATGAATGAATGACAAAACACTTGACGAGCTAAATGACATGGCGAAAAGGTGGATTGACGGAGAGGTTAATCATCTCGAAGTCGTGTCGTTGAAGCTATTTGATAGGTTATTGGTACTGGAACTTGCTAACGCCTATTCTATGTGCAAGGTTGGTTTGCTCAGTGAAAAATACACTGCCGCATATAAATTAAAATTCTTTCAGGAGTATCGTGAACTAAAGCTCAAGACAGAACATTTGCTGGTCCAGCAGGAACAGCAGATTGACTCCGTGAGAAATGCAAGTGTAACGCTTTCGGAAGTTTGCAAGGAATACGGCAAAGATGAGGTTGACCTCGTCAAGCTGTGCGAGTTGCAGGCAAAGGCAATTGATGAGCTGACACATGAGAATGTACATATCAAGCTGTGGAACTCGGTCAGGGCATACAAAAAGCCTAAAGATTACGCAAGACGGCATATGAATAAGATTGTCGATGAGCTTATTTACAGGTTCGGCAGTAAAGTGCCGTTTGAGCAGGTTGTTATGTCATATTTTAACACTTGCCTTAAAGACAACCGAAAAGAAATGTGGGAACAATTGACAGGCGATGATTACCCCACGAAGGCAAGACAGCAGTTGCCCGTTAAGGACGGCAATGCAAAGGGCGAGCTCGAATCAATGAAGGAACATTATGGTGTGAGAGCCCAAAAAAATGTAAAGGAGAACAATAAAAATGATTTTAAGAAATTGGAAGAGCAAAAGCGAAATCAAGAGAGAGTCGGCAAAAAAGGAGCTTGATATTAAGCACCTCAACAACCGCAATGTAATTGCCGACGAAATCACAAATGTACAGCTTGACATTATTGACCGACTCAAAGCAGAGAACAACGAACTCAGAGCCGAAAATGAAAGGCTCAAAGCAGAAAATCTGACACAGGGCTTTGAGTGTGTTGGAGTATCGGCTATATGAATGTAATTGTAATTATTTGTATCGTCTGCCTTGTTTATCATATTATCTTTAAACTTGCGAAGGTGATGTATTTAATATCGCTTGACGATGAAGAAAGAATGATATGCCAAATATACTGCATTTGGCCTAATTGGCTAACCATATTTGCGACTGTTGATATACTTATAAGATTTATTCTTATCATTGATGTAGGCATATTGTGCATATGGGCAATTATGGCTCTATTGTCTTAGTAAGGAGAATGAAAGTAAATGAAAGTTTATCAGTACGATTGTTTAACAAAGTTATCTCAGATCCGTACAAAGTTAAAATGAAGAAATTCTATGTAGGGGTTGATATTGATTACTTTAGCGGGATTGAAATTCCTGTTGAACGCAAGAGAAAAATTGAAATACATCTATGTGATGATTGTTTCAAAGGGTTGCATGCTATTGCCGAAAAAAAGGAGCGTGAAAAGTAATGAAAAGAAAACCGACATTGACTACTCAGCTCCGTGACGGCACACATCCGATTTTTACCACCGGCGAAACAAACTAAATAAGTTAATCACACAACTGCACTTGTGAGATTATATATATCTCATTTTATACCTATACCTACTTTTCTGAATATTACCATTATCTCAGACAGGTGCAGATGTCTGAGATGATTTTAAGGAGCAAAAATATAATGGACTTAGAAAAGGTTGCTATAATGCGACTTTGTGACGGAGCAGAAATAAGCAAGCGCTATTATAAAAAACCGCTTATGCTTTGTTACTCAGGTGGCAAAGATAGCGACATTATTTTAGATTTAGCGATTAAATCAGGCATAGACTTTGAGGCTCAACATAGTCACACAACGGCTGATGCTCCCGAAACAGTTTACCACATACGCAATAAATTTAAGGAGTTGGAATCTAAAGGAATAAAATGCAACATTGATATGCCAAGATACAAGGGCAAGCCGACATCTATGTGGTCACTGATAGTGCAAAAAGGTATTCCACCCACAAGGTTAGTAAGATATTGTTGTGCAATTCTGAAAGAAACAGGCGGTAAGAATCGTGCTATTGCCACAGGAGTGCGAAGAGCCGAAAGCACGAAAAGACGGTCGAAGGGAATAATCGAAACTTATTCTTCTAATCTGTCAAATAAAATTGTCCTTAACAATGACAATGACGATAAGAGGCAGATAGTTGAGCATTGTCAGTTACAAGGGAAGATAATCTTCAACCCTATTTGTGATTGGTCGGATAGTGATGTTAGGGAGTACATCAACCAAGAACACATTAATCTTAATCCGTTATACAGTTGTGGATTTGACCGTGTTGGATGCATTGGCTGTCCAATGGCAAGTAAGAAGAGATTTGCGGAATTTGCACGATATCCCAAGTACCGAAATTTGTATATAAGAGCATTCGACAAGATGCTTGAAGTGAGAAAGCAAAGAGGCAAAGCTACACAACACGCTAATGGACTTGAGGTTTATCACTGGTGGATGCAGGATGGTGTTTTGCCCGGACAATTAAGTTTTGACGGAGAGGATTGGTGAAGAGTAATGAGAGAATATTTATTCAGGGGCAAGATGATAGCTAACGGTAAGTGGTCAGAGGGCAACTTGCTTGTGACTAAACAAGGTTGCTGTATAACACCCGATGCAACCGTTTTAGGCAGCTATGGGGCAGTAGATCCCGAAACGGTCGGCCAGTACACTGGCTACACAGACATGAACGGTAAGAAAATTTTTGAAGAGGATATTGTTGCTTTCAATAACTCAGACGGCGAACTTACTAATTATGAAATACTTTGGTTTAAGAATAAATGGGTAGTACGAGAGAGCGATCATCACTTAATTGATGATTTAGATTTGTTTTTCTGCGGACGCTCAATTGTTATCGGCAATATCTACGATAATCCCGAACTTTTAGGAGATGAAGAAAATGGCAAAAAAAGAGGAAGCTAATACAGGGTACCTTACTCAAGCTACTCGTCATTCTATGCTTGTATCATTGAGCCGTGAAATCAATGTGATTTCAGACGAAAACGCAGTTTTATACGACACAATAATCAAATTGTGCCAAAAGTTCTTTCCTGAAAAAAACAACCAAAAATTTTGCGCTCAATGTAAGATTATGGAGAAAGGAGCTTATGCACCTAATCCTATTGATGATCCAACCACACCCTACATAGAATCTTACATGCTGAGATTAGAAATGCTTGCAACCGGAAATATGGAACTAAAAGACCAAATTGTTAAAATGTGCCGGCTGTTACTTGAGGAGAAAGACAATGACAAAGGCAATGACAGAAGTAAGACTTAAACCTTGCCCGTTCTGCGGTAGCGAAGATTTGGTACATTTGGTACAGTGGTTTCATAAAGGACATAACGAAATGAGAGTAAAATGTAAAAGGTGTAAAACTTTGTTTACAATATTTGACACTCCCGAAAATGCCCCGAAACTGTGGAACAGAAGAACATATTGCTATCAAGCCGAAAGAGCCGTACAGGATATGACTGCCGAAAAAGCAATTGAAGTGTTAAATGAAATCGGCGAAGGAGCAAATATTGAAGATATGCTTAAAAATTTGAGCAATTCCAATACATTTACCGCTCTTAAACTTGCCGTCCATGCTCTTGAAAAGCAAGTGGCAAAAAAACTTAAAGAAGTGACACGCACAAGTAGCAATAAAAAGAGCAGAGTAAAAGCGTTTGAACATAATTATAACCATCAGAATTGGCAAGATCCAGTGCCGATACCCGAGTACAAAGAATGTCAATGGACTGACTATAAATGCCCCATTTGCAACGCCCTCATCAAAGAGGGAAGACCTGAATTTTGCTGGCGCTGCGGACAGGCTTTTGACTGGTCAGATGAAACGGAAGGTGAAAAATAATGGCAGCAGGAACAACAATGCTTATTGTGTTTTTAATCCTTATAGTAGCGTTTATTTTAACGCTTATTTGGATGAGGGAAAACATTAACTTTTATCGTGACCTTTATAAAGTTGAGAAGGAAGAAAACGACCGCCTTTTGAAAGAGAATCAAAAGCAAGGTCGAACAATCAATCAAAACTGGGACATCACTAATAAGCGTTGCAATAAGAGCTATACGAACGGCTTTGCAGACGGAAGAAAATACGAAAGGAAATATGGATATGACCAAGAAATCAAAATTAGCAAAGAAGAAAAAGCAAAGCTCGAGGCAGTTATCAGAGCAACCATCAACAGCAAGAAAGCTGCATTGGGAGAAGGCTGTGAATCCGAATCTGAACCCGAAGCCGAGGACAAAGAGGAAGAAGGATAACATTGACCTTATTTGTGAGGAGTTAACGAAATACAATGAACAACACGGAACATCATACAGTTACGGCGAATATACAGCGCTCGTCGGCATGGGAAAAATCAAAAGTAAGTACCGAGACAAAAGAGACATTGACCTGCCGCTCTTGTAAGGAATGCCGAGGGTACAAGTTTTGCGCAAGCAGAAGCAGGGATTATCCTTGCAGTTGTTTTATAAAAAATGAAAGGTGACTACATATGAGAAGAGAAAATAAGGAATTTTTAAGCAGTCAGATTGAAAACTTAAAAGAATCCGCACATGAGCGTTCACATACGTGTTTTGCGGCAGTGCTTATGCAGATTGATTATCTCCAGCTTAAATTACTCAAGGCTGAAAAAGGCTGCAAGAAGCTCAGGGAAGAAAACAGAAGATTAAGAGCAGAAAATCAGATGCTCGAGGACAATATTGGAAATCTCTTGTGCACACGAGAGGAAGAAATGAAGTACAACCGAGTGCTTAACGAAAATATCACAAAGCTGGCTGAGGTCAACGCTCTTATGGCAGGTAAGCTCTCGGTGTATGAGCCTGTTAAGAAGGCTGAATCTCAGCCTGATGAGACGGCTGACACAGTAAGAGCGTCAGATCCGGCAGAAAAATAATCAAGGCAACACCCTTGCTACACGCAAAATCCAATTTTTTAATCAAGAAATCAAACAAAATTCACAGTTTTCATATTCAAAAACTAAAATCAAAAAGCAATGACTTCTTTTTTTGATTTTAGCTGTTACAAAAAGAGCCGAGGCAACGGCTCGACATATTGCAATAAAATAAGAACACACAATTGCAGAGTAGCAAGGTTTGCAAAAGCAGTAGCTCAATGGTCAGATGGGCTACTGCTTAGTTATATCTGTCAGCATTAAAATTCTAAAACAGAATAATAATCAGTCATAATTAAAGGAGCTGAAATGCTCCTTTCCTATCCTGCTCAAATGATTATTTAAGCACGGAAAACAGGAAAAATATACTATAATAAAAGGTTAGCTATGTACACTTATAAGAAAACAATCAAAAGCGGAGATATGATTGAAATTGAATACTATCAATCAATCCGAAAAATCGGCAAAAACTATGGCGGAAGGAAATCAAATAATTCTTTGAGTCCTGCAAAAATGAGAAAAGCAAACAAGCTCCGTGCAGTCAAGCATATGCAGCGACTAATAAATGCAAACTTCGGAAGCGGTGATTTTTTCTGTCGCTTTTCGGCACCCTACGGAACATATGAAGCAGAAGAAGAGTTTCGCAAAGAGGTAGGTAAATGGCTTGACAGAATAAATTACCGTCTGAAAAAGCAGGGCAAGGGCAGATTAAAGTACATAGCGTTTATTGAATGCGGTAAGTCGGGTAAGAATTGGCATATCCACATCATAGTCAGCAAAGAGGACAGGGAACTACTGTCTGAACAATGGCCATATGAAAACGGTCAAAACTTTACTCCGCTCTACAAAAATGAGAATTTTAAAAAGTTAGCTGAGTACATCACAAAAGACTTGACAGGTAAAGATGAGATTGATGCCGCACAAAAGCGAATGATGACCAGTCGAAATCTTACAAAGCCTGAATCAGTCACAAGAAAGGCGAAAAGAAAAGAGATCAGAGCGCTCGAACGTGGCAAAATGATTGAAGCGCCCGAAGGGCATTATCTCATTGAGGACGATTACTCAATGAACTACTCGGATATTGGCGGTGCAAAATGGTATTTTTGTTTTCTGCCGATTACGCAGAGGCGGAAATGGTAAATAATGGTAAATTCAGACCGTGCGATGTACGGTCTTTTGGGGTTGCACAAAAATGAAGTATGCAGCGGAATAGATACAAAATCAAAGGAGAGATAAAAATTGAAAGAAAACAAAGCTAAATGTCCGTTCTATTCGTATGATAGCCAAAGCAAGATCTGTTGTTTCGGGGCGGTTTTCAAAAGCAAGAGTACAACGCTGTTTTTTGATTCACCGCAGGATAAGGAAAATCACTTTGACAATTTTTGTGGTAGCTATTGTTGGAGGGGCTGTCCGCTTGCTCAGACGATCAGCAAAGATTTGTAAAACATCAATCTTTTAAAAACATAATATGCAAAAATTTTAAATCAATTCAAAAATTTTACTTCTGTCACGGTTTTGCCTTTCGGTGAAACCGTGTTTTTGCATACAAATATTAGCCTTGGAAAAAAGTGTACAAATTTGGTATTAAAGTTTTAACTTTTTTGCGTGAAAGAAAAAAGCTAAAATTAAGACACGAAACATGTACAAAAAGGCGGTGAGTTTATGAGTCAAAAAAATTTGAAAGGACAGCAGACAGAATTAAATGAGCAAAAAGTGATTGACTGGGTGCAAATTAAAGCTGAATATATCAGCGGCACAATGTCCGCTTCAAAACTTGCCGAAAAGTACGGAGTGAGCGTGTATGCCATACGAAAAAGGTCGGGAAAAGAACGCTGGCAGGAGCTGAGAAAGCAGAATCAGAGTGAAACCGCAAATAAGATAGCGAAGAAAATCAACACAGAGAAAGTAAAGAAAACCGTCAGAGAGATTGACAGGGTTGTGGCCGTTGCCTCAAAACTCATCACAAAGCTGAACAGAGCCGTTAATGAACTTGACAAGGACGAGGAACTTGTCAAGAAGAAAGTGGTTAAAGTCGAAAAAAGCGAAGATAAGAAAACTGCGGAAGAAGAATACAGCTACGATTATGAGAAAACTGCCACTGTGGAAGAAGAATACAGCTATGATTATGCTAAACGCAAGACGCTTGTAAACACAAAGCGTGCAGCGGAAATCTCCAAGAGTCTGCTCAATGTTCGTGACATACTCGCAGATTATACAACGGAACAGGACGAAGAGAACGCTCTCGGCATTATCGAAATCCCGATGCAGGAAGTAATGCGACCGCCCGAAAATGACGAGCAGGACGGTGAAAGCGTTGAGTAAGAAAGTCATATGGACTCCTCAGCCGAAACAGAAAATAGCGTTGAGCCGTGGAGAAGATGAGATGTTATACGGCGGTGCGGCAGGCGGAGGCAAGACCGACTATCTTGTAGTTGAGGCGGCTCGACAGGTGAATATCCCCGAATACAGAGGACTTATACTGCGTAGGGCTGTGCCTGACCTTGCACGAATTATTGACCAAACACGGGCGATTTATCCGTCAATTGACAGGGGAGCAAGGTACAATGCCACAACAAGAGTGTGGACCTTTTCAAGCGATGCACAAATTAAGCTCGGCTCTTTATTTCGTACGAATGAAAAATACAAATACCAAGGGCAGCAGTACGATTTCATCGGCTTTGACGAATTAACGCAGTTTACATTTGATGAGTACAGCTACTTAAAATCCCGAAATCGTGGCAACTGCAAGGCTACGAAGGTGTATATGCGCTCAACTGCCAACCCCGGCGGAGTTGGCCACGGCTGGGTTAAGCAGTATTTTGTAACTGCCGGAACTCCGGGCGAAACTATATGGCTTAGCGACAAAGTAATTATGCCTGACGGCACGACCAAAAACTATTGGAGCAGTAAAGTCTTTATTACTGCGAGCGTGTTCGATAACAACGCTTTGATGAATAATGACCCCGATTATGTCAAGCGACTGGCACAATTACCCGAGGCGGAGCGTAATGCCTTGCTCTACGGCTCGTGGGATAGTTTTGAGGGACAGGTTTTTACTGAGTGGATTGACAACCGAGAGCATTACAAGGACAGACGGTGGACTCATGTTATTGAGCCGTTCAAAATTCCGCAAAGTTGGAGAATAATACGCTCGTATGACTGGGGATATACAAGACCGTTTTCAGTCGGTTGGACTGCCGTTGACCAAGACGGCAGATTTTACCGAATAAGAGAACTGTACGGCTGCAAGAAGAATCAGCCGAATACAGGTGTACGCTGGCCGATTGAAAAAGTGGCGCAGGAAATTCTTGCAATTGAAAATAATGACCCTCAAATTAAGGGCAGACAGATATACGGTGTGGCTGACCCTGCAATTTTTGCAGAGCAGGGCAGCGGAAAAAGTCAGGCCGCAACACATGCACAGTTGGGCGTTTTTTGGAACAAAGGTGATAATGCAAGACTTGCCGGTAAAATGCAGTTTCACTCACGGCTTGCGTTCGATGAAGAAGGCTATCCGATGTTTCAGTGTTTCAACACTTGCACTAACTTCATCAGAACAATTCCGAACCTTGTTTATTCTCAGATAGACACCGAAGATATTGACACCGAGGGCGAAGATCATATTTATGATGAAAGCCGTTACGGAATGATGACCTCAATAATCACACCAAAAGAAGTTGTACTCCGTAATGCAAGGGCATTTGACCCATTGAATATAAATCAGACACGATATTACAACAGATAGGAGATTACCAAAATGAGTGATGTAAAACGAGATGAAAACGGTATGATTATGCCGATTAAAAGCACATATCCAGCTCTGACCTCGGAGAAATCAAAGCTGAGCAATGTTTACGGTACAAGCGATAAGACTGATGAAGAGCCGAAATCAACCGAACAGGCAGAAAAAGAGAACGAGAGCAGCGGCAAGCCTATCGGACTTGACGAAATACACGAGGCTATGCAGACTTTCCGCAAATATCAGAACAGCAAAAAGCAGTATGATGAAAGATTTAAGCAGGCATTTAAAGAATATAATCTGCTCTATACAGAGGCTACTGCACCGCAGATTAAAACTGACGATAATGACAGGCCTCGAAAGGTGCTTGTACCGCACCGCAAAGGTGCACAGGCACTTAATGTCATAATGAACAAGCACGCTGACGCTATGGATAACTACCCCGAAATCATTTGTCTGCCTCGAGCACAGGACGATGAACAGGCAGCTAAAACACTCAACAGCGTAATACCGTGCATACATAAACGAAACGGATTTTTAAGAACATACTCCGATGAACAGCTTGACAAGTTTGTCGGCGGTTGCGGTTGTTATGCCGTGTTATGGGACAAGACCGCAGAAAACGGACTGGGTGATATTGCTATCAGCCGAGTTGACATTTTGAATCTCTTTTGGGAGCCGCATATTGAAAACATACAGGACAGTGCGAATGTATTCTTTGCCCGCTATTATGACGAGGAAGGAATCAGAAAGGTATATCCTGAACTTGAAAGCGTTTCGACTGCCTCTCTCGGACTTGTGGAACACGAAACCTACGACAACAGTAATAAGTCAAACGATAAAGTCATCTTACTGGATTGGTACTACAAAAAGAACGGCGAACTGCACCTCTGTAAATTCGTTGGTGAACACATTCTCTACTCATCTGAAAATGAGGGTAAGCCGATTTACAATCACGGAAAATATCCGTTTGTACTTGAACCGATGTTCAGACTGCGTGATACTCCCGTGGGTTTCGGCTTTATGGATGTAGTCAGAGCACCGCAGAATCAGCTTGATGAGCTCAAACACGATATGCTTGTGAATATCAAAGTCAACTCACAGCCACGAGTTTATGCAAATACAGGTGTCGGAGTAAACAATGACGATATGACCGACCTTGACAAGACGGTAATTGAAGTCAACGGACAGTTGCAGGGCAACATTGCTCCCGTTAAGTCAAAAGAGCTTGCCTCAGGCGCATGGAGCTTGTACGACAGATTATCAAATGAAATCAAAGAAACCTCTGCCACAAACGACGCAAGCAATGGAGCGAGTGCGGCAGGTGTTACAAGCGGTTCGGCAATTGCGGCATTGCAAGAGGCAGGCGGTAAAGTAAGCAGAGACTCAAACAAACTGGCACAAGAAGCGATGACGGAACTTGCTCAGCTTGAAATTGAACTGATGAGGCAGTTTTATAATTTGCCGAGAATTTTTAGAATAACAGGCGAAAACAATCAGACAACCTACGAGGAATTTGACAATACAGACCTTCGGAAACAGCCGTTGACATATACAGACACAGACGGTCAGACGGTAAATTATACCGACGAGGACGGCAACATACTTGAACGACTGCCGATTTTCGATATTGACGTGAAGGCGCAAAAGGCAAGTCCTTTTGCCACAGCGGCACAAAATGAAATGATGATGAATCTGTTCAAGATGGGAGCGTTCAACCCACAGGCGGCTGATGCCACACTTGTAATGCTTGACGGCATGACATTTGAGGGCAAAGAAAAGCTGATTGAAAAAATCAAGCAGAATCAGACCTTGGCACAGGCGGTACAGGAGCTTTCTAACAAGGTGCAGATGCTTGAGGCAATGAACGCAAGCAGAACAGCGGCAGATGTGCAGAATGCTATGCCGAGCGAAAACGCACAGAACGCACAGCAGACACCGCCACAGACAGAAAGCGAGGCAACAATGTGATTGAAGTAACATTGATTGACTGCGGAAATCTGATATATTTCGGAAGCAAAGGACACGGCTCACATGATGTGTGTGTTGCCGTGAGTGCTTTATGTTCTGCATTTTTGCAGTACGTGCGCGAGATGCAGGACGAAAACAATGTGACGATAGTCAACGAAAAGTATGAGCAAGGTCACACAGAATCAGAGTTTTATATCATCGGTTCAGATGTCGAAGTCCGACACGGCATAAAAGCACTATGGACGGGATTTGAACTTTATGCCAAAAATTTCCCCGATGAAATAGATTTAAACTTTGATGACGGCAACCCGAAATAAAGTTTAAAATCAACAAGACTTTTAACTTTTTTTGAAAAATTAAGGTTGATATAATTAAAACATAAGGTCGCAGTAGTGGAACTGCATGAAGGCCCGACACCTCGGAAAGACGAGAGAGACACCGCGGATAGACGCGAGACGGAGGTTCTTATGAACGACAAATTTATAGATCTTATCGTAAATCTGCATGACGGCGAATCGGCAGGCGCAGCTGACGGCGGAGACGGAAACGGTGAGCACGGTGAAGCCACAAACACCGAGAACAACAACATAAGCCGTGAAACGAGAGAGAGAGCTGAGAGAATCGGCATAGGTGACGACCTTATCGACGATTACAATAAGGCTTTCGGCAACGGCAATCAGAATCAGAACAATAACGCAGAAGGCGAAAACAACAGCACAGACACAGACGACGAAGAAAACTTAGAAGAAGAGTTTGAAAAGCTGATTAAAGGTAAATTCAAAAATGTGTATCAGAACAGAGCGCAGTCTTTGTTTAAGGACAGAATGTCAACCAAAAACAAGCAGATTTCAGATATGCAGAAAAGAGAAAGCACCGGCAATCAGATTTTTGCCCTTATCGCAAACAAGTACAATGTACAGCCCGATGACCTTGACGGTCTTCTCAAAGCCGTAACAGAGGATAAGGATTTGTTTGCGGAAAAGGCTCTTGCCGCCGGAGTGACAACAGAAGAGGCACGCAACGACTTTTTCAATCAGCAGAAAACAAATGCACAGGAAGAAGAACTTGAAACCCTCCGCAGAGAAAAAGCCGCAAGAGAGCTTGACACACATTTGAGAACAATTGCAGCGGAAACGCAGAAGGAATTTCCAAACTTCAACCTTGAAGAGGAATTTCAGAATCCCGCATTTCGCACAGCTCTTGACTTTATTGCTCAGCAGAGGAATGAGCAGAATGAAAAGACAGGTCGTAATGATGAAATTTATGATTTGACGACTGCCTATAAAATGGCGCATTTTGATGAATTGCAGAAAGACCTTGTAAAGCGTTCAAGCTCTGCCGCAATCAGTGCGGCGGCACAGTCAATTCAGAGTGGTGCAAGACGACCAACCGAAAATGCGGTCAAGAAAAGCGGTACAACCACGCAGAGAAAGAACGTGGAAGATATGTCTGACGCTGAATTTGACGCTTTTTATGAAAAAGTAAAACGAGGCGAGGCACACCTCTAATGCCTTGCCGAAAGGAAGGTACGACAATGAAAAGCAAGATTATTAAGCTTATTATCAACATTCACGATAATACGGTTGACGCAGGCGGTGTGAACAAGTCAAACGGCTATGTTTACAATGCTTACGGCAACACAACATCAACCTCGGGAAATGATTGGACTCCCGAAAAAGCTACATATTATCACAAAGTATTCCTCCGCAACCTGAAAGCGAAATGCGTTCACGGTCAGTTCGGCGAGCATGATGTAATCCCGAAACAGTCGGGTAACATCTACAACAAGAGAGGTCTTTCACCGTATCCGACAGTAACAACACCGTTGCAGGAAGGTGTTACTCCCGTTGGTAATCAGATGAGCTTCTATTATGTTGAGATTGCCGTGAATCAGTACGGCGCATATACACCTATCACAGACTGGGCAAGTTTTTGCAGCCGTGATAATGTGATGACAAAGGACAGTGAGGAGCTTGCTTCACAGGCAGGACGCTCAATTGAAGAGATTGACCGTGAGGCTCTTAATGCCGGAACAAGCGTAATCTATGCACCGGCTGTAGGCTCTGACGGTGCGGTTACAGAGGTTGCAAGTCGTGCGGCAATTACGGCGAACAGTAAGCTCACAATTGACACCATTTTCAAAGCGCTGAACTATCTCGAATGTCAGAACGCTGAGCCTATCGGTGAGAACTATGTCGCTGTTGTACACCCGAATGTTAAGTACGACATCATCAGTAACAAGGATTTCATCAGCGTAGTTAAGTATGCTCACGCAGACAGAATCTTCAAAGGGGAAATCGGTACAATCGGTAATGTTAAGTTTGTACAGTCGAACTTTGCGAAAGTGTTCAAGGGTGCGGGCGCAAGCAAGATTGATGTGTATTCAACGCTTGTGTTCGGTAAGGACGCATATGTTACCGTTGAGATTGAGGGCGAAGGCACTCAGACAATCGTTAAGGGCTTTGGCTCAGGCGGTACATCTGACCCACTCGACCAGAGAGCGACTCAGGGTTGGAAAACAACTCACGGCGTCGGCATTATCGGTCAGACCAGAATGGTGAGAATTGAAACAGCTTCTTCACTTAACACCGTAGCACAGACAGCTTCTCCGGCTGTAGCGTGATTGGGAGGTATAACCTATGGCAACAACAAAGAAAGCCGCAGAGACGGCAGAAAATACAGAAGTATCGGCAGCGGAAACTACTGCCGATACCGTAACAATTGAAAAATCTCAGCTTGATAAGCTTCTTGGAATGTATGACGAGTTGCAGGAAATCAAGAAGAGTATGCCGATCGACCGCAAGGCGGAAAAAATCAAGCAGGACAAGGAACTTGCAAAGCTGATTGAAAAGGCAAACAAGGAAAGTGAAGAACTTGTTGAGTACATCGCTCCTACAGGTTCGATGAAGTCAAACAAGAATATTGAGGTCAATATCAACGGTGTGCAGTACACTGTTCCGAGAGGTGTTAAAACGAACATTCCACGCAAGGTTGCGGAGATTATTGACAACTCAATTAAGCAGGCTGAATTCGCGCAGGGCGTGCAGGATAAGGCTGCCGAGATTGCCCAGCAGGCTATTGCCGAGGGCAGAATCTAATTTGATATCAAGGAATAAATTGTACTCCTTACAGAAAATTCGCAGAAGGGCGGGGGCGGTAGCTTCCGCCTTTTTGCGTACACAGATATTAGAGAGGTGATTATATGACACTTGATAAGGTAATTGAAAGAGTGCGAAAATTTAAAAGCGGATATGATGTGTCCGATGAGGACATTATAAGCTACATTAACGAGGCCGAAATGGAAATCATCAGCAATGTAATAAGTAATCGCGAAGGTGATAATTGCATTGTTGGAACATACGGAAACTATCTGATTGACACGGACCGTGACTTTGAACTGCTTGCACCTGCGCCATATGACAGAATGTACGAGGCTTATTGTGCGGCACAGATTGACAGGGACTACGAAGAGGCCGAGAGATATTCGGTTGATATGAGCGTATATAATCAGCTGAGGCAGGATTTTGGTGTGTTCTGGTTTAAAACGCACCCACAAAAGAAACGATATAACTTTCACATTGGTTAAGAGGTGACAATATGCTACCCGAATTAAATATACCAAGGCGAGATACAACGAGTATCAGCGTGTTCAGAGGACTAAACAGAAGTCCAAACACAGGCTTTTCAAGAGTTTCAAGCTCATCAAGCAGTATTTACACAGAGTTCAAAGATTTTAAAAATATGACTTCTGATAAATACCCGCAGCTTGCACCGAGAGCAAACCGCTCCCGAATTACTTCCGATAGCCAAATCAAAATCATCTCAAATCTTTTGTCGGCTAACTCAGGGCTTATTTATATTGACTCGGACAAGAATCTGCATATCGGGGCAGAGGTTACAAAGATTGATGAGATTGATGCGGCCAAACAGCACCATATTGTTTTATACGGTAACAAGGTTGTAGTATTCCCCGAGAAATTCTCGGTCAATATTAGCAACAAAAAGGTGACTATGATTGACTGCCAAAACAAAGATTTGAGCACACAAATCGAAACAAAGAGTAATTTGCAACTTGATGCCTTGACATATGATTATGCATATTTGTTTTGTTCAATTACACGGTCACATTATGACGCAAGTGCGAACAAGAATTATCGACCGAGCGTAACTTTATATACCAGCAACGATTTAACTGACACCAAATATCAGTTGACAAGTAATAAAGACATGGTTGATATATTCAGCTTAAATGATATTAGGATAGGCATGGTAATTGAAAGTTATAACAACTTTTATTCTGTTATCGGAATTGAAAAGAAGGACAGCACATATAAAAAGAATAGGCTTTTGAAATTCAAAAAGTTATCTCAGAAGTTTAGCTATACGACAATAAGAGCCAAAAACATTGGATTGCATATTGAAGCTGGAGATTTTGTTAAAGTCAGCGGATTAACTAACTCTCTTGTCAGCACAGATGCCGAAAGCTACGCCGATAAGAGCTACATAGAAAACCTTAACGGGAAAACTTTCAAGGTTTATTACGTTTCAAAAAATGAGCTTGTAATCAAGTGCGAATTGGAATCAAGCGTGCCGTACACAGGTACAGTCACAGTTGAAAGAATCTCTCCCAATTTTGATGAGGGAAAAATTGTTGAAATGCAAAATCGTTTGTGGTGTTGCTCTTCGGAAAACAACGAAATATATTGTTGTAAACAAGGTGATGAGCGCAACTGGCAGGCATACAGTGACGGAATCAGTACAGACAGCTGGGCTATGACATGCGGTAAAGAAGGAAAGTTTACAGGGATTGCGACACGGGGCGACAGCATTATATTTTTCAAGGAGAATTACGCATTAAAAATCTATGGAACAAAGCCGAGCAATTTTACCCTTGCAGAATACAATGTTCCCGGTGTTGAGATTGGAAGCGAAAAAAGCCTTGTGAACATTAACTCAACCTTGTTTTATCTTGGGCATAACGGTGTGTATGCTTATCAGAGCGGTAGCTTGCCGGCACTCATCAGCGAAGAATCTTTGTGGGGACACAATTATAAGAACGCAGTCGGCGGTCGGCATGAAAATAAGTATTATATCTCCGCAGAAAGAGATGACGGAGAACATGAACTTCTTGTGTACGATACTGACAAAGGCTTGTGGCACAAGGAAGATGACACCAAGATGATTGACTGCACAACATACAACGGTGTTCTGTACTGGCTTGATGAAACAAAAGAAAACATTATGTGTCCTGATAAAGCGGACAATCTTCTTGTTGACAATACGAAATATGAGTATCAACAGGAAGATTGCTTTGAGTGGTCTGCTGAAACAGGCGACCTTTATGACAGCGAATTTAATGTAAAGAATATCGGAAAAATCCGAATCGGCATTAAAGCCGAAAATGGAGCAAAGGTCAGCTTGTTTGTGCAGTACAAGGACAACGGCGAATGGCGGAAAGTGTCAGAAATGCTTTACAGCGAGAAAAAGCCGAGAGTATTCGCCGTAGCTTTACGCAGAGCGGAATATTTGCGACTTAAACTTGTAGGAACAGGACAGGTCGAAATATACGGAATTGATATTGAGCACAGCAGAGGAAGTGATAAGCGTGGCTACATTTAAACTTGATCCACCTCCATCAACCAATGACATAGGTGAGATGCGGAACTATCTAAACGATATGTACGAACAGTTAGCTTTCGTGCTTAGCAACATTGACAGCGACAACATAACAGATGATTTTCTTTCTGCAATCGGACAGTCACAAAAAGGAAGTGAAAAATAATGGCTTATACATACAAGGTTTATGGAACGGGCGATGTTGACAATGCGGTTAATAACTACAACCGTGTTGCCTCATCAGCTCCGACATACGCTGACAGCTACGACACAAGACAGGCTCGTCAGCAGGCTGACAACTACACAAACTCATACACCGACAAAATCAATAAGGGATATACGAGTAAGTACAAGGGTACAATTGACGAGCTTGCCAATCAGTACCAAAAAAATAAATTTGACTGGACTCCCGAAAATTCTACTGAATATCAGCAGGCAAAAGAAAAATATACCCGTGAAGGTAAGGTTGCACAGGAGAATGTGCAGGGAAGTTATTCCGGCAATACGGGCGGTTACAGCAACACTTATTCACAGGCTGCAGGACAAAAGGCATTCGGCGAGTATATGGACGAGCTTGCAAACAAGGTTCCAACACTTAAAAATGAAGCCTACAAGAGTTATCAGCAACAGCAGGAAGATACATTGAACAGAATCGGCGTATTGCAGAACCTTGACAACACGCAGTACCAGAAATACAGGGACAGCGTAACGGATGATTACGACTTTATGACATATTATGAAAACAAGTACGGCACAAGCAAAGGCCTTGATATGAGTAATTTCCAAAATGAACTTGCTCATTGGCAAACACAAATGTCAGCGGCACAGAGTAATCTTTCAGATATCAGAAGTCTTGCCGAGGCACAGTATGAACACAATACATTGAGTGCCGACACAAGGTCAAGCATTGACAGTCAGCGCAGACAGTCGGATGCTTATTACAATTATCTGAACAGTCAGGTAAAAATAAAGTGAGGTGAGAACATTGAGCGTGAACAGTGAAGAAAAGATTTATAATGACCTGATGAACGAAGTGCCGAGTCAGACGGTGAGCGGTGACACTAAGCAGAGTGCCGCCGCTCTTGCAGGTGCAGAATCAACAGCTGACGATTATAAAAGCACTTACAGCGGTAAGTTAGATGACGCTATAAGCAACTATCTGACCGGCAGGGGCTTTGAGTATGACCCAATGCAGGATAAAGCATATCAGCAGTACCGCAAGGAATTTGCGCAGAATGCCGCTATGGCACGAGATACGAGCCGTAACACAGCTAATCAGCTTTCAGGCGGTTACAATCCTACCTATGCCGATACTGTCGCAAACGAGGTTTACAATGAGCGTATGGGCAATATAAGCGACGCAGAAAGTACATTTAAAGGGCTTGCACAACAGGATTATCAAGCAAAACAGGAGAAAAACGCAAATGTGCTTAACCTCTATAACACGCTTGAGGGTACAGATTACAGCCGTAATCGTGACACGGTAGGAGACTATAAGAACTATCTTAATTTTCTTGCAAGCAGGTACTCAACTGACAGACAGGCAGATGTCAACCTTGACAGCGCTAACAATGATGTTTACTCAGCAAAACTTAATGGAGCAGTAAATAATCTCTCATCAGCAAGAGCAGCAGACAGTCAACGCTATTTGTATGACACGGTAAGTGCCAATCAGCTTGCACAAAATGCACAGGCTGAAAGAGAAAACGCTCAGAAGATTGAATACGATAAAAATAAATCTGCTTATGACGCTTATGTTAAGGCTCAGACAGAGTTGGCAAAAGAACAGAAAGCTGCACAGGAGAAAGAGGATAACCGCAGATACAGAGCGGCATATGATAAGTTCGTAGATGCATATGACCTTAAAAATGCTAAGTATGAATACAAGGTCGGTCAGCTTGCACAGGGCTATTATAACGGCTACATCACGCTTGACGAAATGGACTATATTGCCGATAAGCTCAATGTCAGCACGGCTGACCTGACAAGCACGCTTGACAGGATGAGCAAAAACGGTGGAACGCTTAATGATGACCACTACGGCGGTCCGAACTCAATGAGTATCGGTAAAAACACTGATTATTTTCAAACGTCAACTTCAAGAGTTACTACGGACGAAAACGGAAAAACAAAATATTTATCGGAAAAAGAGTGGAACGAACTACCGATAAATAAGAAGAAAAAGTGAGGACTGTATATATGGCACAGCAAAGAAAAAGAACCGCAGGCGACGATTTAAGAGATTTTAAAGCAGGCAAAATCAGCGGAAACTTTTATCACAACGGTATTGACCGTTCGGATAATTATATTCAGCATACATCAGCACCGAGGTATATAACCGATGAAAACGGAAAAACGCAGGTGGCTTCATATAACGAATGGATTCAGCAGGAAGTATTTCAGCATCAACACGATTTACCAAACGACACAAGTTCGACATCATCAAATAATAAAACAGCGACAAATGATATTTCTGTAAAAAGCAGTAACAATACTTCTTCAAGTGCAGGCTCGGATATTAAATCCTTTTTAAACGGAAATTTGAATAAGGCAAACAGTTCCGCAGAGAATTTTAGGGAAGCAATTAAAAACCCGAACAAGCCTTTGGATGATAGAGTCAAAGGACTTACATACATGTATAATGCGGCGGTTGCGACAGGTGACACCAAAACAGCCGAGAAAATGCAGAAAGAATATGACGAGCTTGCCGACAGGGTTAATAAGCAGGCGGAAATAAACCGACAGAACGCTAAAACTGCGGCAGCTGAAAACGCAAAACTTGCAGAACAGGCAGAGAAAGAGCAGAAGTATGCAGATAAATACAAAAACTCTACGCTTGAACAGAGGAAAAATGCACGCATACACGCAACAACAGAAGAACTTGACTGGCTTAACAAGCATATGTATGACAACTCATCAAGTAAGGAGTTGGAAGATTATAATAATCAGCTTAATAAAGAAGCTAACAGCTTGTGGAATCAGAGAGATGAAGAACAGGCATATAACCGGCTTAAAGCAATTGAAGATGAACAGGGAAAATTAAAAACTGCAATCGACAACGCAAAACTCTCTGAACAGAAGAAAAAAGAGTATGACGATATTGTTAATAACGACATCAAGGCAAAAACTGTTTTGCAGAAATATTATGCTTTGCAGGAGTATTTAAAAACAGATACCTCAGACGCTGACGAAGCTGATAATACTGATAACAGTTACATCAAGAAACTGTCTGAGAGCGAAAGGAATAAAATCAAAGCAGATTTCTTAAAACTTAAAGATAAAGGCTATAATACCGAATCTTTGTATAAATGGTATGAAAGAGAACAGGAAGAACAAAAGGCAGAGGATAACCTTGACCGTATAAAAATGTACGCTAAAAAACATCCCGTTATTGCTTCTGCAAACAGCATAGGTCAGAAATTTGTCGGAGGTGTACCCGATGCAATACAATACATTTCGGCTAACCTTGATAAAAAATATAACGGCGGTGACGGTTATATAAATCCTGACACTACCGAGACAGCAAAAAGTGAAGCAATAAGGCAATCAGTTTCCGAAAAAATTGACAATGATTTTGGTTCTTTGCTCTATACCGCAGGTATGGGAATTGCTGATTCAACTATCAATATGGTTATGAATAAGTTTATTCCCGGTGGTTCGGCAATGGGTTTAACTTTGCTTGGTACTTCTGCGGGTGTAAGCGGTGTTAATGAAGTTATCAAAAACGGCGGTACAATTGACAATGCGGTAAGGACCGGTATTGCATCAGGTATTGCCGAAGCTTTGTTTGAGAAAATATCTCTTGAACAGCTCTCAGCGTTTAGAGCCAGCGGAAAAAGCACATTTCGTGCGGCTGTCGGCAATGTGCTTAAAGGTGCATTTACTGAAGGCTCGGAAGAGGCTTTTACCGACCTTGCAAACAGGTTGACGGATGACGCAATTAACAAGGATTTATCTTCATACAACCTTGCTAAGAAGAATTATATGGAACAGGGAATGAGTGAGGCTGAGGCGGAGAATTCCGCAAGCTGGGACTTTTGGAAGAATGTCGGACTTGATTTTGCCGGCGGTGCAATATCGGGTGGTGTGCTTAACCTTGCTACCGCAGGAATTAATCTTGCAGGTGCCAAAATTGATATGGCGCAAAATAAAGAGAGCAACATACAGACCGGTAAAGCGGTTATGGCTGATGAAAACTTTGACCTTGATTTGCTCATTAGGCAAGGTCTTGCAACCGACAAAAACGATAGAGCATACAACTATGCTAAAAAAATGCAGAAACTCGTTGAAACCAAGGGCGGGAAAAAAATCAGTGCCGGAGATGTCGGCAACCTTATGTATCTTATCAACAGAGAGATTGCCCAAAATCCCGAACTTGTAAACAAAATTGCGCAGGTTAAAAAGCAGAATACACAAGAGCAAGGCAATAAGACTGTTAATGTTCAGAACGAACAGAGTCCTACACAGCAGAACACGGCTCAGAGCGGACAGCAGAACGCAGAACAGGCACAGGCAAGCACTGTAATCAACACAACAAAAAAAGCCGATACAGAGGCTATCGGCAAAATGTACGGCGTGTATGCTTTTGGCAAGAAGCACCCAAACGGTATTATTGCAACAGATACTTCAACGGGTAAAGTTGTCAAGGTGGCACTAAAAAGCCTAGAAAGCTCGGCAAAAATCAATCGCAGTGATGAAGAAAATACACTTGTGTTCAATACCAATGACGGCAAGCAGGTTAATGCGGACAGCATAACATTCTCTGACAGTCAGCTTGATACGATTGTTCACAGCGCAAACGAATTTGATACATACGGTGCCAGAAACTATATTTCAAACTTTGAAGAATGGAGAGAAAGCCCGCAGGCACAGAAAATGACTGATGACGAAATGCTCTATAAATATAACAAAGCATATTCAGCCGCATACAGCTTTGGTCGAGAGGGCGTTAAACTTGATTCTTTAAAAGAAACCGCTGAATATAAAATTCTTAAAAACATTCTCGGTGAACAGATTGTAAGTCAGGCTTTAAGCACCGGCAGAAGAGATGTTGACATTAACACTCAGCACCATGCCAACAGACTGACCGAGTTAATCAACCGCAACGGCAGAGCAGACACAAGCGGAGTGGGCGTGTATGCAGACAGCGGCACAGAAGTTTCACACATTTCGCAGGAGCTTATTAATACACTCGGCAACCTTGCGACAAAGACGGGCAGAAACATTATTATCTCGGACCGCCTTGCTGACGGAGTGAACGGTGTTGCAAGAGACGGCAACATTATCCTTAGCTCAGAAATTTCAAGTCAGAAAATCCTTGCCACAGCTTTACATGAGGCTGGTCATATGATTAAGAAAACCAAACCGACTGAATGGAGAACATTGAGTGACTTTGTGTCAGACTATCTTGTACGCAAGGGTGTTGACCTTAACAAGATGATTGACCGTACAATTGAGAGATACGGCAACCGTTTGCAGGCCGATGAACACGAAAACACAAGAGATGCCGCACTGGAAGAAATTGTATGCAATACACTTATGAGCATTGCCTCAGATGAAAAGGCTCTCAATGTTGCCCTTGACACAAAGCAGAATAAATCAAAAATTGCAGCGGCAATTAAATCTTTGATTGCAAAAGTAAAGGATTGGCTCATCGACAAAAGCACAAACTACGGAGCAAAAGCATTTGCCAAAGACCTTGAAGCTCTTGAAAACCTCGCACAAAGATTTTCAGAGGCGGCAGACACCGCAAGAGAAAACATCACCGAACAGGCAGAGGTTCAGAACGGGGAGAAGATTGATGTTGAGAAATATTCAATGGGAAGTACCGACAACATAGTACAAGCGGAATTTGAAAAGAAAGTTGATGAAATTGAAAAAAACACATACAATAGTGACGATGCGGTAATTATGGGTATTACACCTAATATTTTACAAAAAATCGGATTAGCACCATTACCTCTTGCTATGACTAAAAATCATATTTATTCTGTCGCAGTATCAGATACAAGAGCAAAAAGTGAGGGGAGATATCATAAAAATACCAATTATCACAATTTAGGGTTTGATACTGTAAAAGATATTTACAATAAAATTTCTGATCCGCTTATGGTAATAGCTCACCCTGATTTTGCGGTAAAGAAAAATAAGAGCAAAGACAGCACCCATAAAGTAGTTGTTTTAGTTGATTTATCAGTTGACGGAAAACAGGTAATTGCACCGATAACTGTTGATTATCAAGGAATGTATAACAACACGCTTATAGATGTAAACCTTGTTGCAACATATTTTGATAAGAGTAATATCAACGATTATATAAAAGAAGCCATTGCTTTGGAAACAATGGGCAAAACAGGATTCTTTTATTTAGACAAAAAAAGAACCCAGAATATTTTTAAGAAGTCAGGGTACCAATTACCCAGCCAACTTAAAAATTCGGGTTCCAATATTATTATACGTCCTATTGATGATATTGTCAATAAAAAAATCAATAATATTACTCAAAGCAAACAATTTATCAGATGGTTCGGTGATTGGCAGAATAGCCCTGCAAAAGCAAGTAAAGTGGTAGACAACAACGGTGAACCGCTTGTTTTGTACCACCAAACAGAAAAAGAGTTTACAACCTTTGATACAAAACAAAAAGGCTCGGGAGAATTTGACAGTGAAATGCCTACGGGTATATTTATGAAACCGACAAACAACGATATCGGAGTTGGCGGAAATATTCAAATGCCGTTGTATGCCTCTATTAAAAATCCCCTCATTGTCAACAACAGAAGCGAACTTGTTAAATTTTACGATAAGAATGTACAGGGATATACGAAAGCTAAAAGTGCGATAGACAGCGTTAATAAGAAATACAAGGCTAAATTCAACGAGGAGATGAAAAGAGAAAACGAGGAATATCAAAAGCTGTGGAATGCGAAAAAGAACGGTGAAATATCTGAAGAAGAGTACCAAAAATCCATATCAAGAGATGCACTTGATGAAATTATGGAAGAATGGGAAAATAAGGTTAATGAAGCAAGCCATAACGCTAAAGCCTTGATAGATGATTATTTCAAAAACAGCAATTATGACGGTGTTATCGTTAATAATGATGTCGGCAGTTTTGGAAGAAGCACAAAAACATTCATAGCATTTGAAAATACTCAGGTTAAATCTGCAACAGACAATATCGGAACATTTGACGGCAACAACCCTGATATTCGCTACAGCCTTGATGAAGATTATGATTTTACAGATGAAAAAGCCGGTGCTATCCATGATACGCTGAATTTTTCAATTGACGATGAATACGATGACTTATTTGATTTTAACGGCAATGACGAACAGCACATTGATTTTGACAAGACAATTGATAAGAACAACCCTGAATTGACGATTGAGCAGATATACCATCATTCTGCCCGCAATGTTAAAGAAGGTTTGCTTGCAGGCAAGGGCATTAAGCCTGAACAGAAGAAAATCTATAACATGATCAAGTCTGTAATGAGAAGCTACCACATTAATCCTAATGCTGAAACGGACTCGCTTGTTACCGAGTATGTGGATGCCTTGAATACATTCATTGATTCCGTACAGAATGACAAGTCAAGTTTTACAGATGCCTTTGAGAATTTTGTCTTGAAGTGTCGTGAAGCATTGCAATACTCGACACAGCTGGACGAACAACACGAAGCATGGGCCAAAGAAATTCGTGACGAGTTAAAAGGCACAACTCTGCTTATCCCCGAAGACGCAATCGACACAATCAAGGAAAACTATGGTAGTGTCGGAAAATACAAAAAAGCCTTATTCGGTAAAATCAATGTTAAATTAGAGCATAATGCAAAAGGCATTAACGGTAATGCAGTTGGTTCGTACATTGAAGATATCGGCTCTCACCTTGAAGAGTTAGGCGGCAGGTCGCTAATGATAGAGGACGGCTTTGAGTGGGACAGCGACAGCGGTTATCGTATGCTTGACCATATTATGAATTATGTGCTTGCTCCGCAGTATGTAGCAACATATGACGGTAAGTTTGAAAGCGAAAGCACTATTGATGCGGCGGCAATTCAAATGGCGTTTGATACAACTGCCGAATATCTTAAACAGCAAGGTAAAGCGGCAGTAATGCAGAATAATATTGATAAGAAAAGACTTAGAGATATTAACAAGTCATTGAGACAGGCCGAAAAAGCAAAAACTGCGCTGAATCAAAAAACTATTGAAAATTATAAAACTGACATTGCCGAGCAGAAAGCCAAATACAACGAACAGCTTGACAAATACCGTCAGGCATATAATGCTCTGAAAGATACAAAATCAGAGCAAGCCAAAAGGTATCGTGATAAAATCCACGAGCTTGAAGAGCTAAGTAAAAACCAAAAAGCCATTATTAAGACCGTCAAAGATACCTTTAGGGCTCAATATACCGAAAAAAGAGAGCAAACAAAATATATGCAAATGCTCGGGAAAAAGTTTGACAAGCTGGTTAAAAAGTTTGACGCCAAGTCAAAAAATACCGAGAATATCCCTGAATCGCTCAAACGACCTATACTTAATGTATTGATAGGTTTTAAAGAATCTGCTGACCCCGGACAATATAAGAATGGTGGTAAAAAAACTATACCGAAATATTTCGGAGCATGGAACAATGTCGCTGAAATCGGCGAACAGGTAAGGAACTTGTATGAAGAGTACAAGTCTTTAGCACCTGAATCTTCCGGCAAAGATAAATCCACACATGAAGGTATGCAGTACTCATACATTGACATTAACTCAATTGCATACGACGAGCAAACAGCCAAAATGCTTGAAATAATTACAGATCAATTTGCAGAGTATGCAACCGACGAAAACGGTGAAACAAAGTACGATGCCGACGGCAAGCCGATAAAAGTAGGATATAAAAACATTTTTGATTTGGATTCATCTGATTTAAGATTGCTCTATGACACAATGACGGCCCTTGAAGCCTCTTTAACACAAGCTACAGAAATTATCGTTAGCGGCCAAAGAGAATCCATTGCAAGCGCAGCGGCAAAAGCACTTGATGAAATCTCGAATGTAAATTACAACAAGGGTGTAAAAATCAATGTGTTAAGTAAAAACACCGTTGGCAATAAAATCAATGCCGCATTATCGGATATGAAAGAGTTAAGTAATAGATTCGTTGCGACAAGCCTTGACCCGGTAAGATACGGCAGATTTCTGAGTGGATATAATGATGACAGCATTGTTGCAAAACTCTTCAAAGATTTGCATGACGGAGATGTTAAGCGCGAAAAAATAATGCAGAAAGCCTATACCAAGGTTCAAAGTGTTGCTTATCAGTATTCAAAAAAAGATTTAGCCAAAATACAAAAGGATGATGTTAAGGAATTTGATTTCAGAGATACCGAAACAGGCGAAAGAGTTAAGGTCAGTCAGGGCATTATAATGTCAATCTATCTTACAGATCAACAATCATCAGGCAGGAAACATTTGCTTGCCGATAGACTTAATCATTATACCGTGCTTCCCGATTTGGATAGTGCTAACAGTCGCAGACATAGCAAGCAGGAAAAAGCAAAATCAGAAAATCATCACAAAGTAAGATTTACTTATGAAGATTTACAACACATCAAGAGATATGTTGAGAGCAATAAAATGCTCAGAGAAATTTCAGGAGCGATTAACGAAGTCCTTAACAACGAGCTTCAACAGGAAATCAACGAAGTAAGCATGTCAAAATATGGTATGCTGATTGCTACCGTTAGAAACTATTTCCCTATTTCTGTGTACGGTGACGGTGCGGCATACGAAAAGGACTTTTCTGCCGAGTTTAATGACCTTAGAATGAAAAGCAGAGGATTTATTAAACGCCGAGAAAGCTCGTCTGCTCCTATTGTTATTGACGATGTTTTCAAAGTCTTTAACAGGCATACCAACTCTGTTGCCGAATGGTGCGGATTGACGACACCAATTGAGAACTTCAAAAAAGTGTATAACTGGATAAATACTAATAGTCTTAACGGAACTACTTTGCACGAAGCTATTATGGATAAATACGGTAAGGCTGCAGAGCATTATATTGATAAGCTCATGGGAGACCTGCAAAAGTCAAAAGATACAATTGATAATAATCTTTTAACTCGCATGCAAGGTAACTATATGGGTGCAGCACTTCTGTTAAATCCCGGAGCAATGATAAAACAGTTTGCCGCATTTCCTACGGCTAATGCTTATTTCGGTACAAAAAACGTTGCGATAGCATCAGCCGGCGGAATGTGGCGGGTTGACCTCAAAAAATATGCCGAATACACTCCATATTTGTGGTACAGAGCAGAGGGCAACGGCACTGTGGTAGGTGAGCTCAGCAGAGAAACCGGTGTTGTTGGCGGCACAAAAAGCAAAATGGACATTATGGGCAAGGTTGATAGATATGTTGTTGGGTGCCTGCTTAAAGCGGCAGAGTTGCACGTTGAACAAACAACAAATCTAAAGAAAGGTAGTGATGCTTTTTATAAAGAAGTTGTCAGACAATTTGAAAAATGTGTTGATGAAACTCAGCCTAACAATATGGTAACTTCCAAGCCGCAATTCATTAGAAACAATGTTTTGAAAATTCTTTCGATGAATGCTTTTCGCTCTCAAACAATGGCAATCGGCAACACTATCATTGACTCGTACATGGAATACCGCACAAGAAGCAATGACTATAAATTGTCAAAATCTGCTGAAAATAAGAGTGCTAAAAAAGTGGCAATGAAAAAATTTGCTAAAGCTCTTATTGGCGCAACAGAATCAGCTCTACTTATAGGCGGTTTAACCACATTAGTTAATATGCTTCTTTTGCATAAGTGGGACGATGAAAGAGATGACAAGGGAAATGTGACAGCCGAAAACATTTTCAAAAGTATTCTTGATTACAGCATGGAGTCATTGGCCGGCATTTTTACTTTCGGCGATACAGCATATAGTGCAATTGCACACATGATTGATAATGATAGACCGTTTTATGGTTTGGACTCTATGAGCCTCGAAAATATTAATAATATTATAACTGATATTCAAAAAGGCGATGCTATTTCAGCTGTTACATTATTAGGAGATTGTTTTAGATTTCCAGCGAGTAATATTAAGAGAATGGCCCTCAGCTTAACCTCATACTTTACTGACCTGACAAAAGGCAGAGGTGAAATTATATCCGACAATAAGGGTAACATTAATACAACTGTGCTTGTGCCGTTGATGATTAACGCTACGATTGACGGAGACGCCGACAAAGCTCAATATTACGAGCAGCTTTATGTCAACACAATAATGGATACAAAGGGTAAAACCGAAAAAGAGGCTCGTGATATGCTTGAGCAGAAAGTCATAAAAGCATTATCAAAGAATAATGATGATGTTGAAAAGGCGGCAGTAGCAAGAGCTAACGGTGACCTTAACGCTTATGAAAGCCTCATTAACAAGGTCTCTTCCTATGGATTCGGCAAGGATGATGTGATTAAGGCATCTGACAAGGTTATAAGTAATATTATTGCTAATATGAAAAAAGATGGCATAACAGACGAAGATACCGCAAAATCTGACCTTGTGGACAACCAAGGCTTTACGGAGCAGGGGGCAGAATACATTTGGAAGAAAATGTCATCATCGACAGATGATGAAAAATCAGAAGAAAGTATTTTTGACTCTACCGGTAACGATGACACTCTAATGTATAAGTACACTGACGCTTTTGAATATTTGAAAAACGGCGATACTGTGAACTATGAAAAGGTTGAAAAATACCTTATGGAGCATAAAGGTAAGACAAAGAATCAAATGAAAAAGCTGATGCAGAGTGCAAGCCGAACGGATCCGATGTTTGAGCAGTACATTCAAGCAAGCAAGAGTAATGATGCCGATACAACGCACACATTGTACAGGCAGTTGCTTAACATTTACAGTTCAGAAAGCAAGTTTAAATCAGCTCTCAGAAAATATCAGGATAAAATCAAAAAACGACAAAGTAAATAAACAAATTGAGGACAGCGGAAACGCTGTCCTTTTTGTGTGGGTTTTAACTTTTTTGAGTTCGCAGAAAACTATATAATGTAATTAACGATAGGGGGCGGCATTATGAATACGCTGAAATTTGAAGTATATAAAAATACCCTGAAACGCAGAGACGGATTTAATCCCGTCCTCGGCGAAAAAAACTACACAAAAATCAAATGCTATTTTGAAGAGCGTGACTGGGATAACTGCTCTCTTGTTACGGCAAACTTTATGAGTGAAAAAGATAACATCATAAAAAGTACCGTCAGTTTGACCGAGAATAAAACGGCAGTGTTTGATATACCGTCAGGGCTTGAGGGGGATAAAGTCTATTTCAGCTTGACCGGTAGTTATGCAGATGACAGTGGTACCACAGTAACACTCAATACCAATCTTATCGGAATAAACAGGCAGAAAGGTATGTTGCCGAGTGCTTCAACTGACATAAGTCTTTTTCAAAAGATTATAGTGGCTGTAAACAGTATGGCGTCAAGACTGAAAGATACGCTGAATCAATTCATGAACACATATCCGAATGTTGATGCAAGTAATTTGACTTGGCTCAACGTCAGATCACTCGGAGTTGATAACACAGGCGCTGACACTACTCTTGGTATGCTTTTATTTTATCCACTGGACAACCGCACTTTATATTTTCCGAAGGGAACATATAAATGCAACGGATTAGCGCTTGAAAATGTTGAAAATCTGACAATTATATGTGATAATGCTGAATTTATTTATTGCAACAAATCTACTGACAATACAGACTCAGCAGGCACAAGTGTACAAAGTACATTTTTCAAATTTACCGGTTGCAAGAATCTGACCGTTATTGACGGTAACTTTGACGGCAAAAATAAAGTGTCACAGATTATTACTTTGATTAATTGCCAAAACGCAAACATAGATAATGTTAATATATCTAACGCAGGCAATGCTTTATCGGCAACAGCGGCAGGAATTAATTTTTTGAGAAACTGCTCACACTTTAATGTCAGAAATGCCAAAATATCAGGCATTAAAGCCGGAACTGTCGGCCCAGACGGATACATTCATTCGTTTGGAATTGGCGTGACAAGCGCAGGAAACGAGTACAGCCAACACGGTAACATTGTTAATGTGCGAATTAATGATATTGACGGATATAATTCCGGAGATGTTAAGCCGGACGGTGACGGTATCTACTTGATTGAAAGGCCGACCGATGATTTCAGCGGTGACGGATATATTAATATTTCAAGGTGTGAAATTAAGGGCTGTGCCAAAAGAGGAATTAAGATTTCAACAAGGCATGTCAATATCTCTGATTGCTATGTCGATGTTGACAGCTGGGGTTCGGCAATTGAGGCGCAGTACGGTAAGTTGACATTGAGGGATTCAATTATCAAGAACAGATATGCAAGCTGTCTGACTCTCGACTGGGACAACGGCACTAACTACATTGACAATTGTAAGCTCTACGGGGCAGGAAAAGACGAAAGCTCAAAGTACGGCAATTACAAGGGCAACGGTATTGTGCTTAATCAGAGGTTGTCGTCAAGAGACGAACCGTACAGTAATGAGCCGTGCAATATCAGCATTAACAACTGCTTCGTTGACGGTGTATTCTCTCCGATTATTTCGGGATATGACAATAATATTAAGTACAAGTACGGAAACATTGTTGTTGATAACCTTAAAATTGGTCACTACAGAGATGCATCGGCAATCAAGCTCAATTCTACTATGATGACAGATGTCAATCGGCTTGTACTTTCGGATATTATGTATCAGTACGGAACAACAGAAGCAGAAGTGCTGAACGCCAACAATGAGTATTATGCTCTTAGCAACACGGCAGGAACTACGATTAATCTCGGCACTCTGTCATCATATGTTAATCCTAAGCGCCTTGTCTATGACACCAATCTTACCGATGATTACAATGAAATCTTTAAGTTTTATAACCTTAACAATGCAGACTTTGGCGGTGAGACAGCAAAGGTGACAGATGTGCTTGAAGATTCACCGAACAGCGCAGATATTGCCGACGGGACCTATACAAGTGTAACCAATACTAATTTAAGTGTGTCAGTCGCAGACGGTACAATGAATGTAGCTTGTTCAACGGCATACGCTTCGGCATCATATGTCTATATTCCAATTTCCAGCATTACTCTTGACGGAAATGTATTTGACTTTGTTGTTTCTGACATAAGTAAGACAACAGCAGATGTTACTTTAACGCTTGCCGATGCTAAGAAGGCTACAATTGCCGGATTAACCGAATTTGCGCTAAACAAAGCAGTAAAATCAACCATTGTAGGCAATGTCAGCGGTACGGCATCGTTTGTCCGCATTAAGCTCAATGCAAACAAAACGGTAAGCCTCTCTTGTAAAATCAACTTTAAAAATCGCCAAAAGGTTTTAAAAGGACAGGTGGAAGCAAGATTGAAAATTCTTGAAGAGAAAATAAAAACATTGGAAGGTGCAAGCGTATGATAGATTGGATTATACAATATTGGCTACAGGCTCTATTCGGTATAATACTTGCAGCAATTGTTGCAAGCGTAAAAACGCAGTGGAGCAAAATTAAGGCTATTGGCAAAGGCACACAGTCATTGCTTAGGGCGGAACTTATTCGCTCGGGCGAAAAATATATCGAAAGAGGCTGGATTGAAATTTATGCTAAGGATGCTTACGATAAATGCTATCAGTCATATCATCATCTGGGGCAGAACGGCACAATGGACGATATGCACGAGAAGGTCATGAACTTACAAACGCATCCTATTGATAAAGGTGATTAATATATGATTACAATTGAATTTGCACTCTCACACAGTTTCATTCGGCTTGTTAAACGTACACTTGTCACAAGTCAAAGCAAGAACTATGTTCAAGCACATTTCGACGTGCGTTCGGATGACTGGACGGCACCTATTACAGCAATTTTCAGCGCAAGAAATAATGCTTACTCAGTGTTACTGGACGAGAACAACACTTGCATAATCCCGTGGGAAGTCTTAACCAGTGCAGGTACGGTAAATGTATCGGCTTTTTGCGGTGACAGACACACAGCTAACATCGCACAGTTCACGGTTGTGCAATCGGGATATACCGAGGGTGAAATGCCCTCAGAGCCTACGCCAACGGTATATGAGCAGATTTTAAAAAACTTTGAGGGCAAGCAGGACAAGCTCATTGCAGGTGACGGCATTAAGATTAATGGTAATGTCATTTCTGCTGCTGACGCTAAATCAGCCTATGTAATTGCTCTTGAACACGGATTCATTGGTTCAGAAGATGAATGGCTTGCAAGCCTTAAAGGCGCAAAAGGCGAAAAAGGTGAACAGGGACTACAAGGTATTCAAGGTGAAAAAGGTCAGAATGGAAAAGACGGCACCAACGGAACAAACGGCATTGACGGCAAAACTCCAGTAAAAGGCACTGATTATTTTACTGCCGAAGATAAAACTGAATTTACTGCCGAAGTTGCCAAAAGTCTTGAGGGGAAAATAACGAACAAAGCTAACCTTGTTAACAGCTCTAACATTTTTGATTTTGATGCTTGGGCGAAAGGGTTACAGAGTTATACTAATCCAGTTTACAGAGGCACTCTTGGCAAAGTGGATTATAACGAAAAATCATTTGCTATAACAACTACTGAACCCAGGGGATACACAAACGGATGGAATTCGTCAGCACCGCAATCTATGAGAATAGCAGTAAAGCCAAATACAAAATATTTATTTTCGTGCTTACCATCGTCAAAAAATTGCGAAGCAGATGTTTTCTTGAATGGAATGACAGCTAATCACTTCGAGCTAAAAGGGGGCTTTGGTTCATTTACAACGGCAGAGTTACCGAGGCTATCAATAAGATTGATAAGTACCTCAACCAGTCGGCACATTCGGCGGAAGATTTAAATTGAAAGGATGATAATAATGAAAATGACAAACAAAATCTATGATGTACTTAAATACATTGCTCTTATCGTACTGCCTGCAATCGGTACACTTTACTTTGCCGTATCAGGCATTTGGGGCTTGCCATACGGCGAACAGATTGTAGGCACTATCACAGCCGTTGACACCTTCTTAGGCGCTCTGCTCGGCTTGTCAGCTTATAAATATAACAAAACAGATGAAAGCGAGGAATAATTATCATGATTTTATCAGAAACAATTAACAGTATGGTGAGCGAGGACTACAAGAAAAGATTTATAGCTGAATATCAGCAATTGGTAATCCGTTATAAGGGATTGAAGAAAATGCTTGATAATTGGGACAAGAACGAGTTAGCATTTATACCGACTTGTCCACGCAGTACATACAATATGCAGATTAAAGCAATGACAGATTATATCGCTGTACTTGAAGCAAGAGCAGTTATGGAAGGTATTGATTTGGAAAAATCATTTACAGAAAGCGAGGAATAACCATGAAAGTTACTGCTGTTGATGTAAGTTTCTGCCAAACAAATGTTGATTATCACAAGGTCAAGGCCGACGGTATTGACACGGTTATTATTCGTGCCGGCTTTGGTAGGGAAACATATCAGAAAGACGCACAGTTTGAAGAACATTATAGGAAAGCAAAAGCCGCAGGACTGAAAGTCGGTGTATATTGGTTCAGCTATGCGTACAGCGTTGCCGAGGCGAAAAAGGAAGCCAGTGCTTGCCTTTATTGCTTAAACAGCCGAAAACTTGATTTACCCGTGTTTTATGATTTGGAACTTGGTTCTCAGACCAAACTCGGTAAAGATACCTTAACAGCAATGGCAGTAGCATTTTCCGAGTGCATCAAAGTTCATGGCTATTCGGCCGGAGTGTACGCGAGCGCAAGCTGGTTTACAAGTTATCTTAACTACGAAAAAATAAAAAAGCAATATGCAATTTGGCTTGCTCAGTGGGGCACAGGCTCTCCATGCCGTACTTGCGACATTTGGCAGTGTTCCGACAGCGGAAAAGTCAACGGCATTAACGGAAATGTTGATACCGACATTATATTTAATGCTGACTATAAGGGCAGTTCAGCAACAACGATTATAACGCCGAAATACTCTGGAATTAAAGCTGTGCAGGCTTGGGTAGGCACAACGGTTGACGGTATCTATGGCCCTGACACGAAAAAACATTTGGTTATGAAGTTGCAGGAAGAACTTAACCGTCAGTTTGGAATGAACCTTATTGTTGACGGAATTTACGGTGTGGGCACTCATAATGCAATTGTTGTACTCTCATACGGTTGTAGAGGTAATCTTACCAAAGTTTTGCAGGGCTTGCTCATCTGTAAAGGGTATGACACAAACGGCTTTGACGGTATTTACGGTAACGGTACAGAATCCGCAGTTACATCATATCAGCGGACTCACTGTTTGAATGATGACGGTATCGCAGGCGGCAACACTTTCAGAAGTTTGTGCGCTTAATCCAAATCCAACACGAAATCCAACACATCGAAAATAAAAGTCAGTATTTATCGCAATAATAAAGCGGAGAGAATGGGTTCGAATCCCCTTCTCTCCGCCATAAACGCTGAACTTTATTTTAGGTTCAGCGTTATTTTTTTGACCTGTTTTACTTAATAAAAGGTGTTGTTTTTCATATATATAATTGTATCGTATGGCAAGATTTGTTGTCAACGGATTTACAGTGAAGAGTTAGCACATACAGTGCATTTACGGTCATTTTTAATAATTTTTTAGCATTTCATATGACATAACCATTCAGCTTTCGGTTATTTATTCAAAAAACTGCCACTAAACCTTTACAAACCCTACAAGATATTGTATTATATTAGTAATTATAAATTACCATGGGGTGTTATGTATGAAACCAAAATATAAAAGAGTATTATTAAAACTTTCAGGCGAATCACTTGCAGGCGAAATGAAACACGGAATTGATTTTGAAACTGTTCTCAAAATCTGCAAGCCTATTAAAGAATGTGTTGACGCAGGCGTAGAAGTCGGCATCGTAGTAGGCGGCGGCAACTTCTGGCGTGGCAGAAGCTCAGGCGAAATGGACAGAACAAGAGCCGACCATATGGGTATGCTTGCAACAACAATCAATGCACTCGGTGTTTGTGATGCACTCGAACAGCTTGGAGTTAATGTTCGTGTTCAGACAGCTATCGCTATGCATCAGATTGCAGAGCCGTACATCAGAAACAAAGCAGTTCTTCACCTTCAGAAGGGCAGAGTAGTAGTATTCGGTTGCGGAACCGGCAACCCGTTCTTCAGCACAGACACAGCAGCGGCTCTTCGTGCGGCAGAAATTGAGGCTGATATCGTAATGAAAGCTACTATGGTTGACGGTGTATATGACAGCGATCCTAAGAAAAACCCAAATGCAAAGAAATACGATACAATTTCTTTCCATGAAGTTCTCAACAAAGATCTCGCTGTTATGGACAGCACAGCGGCATCGCTTTGCAAGGACAATAATCTTCCGATTCTTGTATTCAGTATTGAAGATCCCGAAAATATCTACAAAGCTGTATGCGGTGAAAACATCGGTACAATCGTAACAGCCAACAATTAATTTGAATTTTTTACTGACTTTTTAACAATAATTATTACACAGGAGGCATAAATATGCAGACACAGTTAAAAAAAGCCGGCGAAAGTATGGACAGACGACTTGAGCATATGCGCACGGAATTTTCAGAAATCAGAGCAGGCAGAGCAAATCCCGCAGTTCTTGATAAGGTAAAGGTTGACTATTACGGCGCACCCACACCCGTAAATCAGCTTGCCGCAGTATCTGTTACAGAGGCAAGAACTCTTACCATTCAGCCATGGGATGCGTCTGTATTAAGACAGATTGAAAAGGCTATCCAGACATCCGATATCGGCATCAACCCACAGAATGACGGTAAGATTATTCGTCTTATTTTCCCGCCTCTCACAGAGGACAGAAGAAAAGAAATCGTAAAAGATGTTCAGAAGATTGCTGAGGAAACAAAGATTCAGATTCGTAATGTCCGCCGTGAACTTATCGACAAGCTTAAAGCTATGAAGAAGGACGGCGAGCTTACAGAGGACGATCTCAAGCAGGGCGAAAAGAAAGCTCAGGATCTTACAGATAAGTATGTCAAAGAAGTTGAGAGCGTTTCTGCAGTAAAGCAGAAAGAAATTTTGGAGATGTAATATGGCTTTTTTCTCAAAGAAAAAAGATGAGCAGATTGAGGTTACAGACCTCAATCTGCCTTCACATATCGGAATTATTATGGACGGCAACGGCCGTTGGGCAAAGAAAAGAGGACTTCCGCGAAAAGCAGGTCACCGTCAGGGTGCTAAAACTTTCAGAACAATAACAAGATACTGTTCCGATATCGGAATAAAGTACCTTACCGTATATGCTTTTTCAACCGAAAACTGGAAAAGGCCGCAGGAGGAAGTTGATGCACTAATGTCGCTTTTTAAATCATATCTTAATGAAGCGCTTGAAGATTTTAAGGATGACAGTATTGTGGTAAAATTCATCGGTGACAAGTCGGGTTTTAACGACGAACTTCGTGAACTTATGATTGAAAACGAGGAGAGTTCAAAAGACCGTGACGGTATGGTCCTCAATATAGCTATGAATTACGGCAGTCGTGACGAAATTGTCAGAGCCGTTAGAAATATTTCCGAAGATGTCAGAAACGGAAAAATTTCTTCCGATGACATAACAGAAAATCTTTTTTCAAATTATCTTTATACCGCAGGTCAGCCAGATCCCGACCTTATTATCAGACCGAGCGGTGAATACAGAATTTCAAATTTCCTTTTGTGGCAGTCAGCCTACACGGAATTTGTTATAATGAACAAGCTTTGGCCTGATTTTCAGAAATCAGACCTTGACGAAGCGTTAAAAATATACTCCTCCAGAAACAGAAGATACGGTGGAGTCTGATGAGAGTTGATATAAAATGAAATCCCTCAAGCCACGGCTGCTGACAGCCGTAATAGGAATACCAATACTGCTGATCGTTCTGTTTGTTTCGGAACTTTGGCTCCCATTTGTAGGCATAATCATAGGAGCATTCTCGGCATTTATGACAGGCGAGTACCTTCATGCAAGAAAGATGCTTTATAAATTTCACCTTTCAATACCTTGTATGCTGTTTACTTTTCTGCTTTCGGTTTTAGTTACAACAAAGTATCTGTATGTTTTGATTTTTGCTTTTATACTGACAGTCTTTGCCGTAATGATTTTTAAACACGAAAAGACAAACTATGCCGATGTTGCATATTCAGTGTTCGGAACTTTTTTAATTTCTTTTGGAATGAGTGCCGTACCGATTGCCTGTGCATCATCTGTATCAATTACTTTCTGCTATATATGTATTTTCGCATTGCCGTGGATGGCAGACGCAGGCGGCTTTTTTATCGGAGCATCGTTCGGCAAGCACAAACTTTGCCCGAAAATCAGCCCTAAAAAGACTGTTGAGGGCGCAATCGGCGGAATACTTTTCTGTGACCTCACAGCAGTAATTATCGGACTTGTGTTCAAATTTTTGGTTATGCCTGACGCTAACGTTAACTTCTGGGCATTGATTCTTCTCGGTGTAATTGACGCTCCTGTTTCAATTCTCGGTGATTTGAGCTTTTCACTCATCAAAAGAAATTACGGAATCAAGGACTACGGTTCAATTTTTCCCGGTCACGGCGGAATGCTTGACAGGTTTGACAGCATAATATTTACTGCCCCTGTTCTTGTGGCAATCAATCAATTCATACCTTTCATAACAGTGGGGTAAACTAAAATGGTAAATTCACTTTCAATTCTCGGATCGACGGGTTCAATCGGAACTCAGACGCTTGATGTTGCAGATAAACTTAATTTAAAAGTTTCCGCACTCACGGCGTCAACAAATATAAAGCTGCTTGAAGAACAGGTAAGAAAATACAAACCTGAACTTGCAGTAGTTTTTAACGAAGAAAAAGCCAAAGAATTCAAAGATAATATAAAAGATACAAACACCCGTGTTTTAAGCGGTATGGACGGACTTATTGAGGCGGCAACGCTTGAGAATGCCGACCTTGTTGTAAATTCGGTTGTCGGAATGGTAGGCTTAAAGCCTACACTTGCAGCGGCAAACGCTAAAAAAGATATTGCTTTTGCAAACAAGGAAACGCTTGTAACAGGCGGTAAGCTTGTATGTGATGCGGTAAAGAAGAACGGTGTGAAGCTTCTTCCCGTTGACAGTGAACATTCTGCTATCTTCCAATGTTTGCAGGGAATGCCTGAAAAGAAAATGCTTAAAAAGCTCATTCTTACAGCATCCGGCGGCCCGTTCTTTGGTAAAACAGTCGAAGACTTAAAGAATGTAACAGTTAATGAGGCTCTCAATCATCCAAATTGGAGTATGGGTGCAAAAATAACCATCGACTCTGCTACAATGATGAACAAAGGTCTTGAAATCATTGAGGCGAGATGGCTTTTTGATGTTCAGCCCGAAAACATTGATGTTGTTGTTCATCGTGAAAGTATCATACATTCTCTCATAGAATATGTAGATAATTCCGTAATTGCACAGCTTGGACTCCCCGATATGAGGATTCCGATACAGTACGCAATTACATATCCGGAAAGATATGAGTCACCTGTCGGTGAATTAAGTCTTGCTCAAATCGGCAAAATGACTTTCTTTGAACCTGACTATGATACTTTCAAATGTCTGAGAGCCTGCAAAAAAGCTCTTTCACTCGGAGGCGTTGCAACAGCAATTGCCAACGGTGCTAATGAGGAGGCTAACCGTCTTTTCAGAGAAGGTAAAATCACTTTTCTTGAAATCGGTGACCTTGTTATGGGTGCAATTGATAACATAGACAATTTTGAGCCTTTATGCGTTGATGATGTGTTAGAGGCAGATAAACTTGCAAGAGAGTATGTACTCTCTAAGCTATAATTTGCGGTAATATTTTTCAATGCTGTCTTTGCAACGGCAATGAATATTTTGGAGTTGATTTATTTTAATGCAAATTTTAACAGTTGCGGCTCTCATTGTGATAGGAATATTACTTTTTGAGCTTATAATTTTTTCTCACGAATTCGGTCATTTTATTACCGCAAAGCTTTCGGGTGTAAAGGTAAATGAATTTGCACTCGGAATGGGACCGAAAATAGTCAGTTTTGTTAAAGGCGAAACAAGGTACTCGCTTCGTCTTTTTCCTATAGGCGGTTACTGTGCCATGGAAGGAGAGGATGAAGACAGTGAAGAAAAAGGTGCTTTTAATAACGCAAAAGTTTGGAAGAGAATGATTATCATAATCGCAGGTGCGGTTATGAATATTCTTCTCGGTTTTGTTATGATGTTTGCCTTTACCGTTCAGGCTGACAGCTACAGTTCAACTACAATATCTCAGTTTCAACCCAATGCATTTACTGCAAACACAGGTTTACAAACAGGGGATAAAATTGTTGAAGTGAACGGTTATTCAATTTGGAATTCACGAGATTTGCAGTTTGCAATCTCAACTCTTCCATATGAAACAGTAGAAGGCAATACACTTGAGGTATACAAAGAAAGAGCAACATCTGCCGCTTGCGGTGTATATAATAAGTATGCAAAAGACGAGTCTCTTTCAAAGGATGAACTTCAAAAATATTACAATGCTCTTTCTGAGGGTTGTTCAAAAATAAATAAGGCTGCAAGCAAAGACGAGGCTAAAAAACTTCTTGACGAAACTTGCAAGTCAATTTATGCACTTGACAAATCATATGATATGTCAAAGTATAAAACACCCGAAATAGACACAACTACATCAAGACCGAGATTCATGGGTGATGTAAAAGTTGTTCGTGACGGCAAAGAAATAACACTTGAAAATGTACAGTTTTTTACCTATTACGCTGATGAGGATGCCGAAAAGGAAAACAAACCTACTGTAGCATTTGACTTTGCAGTTGAACCGATTGAGAAAAATGTCGGTACTGTTCTCGGTGAAACATTCACACAGACCTGTTCAATGGCAAAAACCGTGTGGACATCTTTGGTGTGGCTTGTTCAGGGCAGATTTACATTCAACGATATGTCAGGTCCTGTTGGTATTGCTACGGCTGTCACTCAGGTTGCATCAATGGGACTTCAAACAGGCTTCGTAGATGCAGTCAATAACATTCTTTTTGTAATGATACTCATTACGGTAAACCTCGGAATAGTAAATATGCTGCCGTTCCCGGCGCTTGACGGCGGAAGATTCTTATTCCTGTTGATTGAATGGATATTCAAAAAGCCGATTCCGAGAAAGGCAGAACAGATTGTGAATACAGTCGGTCTTGTTCTGTTGCTTGCATTTATGCTTATTATTTCGGTGAAAGATGTGTTCCAGCTTGTAACGGGAACATTCCCCGGAATGTAGACAAACGGAGGAAATTTTATGGGAAGTAAAATTCAGGTAACTGCCGGCAATGTAAAAATTGGCGGCGGTGCTAAAGTAAGCGTTCAGTCAATGCTCAACATTCCCTCAACCGATATTGAGGGTTCTGTAAGACAGGCAAAAGAGCTTGAAGAGGCCGGTTGCGAAATTATTCGTGCAGCTATTCCTAATAAAGATGCAGTAAAGCTTATTCCTGCCCTCAAAGAGGCTGTAAGCGTCCCGATTGTAGCCGATATTCATTTTGACTATAAGCTTGCGCTTGAGGCGTGTGCGGCAGGCATCGACAAAATCCGTATCAATCCGGGTAACATCGGATCAGACGATAGGGTAAAGGCGGTGGCAGACGCTTGCCGACAGCGTGGCATTCCGATTAGAATCGGTGTTAACTCAGGTTCGCTTGAAAAGGAAATTCTTGCAAAATACGGTCATCCCACACCCGAGGCACTTTGCGACAGCGCCTTGTACCATGCATCACTTCTTGAAAAATTTGATTTCAACGATATTGTTCTTTCAATGAAAAGTTCAACCGTTTCTACTATGATTAAAGCCTATGAGCTTGCCGCAGAAAGATGTGACTATCCGCTTCACCTCGGTGTTACAGAGGCGGGAACTGAAAGAATGGGTATTATCAAATCTTCTGCCGGAATCGGTGCATTACTGCTCCATGGTATCGGCGATACAATCAGAGTTTCCCTCACAGCCGATCCTGTAAAGGAAGTTTACGCCGCTCACGATATCCTCAAGGCTCTTGATATTGAGAAAGACGGAGTTCAATTTGTTTCATGTCCGACTTGCGGAAGAACAAGAATTGACCTTGTGAAGATTGCAAACGAGGTTGAAGATAAACTCAGAAACTGTAAAAAGAATATCAAAGTAGCGGTAATGGGTTGCGTTGTAAACGGTCCCGGAGAGGCAAGAGAAGCTGATATCGGCATCGCAGGCGGTGACGGTTGCGGTCTTGTATTCAAAAAAGGCGAAATTCTTCGCAAAGTTCCGGAAGATAAACTCGTTGACGCACTTTTGGAAGAAGTAGAAAAATTATAACTCTATCAGCAGTCAAAATACATTTGCTGTAATATGACAGAAGGACATATATGAAAACATTAGGAGAAGTCTTTGACTCCCAATTCGGCATTAAACTGCCACAACAGATTTCACAGGGAGAACTGACACAACTTAATATTAACAAACAAGCCCGTTTGATTACTTTAGCAGTAAAATTCAACGGGCTCGTTGAGCGTAATACGCTTTTTGACGCGGAAAAGCTGATTACCAACGCACTTGCGTATCATACTGTAATAAAACCGCATTTTCCGACAGAGTTGTTTTCCGCTGATTATTTTCCTCAGCTATACGCAGCCGTAAGGCGAGATATTCCGAGTATTAACGGAACTCTCAACAATGCTGAGGTTAGGTTTGAAAACAATACGCTTACGATAAATCTTCTTAATGGCGGAAAAACTCTCCTTGACAGTAAAGGCTTTGACAAAGCGCTTATAAAACTCGTTTCGGAAGAATTCAATCTTTACATTTCCGTTAATTATACCGGAACCTTTGAGGTTGAAGAAAACAGCGAAGAATACAAAGCCGCTATTCAGGACGCCCAGGAGAAAATCAACCGAGAAAATCTTCAGAAAGCCGCTGAATTCTATCAGGAAGAGGTTGAAACAGCAGAAAAAAGAGAAGAAAAACACGCTGAAAACACTACTGTTGAAATTGAAGTTCGTGAGGGCAAGTTTGCAACACCGCAGATTATCCAGTCCTCAATCCGTCCGTTATACGGTCGTTCAATCAGGGGAAAAATGATTCCCATTTCTTCAATCTCAGGTGATTCGGGAAGAATTGTGGTATGGGGCGATGTGTTTGATATTGAAAAGAAAGTCACTAAAAGCGGTGACAAAAATATTTTCACTATCGACATAACCGATTATACCGGTTCAACAACAGCCAAAGTATTCAATTCAATCAAGGAATCAGCCGTAATTGATAATATCAAAAAAGGCGATACAATCGTTGTTCAGGGTGATGTTGAGTATGATAAATATGCAGGCGAACTTGTTGTAAATGCCCGTTCAATCGGTACGGCTCAAAAAGTAAAAGTAGTTGATAATGCCGAGAAAAAGCGTGTTGAACTCCATATGCATACAAATATGTCGCAGATGGATGCTGTAACATCGGCAGGTGACCTTGTAAACCGTGCTTATCAGTGGGGACACAAAGCCGTTGCAATTACTGACCACGGTGTCGCACAGGCTTTTCCCGACGCAATGAAAGCTGCAGATAAAATCAACAAAGACGAAGAGAAAATTAAAATCATCTACGGTGTTGAGGCATACTTTATGGATGACCTTGTAGAGTCTGTAAAAGGTGATGCCGACACAGGTTTTGACGGCACATTCATCTGCTTTGATATAGAAACAACAGGCCTTTCAGCCGCCCGTGACAAGATTACCGAAATCGGCGCAGTCAAGGTTGAAAACGGTGTCATCACCGATACTTTTTCAACCTTTGCAAATCCCGAAATGCCGATTCCGCAGAAAATCACTCAGCTTACAGGCATTACCGATGATATGGTAAAGGATGCTCCGTCTCAGAGCGAGGCGGTCGGTGCATTTCTTGAATTTGCCGGTGACAATGTGCTTGTTGCTCACAATGCTCCCTTTGATACATCCTTCATAGCAAAAGCCTGTGAAGATATGGGCAGGGAATATAACTATACTTCAATCGACACGGTTGCAATATCAAGAGCGATCCTTACAGATATCAAGAACTGCAAGCTTGATACGGTTGCAAAATTTTTAAGGCTCGGCGACTTCAATCATCATAGAGCAACCGATGATGCCGAAATGCTTGCGAGAATTTTTATAAATCTCTGTCAGCGACTTACAGATGATTACGGTATAACAAAAACAAACGACATTAATACAAAGATAGCAGGCGGAGATTTTAAAAAACTTCCGACCTATCATCAGATTATTCTTGTAAAGAATAAAATAGGTCTTAAAAATCTTTACAGACTTATTTCTTACAGTCATCTTAATTATTTCTATAAAAAGCCGAGAATTCCGAAAAGCGAGCTTGTGAAGTACAGAGAGGGACTCATAATCGGCTCAGCTTGTTGTGCAGGTCAGCTTTATATGGCAATTCTCGAGGGCAAGCCGTGGGGCGAACTCAAACAGATTGCGTCATTCTATGATTATCTTGAAATTCAGCCTGCAGGCAACAACAGCTTTATGATTCGTGACGGCAGATTTAATTCTGTTGACGAACTTCATGAAATTGACCGTACAATAATTAAGCTTGCAAAAGAACTCGGCAAGCCTGTATGTGCAACCTGTGATGTCCACTTTATGGATCCGACAGATTCCGAATTCAGAAAAATTCTTATGGCAGGTCAGGGTTTTAAAGATGCCGAACAGCAAGCTCCGCTTTATTTTAGAACAACTGCTGAAATGCTCAAGGAATTTGAATGGCTCGGCAAGGATAAAGCCTATGAGTATGTAGTAGAAAATCCCAATAAAATCGCCGATATGTGCGAATATGTCAGACCTATTCCAAAGGGTACATTCCCGCCTAACATTGAGGGCGCACAGGAACAGCTTATTGATATTACATGGAAAAGAGCAAAAGAGAAATACGGTGATCCATTGCCTGAAATCGTAAAGGCAAGACTTGACAAGGAACTTAATTCAATCACAACCTACGGATTCTCTGTACTTTATATGACTGCTCAAAAGCTTGTTGCAGACAGTGAGGCACACGGATATCTTGTCGGTTCACGAGGATCGGTAGGTTCTTCTTTCGTAGCTACTATGTCCGGTATTTCGGAGGTTAATCCGCTTTGTCCGCACTATGTATGTCCAAACTGCAAACACAGCGAGTTTATAACAGACGGCAGTTACGGCTCAGGCTTTGATATGCCCCCAAAAAACTGTCCTGAATGCGGCACTCTTATGGATCAGGACGGTCACGAAATTCCGTTTGAAACATTTCTTGGCTTTAAAGGCGACAAAGTGCCTGATATCGACCTTAACTTCAGCGGTGAGTATCAGTCAAAATCTCACCGTTACACGGAAGAGCTCTTCGGTAAGAATAATGTGTTCAAAGCGGGAACAATTTCTACCGTAGCCGAAAAAACAGCACTCGGCTTCGTTAAGAAGTTTGCACAGGAGCGAGGTCTTGTAATGCACAAGGCTGAGGAAAAGCGTCTTGCAATCGGTTGTACGGGTGTTAAGAGAACCACAGGTCAGCACCCCGGCGGTATGGTTGTTGTGCCGAGAACAAACGATGTTTACGATTTCTGCCCTGTTCAGCATCCTGCAAATGATGTGAACTCAGATAACATTACAACCCACTTCGACTTCCATTCAATTCATGATACAATCACAAAACTTGATGAGCTTGGACACGATGTTCCGACAATCTATCATTATCTTGAGCTCTACACAGGTATCCCCGTAATGAAGGTTTCAATGAGCGATCCCGAGGTTATGTCGCTGTTTACTTCTCCGAAAGCACTCGGAGTTACTGAGGAGGATATCGACTCAAAAACCGGTACATTCAGCCTTCCTGAATGCGGTACTGCCTTCGTAAGAGGAATGCTCATTGAGGCACAGCCCAAAACCTTTACCGACCTTTTGCAGATTGCAGGCCTTTCGCACGGTACCGATGTATGGCTCGGAAACGCTCAGGAACTTATTCATAACGGAACCTGTACAATTTCGGAAGTAATCGGTACTCGTGACTCGATTATGACTTATCTTATGCACAAAGGTCTTGAACCGGGCATGGCATTCAAAATAATGGAGATTGTCCGTAAAGGTAACGCAACAAAACTTCTTACGGAAGAACACTTCAAGGCTATGCGTGAACACAATGTTCCCGAATGGTATATTGATTCATGTATGAAAATTAAGTATATGTTCCCGAAAGCCCATGCCGCAGCCTATATGATTGCAACGCTCAGACTCGGTTGGTACAAGGTTCACAAGCCCGTTGAATATTATGCGGCATACTTTACCGTACGAAGTGAAAATCTTGACGGTGCAATTGCCATGCAGGGACATCAGGCTGTCCGTGACAAGATGAACAACATAAAACAAAAACAGAGTGTTCACGAAGCAACAGCCAAGGATGAAGCAGAGTTCCAGACTTTGCAGATTGTCAACGAAATGATGGCAAGAAAAATTGAATTTCTTCCTGTTGACATCTACAAATCTGAGGCTAAAATGTTTAAGGTAGAGGACGGAAAAATCAGACTTCCGTTTTCATCCTTACCCGGTGTAGGCGGCGCCGCCGCAGATTCACTCGCAGAAACGGGTAAGCACACAGAATATCTTTCAATTGAAGATATGCAGATAAAAACAAAGGTTACTAAGGCTGTTATTGAAACACTGAAAGATGTCGGAGTTCTCAAGGATTTGCCTGAAAGCTCACAGATGTCATTATTTTAAGGAGTTGTCTAAATGAAAAAACTGCTTTCGCTAAAAACTTTGCTGATTTGCATTTCATTTACAGTATTTCTTTTACTTGTAAAAGATAATATGAATGTTGTGTGGTCGGCAATCGGTTGGATAACAGGCATAATCACTCCGTTTGCAATCGGGTTCCTTTTTGCTTACATCCTTAACTATCCTTACAAATTTTTCTACTCCAAAGTTTTCGGCAGAATGGGGCGAAAGCGAAAATTCCTTGCTAACTTCAGAAAACCCCTTGCGCTTATTATAACCTATGCAATTGTAGTAGCAATTTTTGTTGTTATAATCTCAATTGTAGTTCCGCAGATTGCAGCCAGCCTGTTCAGTCTTATTAACAGCCTGCCGCAGTATGCAGGCGTACTTTCTGACATGACAAAAACAGTAGTGCATTGGATTAACCATACATTCAGTATGGAAATTGACGCAAGTGAAGTAATAAACAACTTCTTCAAGTATATTACAAACTTTATTTCGGCAGGCAATATCACAAGTTTTCTCGGCAACTCTACAAATGCCGTATTCAGCGCAATTATGTCTACGTGTAACGGTGTGTATAACTTCCTGCTCGGAATCGTTATTTCAGTTTACTTCCTTGCCGCAAAGGAAACACTTTGCCGTCAGATAAAAAAGCTTGCTGTTGCTTTTATTCCGATAAAGTATCTTCCTAAGATTTATGAAATTGTCGATATTACAGATACAAAATGCGGTCGTTTTCTCGTTGGCGATATCATTGATGCGGCTTTTCTCGGTGTTCTCACATTCATTACAATGTCAATTTGTCAATTACCGTACGCACCGCTTATTGCGGTTCTTATCGGTGTAACGAATATTATTCCGTTCTTTGGACCGTTCATCGGTGCAATTCCGAGTGCTTTTATCCTCTTGCTTATTGATCCGATTTACATGATTATTTTCATAATCATTATAGTTATAATTCAGCAGCTTGACGGCAATCTTTTCAAGCCGAAGATTATCGGCAGTCAGGTCGGTCTTTCAAGCTTCTGGGTACTGTTCAGCGTAATTGTCGGCGGAGGAATGTTCGGTGTGCTCGGTCTTATTCTCGGCACACCAATCTATGCTGTAATCTATGCTCTTGTCGGCAAGAGAGTTAAAAACAAAATTGACTCAAAGGGTAGAATTGCTCAGGAGGCTCTTGATTTTGAGGTGCTTAACTATACCAAAATTGCCGCAGAGCAGAAAAAACTTCGTGAAGAAAAAGAAATGCAGCAAAGAGAAAAATTTATGAAATTCATCAACCGTAACAAAACAAATGATGAAGACGAATCCTCAGAAAATACAAATGAATAATCGTAAAATTTTCGTTTCATCTGAATAGTGTTGACAAATCAAATTCAGTGTGTTAGTATATTACCGTATTAACACGCTAAAGCGTTGAGAGGTAATTATGAAAAAAAATTTAAAAATGACTCCCGAGGGAACAAAGGACTTTCTGTTCGCCGAATGTTCCGCTATGGATTATATCTGCACAAGCATTGAAAAGGTATTTGTAAAAGGCGGATTTAAACGGGTAATAACTCCTGCCCTTGAATTTTATGATGTGTTCTCAATTCCGTCAAGCGGAATCTCGCAGGAATCAATGTTCAAGACAACCGATAACAAAGGCAGACTTCTTGTTGCCCGTCCTGACTCCACTCTGCCGATTGCAAGAATGGTTTCTACAAGACTTAAAAACAATACACTTCCTGTTCGACTTTACTACAAGCAGGCAGTATATCGCAACAATCCGTCACTTGCAGGAAGAAGAAACGAATTTCTTCAGATGGGTGTTGAACTTCTCGGGGCAAAAGGAAAAAGAGCCGACCTTGAAATTCTCACTTCGGCAATAAAAAGCATTTCAGCTGTTGCCGATGATTTCAGAATTGAACTCGGACACGCCGAAGTATTCAATGCTCTGTCAAAAGAACTCGATATTGATAACGATTACAAAGAAAAAATCAGAGTATCAATCGAAAGTAAAAACTACTCGGCGCTTAACAATCTTCTTGACAAACTCAAGCCTTGTAAGACTGTTTCCGCAATCCGTTCGCTCCCGTCACTTTTCGGCGGTGAAGAAGTGTTTGATGAGGCATATGACATCTGCAAAGGTACAGGCGCCGAAAACGCTCTTGATTATCTCCACTCAATCTATAATGAACTTTCCGTGCTTGAGCTCGGCAACAAGCTTATCATCGACCTCGGACTTGTTCAGAGAAACGATTACTATACGGGAATCGTATTTTCAGGGTATATTAACGGAATCGGTGACGCTGTTATTTCGGGAGGAAGATATGACGATCTTCTCAGCGAATTTGACGCTCCTATGGGTGCGGCAGGCTTTGCGATTGATACAGACGCAATTACAATGAAACATCTTTCCGATGATGATGTAAATTATTCAGATAATCCCGATGTTCTCGTTTTTGCAGAAAACGGACATGAAATGAAGGCTCTCAGATATGTTGACGAGCTTAACGAAAAGGGAATAAATGCACAGTTCAGCGTACTTGAAACTCTTGAAGAAACAGAACAGTTTGCAAAATCAAGAGGAATTGCAAAAGTTGAAAGTATATAATCAAGCTGTCGGAAAGGATTAAATATGAAACCATTAAGAATTGCTCTGACAAAGGGCAGACTTGAAAAGACCACAATTGAACTTCTTGAAAAAATCGGATATAATTGTGATGAAGTAAAAAACAAGGGAAGAAGGCTTATTCTTCCGATCGGCAACAATGATTTTGAAGTTGTGCTTGCGAAAGCCGCAGATGTAATTACATATGTTGAGCACGGTGTGTGTGACCTTGGTGTCGTTGGCAAGGATACAATTCTTGAAAACGGTTCATCTTTTTATGAACTTCTCGACTTAGGATTCGGTAAGTGCCGTTTTGCTCTTGCTACAAAAAAGGACTCCGATTTTTACGGCGGTTACAAAACAAAGACAATTGCGTCAAAGTATCCCAATGTAACCAGGGCATTTTTTGACGATAAAAATATGGATGTAAGAATCATTAAGATTGAGGGCTCGGTTGAACTTGCTCCTCTTGTAGGTCTTGCAGACGGTATTGTAGATATAGTAGAAACAGGTTCAACGCTCAAGGCTAACGGACTTGAAGTAATTGAATGGGTATGTGATATTTCAGCAAGACTTATTGCCAATACGGCAAGTCTTAAACTGCGCAAGGCTGAAATTGAAGAATTGCAGAAGAAACTGGAGGCTGTCACAAAATGATTACAACTGTTGTAGCAGACGGAAAAAACGAATATGAATTTATTGATTTGCTCAAAAAGAGAGCGCAGAATTCAGATAAAAATGTAGTTCCGATTGTTTCGGAAATCATCGAAAATGTTGCAGAAAACGGTGATAAAGCCGTAAAGGAATATACCGTTAAATTTGACGGAAAAGCACCTGAAAAGGTAGAAATTACTTCCGATGAAATCGACAGCCTTATTGAAAAATGCGATAAGGATTATCTCGAAACAATCAAAAAGGCAGCCGCAAATATTGCAGACTTCCATAAAAGACAGGTTCAGCAAAGCTGGCTCACAACAAAGAATAACGGCGTAATGATGGGGCAGAGAATCAGAGGCCTTAAAAGAGTAGGTATCTATGTTCCGGGCGGCACTGCAGCATATCCCTCATCAGTTCTTATGAACGCAGTTCCCGCTAAAATTGCAGGTGTTGAGGAAATTATTATGTGTACACCTCCGCAGAAGGACGGTACACCAAATCCGAACATCATCGCCGCCGCAAAGGTAGCAGGTGTTGACAGAATCTTCCTTATGGGCGGTGCACAGGCTGTAGCCGCACTTGCATACGGTACAGAATCCGTACCAAAGGTTGACAAAATCGTAGGACCCGGCAACATCTTTGTTGCAACAGCTAAAAAACTTCTTTACGGAACAGTTGACATTGATATGATTGCCGGTCCGAGTGAAATACTCATCATTGCCGATAAGTCTGCAAATCCAAAATTCCTTGCCGCAGACCTTATGAGTCAGGCAGAGCATGACAGGCTTGCATCTGCAATTCTGCTTACCGACTGCGAAGAGCTTGCCAAAGAAACTGAAACAGAGCTTGAAAAGCAGATGACCGCTCTTTCAAGAAAAGATATTATCCGTTCATCGGTTGACAATTTCGGTGCAGTTATTGTATGCAGTGATATGTCACAGGCGATTGAATTTGCTAACGAGCTTGCTCCCGAACATCTTGAGGTTTGTTGTGAAAACCCAATGGAGTATGTCGGCAAGCTTGATAATGCCGGCTCTGTATTTCTCGGCAACTACAGTCCCGAGCCTCTGGGCGACTATTTTGCAGGTCCTAATCATGTTCTTCCGACAAGCGGCACGGCAAGATTTTTCTCACCTCTTTCGGTAGACAGCTTTGTAAAAAAATCAAGCTTTATTTACTATACGGAAGATGCTTTGAGAAAAGATGCCGAAGATGTAGTTCGCTTTGCAGAAACAGAAGGACTTACAGCACACGCAAATTCAATTAAAGTGCGTTTTGATATGAAATAAGAATGGAAGTTATGCAATGTCTTATGAATTAAACAAAAAAATCCGTGAACTTGAACCGTATGAACCAATCAGCGGTACATATAAAATTCGACTTGATGCAAACGAATGTCCCGAAAATTATCCCGATTTCATCAAAGAAGAAATCAAAAATGCAATTGATACAATTGATTTCAACCGCTATCCAGATCCGCTTGCGGAAAAGGTTGTTACGGCTTTTGCGGATTATTACGGAATCAATCCAAAATATGTAACCGCAGGTAACGGCTCAGATGAACTTATCTTTTTGATTGAAGCCGCATTTATGGAAAAAGGGGACAGGATGCTTTGCGTTGCTCCCGATTTTTCAATGTACAAATTCTATTCATCAATCTGTGAGGTTGAATGTGACACATTTATCAAATCCGACGACCTTTCAATTGATACGGATGCACTTATTGAAAAGGTAAATCGTGACAATATCAAACTTCTGCTTTTTTCAAACCCATGCAATCCGACAGGGCAGGGAATGGCCGCCGAAGATGCACGCAGGCTTGTTACAAGCGTAAATGCACTTGTAATTCTTGACGAAGCATATATGGATTTCTGGGATCAGAGTCTTATAAATGAGGTTGAAAAGTATTCTAATCTCATTATTTTCAGGACCGCATCAAAGACAGTAGGCTCAGCGGCACTCAGACTCGGTTTTGCCGTTGCAAATGAAACAATTTCAAGAGCTGTAAAAGCGGTAAAATCTCCGTACAATGTGAACACATTTTCTCAGGTTGTCGGCAGTATAATATATAAAAATAAAGATTATCTCAAAAACAGACAAAAAACAATTGTCAGAAACAGAGAAAAGCTGTATAATGACTTATTGGAGTTGTCCGCTCTTTCCGATGATTTTAAGGTTTACAACAGTTGTGCAAACTTTGTTTTTGTTAAAACATCATTCGGCAAAGACTTGTGGAACTATCTCAAGGACAATTCAATTGTAATCCGTTTTATGGGCGATTACATCAGAATTTCCGTTGGCACAGAAGAAGAAAACGAAGAACTGATAAGTTGCATTAAAACTTATTTATCGAGGTGATTATATGCGCAGTGCATATGTTGAGCGTAAAACGAAGGAAACCGACATAAAGCTAAAACTAAATCTTGACGGCGGCGATATTAAAATTGATACAGGCATAGGCTTTTTTGACCATATGCTTAATTCGTTTGCCACTCACGGCAGATTCGGACTTGAGGTTTCGGTAAAAGGCGACCTCTATGTTGACGAACACCACACCGTTGAAGACACAGGCATAGTTCTCGGCAAAGCATTTGCAGAGGCTCTTTCAACTAAAGAGTCAATTGAGAGATTTGGCAGTTTTTATGTTCCTATGGACGAAGCGCTTGCGTTTGCATCTGTTGACATCAGCGGCAGACCTTATCTTGTATTCGACGCTGATTTTCCGCAGGAAAGATGCGGCGGCTACGACTGTTCAATGACAGTAGAATTTATGCGTGCATTTGCATTTAACGCACAAATCACACTTCACCTCAAATCTGTTTACGGTGACAACTCTCACCATATCACAGAGGCTTTGTACAAGGCTTGCGCACACGCACTCCGTCTTGCCGTAAAGCAAAATTCTTCAAATGTACTTCTTTCTACTAAAGGAGTGTTATAATGATTATTTTACCCGCTATTGACATAAAAGACGGCAATTGTGTCCGTCTTTTCAAGGGTGATTATGCAACCGTTCAGAAGGTAGCAGAGTCCCCGTATATTGCCGCTCAGGGCTTTGCTGACGCAGGTGCAGAGTGGATGCATATGGTTGACCTTGACGGTGCAAAAGACGCAAAGCTTGTTAATGCCGATCTTATTGCGGATGTTGCAAAAGCTTCGGGACTTTCTGTTGAGGTTGGCGGAGGAATCCGTGATATGAAAGCGGTTGAATATTATCTTTCAAGAGGAATAAACCGTGTTATTCTCGGTTCAGCCGCAGTTAAAAACCAGCAGCTTGTTATTGATGCCGTAAAAGAATACGGTGAGAGAATTGTAGTTGGCATTGATGCAAAGGACGGCATGGTTCGTGCAGAAGGTTGGATTGACAATTCGGAAATCAACTACATTGAGCTTGCAAAGCGTATGGAAAATGTCGGAGTAAGGACTGTTGTGTTCACAGACATTGATCAGGACGGTACTCTTGCAGGTCCTAACCTTAAACAGCTTGATGACCTTGCTCACGAAGTCAGCTGTAATATTATCGCAAGCGGCGGTGTTGCAGTTCTCAAGGATATCATTAATCTTGCAGAACTCGATGTCTACGGTGCAATCTGCGGTAAGGCTATCTACACAGGTTCGCTCGATTTGAAACAGGCGATTGACGTAACAAATAAAATCTGAGGTAATTATGGATCTTGATAAATATTTTGTAAAATCCGAACTTATTCCCGCAATTATTCAGGAAAAGTCAACGGGTGAGGTACTTATGCTTGCATATATGAACCGTGAAAGTATGCAAAAAACTTTTGAAACCGGTTACACATGGTTCTGGTCAAGAAGCCGTCAGGAGCTTTGGAACAAGGGTGCAACATCAGGTCATTTACAAAAGGTAATTGATATATATGCCGACTGCGATGACGATACATTGCTCATCACAGTTGAACAGACAGGTGCGGCCTGCCACACGGGAAATCATTCCTGCTTTTTCAAAAAATTAAAATGAGGAGAATTTTAATATGAACGATAGAGAAGTTCTTGAAGCACTTTATGCTACAGTAGAAAACAGACGAGATAATCCAAAAGAGGGTTCATACACTTGCTACCTTCTTGATAAAGGAATTGACAAGATTCTTAAAAAAGTAGGCGAGGAGTGCAGTGAAACAATCATTGCGGCAAAAAATGATGATAACAGCGAAACTGTTTATGAAATTGCAGACCTTATCTATCATCTTACTGTAATGATGGTAAAGCTCGGCATTCCGCTTGAAGATGTTCTTGCCGAACTTGACAAGAGAAGCGAAAAGACAGGAAACCTTAAAAAGTTCCATGTTGTTGACAAAAATTCATAACTAAAAGCACAAACAAAAAGGCCCTATGACTTTGGTCATAGGGCTTAACAGTATGTATATATTATTTTTATGCATTAACAAAAGCAAATTTAGAAATCGCCTGTTTGAGATTATCATCAGGTTCTGATTCAAGAAGAAGTTCAATCGGAATTTTTTCGTCAATTGCAAAAAATCCCATCAACGAATGAGCATCAACAGTATTATCGCCGTTTCTTAGCATCATTACTGTATCCGGAAAGTGAGCAAGAGTTTCAAACATATCGATCATTTCTTTTTTATTTTTAACGGAAACCGGTACAGAAAACAAGATCTCACCTCCATTGTTCATCTTGTTTATATTTTATCATTAATTTTTGTCTAAATCAACAACGAATTAATGAATTTTTGCAATTTCAACTATTTACCCAAAAAAGGATGGTTAGTGAATGAATTTTAATATAATTACACTCGGCTGCAAGGTTAATCAGTATGAATCACAGGCAATGCGTGAAGATATGCTGAAGAACGGATTTCTTCTCTCGGATGACAGGGACAGGGCAGACATAACAATCGTTAACAGCTGTACGGTAACATCCGTAAGTGACGCAAAAAACCGCAAGATTCTCAACCGTGTCCGCCGTGAAAATCCTGACGGAATTGTTATTCTCACTGGCTGTATGCCACAGGCTTTCCCCGAAGAAAGCGAGAACTTTTCAAATTGCGATATCGTACTCGGCAATGCAAAGAGAGCCGAACTCGTTCCTTCAATTTACAAGTTTCTCGAAGAAAAACAGAAATTTGTTCATATAACAGAGCATACCGGAAAAGGCGAAAAATACGAAAACCTTTCCGTATCGTCACTCGGAGAGCATACAAGAGCTTTCATTAAAATTGAGGACGGTTGCAACAGATTTTGTTCTTACTGCATTATTCCGTATGCAAGGGGCAGAGTGCGTTCAAAATCTCTCGAAGATTTAAAGGCAGAGCTTATTCAGGTTGCCGCAAACGGTTACCGTGAGGTTGTTCTCGTTGGTATTAACCTTTCCGCCTACGGTCTTGACGAAGATTTTGATCTTGCTGATGCTGTAGAATATGCTTGTTCCGTTGACGGAATCGACCGTGTAAGACTCGGTTCAATCGAACCGGAAAGAATGGATAAAGAAATGATTGCCCGTCTTGCCGCACAGCCAAAGTTCTGTCCGCAGTTTCATCTTTCACTACAAAGCGGTTGCGATAACACACTCAAAGCAATGAACCGTCACTACAATTGTTCAGAATACGCTGAAATTGTTACAAATCTCAGAAACGCTTTTGAAAACAGTTCTATGACAACCGATGTAATGGTTGGATTTGCAGGTGAAACAGAGGAAGATTTCAACGCATCTCTTAATTTTGTTAAGTCAATCGGCTTTGCAAAGGTGCATATCTTCCCGTATTCACGCCGTAAAGGTACTGTTGCCGATAAAGCACCAAATCAAATTGATCCGCAAATTAAAGAGCAGAGAGCCAAAATTATGGAGCAGGTCTGCGATGAAACCAGAAGGGAATTTCTTAAAGAACAGGTTGGCCTTTGTGAATCTGTTCTCGTTGAAAGACTTCGTCACGGTTATCTTGAGGGTTACACAAAGAACTATACGCCTGTTCATATTAATTCCGAAGATACAAGTCTTTGCGGTAAAATTATTGATGTGAAAATTACAAAATCATTTGATGACTACTGCGATGCTGAATTAGTTTAAAGCGTTAATCAGATTATTGATCTCTTTTTTTGCAGTATCATCCTCAAGGCAACTATAGCTGTAAAGCATAAAGCCCCTGACAGATTTATTGTTACGCAAAATATCGTATTCATCGGCAAGAATACTGTCACTTAAAAGCCATGTTTCTTCGTCATATTCGCCGTTACCTGCCTTATAACCGCCAAGACCGACATACAGTTTTACATTTTCGTCAAAATCAAGAGATGTCCAGCTGTTAAGGCAATCTTCAAAATTAAGAGCAGGATTTTCAAGGCTAAAGTAAATTTGCGGACAGATGTAATCTGTAAAACCTTTACAGGTACACCACGATTTTACATCGGCATACAATCCGTCATTGTTACCTATATTGCCTTGCGGTGATATGCCGAACTCAACTGACGAATCCACACTTTTTATTGTTCTGTAAACCTTACAAATCAGCGTATTTACATTTTGCATTCGCCAATTATCAAGACTCATAGAGTTTTCTTTACCGTATTTTTCAATATAAGCCTCATACTGCTTTTTATCAAAACTCTCATCCTCAGTAGGGTAGAAATAGTCGTCAAATTGTATCCCGTCAACATCATAATTTTCCGCAATTTCCTTTACACCGTCACAAACCAGCTGTTGTGCAGTTTCATTTGACGGATCAAGGAAAATCCCGTTATCGGTTTTTATACCTATTTCGGAATTCTTTATGTAAGGATTGTTGTCTGAAGGTTTTTTCGGAGTTTCATTTGAACTGACTCTGTATGGATTAATCCACGCATGAATTTTCAAATTGTTTTCTTTGCATATATCACACATAATTTGCAGTGCGTCATATTGAGGATTTTCACCCTGCGTACCCGTGAGAATATGTGACCACGGAAAATAGCTTGACTTATATAATGCGTCACAAAAGGGGCGTACCTGTACAATAAGCGTGTTGAAACCGCTTTCACGGCATTTTTGTGCTATTTCGGTAAATTTATCTTCAAACGCTTTTTGTGTTTTTGAGCTTTCATTTTCCATAGAAAGCTCCATATATGATACCCACACGCCACGCATTTCTTCATCACTTTCGGGTGTGTCGGCGGTTGCCTTTGATGATAAAGCTGCAATATTGTTGATATCATTCTGCTTTTTCGGCGGTTTCTCTCTTGTAAATGAGCTTATGCAGATAACGGTTAACATAGCTATTACAGATACAATAATCGGAACAATCTTTTTGTTTTTCAATCAAATCATCCTTTGGAGTTCTCATGGAAATTTTCATCATATACATTTGCATCATCAGCCTGATATCAATTATTGTAACAGTCTGTGACAAATACTTTGCAATTCACCGCAAATGGAGAGTACGAGAAAGCACATTGCTGATTCTCTCCGCACTCGGAGGAAGTGTTGCAATGTACATTACAATGCAATTAATCAGACACAAAACAAGACACATTAAATTTATGCTTGGCATACCGATAATATTTATTATTCAGCTGATAATTCTGTTTTTTGTTTGGAGGATGATTTATGTCTGACAGACTGTATTTTTCCGTACCTGACGAATGTGACAATATGCTTGCTCAAAGATTTCTGCGTGATAAATGCGGTCTTTCTGCAAGAATAATAACACGACTGAAAAGAGAAAAAGACGGTATTTTGATGGACGGGAAAATTTTAAGAACAATTGACTGTGTGCAAAGCGGAAAAACCGTTTCAATTGCAATTCCCGATGAAAAATGTGAAATTGAACCGACAAAGGGGACACTTGATATAAGATATGAGGATGAACATTTTCTTGTGGTAAATAAACCGCATTCCATGCCTGTTCATCCTGTAAAGCAGCACCAAAGCGATACGCTCGCAAATATTGTTTCGTACTATTGCAGTCAAAACGGCAAGCCATTTGTATTTCGGGCAATTAACCGACTTGACAAGGATACCTCAGGGCTTGTTCTCATAGCCAAAAACCGTTTTACAGCCAATGCCGTAAAAAATAAAACGCATAAAGTCTATTACGCTTTATGCGAGGGCAAAATAAATACCGAAGGTGTAGTTGATAAGCCTATGGATTTGCGTGATGATTCCAAAATGGTGCGAATTGTCCGTGATGACGGAATGAAAGCAGTTACGCACTATAAACCGCTTGTTGCAACAAAAGATTTTACATTGCTTGAATTGTGGCTTGAAACCGGCAGAACACATCAAATTCGCTGTCATATGGCTTATTTAGGGCATCCGCTTATGGGTGATGACTTGTACGGCGGAAAGCTTGATAAAATATCAAGGCAGGCACTTCATTGTGCAAGACTTGAATTTTATCATCCGATAAAAAATGAATACATTACGGTTACTGCCGAAATTCCCGAAGATATGCAGTATGTAATAAACAACAAAGAGGATTGAACAATAAAAAGTTCAATCCTCTTTAAAATTTATAAACTTTTATTGACAATGCCCGGACAAAAAATCTATGTGCGTTCCTCACACTTGCAATGACAGCAACATTATTTGCCGGTTGTTTAGGAAATTCCGATTCATAGGATTGTACTACTATCTTTCAAACGGTTTGCAACAGTGGGCTTTTGTATATCTTATATTTGGTCTGTTTGTACCTATATTGATTAGCATTATTTTAAATAATTATGTTATATTGCACAAAAATGCATAATAAAATTTGTTATAAATAATATCTAAAAAATCATTGTGCTTATACTCTTGATATGTTAAAATATCTTATATAAATAAAATGATTAGTGAATATAATCATAACGACAAAGCTATATTGCAAATATAAAATATTGAAAATTGCTTAATTTTAAATTACAGAAGTAGAGAATTGATTTAAAAATATAAATTCCAAAAATTGTTTTAAAAAAGAAAAACTGTGAGAGGTATTCCAATGAAGAAAACAACTGCAATGATGGCATTACTTTTAATAATTTGTGCTGCTGTATTTTTTTATGGCTGTACGAATAAATCTTCATACTCAAATTCCGATGATGCATATATAAATTATGCAACAGATATGCAGCTAATGTACCATATTGGCGGAAATGCACCTATGACAAAATCAGATAAAGGTTATTATTATATCGGTGAGGACGGAATCGTGATTTTTATTGATAAAGAAACAAAAAAGGCTACTCCTCTTTGTTCAAAACCAAATTGTACTCACGATGACCCTGAAACTTGCGATGCTTATTTAAACTTAACGGAGATGCCCCAAATACAATATAATGACGGATATTTGTATGCTTTATGCGGAGAGTATGACAAGAGCTATATAAATTACAATACATATCTTATGCGTATGAAGCCTGATGGAAGCCAAAGGGAAAATCTTACGGGAAACTTTAATTTTTATGCTTTTGAATGGTTCATACACAGGGGATATTTTTATTGCTCTACTGATTCATCAGTAATCAGAATACCTCTTGATTCACCTAAATCAGAACCGCAGATTCTATACAAAACGGATTACTATATTGAGTCCGGCTTGAGAGCTGTTTCTCAAATATGCGCGTATAAGAATTATTTTTACTTTACTGCCGACGAGAGAAATGAAAAAGAGGAAGGACCCGGTTTAAGTATCAAATGTATCAATTTGGATACATTAGAGATTAATGACATTCCTAAAGCTAAAGGCTATCAGTTGTCTTATAATTTCTTTTTAGACGACACAATGATTGCGTCCTATTACGATAAAAATTCGGATGAAAATGTTTATCTTAAATGCGATTTGGATGGAAATGTAAAGGAAAGCTTTTTCACAATAGCTCATAAAGATAATTTGCAATATTCAACCGATGGAAAATACATATATGGTGATAATTGTGTGCAGGTTACTAGAAAAGATGCAGAAAAACAGATTATTACGGTTTACGATTTAAATATGAATGAGATAGATTCGTATGTTCCGCCTGAATTTGAAAATAAAGTATGCAATAATATTAATCCACAGGATAATGAATATTTTATTTTTGAATCTGTAGATGATAACGGAGAACGAATTTTAGCTATGGCGGATAAAAGTCAACTCGGCTCAATCGGCGGAGAAACTATAAAATTCACCAAGCTTTGCAAGCTGAAATGGGCTGAAAAGAAGGACAGCAATTATTATGTAGAGGGACAGGCGAGAGTTGAATGAGAATTGCAGGTAGCGAATATTTAAAGCTGTTTTCAAACAAAATATTTCTTATTTGCATCATCGCCTTTTTCTGTGCTGATTCTCTGTTTTTCGTAATGCTTCAATCCTCTGATTATGAAAATTCGGCAATTTCAAGTGATGTCGGGGCATATGAACAGCTTATTCGGGAATGTAACGGCGCAGAGGATAAAAATGCGTTCTTTGAAAGCAAGAACACGGAGATACAGATTGCACAAATTCTTTTGCACAACGGAAATGCAGATGTATACAGGAAAAAATATCCAAAGCTGTATGACAATGCGGCAGGCTTGGACTTGAACGATGATGAGCTGTTTAACCGCTCGGTTATGCTAAGCAACATACAGGCTCAGCTCTCTCACATAGACAGCTATGAAGAGTTTATTTCCAATATGAAGTCGAGAGCCGAGCAACAGAGCAGCTTTTCCATTTTTGCAGAGCCGGACAGCTTTTCGTTCAGAAATATTGAAAAAACTCCCATGGATTTTGCCGAGGTTAAAGGTGTTAAGCCCATCCTCGGCAACAACAAGGCGGTTGAAGCCGCAACCTCATATGAGGTTTCAAGCTATATTTTGCTGATTATCGTATTACTTGTCAATATTTTGATGTTCTCCGTTGAAAGAGAAAAGGGACTTTATGTTCTTGTGCGGTCAACGGCAAAGGGCAGACTGTCAACAATAGCCTGCAAGCTCTTGGTTGTTTTGAGCGTTACGGCGGTTGTTAGTCTGCTGTTCTATGCGAGCAACATTATGATGGCAGGCACAGTCTACGGCTTTGGAGATTTGAGCCGCCCCGTGCAGTCGAGCGAGCTGTTTTTAAACTGCGCATTAAATGTTACAATGCTTGAATACCTGATTTTGTGGGTACTCGGCAAAACGCTTTTGCTCTGCTCTCTGTCAATGCTCACGGCATTTTTATTCGTGGTCATCAAGTCCTCCGCAAAGACCTATTTAATCTTGGCGGCGGCACTGATTTTTGAATTTTCCTGCTTCATTTTCATTGACGGTAGCTCTGTGTTGGCTTCGCTAAAATTTATAAATATTTTCTACCTTATCAGCGGCAACAATATTTTCGGCTGTTATCAGAATGTCAATATTTTTTCACAGCCGATTAACATAATCACCATTTTCATCGGCTTAGCTATAGCTCTCTTCGTTGTCGGAGTTTTTGGAACGACATTGGCGTTTTCAAGGCTGTCACAGCATAACGGAAAGCTCGTTTTGCTCGACAGGCTTATGTCACGGCTCGGACGGTTTAAGAAAATCAACGGAAGTGTGAGAATATACAGCGGCGAGGCTTACAAGCACTACAAAACCTCCTTCGCCCTCGTCGCAGTAATTATCCTCGTGGCTCTCGGCTTTGTCAGCTACAATGATGATTTGAGTATTATATTCATAAGTCCTCAGGAAAGCGCCTATGACACCTATATGCAAACGCTTGAGGGTGAGCTTGACGAGGAAAAGTATGATTTTATCGAGAGTGAAAGAGCTTATTTTGAGGAGCTTGCAAGAGAAGCCGAGGAGATTTCAGCCGACAACACGATTTCGGCTGAGGAAAAAACGAACAGGCTCAATACCATTGATGGTATTTTAAGCATAAGAGGAATGGCATTTGAGGACATTTGCGCTCAGCTTGAATATGTTAACGGAAAGGCTGAGCTGACGGGCGAAAAGCCTGCACTTGTCAATGAAGTGGTGAACAAGCGGCTGACTATGGACACCTTTAGGGAGTGGGAGTATTTTGCTCTGCTCTTAGCCGTGGTTATCTTCTGTACCTCCAACATTTTGGCGATTGAATACAAGACCTCTATGGTTAACTTGATTTCGGCAAATAAGCACGGCAAAGCGAGGCTGTTGATTATAAAGCTCTTGACCGTCCTGATTACCACGGTGATTTCCTATATCTTAATCTATCTGCCGTATATGCTCAACTTTATCAAGACCTTCGGCACGGCATCATTTGATTTACCGCTTGCATATTCAAGAGATTTTTCGGCTCTGACAAGCGGCATAACCGTGGGCGGATATATTCTTGCTCTCGGCTTTGTTCATCTGCTTGTGGCAGTCGGCGCAACTGCTTTGGTCTATCTGCTCTCCTACATATTTAAAAATCAGTTTGTGACAATGATAATTTCAAGCGGCTTGCTCCTTATACCCTGCGTGGTGTTCATTGATAACAGCAAAATCCGTATGGTATCGGCATTTTTAAATAATGCTCAGACAGCCGTTATCGGCATAATCACCGCCGTTTGTCTGCTGATAATCGCAGTATCGGCTCTGATTATCTTTGTCCCCAAGCGCAAAAGTACGAAATTTATAATTTAAGTTTCAAGGCAAAAGAGGTTGTAAATATGGAATTAGCTTTAAATTGTATCAGCAAAACCTATAAAAAGGGCTCGGTAAAGGCGCTTGATAATTTCAGCGTTACCTTAACTCCGGGAGTATACGGCTTGCTCGGACCGAACGGAGCAGGCAAGTCCACGCTGATGAACATTATCACCGACAACCTCAATGCCGACGGCGGAGAGGTGGTTTACGGCGGTGAAAATATCAAAAAGCTCGGCAAGGATTACCGAGCCGTACTCGGCTATATGCCCCAACAGCAGGGCTTGTATGATGATTTCACCCTCAACCGCTTTTTGTGGTATATGGCGGCTTTAAAGGGCTTAAAAAAGAAAGAAGCCAAGGAAAAGATCACTCAGCTTCTTGAAACGGTTAATCTGACAGATGCCGCACATAAAAAGTTAGGCTCGTTTTCGGGCGGTATGAAGCAGAGAGCCTTGATTGCTCAAGCGCTTCTGAACAATCCCGAAATCCTGATTTTGGACGAACCCACGGCAGGACTTGACCCGAAGGAGAGAATACGCATACGCAACTTCATCAGCGAGATTGCCGAGGATAAAATTGTCCTAATCTCCACCCATGTTGTGTCGGATATTGAGTTTATCGCAAAGGAGATTATTTTGCTTAAAAAAGGTCAGCTCATCTCCCACGATTCCCCGAATAAGTTGACAAAGGAGCTTGAAAATAAAGTCTTTGAGGTCGAAATTCAAAGGGAAGATTTAAAATATTTTCAAGACAATTACCGTGTTTCAAATCTCTGTCACAACGACAACAGCATAATAGTCCGCATCGTGACCGATAACCCGCCGACAGACTGCCAATACACAACCGCAAAACCAACTCTTGAAGATTTGTACCTCTATATTTTTGAACAAGGAATGTGATATTAAAATTATTGCCGACAAGTAATGGCGTTCTATGCTAATACTTGTCGGTATTTTTATGCACTTTTTACATAAAATCGGAATGGCATAACGGAATATAAATACAAAAATCCACATATGCCGATAGTGTGGATAGGCTTTGCAATATTTGTGTTGCTATGCAAAGGCTTTACAACACAGCTTGTTTCAATATGGTTTGTTCTCGGCTCGGTTTATGTTTACTGATTTAAGCGATATTGATGAAACAGTTCAGGCAAAGGTCGGTGCCGAAATATAGACAGTAAAGTCCGACAAAGCACTGCATTCAAAAGGAACAAAAAGCAAGGCAACTGTACTTACATAACTTTCTCTCCGAAAAGCCTTTATGTGTTTATGGTGATAATTACTAATTTCTTAATATCTTAGTGTACAATAATAAATTAGTCACACAAACTTTGTCAATAGTGGGAAAAAATAAAATATTGTTGTTGAAATAAATTGGATATTGGATTATAATAATAACCAATAATGCAGAAAACGAATGAATATGTAAAACGGAGGTAGTTCTATGGAAGAAAAGGATGAAATTATTATTTCATTGTCAGATGTATGGAATATTATTAAGAAAAATGCAGCTTTTATTATCGTAGTTACGCTTATTTGTGCTATCGGAAGCTTTTTCATAACAAGATATTTTATTCCAAAGTCATACACATCTTCAATTCAGTTATATGTTGATACGTCAAATGATGATGAAAATAAAAACAACCTCAATATACTTTCTGAGCAAACCTATGCACAGAATCTTGTTGCTACATATATTAAAATGCTGAACACAAATACTTTTTACACAGAGCTTTCCGAGCATATAAACAACAAATATACCGCTAAACAGCTTAGCGAAATGGTTTCTTTCAGCAGTGACGAAAAGACGGAGATATTTGACGCTAAGGTTACTACTTCTTCTCCAAATGATTCAAAGCTTATAGCTGATGCGGTTGGAAAGGTTGCACCTGAGGCTATTTCAAGACTTAAATCCAAAGCAACGCTAAAGATAGTTGATTATGCTCAACTGCCTACTGCTCCTTCATCTCCGAATGAAATAAAGAACGTAATAATTGCAATGATAGCAGGACTTGTTATATCTGTCGGAATTTCATTGCTCAGAGCGTTCCTTGATAAAAAGATGAGATACAACGAGGAAATGACTATGATTGGAGATATTCCGATTCTTGCAGCTATTCCAAAATTTGACGCAGTAAATAAATCTAACAAAAAAAAAGATAAGAGGGAGTCAGTATGAAAAAATATCCAAAAAGAGGCTCTTTTCAAGATGTAAAACTCAATGCAGAAGCTGTCGGCTTTCAGATTAAAGAGTCTTATAAAAAAGCAAGAACAAATATTGCTTATTCAATTGTAAAAAAAGGCTGTAAAATGGTGTCTATTACAAGCTCTTCAAAATCCGAAGGAAAGACTATTACTGCAGTTAATATAGCTATTGCACTTGCACAGCAGGTTGATACCAGGGTACTGATTATTGATTGTGATTTGAGAAGACCTCGAATTCAATCGGTGCTTGAAATACCTGTTGACAAGGGAATTACAAATTACCTCAATTTTGAATGTGAGGTATCTGATATAGTTTACACTTCTAAATTAGACAATCTTGACGCTATCTGCTGCGGTACTATTCCTCCGAACCCGTCGGAGCTTTTATCAAGTGACAATATGAAAGAATTAATCAAAGAGCTTTCAAAACAATATGATTATATTATATTTGATACTCCGCCAATTGGCGTAGTAATTGACGCTTTACCTATAATAAAGCAAACTGACGGTGTTGTTGTTATAGTCAGAGATAATGTTACCGACATCAGGGACTACAAAAAAACAATTGATATTCTCAAACGCTCCGAAGCTAATATTATCGGTGTTATATTTAATGATGTTGAGCCTGTCGGTAAACGCAAATACGGCGGAGGATACAAATACGGTTACTACGGCGAATACGGCTATTAATTTTTTTGTTAGAGGGGTGTAGTTTTGGCGAAAAGAATGTATGCAAATGAAAGAAAAAACAATATTTTCGAAAAAAAGGTTATGCCTGAAAATAATATTTATTATGCAACCTTAAAAACAAGACACGGTTACCGGTGCTTAAGAAGATTTCAGGATATTTTGTTCTCTCTGATAGCTATTATTGTTCTTTCTCCCGTTATGCTGATTACAGTTATTTCTATCATTATTGATGATCCCAAAGGAGGTCCTGTTTTTTCGCAGATAAGAGTGGGAAAAAACGGTAAAGAGTTTAAAATGTATAAATTTCGCTCAATGGTTGTTGATGCGGAAGACAGGCTTAAGGAACTGCTAGAAGAAAATGAAATGGATGGACCTGTTTTTAAAATTGCCGATGATCCGAGAATTACAAGAGTCGGAAAATTTATAAGAAAAACAAGTATTGATGAGCTTCCACAGCTTTTTAATATTCTAAAAGGAGATATGAGCATTGTGGGACCTCGTCCAGCTTTGCCCAGAGAGGTTGAGCAATATTCTGCTTATCAAGCCCAGCGATTGTTTATTACACCTGGTCTTACGTGTTATTGGCAAATTCAGCCAAACAGAAATGACATTTCTTTTGATGAATGGGTCGAGATGGATATACAGTATATCCGTGAACGCAGTTTTCTTGTGGATTGGAAAATCATATTTAAAACAATTATCGCAGTTCTTACTAAACAAGGAAGATGATTTGGGAGGTACATATGAAAGGCATAATTTTAGCAGGTGGGTCTGTTACCCGACTTTATCCGCCATGTGTCAGGTAAGCCGACAAAGTGATATTACCGATTTTGAAGAAGTTGTAAAACCGGATTGAATGATATATACAGTTTTAACAAGATTCATACACTGACAGTGTTCGATTCAACAATCCAACACTTAGAAAAAACATCATTGCAGGGTATATGGGGTTCGATTATATAAAGCAACACTTCGACTATAGAGAAATAGAGACGAGTGTACTTAACTGATATTTTATGGAGTAGAAAACAAGGGCAATATGATTGTCGGGGTAATTGGATACGACAGCATAAGAAAACATTTAGCCGCGTGCGGTTATTACACAGCTGAAATTAGAGAGAAATACTATCTGCAATAGCTGATGTGTACATAGAAAATTAGAGGATATGCCCGATGAGGGTCGGAGGAGTAAATAACATGAAGAATTACAAAATCGCCGTTGCGGGCACTGGTTATGTGGGCTTGTCAATTGCCACACTGCTTTCTCAGCATCATCAGGTAACTGCAGTTGATATTGTTCCAGAGAAGGTTGAGATGATCAACAATCACAAGTCCCCAATTCAAGATGATTATATTGAAAAGTACCTTGCAGAGAAGAAACTAAATTTGACCGCAACACTTGATGCAAAGGTTGCATACTCTGATGCTGACTTTGTTGTAATTGCGACCCCTACAAACTACGATAGCCACACTCAGCACTTTGACACATCTGCAGTTGAAGTTGTGATCAAGCTGGTTATGAAATATAATCCGAACGCCATCATGGTCATCAAATCTACTATTCCTGTGGGATATACCGCAAGTGTGCGTGAGAAGTTTGGCAGCAAGAACATCATCTTCAGCCCGGAGTTTTTGCGTGAGTCCAAGGCTCTGTATGACAACCTGTATCCGAGCCGTATCATTGTTGGCACTGATCTGAACGATGAGCGATTGGTAGAGGCGGCACACGAGTTCGCTGGTCTGCTGCAAGAAGGTGCTATCAGGGAGAACATCGACACTCTGTTCATGGGCTTCACCGAGGCAGAGGCTGTTAAACTGTTCGCCAATACATATCTGGCCCTGCGCGTGGCTTACTTCAACGAACTGGACACCTATGCAGAGAGCAAAGGGCTGAATACCCAGCAGATTATCGATGGTGTCTGTCTTGATCCGCGTATCGGTAGTCATTACAATAACCCGTCCTTTGGTTATGGCGGCTACTGCCTGCCCAAGGACACCAAGCAGCTGCTGGCGAACTACGCTGATGTGCCGGAGAACCTGATTGAAGCTATCGTTGAGAGCAATAGAACTCGTAAAGACTTCATTGCTGATCGTGTCCTGAAGCTGGCTGGCTACTACGGCTATGACGAGGACAACGAATACGATGAGAAGCAGGAAAAGTCTGTGACCATCGGCGTGTATCGTCTGACCATGAAGAGCAATAGCGATAACTTCCGCCAGAGCTCCATTCAGGGCGTCATGAAGCGCATTAAGGCAAAGGGCGCAACTGTGATCATCTATGAGCCAACTCTGAAAGATGGTGAGACTTTCTTTGGATCAGTAGTGGTTAATGATCTGGCTAAGTTCAAGGAAATGAGCCACGCCATCATCGCAAACCGCTATGACAAGTGCCTAGATGATGTGAAGGATAAGGTTTACACCAGAGATATTTTTCAGAGAGATTAACAAGGTGGGAAAAACTATGATTATTACACAAACACCTTTCCGTATGTCCTTTTTTGGTGGCGGAACAGATATGGAAAGCTTTTTTAGAGAAAATGGTGGCTCTGTTTTGTCTACCACATTTGATAAGTATTGTTATGTGAATGTAAGACACCTGCCTCGTTTTTTTGATTACTCTACTGAGTTGTCTTACTCAAAGACTGAGCGTGTGACAAGTATTGATGACATTCAGCATCCAGCAATTCGTAATGCGATGAAGATGCTGGATATGCACGAAATTCGTCTTACATATGAAGCTGATCTTCCTGCACGTTCTGGGTTAGGAACATCAAGTTCTTTTGCAGTAGGAATGCTGAATGCCTTTTATGCGCTAAAAGGAAAATATGCTGATAAGAAAAAATTGGCAGATGAAGCAATTTATCTGGAGCGAAATTTGTGTCAGGAAGCAGGTGGCTGGCAGGATCAGATTGCAGCATCATTTGGTGGATTTAATCGTATCAACTTTAATGCGGATGGATATGAAGTCCTACCTGTGATCATTTCACCTGAGAGAAAGAAGCAGCTAAATCAAAATTTAATGATGTTTTTTACTGGTTTTACTCGGTTTTCTTCTGAGGTTCAGAAAGCGAATGTAGCAGATAAGGTTGATAAAACAGCACAGTTAAGAGAAATGCTGTCATTGGTTGATGATGCAGAGAAAGTTTTAACGGATAAGGAAAAGAATCTTGACGATTTTGGTAGACTGTTGGATCACACATGGAAACTTAAGCGTCAGACGGGATCTGCTGTTTCTACAAATAGCATTGATGAACTTTACGCAAAAGGTATTGCTGCCGGCGCGTTGGGCGGAAAACTTCTCGGCGCTGGTGGTGGTGGGTTCCTTGTATTTTATGTACAGCCAGAACATCAAGATGCAGTTCGTTTGGCAATGCGCGACCTACTCTATATTCCGTTCAAATTTGAAGATGGTGGAACACGTGTAATCCATTATACACCGGAAGACTATACACCGAAGGATTGAAAACATGAAAGTAGTGATTATGGCAGGCGGGAAAGGCACTCGTATTTCCTCTGTAGCGAGTGATATTCCTAAGCCGATGATAAAAATTGAAGGCATTCCGGTGTTGGAACGAGAAATCAAATGTCTGAAAGATCAGGGATTTGATGACATTATTATGACGGTAAGTCACCTGGGAAATATCATTATGGATTACTTTGGTGATGGTTCTGAAAACTCTCCAGCAACAGGAAAGCCGTTTGGCGTACATATTGAGTACTATTTTGAAAAAGAGCCACTCGGCAATGCCGGTGCGCTGTTTAAAATTAAGGATAAGCTGACATCTGATTTTTTGCTTTTAAATGCAGATGCGATGTTTGATGTGGACTTTAATCGATTTGTTGCTTTTCACCGGAAGCGTGACGGATTGGTTACACTTTTTACGCATCCGAATAGTCATCCCTACGATAGCGGACTAATTGTTGCGGATAAAAATGGCGCAGTTGAAAAGTGGTTGGCCAAGGAGGATGCACGGCCACAGTACTACAGAAATCGTGTGAATGCAGGTTTACATGTTATTAATCCTAAAGTACTGGAGATTTCCGGTATTGATGCCGATTCGGTAGGGAAGATTGGCGAGGATGGTAAGCCTGTAAAAGTTGATTTGGATCGTCAGTTGTTAAAACCGTTAGCAGGAACAGGAAAGATGTTCTGCTATGACAGTCCAGAGTATGTCAAAGATATGGGTACTCCAGAACGATATTATTCCGTTTGTTCGGATTATAAAGAGGGCAGAGTCTCTGGAAAGAATCTAAGAAACAAACAAAAGGCATTATTCCTTGACCGGGATGGAACCATTAACAAATATGTTGGGTTTCTTAGAAATATAGATGATTTTGAATTGATTGATGGTGTTGCACCGGCAATCCAGAAGATTAATGAATCTGGTTATCTAGCTATTGTCGTGACAAATCAGCCAGTTATTGCCCGTGGAGAAGTGTCTTTTGATGAACTTGAAGAAATTCATAATAAGATGGAAACACTCCTTGGAAAAGAAGGCGCATATTTGGATGCTATTTATTATTGCCCGCATCACCCTCATAAGGGATATGAAGGGGAGCGTCCGGAACTGAAAATTGAATGTAAGTGTCGTAAACCAAAGCCAGGAATGCTGTTGAAAGCGGCAGAAGAGTTTAACATAGATTTGTCACAGTCATGGATGATCGGTGATGGTGAAAACGATGTTATAGCTGGTATCAATGCTGGATGCAAGACGGTGCTTTTGAGTGATGATGATAAAAACTATGGTCAGACAGAAACGATGAAGTCTCTGGATGAATTCACAAAATCTTTGTTTTGAGGAGAAAACATAGATGAATAAATTATGGAGGATTGGAAATCACCTTTCAAAAATGGGGTGGGTGCCACGAAAAATATCAAGGATTCTTGAATTAATAAATCATCTGATTTGTGCCTGTTCAGTATCTATTGATGCCGAAATAGGTAATCGGACAATTTTTTACCATAGAGGGATTGGTTGTGTGGTACATCCAAAAGCCGTTATAGGTGAAGATTGTAAAATATTTCAGGGTGTAACAATCGGAAGCAAATGGTCTAAAGCAAGTTGCTTGGGTGAAGCACCTCGCATTGGAAATAATGTAATGATAGGTGCGGGTGCCGTAATTCTAGGAAATATCACAATTGGGGATGATTCTATTATTGGTGCAAACGCTGTTGTTACACATAGTATACCTAAAAATTCACTTGCGGTAGGTGTTCCAGCAATAATTAAGAAGTTGTGAGGGAAGAATGAAAACAGAAATTTATAAACACATTGAAGTGCTTGTTAATAGATACCCAGTATTAAACTCTGTCAAAGATGAAATTGTAGAAGCATATTTTTTGCTTGTCGAGTCATATAAGAATGAAGGCAAATTATTGATTGCTGGAAACGGTGGATCAGCTGCGGATGCAGAACATATTGTTGGAGAGTTGATGAAAGGTTTTAAACTCCCTAGAAAACTAAATGAAAATTTCACAGATAAGCTTATTAGTGAAAATGAAGAGCTTGGGACTGTTCTGGCAGAAAGCTTGCAAGGCGCGCTGCCTGCTATTGCATTAGATGGACATCCTGCATTGTCTACTGCGTACATGAATGATTGTGAACCGCTTCTGTGTTTTGCACAGCAGGTAAATGGCTATGGTAAAGCGGGAGATGTGTTTTTAGGCATTTCTACGAGTGGTAACAGTAAAAATATATTGTATGCTGCTACTACTGCACATGCGAAAGGCATGAAAGTAATAGGTTTGACCGGTGCAAAAGATAGTAAGTTGACGCAGATGAGCGATGTATGTATTAAGGTTCCGCAGACTGAAACGTATATGATTCAGGAATTGCATTTGCCAGTTTACCATTGCTTGTGTTTGATGCTAGAAGATGAATTTTTTGGGGAGAACTGATGTGATGAAAAAACAGGCTCTGCTTAATACATATATAAATAATGTAACAATGACGGAAACGATTGCGGATATTGAGCAGATGATTAAAGGTAATAAAAAATCGTATGTGGTCGCAATTAACGTCGATGTTGTGATGAAAATAGAAGACGATTCATATCTGAAAAAAGTTGTGGATGATGCAGATATGGTTTTAGTTGATGGTAAACCTTTAGTTTGGATTTCAAAATTACATGGTAAACCACTGAAAGAAAAAATCTCTGGTTCTGATTTAGTCCCCTTGCTTTGTGAAGTGGCTGCTGAAAAAGGATATAAGATTTTTATTATTGGTGGTAAGGATGGTATTGCAGAACAGGCCAAACAGAAACTTGAAGTTAAACATCCCAATATTAGAATTGTTGGAACCTATGCACCACCATTTGAGTTTGAAAAAAACGATGGCGAATTAAATAAAATCAATCAGATGATTTCAGAGATGCATCCAGATCTGCTGATTGCTTGTTTTGGTTGCCCTAAACAGGAAAAATGGATATATGAGAACATCGAAAAATATGATGCCAAGGTATCAATTTGTGCCGGTGCTACAGTTGACTTTCTTGCGGGTAATGTAAAACGTGCACCTCGTTGGATGAGTGAGCATGGGTTGGAATGGTTTTACCGTTTTTTGCAGGAACCAAAGAGAATGTTTAAACGATATTTTGTGGATGACATTAAGATTGTGAAATTGATTTTTAAGTATGCAAAAAAAGGAGAAGAATGAATGGATAGCGAAAACAACATTAAGATTCTTCACTTTTTGCCTCGCTGGGACAATGGAGGCATGGAGCATGCAGCGTTAGATATTGTCACTCATTTTGAGGGAACCTGTACTTATGAGATTTGTACGGCATTTCTTGAATCTGAATTTGCAGTTGATGATTTGAAAAAAAGAGGAATAAAATTCACTACACTCTATCAGAACAGAGAATACAGTTTTAAAGACTGTGTAAAAGGACTGCACAACTATTTGAAGGAAAATAAATATGATATTGTACATTGTCATGTGAACAATGCGATAGGGTTGATTTTTGCGGCTGTCTCGAAGCGTGCAGGGGTGAAAAGAGTAGTTATACACACACACAATAATTCTTTTGGAGCAGGAAATCTGGCACTGAAAAAGCTGCTGAGGATTATATCAATAGGGGTGTTTGGGAGCATACCAGATCTTTATTTGGCGTGTTCAGAGGAAGCGGGAAAGTGGACGTTTGGTACAGGTATAGAAAGAAAGGAAAATTATCATGTGATCTATAATGGAATAGATCAACGCAAGTTTCTTTATAATATGGAGAAACGAAATAAATTAAGGAAATACTATTCATTAGCAGATAAATTTATTGTAGGGCATATCGGACACTTTAATTACCAAAAAAATCAGGCTTTTTTGTTGCAGACCATTCAAGATGTGTGCAGAAAGATTCCAAATGTCTGCTATTTCTTTGTGGGAACGGGAGAAACAAAAAATGATTTTTTGAAGGAAGTGAAGGATAAACATCTTGAACCCTTTGTCACGGTGATTGATGCAGTAAATAATACACAGGATTATTATTCCATGTTTGATGTTTTTGCATTTCCGTCACATTTTGAAGGGTTTGGGATTGTAATGATAGAGGCGCAGATGAGTGGCCTTCCAGTTGTGTGCTCAGAAAATGTCCCAAAGGAAACAGCGATAACACAGAATGTTGAATATTTGTCGATTGATACTAAGGAAAGTGTACAGCTTTGGGCGAAGGCAATCGTGAATTGCAAAAATAAAATGCAGGAAGTAAACCGTACTGAGTCAATGCTATGCGCAAAATACGATATAACAGAGATTTCAAAGAAAATTGAAGGATATTATGAGAATTTGATGGAGAGATAATGATATGAAAGTTGGAATCATTACCTGGTGGAGAAATAATTATGGGTCGATTCTACAGGCACTTGCATTGCAACAAAAATTAAACCAGTATAATGATTTACAGTATGAAATCATTTGCCAATTTGGGAAAAAGGCTACGTCGGTGGACAATGTTTTTGACAAGATAAAAAGTGTTGGATTGGCAGAAACATGCAAGAGAGTTTTTTGGAAAGTTGCATTCAAAGGACTGCGTTTAAGAAATAAAAAAATGCAACAATTTGTGGACGAAAACCTAAAAGTATCAAATCTGCAATATAATGAACACGATATTGCGGATAGTAATAAATACTATGATACCTATATTTGTGGGAGCGATCAGATTTGGAATCCGGATTTAGTTCCAACGGATAGTATGTATTGGCTTCCATTTGTGGAAAAGGGTAAAAATAAAATTGCGTATGCGCCTAGTTTTGGAGCCAGTACTGTCTCAGAAAAGCAAAAAGAGCAAATCAAAGCAAATTTAAGCACATTCAAAGCCGTGTCTTGTCGTGAGAACTCTGGAGCAAGAACAATTAACCTAATTATTGATGAAAAAAAATGTGAAGCTGTTCTTGATCCAACAATGCTTATTGAAAGAGGCTTTTGGGATACAATCTCTGAAAACAAAATCTATAATGAAAAATATATTTTTGCCTATATGTTAAGAGGAACAGCCACGCAGAGAAAATATATAGAAAATATCGCAAGAGAAAAGAACCTGAAAATTGTATCGATCCCATTTTTGGATTATGAAAAAATAGATCTGTATGATTTAAAATTTGGAGATTATAAACTCTGGGATGCAGATCCAGCAGAATTTATTAGTGCGATTCGACACGCAGAATATGTTTTTTGCGATTCGTTTCATTGTATTGTTTTTAGTATTCTGTACCATCGGCCGTTTTTTGTTTTTCCGAAAGTTGGTGCGAATGGGAAAGTGAAAGAAAGCCAGATCAGTCGAATGACGGATTTGTTGGAACTTGCGGAAATAAAGAATCGAATTCTTTTTGATAACGAAGAAGCGGATTTGGATGCTGAGATTGATTGGAACAATTCAGATAAGAAAATTCAAAAAGCGCGATGTGATTCAGAGCGATATTTAGAGCAGGCGCTATTTATGTAAAGAGGAATGAAAGAATGGAAAATGATGTAAAGACGGTTTGTGCAAAGAATCAATGCGTGGGATGCATGGCGTGCTTTGATATGTGCCCGAAAAGTGCAATTACGATTGTAGATACAAGGCAGGCTTATAATGCTGTAATAGATGAAGAAAAATGTAATCATTGCGGTATTTGTACAAATGTCTGCCAAAATAATAAAGAGACTACATTAAAACACCCAGAAACATGGTATCAGGGATGGATTGAAGATGAAAAATTGCGGAGAAAATCATCTTCTGGTGGCGCTGCAAAAGCAATTTCTAGGCAATTTATTTCGGAGGGCGGCGTGGTTGTCAGTTGCTGCTTCAAAAACGGAGTATTTGGTTTTGAATGTGCGGCGAGTTTTGAAGAGCTTGAAAAATTTACAGGATCAAAATATGTAAAGAGCAATCCGAGTGGAACATATAAAAAAGTGCAGGAGCTTTTAAAGGAAAAGAAAAAGGTTTTGTTTATTGGCTTGCCGTGTCAGGTAGGAGCATTGAAAACGGTTATTAAAGAAAACGATAATTTGTATACAGTGGATCTTATTTGTCATGGAACGCCATCCCCAAAACTTCTGCGAGATTACCTTGAACTGCATAATGTGAATTTGGAAGAAGTAAGCAGTATTTCTTTTCGCTATAAGGATGTGTTTGGCCTTGCACAGGATCGAACTCCACTTTCACAACCGGGGTCGTGTGATAATTATTTACTTGCATTCTTGTGTGGGCTGGATTATACAGATAATTGCTATGAATGCAAATATGCAGGAATCAATCGGGGAAGTGACATCACGATTGGTGATTCATGGGAAAGCGACCTAGCCGAAGATGAACAGCGACGTGGAGTTTCAATTATGCTGTGCCAAACAGAAAAAGGCGAGCAGCTGCTAAAAAAGTCGGATGTGAAACTGTTCCCAGTAAATTTGGAACATGTGGTAGCTGTCAACGATCAGCTAAGGGAGCCTTCTCTTAAAACGAAAAAACACGATTTGTTTTTTGAGAAGTACCCCAGCAAAAGTTTTAACTATGCAACATTTTGTTGCTTGCCATCAAAGTGTATGAAACAAAGAATAAAAGCTATCCTGCTGAAGATGAAAATTCTTCGGGGGGGGATGAATTATAATATTTCGATTACAAAATAAAACGAATAAGATGGCGTAGAGGAATTTAGATGAGAGTACTTATTGTAAATACATTTTATTATCCTAATATGCAAGGTGGCGCAGAGCAAAGTGTAAAACTACTTGCAGAAAATCTTCTGAGGCATGGCAACACTGTGGCCATTTACTGTGCCGATGCGAAGGAGGGACAAAAGACAGTCGAAGAAATCAATGGCATTACAGTTTATCGCTGCACAACCGGGAAGTTTGATCTCTATAAATATAGTTATAAGAAAAATAGTGTTAGTGCACTCGAAAAAGTGACACAAAAATTGAGGTGCTACTGTAATCCGGATTGTGTGAAAGATTTTGAAGAAATCTGTAATCGGTTCAAACCGGATGTTATTCATACCAATACGCTTTATGGAATACCTTGCTCCGTATGGAAAGCTGCCCATAGAAAGGAAATTGCGGTGGTTCATACAATTCGTGATACGGCGATTCTTTCTCCTGTACAGCACGGACATAAAGTAAGCCCACTTGTGGTAAAAGCACATCAAAAATATATGTGCAGTGTATCTAAATATGTGGATGCGGTAACAGCACCATCGGAGTATACCCTTAGAACTTCTTTGGCTACGGGGGCTTTTGATAAATCAAAGGTCAAGGAATGTGTTTTCAATAGCGTACAGATTGACTACGATCTGCTTCAGCGCATGGTGGAAGAACGGAAAGCTAGAACATCACAATGTATAAAATTTATGTACGCGGGTAGATTGATTTATCTGAAGGGCATCCGTCAGATGCTGGAAGCGTTTTCTAGAATAGAGAATGAAAACTGTGAATTACATATTTGCGGAACAGGCGATATGGCGGATTATGTAAAGGAACAGGCACAAAAAGACTCCAGAATTATCTATCACGGAAAACTGAATAGTGAAGAACTTGCAAAACAGTATCAGGATTGTGACGTTCTCCTGTTCCCGTCTGTATGGCCGGAGCCGTTTGGCCGCGTTTTTATTGAGGGCAATATGTATGGAATGCCGGTGATTGCGGGCGACTGCGGTGGAATTCCCGAAATTCATGCAGTGACGCATGGCGGCGATTTGTGCGATTGTGATAAGATAGAAGAGTTGACGAAACGAATGAAGCTGTATTTAAACCGAGATTATATCAATCACTTCTATGAAAGTATTGTAAACAATATTGAGGTGTTTGATATTGAGAAGCAAATAGAGCTTTTTGAGAAAATATATCTAGAAGTGACTGTACAAGAAAGAAAGAAATTATGAAGGTTCAAATAAAAAAATGTACATTTTATAGTGCTTGGATAATATATATAATAAATTATGTGCTTTTTGAGCAGAGCCAGTTTAAAAACATACTTGGTAGTGGTACTTTTACAAGAGGGATAAAAGCTTTTGTTGTTATATTATTACTGATTTGTATTTTTCTACGGAGAAGCGTTTCTATAAGATTCATTAAACTTGGAAGCCTAGTTGGCGCAATTTTTTTGATGGCGTATTTTACTGCAGACTCGTGGACGGTTTTGTTTTGGGGCTTGTTTTCATTAGCCGCTGTTGACAATATTGAATATCGTGAATTCTTGAGAATTGATATACCGGCAAGAACTCTTTTATATCTGTTTGTTTTAGTCTGTGCATTTACAGGTGTCTTGAAAAATGATTCGATTGTTGTCTATGGTAATGAAAAGGTTACACTAGGATATATTCATTACAATATGTTTGGAATGAATATGGGTGTTTTAGTTACGGAGATTATTGCATGGTTTAGAGATGATAAGAAGAATACACGAAGAATGTATCTTTTAGTAATAGCAATTTGTGCAGTTCAGGTTCTCGTTGGTGTTGGAAGGACTGGATTATATGCGAGCACAGTCATAATAGTTTTATCTATCATACTTGAAAATAGAAAAATAAAGGCATTTGTTGAAGATCATTGCTCATTTTTTTCAGTCAGTTCTGTTATATTTGCTATAGGATCCTATGGAATATCTTTCGCGTATGACAGCGGAAATAAGATTATGCAGGTGTTAAATCTCATTTCTTCTACACGCATAGCTTTTTCGAATTTATATCTATCACGCTATGATTTGTCTATATTTGGACAACAATTATATATTAATAATGATGCAGCAAAGGGTCAGTATAGTGCACTTGATATGGGATATATACGAGTCGGACTAGAATATGGACTTCTAATACTTTTCCTTATGGTGCTTATGTTTTATATTATACAAAAAGAATCACTGAAGACAAACAATGTAGGCTTATATTTAGCATCATTGTATTTTTGTATGACATTGCTTGTTGCTACCAGTGTTATGAATGTTGCAAATGACTGGATATTGATATTTACAATTCAGATATTAGTTAGAAGAGATACATTCTTTGAACAAAAGATAAGTGGAGGAAGTAATTTTGAAAGTAGGCTTATGCACACCATATAAAGTTGATAATTATGGTACGAAGTTACAGGCGTACGCTGTGCAGGTAAAAATAAAAAGTCTTGGGTATGAAGTTGAAATCGTTAATTTTGACCGCAGGAGTGATCATCGCTTTGTAAAGCTTTTGAAGCGCTACGCAAACAAAGAATATCTTCAGGGAAAACTGAGAAAAAAGACCGATGCTCGTAAGAACAGCGCATTGATGCGGGTAAATCTTATAGTTCGAAAAGATGCGATCAACAGTTTTGATAAGTCGCATTATAAATTGACTCCGTTAATCAAGGGATACCATGAACTTTGTCACTGTGCAGAACAGTATGATGCAGTGATTTGCGGAAGCGATCAGATTTGGTTGCCGGGCAGCATCAATAATCCGACAACCACTCTGGAGTTTGCGCCTAAGAACTGCAAGCGCATTGCGTTTGCACCGAGCTTTGGAATAAGCAATGTGCCCGATAATCGAAAAAAAGAATATGCAAAATTCTTAAAAGAGTTTGATGCTCTGTCGGTTCGAGAGGTTCAAGGTGCGGAGATTGTGAAAGAACTTACTGGTATGGATGTGCCGGTTGTTCTGGATCCTACATTATCTGTAGAGCCATCCGTTTGGAGTAAACTGGCTGATGAGGGGCGTAGTCGTGTTCAAGAACCATACATGTTTTGCTACTTTTTAGGGAGAACGGAACAGCACCGTACGGAAGCTAGAAAAATTGCGGATCGTCTTGGCCTGAAACTCGTGATTATGCCGCATTTCAAGGAATATGTTCCGGCGGATGAAGCTTGTGCGGACGTATGCTTGTATGACGTGACACCGAGTGATTTTGTAAGAATGATTCGTGATGCAAGTTATGTGTGCACGGATTCTTTTCACGCAACGGTGTTTTCAATTTTAAACCACAAGCGATTTATGACGTTTGAACGATTTAAATCAACGTCGGTCAATTCGGCAAATTCAAGAATCTACTCTCTCTTGGGACAGTTGAATTTGCTGGAACATATTTGGTCAGAAAAAACGACTGCAATACAGGAAGATACATTGCCTAACTATTCAGAGGTAGAGCGGATTCTTTTGGATTTGAGAAAAAAGACAACAGAGTATCTGCAAAATGCTCTGAAAGATGTGCCAAAGGAAGAGCAAGTACAGGTTGCATTGCATAAGAAAAAGCAGGCGGATTGTTGTGGATGCGGAGCATGTGCATCTGTCTGTCAGAAAAAATGCATTGAAATGCAGCCAGAAGAGGGAACTGGCTTTTACTATCCGCGGCTTGTGAGGCCAGAAGCATGTATTCACTGCAATCAATGTAATGCAGTTTGCCCGAATGAACAGCCGCGTAATGTGTGTCATTCCGTAGCAGAGTCTTACTGCGTGGTGAATAGGGATCCGGAGATTTTGTCTGAAAGTTCTTCCGGTGGAGTTTTCTATCCGTTGGCCATGCAGACGCTTGGGGCAGGCGGATATGTATGTGCCGCTATTTACAATGAAAAGTTTGAAGTTTGCCATACGATTATACATACGGAAGCGGAACTGAAACCTCTTGTAGGTTCTAAGTATGCTGAAAGCAATTTGGGAGATTGCTTTGAGAGAATACAGCAGCTCCTAAAAGCTGATCAGAAAGTGCTTTTTTGTGGGACACCTTGTCAGGCACATGGTTTGTGTTCCTATTTGAAAAAGGATTATCAAAATCTTTTTGTAGTTGACCTTTTGTGCTATGGAATACAGTCACCGAAGGCGTGGGAAAAATACAAAGAATTCATTGTACCAGAAGGAAAGAAAATCTGTGCAGTCAATATGCGCGATAAAAGCGATAGCTGGCAAAACTATTCGATAAAGATCGACTTTGGCGATAGCACAAGCTATGTAGCGGACAAGCAAACAGATCTGTACGCAAAAACATATAGCAAGGGATATTTCATTCGTCCGGCATGTTATAGCTGCGATTTGAAAGCGTTTCCACGAAAAAGTGATGTAACGATCGGTGATTTCTGGGATATTGACAAGATTATGCCGGAAAAGAACGATGGACACGGAACAGGGATCCTTTTTCCGCAGACAGAAAAGGGAATGGAAGCAATTCGAGTTCTGGAACAAGAGGGTACGATTGAATGTCTCAAAATTGATGCGGATACATTACGGCAAGTTCATCCATTGTTCTGCCTGAATGCGAAGAAAAACCGTAAGAGTGAAAAGTTTATGAGTATGCTCAAAGAGGATAACACGTCCTTTGATACTATTGTAGAAGCATGCAAACAGGGACGAACGGAAATTATCCTTAGAAGCATATATCGTAAAATCAAGAGACGATAATTTCCGTGGAGGAAAAAATGACAAAAATCAAACAGTTTATAAAAAAATATGAAAAAATGCCAGTCGTAGCACGTGCATCGCTATGGTTTGTAATCTGTGGCTTCATGACGCGTGGTGTTTCGCTACTTACAACGCCAATTTTTACACGGCTGTTGACAACAGAACAGTATGGCGTTTACAGCGTATTTAATTCATGGCTGGAAATCGTTACAATTTTTGCATCGTTGAAGCTTGGTTATGGTGTTTATATCCAAGGACTTGTAAAGTTCAACGATGATCAGGATAGATTTTCATCTTCGCTTTTGGGATTGGCAACAACTTGGTGCGGCGGAGTTTTTCTGATTTACTTACTGTTCCATAAAACATTCAACAGTCTGCTGGGATTGGAAACTCCTATGATGGTCTGTATGTTTATTATGGTGATTTCAACGGTAGCGTTGGATTTTTGGTCGGCAAGAAAGCGAAATGAATTCAAATACGCAACACTGGTAAAAGTGACAATGTTCATTGTTGTTATGAAGCCAGTGCTCGGAATCATTGCAGTTCTACTGACAAATGATGCCTACAAAGTGGAAGCGCGTATTGCGACCTTGGCATTGGTTGAACTGGCGGTTGGAGTTATTCTATATATTCAAATCATGTCCCGTGGGCATGAATACTATAATAAAAAGTACTGGAAGTATGCGTTGTTGATTAATCTTCCGCTGGTTCCGCACTTTTTATCACAGGTGATTTTGAATCATTCAGACAGAATCATGATTCAAAAAATGGTTGGAGAGAGTGCAGCGGGCGTTTATAGTCTTGCTTACAGTATGGCAATGATTTTGTCCATGATAAACACGTCGATTCTGCAAGCTATACGCCCATGGGTATTCCAAAGGATCAAAGCCGGTGAAAAAGAAAAAATTCAACCGGTAGTTGTAAGTGCAATTTTGGTAGTAGCATTTTGCAATATTATGTTGATTTCGTTTGCACCAGAACTTGTGGCAATTTTTGCCCCGGGGTCGTATTCCGGTGCAATTGATTTGATGCCGCCGATTACATTAGCTGTTCTCTTTGCCTTTCTGTATAATCTTTTTGTTGATATTGAGATGTACTTTGAAAAAACAAAGTCTGTGATGAACATTGCTATTGTGTGCGCTGCAATCAATCTGATTACAAACTATTTTGGAATAATGTGGTTCGGCTATGCCGCGGTAGCTTATACAACACTGGCATGTTATATTTTGATGGCAATACTTCATTACTGTTCTATGGAAAGAATGCTCCGAAAAAATAACATCAAGGGTAAAATTTATGATGCAAAAATAATAGTTGCTATATCATTGGCTTATGTCCTCATTGGAACAGTTATGGGCGTTCTTAGCGGTCATTTGTTTCTGAGATTGATTGTAATGGCTATCTTGGCCGTAGTGCTTTATCTTAATAGAAGTAGATTTACGCAAATTTTTGTGCTTATAAAAAACAAGCGACACTGATAGATAATAATTGAGAACAACTTAACCGAAGCTAGAAAATAGAATGGTAGAACAACTATCTTTCAATATGGATGGTTTGACTCTCGAAAGAACAAAAAGAGTTTTCTAAACAATCTATAAGTAAAATTGGGATGGGTATGATGAATACAACATTACTTATCATGGCGGCCGGAATAGGCAGCCGATTTGGAACAGGAATAAAACAGTTGGAGCCGGTCGATGATGCAAACCATATCATCATTGACTACTCAATTCACGATGCGATTGAGGCTGGTTTCAATCATGTGGTATTTATTATCCGTAAGGATATAGAGAAGGAGTTCAAAGATGTCATCGGAGATCGCATTGCCTCAATCTGCAAGTCCCACAATGTAACTGTGGACTACGCTTTCCAGGATATCAGCGATATTCCGGGAGAACTTCCGGAAGGCCGTACAAAGCCGTGGGGAACCGGACAGGCTGTGCTTGCTGCTAAAAATGTGATTGATACCCCGTTTATCGTTATCAACGCAGATGATTACTATGGCAAAGAAGGTTTCAAGGCTGTCCATGAGTATCTGGTGAATGGCGGCAAGTCCTGCATGGCTGGTTTCGTTCTGAAGAACACGCTGTCTGATAATGGCGGTGTGACCCGTGGCATCTGCAAGATGGATGATCAGAACAATTTGACTGAGGTTGTGGAAACCAAGAACATCGTAAAAACTGCAGATGGAGCAGAGGCAGACGGTGTGGTTGTTGATGTGAATTCTCTGGTTTCCATGAATATGTGGGGCTTGACTCCTGATTTTCTGGATGTGCTGGAAAATGGTTTCAAGAAGTTTTTTGAGAAAGAAGTACCGAGCAATCCTCAGAAAGCCGAGTATCTGATCCCAATCTTCATCGGTGAGCTGCTGGAGCAGGGCAAGATGTCCGTAAAGGTTCTGAAGACCAACGACACTTGGTACGGCATGACCTACCATGAAGATGTCGCAGCAGTAAAGGATAGCTTCCGGAAGATGCTGGAGAACGGTGTATACAAGGCTGACTTATTTAGTGATCTGTAAACGATGATGAAAGAAACGATTGATTTACTCGGAAAGATCCTCACAAACATCCTGACTGCTCTTTATGAACCTTTTGGATTCTCACTGCTTCTCTCGTTCTTTGCAATGTTTTTCTACCTGTATGCGTATGAGCCAATACATGCCGGCAAAGGGTGGAAGAGTGCCATAGTAACATGGTATCAGAAATTCAAAGAGAGTGTGTTTTTTCGGAAGTTGTTTTTCTTATTTTTTGTGACCTCACTTATTCTGTTCCGAACCCTGTTAAACCGGAAATCCTTTATCTGATGTTATGGGCGGCTGGGGCATCTGGGAGACAGTGAACGGCGAACAGAAGCTGACAACGGAGTGTATTGAGAACGTAATCATGTTGGTGCCGTTCTCAGCAGTAGTGATGTGGACATTCGGAGAGAAGATAGGAAACGGCTGGAAGAAAATACTGTGGCAAAGCGGTAAGATAGCGTTCATCTTCTCGATAAGCATTGAGATGTTGCAGTTATTGCTTCGTCTGGGAACATTCCAGCTATCAGACATCTTCTATAATACAGTAGGCGGAATGATTGGCGGCTTGATATATTGTGCAGTGATGAAGGCAAGAAAGCGTCTGTAAAGCTGGATGAAATTGTGATATACTGTGAGCGGTAGTTCCCATGTTGCTCTGATAATCACACACCTCTCCGCTTTGAACTGCAAACCGTACCAATGTAGATTGTAAAATAAAGTGTGTAAGTTAAAAAATAGCTTGCACACTTTTTCAATTTTGGGAAAGTGTGCTACAATGAAAGGAAGGGCGTAACCTTCAATACGGCTACGGATTTGACGGTTATCAATCAAGTATCCATAGCTGTATGGAGTTTCAAAAGCTCCTTAATATTTACGACCTTCAGCTCAGTTATATCACGAATGTTGGTGCAGGACAGGGGGGTTCTCAAGGTTAGCAGCTCTCTTGTTCCGTTTGTCAATAAATTCCCACGCAATACCGAGCTTTACAAGCTGATGACGAGCAATGTAAAATGCTGAAATTGCGGTGTTCGCGTTGTATTGTGAGAGGTTGGCGAAAATAATCGTCTTGATTAGTGCGAAAATTCAAGGAAATTTCATTGATTATTACACGAATATCTGCTATAATGCGGATATAGTAAGTGTACCTGATAGTATTGGGATAAATATAAAAAAACATCGAAATCAATGCGATAAATGGTTATTTAATAAATTGAATGAGCATGAATTTTGGGAGAAGGATGACTCTGGAAATAAATTAGGGGTTGGTGTTTGTAGTGAATCGTTCATATATTGGTTGAATGAATTTGTTTTAAAAGATTCTAAAGAGAAAGCATACATTGTGCGAAAAAGTATTAATAATTATGATGAAAGTTTGCCTACCATATATTATTGATGAACAGAGCATATTGACAACTTATGTGAACTATTTATTCTTTTGTACAAAAACTAATCTGTTGTAATTTAATGCACGAGTCCCAATGAAAAGCAAACAATAAAAAATTTAAAAATGTAATAAAAAAGATACCTTATTTTGGCAAAAAGATCCTTTCAAAAATTAAATTCAAAAAATTTGAAAATATGATAGCAGGAGCGACGAACTCAGCGATAGTAAATAAATTTTTAAATTATATAATTGAAAATGTCGATATAGTGTTATCAGTAGGCGGAGCAATTAACAGCTAAAGAATACATTTCATATACCGATAACTATATTCATCCGCTG
>ERZ779843.25-NODE-25-length-188499-cov-9.735884_pt1 | contig 188499 bp, 132 predicted proteins | sample MGYA00511560_ERZ779843 | MGnify/ENA primary metagenome ERZ779843 (study PRJEB29588, sample SAMEA2158062) | human gut metagenome | biome: human gut; feature: human-associated habitat; material: faeces | place: Denmark | collected 2008/2010 ... | reverse complement strand
CCCACATCGAGCGTTTCATCATCCCGAAGAACGCAGACCCGACACGGACGCACCTGAACCGAAAACTCGTTGCGTACCCCGACGGGATAAAAGACCGTTCGGCGGCTATGCAGAGAAGATTAGAAGAAGCGGGGCTGACACGCAAAATCGGAAACAACCAAGTACGGGCAATCCGCATCACCGTGTCGGGAACGCACGAGGATATGGAACGCATCGAAAGGGAGGGGCGTTTGGACGAGTGGTGCGCCGACAATATGAAATACTTCGCCGACACGTTCGGAAAGGAGAACATCGTGGCGGCGCACCTGCATCGGGACGAGGAAACGCCCCACATACACGTCACGCTCGTCCCCATCGTCAAGGGAGAGCGCAAGCGCAGGAAAAGGGAGGAGCAGACGAAGAAGCGATACCGCAAGAAGCCGACCGACACCGTAAGGCTATGCGCCGACGATATTATGACACGGCTAAGGCTGAAATCCTACCAAGACACCTACGCCGTGGCAATGGCGAAATACGGGCTGCAAAGGGGCATTGACGGCTCAACGGCACGGCACAAGTCCACGCAGCAGTATTACAACGAGACGAAGAAACTCGCCGACAGCCTCAAAGCGGAGGTAGTAGATTTGCAGCGTCAGAAAGAAACGGCGCAGGAGGAACTCAAACGGGCGAAAAAAGAGATACAGACCGAGAAGCTGAAAGGGGCTGCGACCACCGCAGCCGCCAACATCGCCGAGAGTGTCGGTTCTCTTTTCGGCAGTAACAAGGTCAAGGCGTTGGAGAGGGAGAACACCGCCCTGCACAGGGAGGTAGCCACGCACGGGGAAGCCATCGAAGCCCTGCAAGATAGAATACAGACCATGCAGACCGACCACAGCCGACAAATGACGGAGATACAGCAGAAGCACCGCAGGGAGATAGCGGACAAGGAAGCGAGGCACAAGCAGGAAATATCGTTTCTGAAAACGGTAATCGCAAGGGCGGCGGCATGGTTTCCCTATTTCCGTGAAATGCTCCGTATCGAAAACCTATGCCGCCTTGTCGGGTTCAGCGACGGGCAGACGGCAACGCTCGTCAAGGGAAAGCCGTTGGAGTATGCAGGGGAACTCTACTCGGAGGAACACGGACGGAAATTCAAGACCGAAAAGGCTGGGGTTCAAGTGATGAAAGACCCCACGGACGGAACGAAATTAGTTCTTGCCATCGACCGAAAGCCCATTGCCGAGTGGTTCAAGGAGCAATTCGATAAGCTAAGACAGAGCATACACCGACCCATACAGCCGCAAAGGAAAGGCAGGGGAATTTAGGGGAAATATAGAAATAATCAGCTGTATCACAATCACTAAATTTAAGTCAATCAAATTATTGGCATCCTATGATGCATAAACGAAATAAAAGTGGTAAATTTGCCAAATAATGACAAATTGAAAAAATATTCGAATGTTATTCGCTCAAAAGATCAAAGCGGCTAGAATCCGAAGCGGATTGTTGCAAAAGCAATTGGCTTCGGCTTTGAATATAGATGTCCCTATGTATAGCCGAATAGAACGCGGAGACAGGCAAGCTAAAAAGGAGCAAGTGGTATTGCTTTCGGATATCTTGAATATCGAACGGGAAGAGTTGTTGAGCCTTTGGATTGCGGATAAGATAAATGCAATTATCGGAGACGATAAAAACATTGCGGATAAAGCATTGAAGACTATAATTGACAATAGAAATGGAAATAAAGACTATACACACGCTTATCAACGGAGATAGCAGGAATCTTTCTCTCATGCCGGACAAATCCGTCCATTTGATCATTACGTCGCCCCCGTACTGGCAATTGAAAGATTATGGGAATGACGGGCAAATAGGATTTCATGATAGTTACGAAAGTTATATCAACAATCTGAATATGGTTTGGGCGGAATGCAATCGAGTTTTGCATGACGGTTGCCGTTTGTGCATAAATATAGGAGACCAATTCGCTCGTTCCGTCTATTACGGACGTTATAAAGTGATTCCCATAAGAACCGAAATCATACGTTTTTGCGAAGCTCTCGGAATGGATTATATGGGAGCCGTAATTTGGCAGAAGCAAACAACGATGAATACGACAGGGGGAGGAGCGGTTATGGGTAGTTTCCCTTATCCTCGAAACGGTATTTTGAAAATAGATTACGAATTTATCCTCATTTTCAAAAAACAAGGTAAGGCTCCCGTTCCTGCTATCGAGCAAAAGCAATGTTCGGAAATGACAAAAGATGAATGGAATACATTTTTTGCTTCCCATTGGAATTTCGGCGGGGCTAAACAAGACGGACACATTGCGGTATTTCCCGAAGAATTACCGCGCCGTTTGATAAAAATGTTCTCTTTTGTTGGGGAAACGGTATTCGATCCGTTCATGGGTAGCGGAACGACGGCTTTAGCTGCACGTAATCTGCAACGCAACTCCATCGGATACGAAATAAATCCCGATTTCAGAAAGTTTTATGAAGAAAAAGTGTCGTCATCCATATCGTTCGGAACGGTAGAATATAAATACCGAACGGACGGGAACGCTTTCGATATAGCAAGCAAGATAGAAACCTTACCGTATCTTTTTTGCGATCCTCATAAAATGGGGAATAAGATAGATATCAAGCGTTTGCAGTTCGGTTCCCGAATAGACAAAGATAAAAAAGAAAGAGAAGAATATTTTTCGGTCAAAACGATTTTATCTCCGAATACAATCGTTTTGAATAACGGACTTACCGTACGATTGCTCGGTATCAAGGAAAAGCCATCCGTCAACGGTAATGCTACGAAATTTCTTTTGGAGAAAACCAAAGGGCGCAAAGTATTCTTGCGTTACGATACGATAAAATACGATGATAAGGATATGTTGCTTTGTTATTTATACTTGGACAACAAGACCTTTATCAATGCACATATGTTGAAAAACGGGTTAGTCGATGTAGACTATTCTTTCGATTTCAAATATAAAAGTAAATTCGAAAAACTGATAAACGCATAAAAAGTTATGGATAAATATTCTATGAATTTCGGGAAAAAAGAACGCGTACTGAACTACGCTTGCCAAACATACCAATTATCCCGTCCGAATAAAGTAGGTGCTGTAATGGCTCTTATTCGCGATTGCCAACCTTCTTCGTTCGATGAATGGCAATCATGGTATTTTGAAAATGCTCATACCGCAGGAAAAAATCCGACGAAAATCACAGTCGAAAGTCTCCATGAATTGGGTGAACGGTTGTATGCAAAAATTACGGAAGTCGTGATACCGGAATGGGAAGCAGCTTTTCGTGAATTGACAGAACAGGACTGTATCGACTATATATACAATCTGACTATAAATCGTACTTATGACGGTTATCTACGAGAAAAGTCTGTAATCAATGACGGATTGGCTAAAGTATTCCCTAATATCGACTTCGAAGAAAGCGATCCTGAATTGGATCATGCTGGAGATATCGATTATATCGCAAAAATCGGAGATAAAGCCATAGGCATACAAATCAAACCGATAACAGCGAGTGCCAATTTCGGTAGTTATTCGCTGACTGAACGAATGAAAGCGAGTTTCGAATCGTTCAAAGAACTATATGGCGGTAATGTGTTTATCGTATTCAGCTTAGATGGAGAAATTGCCAATAAAGAGGTTATAGGTCAGATTCAATCCGAAATAGATCGGTTGTCGAATTGAGCGCACTCTGTTTTTGAAATCGGATTATGAAAGGAAAGAATATCGAAAACGAATCGCTCCCATCAATTGAAGTTATCGACTTATTTTGCGGTATCGGCGGATTGAGCTTCGGGATGAAAAGCAAGGGATTCAATATCCTTGCAGGGTATGATCTCGATGCGACCTGCCGGTATGCTTATGAAACGAATAACGATGCGAAATTCATATATAAGGATATTAAAACGGTGTCTCCGGATGAAATCAGCACAGCCTACGGTAAAGAATCTATTCGTGTGTTGGCAGGATGCGCCCCTTGTCAACCGTTTTCGTCGTATGCATTCAAAAACAAAAAGAAAGATCCGAATAAATACGATTTATTATATGAGTTCGGACGATTGGTCAAGGCTGTTCATCCCGACATCGTTACGATGGAAAACGTGGCTCAAATCTTATCTTTCAAAGAAAAGCCCGTTTTATCCGATTTCGAGAATCTTTTGAAAAATGAAGGGTATCATGTATGGGTAAATCCAGTATATTGCCCCGATTACGGAATACCGCAAACTAGGAAAAGATTGGTGTTATTAGCGTCGCGATTGGGAAAGATCGAGTTGATCAACCCGACGCATAAGCCTAACGAGTACAAGACGGTAAAAGAAACGATCGGAGATTTACCCGAACTCAAAGCCGGAGAAACCGATAAAAACGATCCGTTGCATAGAGCCAAAGCATTATCGCCATTGAATCTCGAACGTCTTCATCATACTCCGTACGGAGGCAGTTGGAAAGATTGGCCGAAGGATTTACAATTACGGTGTCATAAAACCGATAACGGACGCTCGTTCGGTAGTGTCTACGGTAGAATGGTTTGGGAGAAACCAGCCCCTACTATGACCACTCAATGCACAGGTTTAGGCAACGGCAGATTCGGACATCCTATACAAGATCGTGCTATTTCCATTAGAGAAGCTGCTCTTATACAAACTTTCCCGAAAACGTATAAATTTTTCGCTGACGAAGAGTATGTCGCTATTACCAAAGCATCGAGATATATCGGCAATGCCGTCCCACCGAAACTGGGAGAAGTCATAGCCGAGAGTATTATATGCCATTTGATGCGAATTGTCAACTAACTCCATGAATATTTATATGAAAGAATATCAGCTTAATGTCGATCCTCGAATTTTAGAGTTGTTGGGACCGAATCTTTATACGAACATTTATTATGTATTGGCCGAACTCGTCGCTAATGCGTATGATGCAGATGCACATAATGTATATATCATTTCTAATAAAGACGATATCAGAATCGAGGATGATGGGCATGGTATGTCTTATCAGAATGGAGAAATAAAGAAGTTCTTGAATGTAGCCGGTGTCTCTCGAGTAAAAGAAGAAGAATCTATGACACGTTCCGGAGAGAGACGAAAAATGGGACGAAAAGGCGTTGGCAAGTTGGCGGCATTGTCTGTTTCCGAGTCCGTCGATGTCATGACTATCAGCGATAACGAGAAATCCGGTTTCGTTTTATCTCGCAGACCGATAGACGGAAATAAGTTACGACCTATTGCCGATGATGATATAAAATTCGTATATATTCAAGAGCATGGAACAGCGATCGTAATGAGGAATCCTCAATACAGATTGAATAAATCTATGGATTCGGTTAAACGGAATCTGTTAAAAATATTCCCATTAGTCAACGATGATTTCAAAATACACATAGTCAGAGGCAATGGCATAGTTACAATAGATACCTTTGACGAAAATATAGCAAAAGAGTTATGTGCATTTATATCTTTAGGGGATGACTTTTCCGATTTAGCAGAAAATGTTCCTAACCAATATCCGATAAAACGAACTGAATTAGTCGAGCATAGAGAGCCGTATACAGAGCCGATCAGTCTAAAAGATAATGCAGGAGAAAATCATGAATATACGCTTAAAATAATGGGATGGATCGGGGCATACGCTTCTACAAGAGGGCGTAAAGCGACACTTACCGATTTCCCTGACAACTTCATATCCCTATATGCGAATAAAAAAATGGGAGAGTTCAATATTTTGCCGATAGTCGGTCAAAATAAATTGAATGAAGTTTATGTAGTCGGACAACTATATGTCGATTTATTCGAATTATCGGAACTTCCAGATATGGCATTGAGCAATAGGCAAGGCTATAAGTCCGACGACCCACGATATGAAGCCGTTATAAAATACGTGCGAACTGTTCTACTTCCGGATATTCTTCGAAAAAGAAGTTTGTTTTCTAATGAACAGAACAGAGAGAAGAAGCAGCGTAAATTGAATGAACAAAAAAATACGGAAGCAAAATTTAGAGAAGCCGTCGACGCATTCAGAAATATAGTGAGTGAAAATGCTGCTGAAAGTATAGGACGATTAGCACCGGACTCTTCGAGAGAAACGATCGAACAAGTCATATCCGATGCGATTAATAATAATGCTAATGCTTTAGGATTAAAAACCGTAGTGGATTCCCAGAAAAAGAAAATACTGATTAGTCATGCTTCGAAAGACAAAGCATTAGCTGATTTGATATACTCATTTTTAGTATTTAATAATATTCCGCCCGAAGATATCTTATACACGAGTTGCGACGATGAAATTAGTCGCATTCCCGAAGGGACTGCATCGATATATAACTATTTACGGGATTTCTTCGTAGAAAGTTACTCTAATCAAAAAATTTTCGTCATATTCGTTACGAGCGATAACACACCGAGTGCATGGGGTGCGATGACAGAAATCGGAGCATCTTGGATCACACAGGTAGATAATAGAATCTTTAATATTCCCCCATTCAGACCGCAACATCCCTTAAATGATGAAGCTTTATGGCATAGTACGGAACGAAACGAGAATGATGAGCTATGTATGACCAAGTTAAATGCCGATATTTTTTGCCAGAAAATAGAAGCAACTTGCGACAAGCTCGGTTATGCAAAGAAGAGTCGTAAAGCAAATATGGATCATCTTAAGGAACGAATCGTTATTAAGTAAAGATGGCAGACACAGTCAGTAAAGAAAAGCGTTCGGAAATAATGTCTCATGTCGCAGGAAAGGAAACAAAACCGGAAAAGATCGTCCGAAAATATCTGTTTGCTCAAGGTCTGCGATATCGAAAGAATGTAAAACGGTTGCCGGGAACTCCGGATATCGTTCTTCAAAAGTACAAGGCTGTAATATTCGTGAATGGTTGTTTTTGGCATGGACATCAAGGATGTAAATATGCTCATTTACCATCTACGAATTTGGAATATTGGGAGAAGAAGATTGCAGATAATTTAGAAAGGGACAAACGTAAAACGCAAGAATTAGAAAGGCTTGGCTATCGAGTATCTGTTGTATGGCAATGCCAATTAAAACTCAAAGTTAGAGAACAAAATTTGAAAAATCTATACAACAATATCGTTGAACACACGTAAAATGCAAATCGCTATATACCATAGCTTTTTTCATAAGTAAGAAAATTCTCGCTATAAGTTGAGAGTTCTAAGTTATTTGACTATCTTTGTTCCCAGAAGAGTTATTTGACAGCATAGCACCGCAAATCGCTGAAATTCGCACGGTTGCTAACTCGTTACCACTACTTCTCAAATAATTAGCTAAAAGTTTATCCTTCAATCGGTTAAGTAAAACTGATAAAAATCTAAAATATAAAGCTATGGGACTGGAAGACGATTTTTTGAAGAATGATCTCGATGATGAAAAGACCATTGAGTACATCAAAAACTATTTGCCGCAGGAGTTAAAAGAGAAGTTCTCTGATGACGAATTCTATTATTTCCTCGATTTGATTGACGAGTATTATTCCGAGAGCGGCATCCTTGATGTGCAGCCCGACGGTGACGGATATATCGAAGTCGATTTGGAGAAAATCGTAGATTACATCATCAAAGAAGCTCATAAGGATGAAATGGGTGATTATGATCCGGATGAAATCCTTTTCATTGTACAAGGTGAAATGGAATATACGGAATCTTTGGAAGATGAGTAAATCACAGTTTAATTAATAAAAGGAAAGGTGCAGATTGTAAAACCTGCGCCTTTCCTTTTATTAATTAAACTGTATTGGTCTTTCTTTATTATGCCATTGGCGGGGTATTCAGAAAAAAGAATACTGACATTCCGATAAGTATCGCTCCTAATACGCCATAAAACCAGCGCGCTTGCCGGCGGCCTACGTTTCGCACAACAAACTGCGTATTTTGGGCGGTAAAGAACCAATTCCAATCCAAAATAGCAGCCAGCAGGGAGATAATTCCCGCGGCAACAAAGATACCTTGAACAATGTATTGGCTCATTGTAAAGTGATTAGCTGTTAATTTAGTAATCTATATTAATCCAGTGGTTCCAGCGTCACTTTTCGTTCACCGCTTTCCACCTCTTCAATAGTAACTTTTACGGTATTTCCCGGCAGAAGCTCTTCAATCAATTCCGGCCATTCGATAAAGCAAAGCGCACCGCTGTACAGATAGTCTTCATATCCCATGTCGTACACTTCTTCCAGTTTCTTGATGCGGTAGAAGTCGAAATGATAGATTAACTCTCCGGCAATATCGGAACGATATTCGTTGACGATAGCGAAAGTAGGAGAGGTGATGACATCGGACACGCCGAGTTCTTCGCAAACCGCTTTGATAAAGGTTGTTTTACCAGCTCCCATCTTGCCGTAAAGAGCAAATACCGTATTGTCGCCCATCGCTTCGATGAATTGGCGGGCAGCTTCATGAATCTGGTCTAATGACTGAATCTTGATTTCCATTATCTTGTATTTTGATGCAAAGATAACCAAAAACTTTTTCCTCCTTTACAGATTGCGTAAATAATAATGGAGAAGAAGATTATGGCTGCTCCCGAAGGAACATTGAGATAGTATGAAATAAGCAGTCCTCCCAAGCAGCTAAGATAGCCGATGCCGATGGATAGCCATATAATACGGTGAAACCTGTGCGAGAAGAGATTGGCTGTCATTTGCGGAATTGTCAGTAATGAGATAACCAGCACGATACCCACCATACGGAGGCAGGCTACGATAGTCAATGCGGTGAACATCATCAATACATATTCAAAAGCCTGTACAGGAATACCTTGTGAACGGGCAAATTCGCGGTCGAATGCTACATAGATTATCGGATGCAGGAAACACGAAAAAAATAAGATAAGTAATATCGCCAGCCCGCCCAGCAAGGCGATGTCACCAAATGTTATTGTCAGGATATTCCCGAACAGATAAGCGGAAAGGTCGGGGGCAAATCCGGGAGACAGGAATGTAAAGATGATGCCCAATGCCATTCCTAACGTCCAGAATACCGCAATAGCAGAGTCTTCACGCATATCTTTCCGTTTGCTGAGCCATTCTACACCGAATGCCGACAGTACTGAAAAGATAGCTGCCGAAAGAATCGGTGAAATTCCCGTGTACAGCCCCATTCCTATACCTCCAAAAGAAGCATGCGTCAGTCCGCCGCTGATGAATACCAGTCTCCGGGTAACGATGTATGTACCGATAATTCCGCAGACAATACTTGCCAGCAAGCTGCCGATAAGGGCATGTTGAAAAAAAGTATATTGTAAAAGTTCCATGTGGCGGTGATTAGTGATTAATTCTCCTTTCTCCTACAATCAGGAACACTTCGTCTTTTATGTTGTCCGGTAGCGCGATGCCTCGTAGTTGCAGGCTGCGCACCCATCCGGCCACATCTTCCGACTGCATGGTATAGAATACGTCACGAAATTCTTCTTCTTGTTCGGGAGTATACCGGTCGGGAGCAGTCCCGATGTATTTGTCCAGTTCCTCGTCATCATAATATTCTATTTTCTTGCTGACGGCGGCCAGCAGGCTGTCTTTCTCGCATACTTCGTGCTGTCCGCAGCATTCCATATCTGCTTCCTGCACTTCGGGCATGGCGTCCAACTCGCCGTTGTCAATTTTCTTTTGAAGTCTGCGGTTGCGTACTATTCCCGCTATGGCAGCTACGACGGCGAGGGCAATCAGGCTAATAATCAGTATCCACATACGTTCTCTTTCCTTGAAAAAAGTGTCCTTATAAAATAGAACGGACAAAGATACACATTGTTTTCGTATCTGACTTCTTTTGAACGGGCAAAAAGGTTGATTCTCTTCGGAGAAACTGGCGGATAGCAAAAAGAAACATTGCCTTTTACCCTTGTTCGTTGGAGATTGTGAACCCCGCTTTCTTTAAATCTTCCCAATAGGCCGGGTAGGATTTGGAAACTACTTGAGGTTCATCAATCACTATCTGCGGTAATACGATGCAGGCAGGAGCAAATGCCATTGCCATACGATGGTCTTCGTACGTGGAGATAATCGGGGTGTTTTCAGCAGGACAACGTTCTCCGTCCCATAACAGAACGCTGTCCTGTTCGGAACGTACCAAATAACCTAACTTTCGCAGCTCGGTGATAAGGGCGGCAATACGGTCGGTTTCCTTAATTTTGAGGCTTTGCAAACCGGTAAAGCGGAAAGGAATGTTCATCAGGCAGCAAGTTACGACAAAGGTTTGTGCCAGGTCGGGAATGTCTACCATATCCTCTTCCAAGCGCGAGACGGGTGTGCCCGCCAATGTCAGTCGTACGCCCCGGTCGGTATATTCGGTATGTACGCCCAGTCGGGAGAAAATCTCCGCGCCGCGACTGTCACCTTGATAACTGCGGGGAAACAGCCCGAGCAGCTCCACCGCTTCATGCTCATCACCCTTCGGAGATTCTTCATTCTTCATTCTTCGTTCTTCATTTCCCCTCAGCGCCAATATCTGATACCAGTAGGATGCCGCGCTCCAGTCGCTCTCCACGGTGAACGGGACATCCCGGTAACCGCCGGGATATACGGTGATGCTGTTTTCGGAACTCCATTCGGCACGTCCGCCGAAGTCGCGTATAAGCTGAAGCGTGAGGTTGATGTAGGGACGGGAGATGATACTGCCCGTAAGGTGCAGGCGCAGTCCTTTGGGAAGCACCGCTCCCATCATCAGCAAGGCGGAGATATATTGCGAACTGACGTTTCCGGCAAGGGATATTTCATCGCCTTGCAACTCCGTCCCCGTGATGCGCAGAGGTGGGAATCCTTCTTGTCCGGCGTAATCGATTTTTGCTCCGAGCAAACGCAGCGAATCTACGAGGATACGGATGGGACGTTGCTGCATGCGTTGCGTTCCGGTGATGATACGGCTGCCGGGTGCCACGCTGAGATAGGCGGTGAGGAAACGCATGGCCGTCCCCGCTGCCATAATGTCTATATGTTCGGGATTGCCTTGCAGCGCGCGCACCATGACACGGGTATCGTCGCAATCGCTCAGATTGCAGGGCGTTTGCTTGCCGTGAGCAAGGGCGTGCAGGATAAGCGCACGGTTACTGATACTCTTGGATGCCGGCAATTGAATAGCGGCGTGTATCGGGGTGCCGGGGGCGGAAACGGTATAACGCATAGTTGTATTTGTTAAGTTACGGTAGTGGAGAGCTTTATATTCCGATGCAAAAGTAAGACAAATCTTTGGGAAATGGAAGCATGTTCCTAAAATGAACAGGATTGCTTAATAATATGTCTCGCCGGACTTATGGAAATACACTACTTTTGTGGCTCAAATTAATATGTAGTATGGTAAAAGATAATTCTAAGTTGTTTCTACTTGTATTGCTGGGTATGCTGACTGCTTTCGGCCCATTCGTCACCGACATGTATCTGCCCAGCCTTCCGGCTATGGGAGATTATTTTCAAACCGCTTCTTCAATGGTACAGTTGGGACTTACCACGAGCATGATAGGGTTGGCGGCAGGACAAATCTTGTTTGGTCCGCTGAGCGACCGCTATGGGAGGCGCATACCGTTACTGGCAGCCATGTGGCTGTTTATCGTCTCTACCATTCTTTGCCTGTTTGCACGGGATATTCATCAGTTTGTGGCTTTTCGTCTGGTACAAGGCATAGCCGGGGCAGGCGGTATTGTAATCGCCCGTTCGGTGGCTGCGGATAAATATTCGGGTAAGGAACTGGCGAAGATGCTTGCGGTTATTGGCGCTATCAACGGAGTGGCTCCGGTGGTGGCTCCTATTATCGGAGGAGTATTTACGGAAGCTATCGGCTGGCAGGGCATCTTCGGTATTCTGTTGGGATTGGGCGTTGTGTTGCTTGTCGGCAGTTACTGCTTTCGGGAGTCATTGCCCAAGGAGCACCGTTCGGTAAGCCGGTGGGGAGATACATTCCGCAGTTTTAAAGTGGTGCTGCAAGATAGGCAATATGTGTTTTATGTGTTGCAAATGGCGTTTGCGCAAGGAGTGCTGTTTGCCTATATTTCCTCTTCACCTTTTATTGTGCAGCAGCATTACGGATATTCGCCGTTGGTATTCAGTTTCTGCTTTGCTGTTAATGCGGTGGCGATAGGGGTTGCGGCTGCGACATCCGTGAAGTTCAGGCGTCCTGTCAGTAGTACGTTGATAGGCTGTGTGGGCATGGCGGTGGCTGCACTCGGAGAGTGTACGGCGCTTATGACAGGATGCGGTTTTTGGATGTACGAAGCGCTTCTGCTGGTTTTGTTGTTTATGATGGGGCTGACTTTTACGTCTACCACAACATTGGCGATGGAGTGCCAGCGTGACAATGCGGGTACGGCTTCCGCGCTATTGGGGGCTGTCTGTTTCGCTTCCGGCGGAATTGTCTCTCCTTTGGTGGGGCTCGGTGATATCCTGGTATCCACGGGAATTATCTTTGTCATCAGTGCCGGCTGCTCGTTAAGTTGCATCCTGCTGGCTTTGGGCAAAAGGCGGGCTAGGCTTTACTTCGCATTCGGTACGTCTCCGAAATGTTGAGGCAGATAAATATTGAGTGTCTGCCGTTTCTTTGAATAACGGAGTTATCCGGATAGGCTTGAAACCTGCGATGCCGCAACCGGTTTCAGTAATTTTCAGAATATTGGTTGCAGGTGACGGAGGGAAAGTTCCAGTTCACCCCAGTCTGTCATCGCATTGAAAAGGCGGACGGTGGAATAGGAAGGCAAATCTTCCATGCGTATATTCTTTTCCGTAAGAATGCCTTTGTCCAATAGCTCGGCTCGTTTGGTTCCTTTCAGCAGAGGATGTTGCGGAGTGTACCACCGCTTGCCGTCGAAGAGAGCGATGTTGGCAATGCTGGTGTCGGTGAGCAGGCGCTGGCGGACAATGAGAATGTCATCACAAGAACCGCGTTGCGCAAACAGTTGGTTGAGCGCTTCACGGTCGGCGCTTTTGTAGGTGTAACCGATGTCGTTTGCCGATATCAATGCCAGTGAACGGACGGGACGTAGGATGTAAGGAGTACAAGTCACTTCCTCGATACCGCATCGTCCGTAGACTATACGCAATCTGTGTCTGCCGTTTTCGGGAATCGGGGGCAGAAAATCGGTCAATTGCAGGCCGGAGCTTTCCGGCCAGAAGTGTGTGCGGGTATCGTTCAGCCTCCGTTCATGGTAGGCTAAGTTACGAACCACTCCGCCGTCAATACGTATGGTTTCAATAAATCGGCACATATATCTTTTGTTTTACCTCGTTGTATTCGCTTTCCCATCGGCTTTGGGCGGTGATACCGCCACCGGCTTTGAAATAGAGTTGCCCGTTTTCTTGTTCGATGAAGCGTATCATGACGGCGCTGTCCAGTCGGCCGTTGGCGTAGCAGCCCATAACTCCGGTGTAGAATCCCCGTTCGTAGCCTTCCGCTTCGTCGATGATTTGCATGGTACGCGGCTTGGGAGCGCCGGTAATAGAGCCGGCAGGCAATAACCGGAAAAGGATATCGCCGAGCCGCTCGGTATAATCATGGGGCAGCGTGCCGCATATTTCAGAGCTTGTCTGCAGAATCGCTCCTTTGTTGGTTTGCAGGCGGTCTATATAGCGATAGGACGTTACGGTGACGTGTTCGGAAACCATACTGATATCATTGCGTATCAAATCGACAATGGTGGCATGTTCCGCCGCTTCTTTGGCATCGTCCAGCAATATTGATTCGGCATGGGGCAGAGCGGCATCAATCGTTCCTTTCATCGGAAAGGACTTTATCCTGCCTTCTTCCATGCGGACAAAGATTTCGGGCGAGAAACAGACGAAGCGGTCTTTCAGCCAAAGCTTATACAAAGCGTGAGCATGCAGAAATACATCCTTTAGCGTCAGGTTAGTGCGAAGCGGAACTTTGCACGTCAGATTGGTCAGATAACTGTTTCCGCCCAGCAGATTACGTTTCACGATATCGAAAGAACGGCGGTAATCGGCTGGAGACGGGGGAGTAAAGTCCCAATCTATTGTTCCGGTATACCGGGCATCTGCATCGGGGGCATTACCGGCTTCTCCGAACCGGTAGAGGCAGACGGACGTATCTACCTCATCGAGGGCTTCAACGTACGACTGCTCTTGCGTATAGTCGATGATGAACAGAAAAGGTGTGTTTTTACGCCCGAATGCGTTCATGCGGGCGATGGCTGTTTCTTTGTCCAAGGCTCTCATCGTCTTAAATCACCGTTGCAATAATTTGGATGGATAATATGAGGAATACCATCGCAATAGGATACACCGTAGCATAGGCCACACTCGGAATATTGCTGTCCGTCATGGAGTCGGCGGCTGCCAGGCCGGGAGTACTCGTCATGCCTCCGGTAAGGGTTCCCAATAAATCGAGGATGCTGATTTTAAAAAACAGCCTGCCTGCGATTACGGCTATCAGCATGGGCACTAACGTAATGGCTGCGCCCACGCCGAACAGCAGCCAGCCGCTTTCCTGAAAGGTAGCTACTAAATTCTTTCCGGCCGATGTCCCTACTTCGGCGAGGAATAGAAGCAGCCCCAATTGTCGCAGCAGTTGGTTGGCTGGACCCGACATAGACCAAATGATGGGGCCTGTCTTGCCTACGGCGCTAAGGAACAAGGCCACTATCAGTATACCGCCTGTCAATCCCGGTGAGAACGACAAACCTCCTGGGAAGGATATATTCAGTTTGCCAAATAGCACTCCGAGCACGATACCCATTGCGATTGGAAAGAAGTCCGTATCGGACAGCTTCTTGGCATTATTGCCCAACAAACGCGCCAAACCCTTCAGCCCTTCTTTCTCGCCGACTACCGTCAGCTTATCGCCGAACTTAAGGGCGAGGTCGGGTGAGGGGGAGAGGTCGATACCGCTTCGGCGGACACGCGTTACGGTGCAGCCGAAGTTCTTCATCAGGTTCAAGTCTCCCAGCTGTTTGTTTATCATATCCTTTTTGGTGAGCAGCAGAGACTCTATTTCCTGGGTGTGGCTCAGCGGGAGCTCGCCCTCTTCGCGTTCGCCTACCAGAGTGGCAAGCTGATTCAGGGCTTCGTCACTGCCGACGGCTTGTATGTAGTCGTTTTCGTGGAGTACGGTATGTGCGGTCGGGATAGAGATTTGCTCGTCATGCTTGTGGCGGGAGATTACCGCGCCGGTCATGGCACGGGCATTGATTTGCATCAGGGTGCGTCCGAAAACGATAGGGTTCGTAATGCGGTAAATGCAGGTAATCAGTTCGGGGAATTGTCCGCGGCGTTCTTTTTCCAAGCGGCGGGCTTCCCGGTCGAGGTCGATATGCATGATGCGGGGCAGCAGCTTCACGAACAGGATAACGCCGATTACTCCGAACGGATAGGCGATACCGTAGGCTATGGATGCCAGCGGTGAATGCGTGCTGTCGATGGCAACGGCAAGTCCCGGAGTACTGGTCAGTGCGCCGGCTATCAGCCCTACCACGCTTGGCGTGTCGATGTCGAACGCATACTTCAGCCCTGTCGCCGTCAAAGCGGCGGAACAAATAATCAGCAGGGTGATGATAATGAGTGTCTTCCCTTTGCTCCGGAAGGAATCGAAGAAGCCCGGACCGGCCTGTATGCCGATGGTGAATATGAATAGTACAAGCCCGAAGTTTCCCAGCTCTTTAGGGATAATCACCCCGAAATGTCCGAAGAGCAGGGCGATGAAGATTACTGCGGAAACGTCGAGCGACAATCCTTTGATTTTGATTCTTCCCAGCATGAAGCCTAAGGCTACGATGAGGAAAAGCGCGAAGTAAGAGGAATTAAGCAGGTCAGTGAACATAGGCTCGGTGAATTAGTCTTTTCGTGGGAACAAAGGTAAAGGAAAAAAGTTAGATAGAGAAAGTATTATTTATCTTTGCAGCCGCTAAAGATTTAAAGAAATCCGTCTTATGGAAATAGATTTGACTACCCCCGCTTTGCTGTTTTCGGCAATATCCTTGATTATGTTGGCGTATACCAACCGTTTTTTGTCGTATGCCGGTCTTGTGCGCGCTTTGAAGGAACAGCACCAGAAGAGCCATTCGTCTGTAACCGCCGCGCAGATTGCCAACCTGCGTAAACGTCTGTATCTGACACGTGCCATGCAGGTAACGGGCATAGCGAGTTTGCTGCTGTGCGTAGTCAGTATGTTCTTTATTTATATCCGGCTTTATCTGGCCTCGGTTTATATTTTCGGCCTTGCTTTGGTACTGCTGATTATCTCGCTGACTATTTCAGTATACGAAATTTATATCTCGGTGAAAGCGCTGGAGATACATCTGAACGATATGGATGATTAGGGAGAGCGTTTTTTCCTTCTTACGGAACAGTTTATTTCATCCCGCGAGACGGTTGTTTTTGTCTCGTGGGATGATTTTTTTTATCTCGTGAGATGAATATTTCTGTCCCGCAGGACGAATCTTTTTGTCTCATAAGACGGATTCCAGCTCTTTCAGCAGCTCTTCTACGGCTACTTTGAGCTGGGTGTCTTCGCCTTTCACAATGGTTTCGGGCGAGTTGGCGACTTTGATATCCGGTTCCAATTGGGAGTTCTCCAAATAACTGCCGTCGGGCAGACGGTAGCCTACAACGGGAATGCCGAAAACGAGGGAAGGGTCTTGCAGGCGTTCCCACGATACGCTGGTCATAGTTCCCGGAACGGGCATGCCTACGAGCTTGCCGATATTCCGGTGGCGGTATACCCACGGCGTACCGTGCGCATTGGAATAGTTGGCTTCGCACGTCAGCATAACAGATGGCTTGTTCCAGCGGCGGCTGGGCATATCGCAAGCTTCGCGACCGCGGATTACCTGCGTAAAGTACTTCTTGCCGCTGAACAGAATCTCGATATCTTCGTGCAGACGGCCGCCGCCATTGAAGCGGGTGTCGATGACGATACCTTCGCAATTGTTGTATTTACCCAAAATATCCGAGTAAACGGAACGGAAGCTGTCATCGCCCATCGACTCGATATGCACATAGCCCAAACGGCCGCCAGACCATTCGGCTACATCTGCCGCGCGTTGTTTTACCCAACGGGTGTAGAGCAGAGTGTTTAGCGCACTGCCGCTTATCGGGATTACCACTTCTTCCCAACGCTCTTTGGTCTGCGGGTTGTAGAGCGAGACGAGGGTTTTCTTTTTGGCCTTATTGTTTACTAATGTATAGTAATCCGTTTCGGGGGTAATCTCCATACCGTCAATCTTTTCGATAATGCTGCCTGGTTTCACCTTGGTAGTGGCGTTATCAAACGGGCCTTTTTCTATTACTTCGGCTATACGCATGCCTTTGTCCCGGTATTTCCAGTCAAAAAGCAGTCCCAGGCTGGCTGTCGGTTCGCTCTGTCCGGAAGGGAAGTAGCGACCGCCGGTGTGCGATACGTTCAGTTCGCCCAACCATTCGCTCAAGAGTTCGGCAAAGTCGTAGTTGTTGTTGATGTGTGGCAGGAACTTACGGTAGGCGGCGCTCATGGCATCCCAGTCTACGCCGTGCATATTGGTGTTGTAGAAACGTTTCTGCTGTTGTTTGTACACGTGCCCGAACATATATTCGCGTTCTGCCGCCAAATCCATTTTAACCTGCGCCTGATAAGTGACGGGTTTCAACGTATTGGACGCCATATCCATTTTCTGCATGGTTTTGCCACCCAGCAGGAAGAGGTTCTTGCCGTCTTTGTCCATTTCCATGGAAGCCCAGCCGGCATCCATTTTGTGAAGGAGCCGGGTATCTTTCTTGCGGAGATCCATTTTCCAAAGGTCGTAACCGTCTTCAAAGGCTGCGAAGTAATAAAGGCTTTCACCGTCTTTGGAGATGATGACGCTGCCCATATCCGAAGAATTCGGGGTGAGACGTACAATGCGGTCTTCAATGTTTTTCAGTTCAACGACAATGTCTTTCACTTGAGACTTGTCATTGCCGGTCTTTTCTTGTTCTGTTTCTTTCTTGCTGCGCTTTTTATCTTTGGCGGTATCCTTGTCTTGCGTTTTCTTCTGTTCGGCTTCCAATTCTTTGCGCAACTCGTAATCTTCTTTGCTCAGGCAGTATTTGTCGTAAGCGTCCTGATTGAGGAAAATAAGCATGGCATCGTCCTGCGAACCCCATGAGGCGTGGGCGCGCATACCGTAACGTTCTGTTTTGAACAGAATCGCGTTACCGTCGAGGGCAAAACGGGGCGAACCGCTCATGTAACCGCTATTGGTCAGATTGACGATGGGACTATTGCCTTGCGCGCTGACAAGACCTATATCGGAATACGGATCGTGTCTGTTGCCGATAAATTCGAGGGTAAACCATTTGCCGTCCGGTGACCAGGCATAACTGAATTCGCCATCTGTACTGTACCAGGTGGAACCGTCGGTAATCCGGCGTACTTTCTTCGTGTCGAGGTTGAGTACCATCAGGCGGATGCGGTCTTCTATGAATGCCAATTCCTTACCGTCCGGTGAGAATTGCGGGCAAGTGCGCTCGACAGTGGCGGAAGGCAGTAGCGCTTCCTCTTTTATAAGAGTGGCATTGGGGAAGTTGGGCTCTTCCTTGCGGGCAATCTTGGCGAGATAGAGCTGCCAGTTACCGTTACGTTCGCTGGCATAGGCCAGCGTACGATTGTCGGGGGCAAAGGACAGACTGCTTTCGTTGGCAGGGGTGTGGGTGATTTGCTTGGTGGTAGCGTAGTCTGCCGAAGTTACAAAGACTTCGCCACGAGCTATGAAGGCTATTTGCTTGCCATCCGGTGAGACGGTGGCCGAGGTTGCTCCGCTGGTATAATTCAAGCGGGCTATCTGCGGACGGTCGTCACGGGTGATTTCTATTCGGACTTTTTGTGGTTCCGAGTTGTTCTGTTGTGTGTATATTTCGCCGTCGTAACCGTAGCACAATGTTCCGTTGGTGCTTATGGAAAGGAAACGTACGGGGTGGGTTTTAAAGGAAGTTACTGCTTTCACTGCCTCCGGTCGGTTCAGCGGGAAGGCGTATACGTTGAATGAACCGCCATCGCGTTCGCTTAGGAAATACAACTCCTGTCCGTCCGGAGAAAGGACGGGGTTGCGGTCTTCACCGGCACGTTGGGTGAGGTTGGCATGTTTGCCTGTGCGGGCATCGTACATCCATATATCACGTGTGACGGATGAAGTGTGATGCTTCCGCCATTGGTCTTCAAACCCTTTTTGGTCTTGATAGAAAAACAGTTCGCCCGATTTGTCGAAACAGACTGCTTCGGCAGGTGTACCCAATACCTGTTCGGTACGTCCGCCGGTTACGGGTACTTTATAAAGTTCAGTCATGGCAGAACGGGGAAAGAGGGCGCTTTCGGCTGGGTCTTGAATGGCGGCCGAGAAGAGGATGTATTTACCGTCGGGGGTAAATGCGGATGGGATTTCTCCGGCCGAGTGGGTGGTCAGGCGTTGGGCTGTTCCACCGTTGGCAGGCATTACGAATACGTCGAAGTTACCGTATCTGTCACTGGCAAATGCTATTTGCTTGCCGTCCGGTGACCAGACAGGGGTCGATTCGTAGGACTCCTGCGTAGTGAGTTGTATGGCTGTACCGCCTTTTGCAGGAACTTTGTAGATGTCTCCTTTGTAACAGAAAGCGATTTCTGTCCCGTCGGGTGAAATTTGTATGTCACGCATCCAGAGAGGAGTTGTTGCATAGGTGGCGAGAGTTGTGAAACTCAGCGCGAAGTAAGCGAGTATCTTTTTCATAATGAATGTATTTCTATTGGATTAGGGATTTATAGTAAGAGTATTGTCTTGATGAAGTGGGCTTTGGTTATTATTTCATTCCCCTTGCCTTGTACACAATCTCTTTGGCATTGTTGATGTTCTGCAACTTTTCTTCGGCGGCACGTTTGATGTCTTCTCCCAGCGTAGCTACCCGGTCGGGATGGTGCTTTAATACCAATTTGCGGTATGCGGCACGCACTTCTTCATCGGTTGCTGTGGGGAGTATTTCCAATACTTTGTAAGCCGCGTCCAATGAATTGCCACCCAAATTGAGCATGGATTCCACTTCGTTTTCGGATAGTCCCATATAAGTCGCCACTTCTTTCAATGCTTCTATTTCTTCACGACAAACGTTGTTGTCGCTTCGGGCTATGTTGGCGAGGAAGCCCAACAACTGCAAGCGTTCTTCGTATGTCAGGTTGGCGGCAATTTGCATACCGCAGTCACGGATGGTATTCTTGAATGCAAGAGGGTTTTGCATATCCATACGCTTGCGCTGCTCAAAGAGGTTGAGTAGTATTCGTTCTCCTTCGCTGACTGCGGCCACGCCGAAATTCGTTCGTAAGAAATTGCGGACGTATTCCATTTCACTGTGCATGATACGCCCGTCCGCCCGTATAATGTACGAGGCCATTACCAGCATTGAAAAGAGAAAACTGTTCCGCTGTCCGGCAAACACGTCTTCCGTTGTCTGTCCGTTACCGTAGGTTGCCGTATAGCTTGTTGTATTACTGCCGAGGTCCATCAACGAACCAAGTGCATATCCTGCCAATGCACCGAGCGGTCCGCCTGCCATAAAGCCGATGATACCGCCAATCCATTTTCCTGCTCCCATAATTTTGTTCTTTGATTTTGCAAAAGTAACTATTCTTGCCTAAATACAAAGAAGGGCGATGCCAAGAAATACGGAATAATGCGGATAGAGATTATAGATTGGCTATATGGAGCCCGGTTTATCTTTTTTCGTTTACATTGATTTAGATTTCGGAGTATTATAAAAAAGGATTTAACTTATTGGTTTATTGCCGTAATCAAAGATGTTATATTTTGTTCTTTTACAAATTGTTCGAAGTCGTTCTTTGAACGTCCGTCCAGCTTTAATTCATTATTCCAAACAGGCAGCCTTTTGCGGCAGATAATATGTATTAGTATCAGACAGAACTCAACAATTAAGGGATTGTGCTCTTTTCCCGTATCGTACCAGCATATTTCTAATTTCTGGATAGAGTTTCTTTGCATCAATCGAGACCATAATATATTTCTAAAGACAAGTTCGCCCGATAAATCATCCTTCTGCCGCCCGTAAAGTCTCCTTCGCAGTCCGCCTTTGCGAGGGATGGGACGGTTGTCTTCAAAATGGCCGGAACTGCCTATGTAAACGATTTCTTTGTCGCCTTTATCTTTGGGATAGCCATATACGATATATACGCCGCAACACTTGTCTATATTTTCATATTGGATTTCCATGCACTTTGCTTTCAGATTATCTTCAATGCCGAAAGAGAAGGAGCCGTTGCTGTATTTCTTTATAAATTCGAACATAGGCTAATGTTAAGGATTGTATTGAAACTATTAAGGGTGAATTTGAAAGCAAAGATAGGAATTTATGGATTGGTATTGCTTATATTTCTTTTTGAAGCCGAAAAATTTAATAAAAATGTAATCGCTATAAAGAAAAAGGAGCTAAGCCATTGACTTAACTCCTTGATAATTACCAGTCGGGGTGACTGGATTCGAACCAGCGACCACACGCCCCCCAGACGCGTACTCTAACCGGGCTGAGCTACACCCCGAATTGCGGATGCAAAAGTACGGCTTTATTTTGAAATAGCAAATAATTCCTTAACTTTTTGCTCCTTTATTTTGTAACTTCTTTATATTCTTTATGCTAATAAGGAGCTTATACACCCATACATTCCCGATAAAAGTCGAATACCTCGAATATTGTTTCTTTGTCTGCCGTTTGATTCAAACAAATATCCCCGACCTCTTTAAGCAGTGTGAAGTTAATGATGCCGGCGGTATTTTTCTTGTCATGCTGCATCAGTTCATACAAGCGGTCATATTGTTTGCAGTTAAAAGCAAAGGCTCCGTAATTCTCCTTGATAAACTGAATGGTTTGACGCATCTTTTCTTTAGGGAAGCCCGTTTGTATATGCGAAAGATAAAGTTCACATACTATTCCCCACGCTACGGCATAACCATGGAGTACCGGACGGTTCTCTGCCAAGGCAAGGCTCTCGAAAGCATGCCCTACGGTATGGCCGAGGTTAAGCGCCTTACGTATACCATGTTCTTGGGGGTCTTGTTCTACAATATCTTCTTTCACTTGAACAGAACGGCCTACCATTGCTTTGAGAGCAGTATAGTTTATGTTTTCCGTATCGAAAGATAATAATTCTGTTAAATGTTCGGGAGTGCTGATTAGACCATGTTTCAGCATTTCGGCGTAACCGGAGAAGAAATTATGGGAATCGAGACTGCGTAAGAATTCGGTTTCCAACAATACGCTGGCGGCAGGTGCAAAAACTCCGATTTCGTTTTTCAATCCGTTGAAATTAATACCTGTTTTTCCGCCTACTGATGCATCTACCATAGCAAGCAAGGTCGTGGGGATATTGATATAAGCTATTCCTCGTTTAAAGGTGGAAGCGGCAAAACCGCCGAGGTCGGTTACCATACCGCCGCCCAAATTTATTAATAGTGAGTGACGGGTAGCTCCTTGCTCGCTTAAAGCCTGCCACACCGAAGCCAGCGTTTCCAGATTCTTATGCATATCTTCTGCTCCGATAATGATTTCGGCAGCATCTTGCAGTGCGGGAATACTTTGCAGTTGCGGCAAACAAAGACGGTGGGTATGTTCGTCGGTAAGGATGAAGAGCTTATCGTGAGGACACTTCTCAATGGCATGCGTCAGACTGCTTTCGAGTTTTTCGCAAAGGATTACTTCTTGTTTACTCATGAGAAAATTGCTGATTTATGATTTATTGCGGGACAAAGATAATTCTTTCGACAATAAATGCTACCTTTGTCTCACGAAAATAAATCTGAAACCATAATTCTGAAATCCAAATGAAAGCTTTACTTCCCGTATATTGTCGTCCGCTTGGATATTGTATAATTGCGCTCGCTTTGTTTCTGCCGTTCTTAATGGTGATGATGGGCAGGGTAACGGATGCTAATTTGTTGTTTTATAAGGAATGTTCCAAACTTTTGATGATGTTGGGGGCATTGATGATAATATTCGCTTTGACAAAAAATGAATGTAAAGAGGTGGAGGCAATACGTAACAAAGCTACGCGGAACGCTATGTTCTTGACGGTGTTTTTCATCTTTGGTAACATGCTCTATCGTGTGGCACAAGGTGATTTGATGTCTGTAGACTCTTCTTCTTTCTTGATATTCCTGATTATAAATGTTCTTTGTCTTGAATTTGGTATAAAGAAAGCGACTGTTGACCGGTTATTTAAGCGGAATAATCGATAATTAAATAAAATCAATCTGTTAGGCATTAAACCTTTTGTCCGTAAGTTTGTCAAATGAAGCAGTTACAAATAAACATTGTTGATCATTTAGAAGACAGGGCATGAAAAGAATTATCACCGGAGCAATGTTGTTGCTGGCAACGGCATTATCCGCTTTTTCACAAACAAAAAACATTACCGTTTCCGGTCGTGTGGTTGAGGATACGAACGAACCTGCGGTACAAGCTACTATTCAGTTACTTTCATTGCCGGACAGCGCCTATGCTGCCGGTGTCGCTACTACAGGAAATGGCTATTTTACCTTGCCGAAGGTGAATGCCGGGAAGTATGTATTGAAAGTTTCCTATATCGGTTTTAAGAATAAATTTATCCCTTTGCATCTGTATGCCAATGTACTGAATAAGAATGTCGGTACGGTAACGCTCGAAACGGATGCCATTATGCTCGCTGAAGCCGTGATAACCGCCGAAGCGCCGCAAGTACAAGTGGTGGAAGATACATTAATGTATAATTCTACCGCTTACCGTACTCCGGAAGGCGCGATGCTGGAAGAATTGGTGAAGAAACTTCCCGGCGCCGAAATTGATGACGACGGTAACGTGAAGATTAATGGTAAGGAGTTGAAGAAAATTATGGTAGATGGCAAAGAATTCTTTGGCGGTGATGTAAAAACCGGATTGAAGAATTTGCCCGTCGATATGATTGATAAACTGAAAACCTACGATAAGAAATCAGACCTGGCACGTATCACCGGTATAGACGACGGTGAAGAGGAAACGGTGCTTGACCTCACTGTGAAGAAAGGCATGAACAGGGGCTGGTTTGGTAATGCGGATGTTGCTTATGGTACGGAAGACCGCTATATGGCTCGTATGATGGTGAATCATTTTGTGGATAAAACGCAGTTCTCCTTGATCGGTTCGGCGAATAATGTCAATGACCAAGGCTTCTCGGGCGGTGGCGGTGGTCCGCGTTGGCGCAGAAATAACGGTTTGGTGGCTACTAAAACGTTGGGTGCGAATTTCGCTACGGAAACATCCAAACTGGAAGTTGGCGGCAGCGCCCGATATAATTATAGAGGCGCGGATATTATCAGTACCAACTCCTCCGAACGTTTCCTGCAGAACGGAAACTCGTATTCAAACTCCAATTCCGTCAATAGGAACAAGAATATAGACTTTAATGCTGATTTCCGTTTGGAGTGGAAGCCGGATTCAATGACCAATATTATTTTCCGTCCGAACTTCTCTTATGGTAAAACGAATAATGCTTCCGGATCGGAGTCGGGAACATTCAATATCGATCCGTACAGTTTGGTTGCCAACCCGAACGATTTCCTCAATTTCGACCAGATGACAGATGATCCTTTGGAAGATATTCGTGTCAATGCTACGAACGACGCTTCTTTAAGTAAAAGTAAGAGTATCTCTACAGCGGCTACTTTGCAGCTGAACAGGAAACTTAATGACAGAGGACGTAATGTTACTTTTCGCGGACGTTTTGGTTACGGGGATAACGATAACGACCAATATACGCAGTCAGAAACTCGTTACTATCAGATATTGAATGCATTGGGAGGTGACTCCATCCTATATCGTAACCAATACATTACGACTCCCACCCGCAATTATAATTATAGCGCCCAAATTACATACAGCGAGCCGATTGCACGGGCTACTTTTTTACAGTTCAGTTATCAGTTCCAGTATAAGTATAGTGAGAGCGATAAGACTACATTTGATATGTTGAGCTTTCCCGAATGGGATATCAACGGACCATTACCTGCAGGGTATGAAACGCATCCGGTGGATAGTTTGGGCAAATATGCAGAGTATAGGTACTATAATCATGATGCGTCTGTATCGTTGCGTTTCATCCGTGAAAAGTATCAGTTGAGCGCGGGAATGTCTTTCCAGCCGCAACATTCGGTACTGTCCTACAAACGTGGTGATTATATGATTGATACGACACGTAACGTATTTAACTTTGCTCCGAATATTGATTTTCGCTACCGTTTCTCCAAAGTGAGCCAGTTACGTTTCATGTATCGTGGGCGTAGCAGTCAGCCGAGTATGGAGAACTTATTGCCGATTGCCGATAATTCAAATCCACTGAACATCAAAGTGGGTAATCCCGGCCTGAAACCTGCGTTTACGCATAATATGCGTTTGTTTTATAATACATATAACGCAGAACTGCAGCGTGGTATGATGACACATGTCAGCTTCTCGACGACTCAGAATAGTATCAGCAACAGTACGATATATAATGAGCAAACCGGTGGGCGAACTACCACTCCGAAGAATATCAACGGTAATTGGAACGCTTTCGGCATGTTTGGATTCAATACGGCATTGAAGAATAAGAAGTTTACGATAAATTCTTTCTCGAATATCAATTATGCCAATAATGTAGCTTTCCTATACAATAAGGATACAAAGGTGGACGATAAGAATACCACTACCGGATTAACGCTGAGTGAACGGTTGAACGGAGCTTATCGTAACGATTGGTTTGAATTTGGACTGAACGGTTCTATTTCTTATACGGCCGAGCGCAGCAAATTGCGTCCGGAGAATAATCAAGAACCTTATACCTTCTCTTACGGTGCTTTGACTAATATAACGATGCCCTGGAAGATGACGCTTTCTACCAATATTACCAATCAGAGTCGTCGCGGCTATACGGATAGCAGCATGAACCGTAACGAATTGATTTGGAATGCCCAACTTTCGCAGTCTTTCCTGAAAGGTGCGGCTACTGTAAGTTTTGAGATGTACGATATACTGAAACAGCAGAGTAATATCAGTCGTTCGTTGACGGCAGATGCACGTTCGGTATCTTCTTATAACGGTATCAACAGCTATTGTATGCTGCACTTTATTTATCGCTTGAATATCTTTGGCAGTAAGGCTGCTCGCGAAAGCATGCAGGGGCGAAGAGGGTTTGGCGGCCTTGGCGGCCATCCGGGAGGACATCGGGGCGGATTTGGCGGTGGGCGTCGTCCGTTTTAATGTTAATCAATGTAATAGGTCGTAAAAATCCCTTTGTTTTTTATACATTTGTTTTACTCTTTATGACAAATGTATGTTTGATTGGAACCTCATAGCCAGCCTGATTGCCACAGTAGCATTTGATATAATCTATTTTGGTGCAATTATCGGAACAATTACGGTCATCATCCTCGACAACCGAAATCCGGTAAAGACGATGGCGTGGATATTGATATTAATGTTTCTGCCATTAGCGGGGCTTGTGCTTTACTTCTTCTTCGGTCGTAGTCAACGGCGTGTACGTGTCATCGGGAAGAAGAGCTATAACCGTTTGCTGAAGAAGCCGATGGCGGAATATCTTGCCCAGAACTCGTGTGCACTTCCGATGAATTACAGCCGTCTCATCGCCCTGTTCCGTAATACTAACCAAGCATTTCCTTTTGACGGAAACCGTGTGGAAGTCTATACGAGAGGGCTTTCCATGCTCCAATCCTTGTTGCGCGAGTTGCAGAAGGCTACGAAACATATCCACATGGAGTTCTATATTTTTGAGGATGATGCCATCGGGCGTATGGTGCGAGATGTATTGGTAGATAAGGCAAGACAGGGGGTAGAGGTACGTGTTATTTATGATGATGTGGGATGCTGGCATGTTCCCCACCGTTTTTATGATCAGATGCGTGAGGCGGGCGTGGAAGTGCGTAGCTTTTTGAAGGTTCGTTTTCCATTGTTTACCAGTAAGGTGAACTATCGTAATCACCGTAAGATTGTGGTCATTGACGGACGTATCGGATTTGTCGGCGGAATGAATTTGGCAGAGCGTTATATGCGCGGATTCTCTTGGGGTATCTGGCGTGATACTCATATTTTGCTGGATGGTAAAGCTGTGCACGGCTTGCAGACGGCATTTTTACTCGACTGGTATTTTGTAGATCGTACTTTGATAACGTCCGCCCGCTATTTCCCAAAAGTCGATAATTGCGGAACCTCGTTGGCGCAGATTGTAACAAGCGAACCGATAGGCCCTTGGAAAGAGATTATGCAGGGACTTGTCATGGCGATAACCGGTGCACGAAAATATTTCTACATACAAACTCCTTATTTCCTGCCGACGGAGGCCGTTGCCGTAGCAATGCAGACAGCGGCTTTAGCAGGAGTTGATGTGCGTTTGATGCTCCCTTACCGTGCAGATAACAGGCTGACGCATTTAGGCTCTTGTTCTTATTTGGCAGAAGCATTACGGGCGGGAGTGAAAGTTTATTTCTACAAAAAAGGATTTCTGCACTCCAAATTGATGGTTTCGGATGATGAATTATCTACTGTAGGCTCTACAAATGTGGACTTCCGCAGTTTTGAACATAACTTTGAAGTGAATGCATTTATATACGATACTGAAACGGCTCTCCAGATGCGTGAGATATTTCTGCAGGATCAACGGGAGTGTGTACAAGTATTCTCCAAGAACTGGGAAAAACGACCGTGGTATCGTAAGGCGGCAGAGAGTGTGGTGCGTTTGCTGGCACCACTTTTATAGTTGAAAGTTGAGAGTTCCACACAGTGAAACTTTCAGCTATCAACTTTCAATTTAAAAAAGGAGAAGTTTACGCTACCGTATACTCTTCTTTCTACAAAATGAGGATGGCTTTCAAAATTATTGCTTTTTCCATGTTCCAGAACAAACAGACCGTCTTCTTTTAAAAGGTTATTTTCAAAAATCAGGTCAGGTAGAGTTTCAAGTCCTTTTAGCTCGTAAGGCGGGTCGGCAAAGATGAAGTCGAACTGCTCTCGGCCGCCTCGTATGTATTTGAATACATCACCGCGGACGGGTAGACATTTGTCGGTTTTCAGTTCTTGCATCACTTTACAGATAAAGGCGTAATGGTCACGGTCTCTTTCTATACTGATAACCTGGTCGCAACCTCTGGACACAAGCTCTATGCTGATACTGCCTGTACCGGCAAACAGGTCAAGGGCACGTACACCCTCCTCAAAGTCGAGATAGTTGGATAGTACGTTGAACAGGTTTTCTTTGGCAAAATCCGTAGTCGGGCGTGCTTTGAATGTATGAGGCACATCAAAGCGTCTTCTTTTATATATTCCGCTGATTACTCGCATAGGTTAATGGCTTGCAGGTCAAGATTAGTGGCAGGGTTCATGATGAATACCTGTCGGATGAATTTTCTCAGTTCGGGCAGCAGTTGCTCTTTGTCGGACAGTTCGCCGGTAAGGTGAAGTTCGTCGCGTTCCTGTTCCATGCCGAGTTGTTTCCATATATAGAGGATGTAGTAGATACGGTCGTTGGCTTCCTTGCACGCAAAAGCGTTGGCGAATGTCAACCGGCCACGTTCGTAGGTGTATATGTCTACTGCTTCTTTACGTAGATGTACATACATTTTCCGGCAGTTACCCAGCCGGCTTTTAGTCGCAAAGTATTCTATAAACGGACTTGCTTGAGAATAGAAACGGATGTTCGGATATTGTTCCCGTAAAAGTGAACAAGTACTTTTATCCATACCGAACAGTACGACTATATTGTTTTTGTGCAGAATATTATATTGCACCAGTTCGTTTTCCTGCTTGGGGTGATTATGATAGAATACGGTTTCTACCTGTTCATCCTCAAAAAACTCTAAAGGAATGAATGTGAAGCGCTTGTTTGCCATGAGCACATTGACACGGCGGAAAGCGAAGTTCAGCCATTCCACTTCCCGGAAAGTTTGTTTCAGGTTGGCGGTGAGAGATAAAGAATCATCTACCTCACGCTCATAGAAAGAAACTTCACCGTCGCCGAGAGGGTTGAATATAGAAAAAGAAAATCCATCCGTACTGAGACGGATGGATAAGGTATATTGTTCCGATTTATTAAAATCAGTTGTTTCTATCATACGTATTGTCGGTGGATTATTCCCAGTTACCGGCGTTGTTGTTAGCTGTTTCCAAGCTACCGATCATCAAACCTGAATATTTACCCAACTTAGTTTGAAGGTCTTTCAAATTAGCGATTTCCTGCTTGTCCAAACCATTCAGATATACATCGTACGGAGTCTTAACCTCGAGCAGACAGAAAGGAGCACCTGATTTGGCTGTATCGTTGCGGATAGCCATTTCAAACTGCGCACCGTTTCCGAAAGGAACATATCTCATAGAATCTGCGTTGAAGCCTTTCGGGAAGATAGTATCCAATACGGCTACCCACATGGTATCACGTTTGAAGTTTTCCAATCCCCATTTCTTTACTTCTGAATAGTTACCGGTCTTCTTGGCTTTATTGATGATGTTGATAGCTTTCTTTTCAGTCAAACCGTCTTCCAACTGTTTGTCATCCAATTCTCCTTGTTTGAAGATGAACGGAAGTTTCTGATTCTTTACGAAGTCAATCAGCGTATCGAAGCTGGCGGTATATTGTTGGTCGTGCAAACCACGATATTCCAACTGTGCTTTACGGATGTCGATCAGACGTGCGATAACTGCTGCGTCTCTGTGCTTTTTGGCTTCTTCAAAGTTTATAGGACCCATGATACTGGCATAGCAGATATAAACTAAGACCAGAGCACATAAGCCTAAAACGATATTAAATACTGTTTTCATGATAAATATGTTTTTTAGTTGTTATATTCGCACCGCAAAAATAAAAGAAATTAATTTAAAAACGATAGTTCCCTTTACTTTTTTCTGTTACAAAAATGATAAATAACTATTTAGAAAGGCAAATTAAGGAAAATTTTCCTTATCAACCAACTTCGGAGCAGGAAATTGCAATAAAATCTTTGTCGGAGTTCCTTTTGTCGCCACGCAGCGAGGCGGTTTTTCTGCTTCGTGGTTATGCCGGAACGGGTAAAACGTCGTTGGTAGGCGCTTTGGTCAAGGCGTTGGATAAGTTGCAGCAAAAGGTGATATTGCTGGCTCCGACGGGGCGGGCGGCGAAAGTATTTTCTGCTTATGCGGGACATCCGGCGTTTACAATTCATAAAAAAATATATAGACAGCAATCATTCTCTAACGAGACAAGTAATTTTTCTGTGAACGATAATTTGACAATTCACACGTTATATATTGTGGATGAGGCGTCGATGATTTCCAATGAAGGCCTGTCGGGAACTTCATTCGGAACGGGACGTTTGCTGGATGATTTGGTACAGTTTGTTTATTCCGGTACGGGGTGCCGTCTTTTACTGATGGGCGATACGGCGCAGCTTCCGCCGGTAGGAGAGGAACAAAGTCCTGCACTTTTTGCCGATGCTTTGAAAGGATATGGGCTGGAAGTACAGGAAGTGGATTTAACTCAAGTCGTCCGTCAGGAACAGCAATCGGGTATATTGTGGAATGCAACCCGTTTACGGCAACTGATAGCCGAAGATACTTGTGAAGCGTTACCGAAAATAAAGATAACGGGCTTTGCGGACATAAAGGCATTACCCGGTAATGAGTTGATAGATAGGCTTGAAACATGCTATGACCATGACGGATTGGATGAAACCATTGTGATATGCCGTTCCAATAAACGGGCGAATATTTATAATAACGGTATTCGTGCCCAGATTCTTTGGAGGGAGGATGAACTGAATACGGGAGACTTGCTGATGGTTGCGAAAAATAATTATTTTTGGACGGAACAGCTTCAAACGGATATGTTGCGCAATGGCGAGAAGAAAGAAGCTGTTGCGCAAATTCCCGATTTCATAGCCAATGGTGAAACCGCCATAGTGCGCCGGGTACGCCGCACCCGTGAGTTGTATGGTTTTCGCTTTGCCGATGTGACTTTGGCATTTCCTGATTATAATGATTTTGAGTTAGAGGTGAATCTCTTGCTGGATACTTTGCATAGCGATGCCCCCGCGTTGCCTAAAGCAGATAACGACAGGCTTTTCTATGCTGTTCTGGAGGACTATGCTGATATAACGACGAAACATGAACGGATGAAAAAGATGAAAGCCGATCCTTTCTATAACGCTTTGCAGGTGAAGTACGCTTATGCCGTGACTTGCCATAAAGCGCAGGGCGGGCAGTGGAAGAACGTTTTTCTCGATCAGGGATATATGACGGACGAGTATCTGACACCCGATTATTTCCGTTGGTTGTATACAGCCTTTACCCGTGCTACGGGGACGTTATATTTAGTAAATTATCCGCAGGAACAGATTGGATAAATAAAAGAAACCCCGTCTTGGCAAAGGAAGCCGAGACGGGGTTTCTACTTTATGGTGATTGGAATAATCGTTTAGATATTTGCCAGTTCTATCACTTTCTCAACTGCTGCATTCAGCCCGTCGGGGTTCTTACCGCCGGCAGTTGCAAAGTGAGGTTGACCGCCACCGCCGCCTTGTATCAGTTTGGCCGCTTCTTTCACCAGATTACCGGCTTTCAGGCCACCGGCCACCAAATTGTCGCTCAGCATTACTGTCAACATCGGTTTCCCTTCAAATACTGTTCCTGCAACGAAGAAGAGGTTTTCTGTAATTTCCCCGCGCAGTTGGAAAGCGATATTCTTGACTGCATCGGCAGGTATCATGGCTGCACAGAATTTGATTACTTTCACACCGTTTATTTCCTGAATGTTCTGTAAAAGTTTCTCTTTCAGTTGTGCTTCTTTCTCTTTCATAAAGTCTTCCACCTGTTTCTTCAAACCTGCATTTTCCTCGATGTATTTGCGGATTGCGCCGGACAAGTCGGGAGCGTTGTTGAAGAGCGCTTTCAAATCGCGCATGGTATCCTGGAACGTATCGAGCATTTCTTCTACACGGGCTCCGGTATAGGCTTCGATACGGCGGACACCGGCTGCAACGGAACTTTCGGATACGATCTTTATCATTCCGATGTTTCCGGTAGCGGCTACGTGCGTACCGCCACAGAATTCGATGGAAGAACCGAATTGGATAACGCGTACATGGTCACCGTACTTCTCACCGAATAAAGCGATAGCTCCCAGTTCCTTGGCTTCTTCAATAGGAATGTTGCGATATTCTTTCAAAGGAATATTGGCGCGTATCTTGGCATTTACAATATGCTCTACCCGGCGGATTTCTTCGTCCGTTACTTTCTGGAAGTGAGAGAAGTCGAAACGTAAGGATTCCGGACTGACCAAAGAACCTTTCTGTTCAACGTGCTCGCCCAGCACTTCGCGCAACGCTGCATCCAGCAAGTGAGTGGCAGAGTGGTTGGCGGCGCAAGCGGCGCGTTTGTCCGTGTCTACACATGCCATGAGCGGAGCTTCCAAATGTTCGGGAAGCTTCTTGGTAATATGGATAGGAAGATTGTTTTCCTTCTTTGTGTCAATGACTTCGATTGTTTCAAATTCGTTCACCAATACACCGGTATCACCTACCTGACCGCCGCTTTCGGCATAGAACGGGGTTTTGTCCAGTACAATCTGGTACAATGTCTGGTTTTTCTGCTTTATCTGTCGGTAACGCAGAATGGATGTTTCGTATTCCGTATAGTCGTAGCCTACGAATTCGGTTGTACCTTCCTGCAATGTAATCCAGTCTCCGGTTTCCACGGCTGCTGCATTACGTGCGCGTTGCTTTTGCTGCTGCATCTCGGCGTCAAATTCTTTGATGTCGGCTGTCATACCGTTTTCGCGGAGAATAAGCTCCGTAAGGTCGAGCGGGAAACCGAATGTATCATAAAGCGTAAAGGCGTCTTTACCGCTGATTTCAGTCTTACCGGCTGCTTTGGCATCCGCCATGGTCTTATCCAGCAGACGTATGCCGGTTTCCAAAGTACGAAGGAAAGAATCTTCTTCTTCTTTGATAACTTTGGCTATCAGTTCTTTTTGTGCGTTCAGTTCAGGATATGCACCACCCATATTTTCAATCAGTACAGGCAGTAACTTGTACATGAACGCCTGTTTCTGCCCGAGGAATGTGTAACCGTAACGCACCGCACGGCGAAGAATACGTCGGATTACATAACCGGCCTTGGCATTGCTCGGCAATTGGCCGTCAGTAATAGAAAAGGCAATCGTACGGATATGGTCGGCGATTACGCGCATGGCGATATCCTGTTGCTCATTTTTGCCGTATGCGGTTCCTGACATGTCGCCGATTGCTTTCAACATCGGTTGGAAAACATCGGTGTCATAGTTGGAAGTCTTGCCTTGCAATGTACGTACCAGACGCTCGAAACCCATACCGGTATCGATAACCTTGGCGGGAAGTCCTTCAAGGCTGCCGTCCGCTTTACGGTTGAACTGCATGAATACGAGGTTCCAGATTTCGATAACTTGCGGATGGTCTTTATTCACCAATTGCGATCCGGGAACTTTGGCTTTCTCTTCTTCCGAACGTGAATCCACATGGATTTCGGAACACGGACCGCAAGGGCCTGTATCACCCATTTCCCAGAAGTTATCATGCTTATTTCCATTGAGGATATGGTCTTTCGGCAAGAATTGTTCCCAGTAAGAAGCGGCCTCGTTGTCACGCTCCAGACCTTCTTCGGGACTGCCTTCGAACACGGTTGCATAGAGGTCTTTCGGATCCAGCTTCAGCACGTCTACCAGATACTCCCATGCCCAGGAGATGGCTTCTTTCTTGAAGTAATCGCCAAAAGACCAGTTACCCAACATCTCGAACATGGTATGGTGATAAGTGTCATGACCCACTTCTTCCAAGTCATTGTGTTTTCCGCTGACACGAAGACATTTTTGCGAGTCCGCCACTCTTTTATATTTCGCCGGGTGATTACCCAAAATAATATCTTTAAACTGGTTCATACCCGCGTTGGTAAACATCAGCGTGGGATCGTCTTTAATCACCATTGGAGCCGAAGGCACAATTTGGTGACCTTTACTTTCGAAGAAACTCTTGAATGAGTCTCTGATTTCATTTGCAGTCAACATACTTCTTATTTCTGATTTATGATTTCTGATTTATTGCTTGTGATTTATGACTTACACATTCTATGACTCACCTTCCGATAAATCATAAATCGTCGGTCATAAATCTTATAATTCTTGAAAAAACTGTGCAAAGATAGCTTGTTTTTCGTATTTTTGTCGCATTGATAATGAAATATTTACTCTCAATGCGCAAAGTTTACTACATTTATAATCCGCGGACACAGACTTACGACCGAATTTATCCTACCGTCCGGCAACGGGCGTTGAGCATATTGCGCAGGCTGTTTTTCGGTATGGGGTTGGGAGCCGGCAGTTTCATCATATTATTGCTGATTTTCGGTTCACCCTCCGAGAAAGAACTGCGGAAAGAAAACAGCCGGCTTCAGGCGCAGTATAATGTCCTTTCACGAAGAATGGACGAGGCGATGGGAGTATTGCAGGATGTACAGCAACGTGACGACAACTTATATCGCGTCATTTTCCAGGCCGACCCTGTTCCGTCGGCTATCCGTAAGGCGGGGTACGGCGGTACAAACCGTTACGAACATCTGATGGATATGGCTAATTCGGATTTGGTGGTAAACACTACTCAGAAGATGGATATGCTCACGAAGCAGCTTTATATCCAATCCCGTTCGTTTGACGACGTGGTGGAGATGTGCAAGAACCATGATGAAATGTTACGTTGCATACCTGCCATTCAGCCGATTTCCAATAAGGATTTGCGTAAGACGGCTTCCGGTTATGGCACGCGTATCGACCCTATCTACGGAACTACCAAATTTCATGCGGGCATGGACTTCTCGGCTCATCCGGGGACGGAGGTATACGCCACTGGCGATGGTAAGGTGGTAAAAATGGGATGGGAAACCGGTTACGGCAATATTATTATCGTTGACCACGGCTTCGGTTATCAGACTTGGTACGCTCACTTGCAAGGTTTCCGTACGCAACTCGGTAAGCGGGTGGTACGAGGTGAGGTTATCGGTGAAGTAGGCAGTACGGGCAAGAGTACAGGTCCTCACTTGCATTACGAAGTGCATGTAAAAGGACAGGTAGTAAATCCGGTTAACTATTACTTTATGGATTTGAGCGCCGAAGATTACGACCGTATGATACAGATTGCGGCCAATCACGGTAAGGTGCTTGATTAATGGATTGTATAACGACTGATTGATAGTATTGTCATGCTGAATACCGATAAAGAACTGAAACTGTATTACTCCATTGGCGAGGTTGCCAAAATGTTTGACGTCAACGAATCGCTGCTTCGTTTCTGGGAGAAGGAATTTCCGCAACTCAATCCCAAGAAGGGCGGGCGGGGGATACGCCAATACCGTAAGGAAGATATTGAGACTGTGAAGTTGATTTATCACCTGGTTAAGGAGCGTGGGATGACGTTACCCGGCGCACGCCAGCGGATGAAAGACAATAAAGAAGCCACTCTCCGGAATTTTGAAATCGTAGAGCGGCTTAAAAGTATCCGTGAAGAACTTATCGGTATGAAAGAATCACTTGATGCCTTTACCTATGAAGATGTAGAGGCATTGAAAGAGAATCTTATCAAAGAGAATCTTTAAAGGATTATCCCTCTATTCTCGTTACCTGCTTGATATTCTGTATCAGTTTCAAGTTGTCGCAGATGCTGCGCACATCGTCCACGTCATGTACGTAAAGCTGTATCTTGCCTTCAAAAATGCCGTCGGTCGTTTCAATCGTCAGCTTGCGGATATTAACGTTCAGTTGGCGGGAGATGACCTGTGTAACTTCGTTCAGCAGTCCCATGCTATCGATACCTTTCAGATAAATCGTCACAAGGAATGACAGCTCCTTGTGAGTATCCCATTCGGTTGCGATGATGCGGTTGCCGTAACTGCTCTTGAGGCGTGCGGCTACCGGACATTGGCGCTTGTGAATGATTATCCGGTTCTGCTCGTCTATATATCCCAGTACATCGTCACCGGGAATGGGATGACAGCAATCCGCCATGATATAGTTCTTCTGGATGGTTTCCTCCGTAAGTTTCAATATCTGTTTGGTATTGATTTTTTCTTGCGGAGCTTTATCTTCGGACGGCTGCTCCTTTGTGTCTTTGTTATCTTTGTTACCGAAGGAGAAAGTCAGGAACTTCTTCCAGTTGGTACTCTGCTTTTCTTTGAAGGCGTTTCTGTCCGCATCGCCCAATACGAGCTTTTTGCCGCCGACGGCAACGAACAGTTCGTCGCGGGTATGGAAATTGTGCAGACGGGTGAGCTTGTCTAAAGCTGCATCATCCATGCGTATATCCTCATTCTTGAAGAAGTCGGCAAGCATTATTTCACCCTCTTTCTGATGGGCTTTCGCTTCCTTGCGCAGGATGGATGCAATCTTGGCACGGGCACGGGCGGTAGTGGCATAAGCTTCCCATTCCGGTTGTACGCGCTGCGATTTGGAGGTCAGAATCTCCACCTGGTCGCCGCTCTGCAACTTATGGCTGAGAGGAACGAGTTTGTGATTTACTTTCGCACCGATGCAGTGGCTGCCGATGTCTGTGTGCAGGGAAAAAGCGAAATCCAATGCTGTCGAGTTCTGCGGCATGGTCTTGATTTCGCCTTTCGGAGTAAATACGAAAATTTCCGAAGCAAACAGGTTCAGCTTGATGGTATCCAGAAAATCAATGGCGTCCGGTTGGGGGTCGTCGAGTATCTCCTTGATGGTACGCAACCATTTATCCAGCTCGCCCTCATCCTCACTGCCACCGCCTTCTTTGTATTTCCAATGGGCGGCGAAGCCTTGCTCCGCAACGTCGTTCATACGCTCGCTGCGAATCTGAACTTCAATCCATTGTCCGTTATTCCCCATAAGGGTGACGTGCAAGGCCTGATAACCATTGGCTTTCGGGTGGCTCACCCAGTCGCGCAGGCGGTCGGGATGCGGTTTGTATATTTTGGATATGGACACGTATATGTCGAAGCAGTCGTTCAGCTCCTCTTCCATATTGCGGGGTTCGAAGATGATGCGTACGGCCAGCAGGTCATAGATTTCCTCGAACGGCACGTGCTTGGTCTGCATCTTGTTCCAAATAGAGTAAATGGATTTTACGCGGGCGAGAATGCGGTATTTCAATCCCATCTTATCCAGTTGGGCGCGTATCGGAGCGGTGAATTCTTTGAATACCTTGTCGCGCTCTACGGCTGTTGCCGCCAGCTTTTCTTCAATTTCGCGGTACTCTTCCGGATGTTCGTACCTGAAACTCAGGTTTTCCAACTCCGTCTTTATCTTGTATAAGCCTAACCGGTTGGCCAGCGGCGCATAGATATACAAGGTTTCACCGGCTATCTTGAACTGCTTGTTGGGCAGCATGGAACCGAGCGTACGCATATTATGCAGCCGGTCGGCTATTTTGATAAGGATAACGCGAATGTCATCGGACATGGTGAGCAGCAACTTCTTGAAGTTCTCTGCTTGCGCCGAGGCGCGGTCACCGAAGATACCGCCTGAGATTTTGGTCAGCCCGTCTACGATTTGGGCAATCTTAGGGCCGAAAATGTTTTCAATATCTTCAACCGTGTAATCGGTGTCTTCCACTACGTCGTGCAACAGGGCGGAGCAAATGGAAGTCGACCCCAAACCTATCTCATTGCACACAATCTTGGCAACGGCGATGGGGTGCATGATATAAGGCTCGCCCGAACGGCGTTTGATTCCTTTATGCGCCTGATTGGCAAAATTGAATGCTTTGGTTATTATTTCGACACGCTTGCGGTGCTTGGTTGCCAAATAGTCGTTCAACAGTTCCTGGAATGCCTGTTCAATCATTTCTTCTTCGGCTTTCTCTTTCTCCTTCTGGCTTACACTCTCTTCCATATACTGTTTCTCCTTTCTTCTTCACTTTTTGCAAAAATAAGCAATTTTCAACACCGGACAAGCATTTATGTCTTTATTTGTAAATCTTCAGTCTCTTTCCTGCGTTAATTTTTGTGCTTCTCAATCCATTCCAGCTTTTTATCTGATTGACGGTGACGCCATATTTACGGGCGATAGTCGACAGGGTTTCTCCGTTGCGTATCCTGTGGTAGGTTACATCGCCTTGTGAAGAACTTTTTCCTTTGCTGCCGCGTGCTTTGCTGCGGGTATCGGCCACGGAAACGGTTCTGCGGTTTTTAAACAACTCTGCGCTGCGATGGGTATAAATCGTGTCTTGTTTGTCAATAAAAGTACTAATGGAGTTTATCGGTAAACGAAGTGTCTGAGGTTTGCTGTCTCCCGGGATGATATTCTTTTTGTACTGGGGATTCAGGCTCTTGAGCTCATCCATTCCGATGCCGCAAACATCCGCGATTTGCTCAAAGTGCAGGTTGCGGTTCACCTGTACGGTATCTGTGGCATCCGGAATATTGGTCTCCATCGGGCAGATATTGTGCTTGCAGTAGTACGTCATTACGTAGTTGGCGGCTATAAAGGCAGGTACGTATCCCCGTGTCTCTTTGGGCAGGTAATTGTATATTTCCCAATAATCCGTTTTGCCGCCCGCGCGACGGATGGCTTTGTTGATTGTTCCGGGACCGCAGTTGTAAGCGGCGATTACCAGATTCCAGTCCTGATAAATGGCGTACATATCCTTCAGATAACGTGCGGCAGCCCAGGTCGCTTTAATCGGATCGCGGCGCTCGTCCACAAGGCTGTTGCTTTCCAGGCCGTATATCTTGCCCGTGTTCAGCATGAACTGCCATAAGCCGGAGGCTCCTGCACGGGATACGGCCGAAGGGTTGAGAGCCGACTCGATAATCGGCAGATACTTGAGCTCCAGCGGCAGACCGTATGTATCGAGCGCTTCTTCAAAAATAGGCATATAGAAATTGCAGGCGCTCAGCATGAAAGCCACCTGGTTGCGGAGGCGTCCGGCGTACATGTCGATGAATTTGCGAACAATCTCGTTGTAAGGCATCTCCATGACGGTCGGCATACGTGAAAGCCGGTCGATATATACAGAGTCGCTGAATTCCGGATTGACGGTAGAAGTGCTGCAATCCTTTCCCAAATCTATATAGTTTTTTGCTTTCCAGTCGTTGAGCAGGCTGTCTACGGGGTAAGTCATGCTCTTGGGCAGGTCGATGACTTCCCGGCGTTCCGTTCCGTTTTCACGGATGATGACGTCTACGCTTTCCTGGGCATACGCTTGCGGAGCCGCAAGCAATACACTGAACAGCAGTGAGGAACCTATGATTATTCTTTTCATGTATGTAGGTTTATTTGTCATGGATAAATCTGTTTTATTTGTTTTTAAAATCGGAAACTGCATTGCAATCCTACGGAACGGTTGGACGGGTTGCTTATCTGATTATTGATGACAGTCGGCTCCACCTTCATACTGAGGTCGGGAGTGATGTCGAAATTGGACAGCTCGGCGTCCACATAGGCGTCGATGACGGATAGCAGATATACTCCGATAAAGGCGAAGATACTTAAATCCCGGTATCTGCGATAGGTGTCTTTTCGCTTGCGCAGCAATTCCTTCAGCTGGGTTTCGGAAACCGTGTATCCGGGGGGCAGCAGGTCGGTGATGCTGCTGGACTGCATGTTGCCGTTCATCGCGTCTTTGTATGCGGTGGAGTAGTCCTTATACATTTTTCCGTTCCACGTCAGTGCATAGGCGCATCCGGCGAAACCGCCGTAGAATATAGGCAGTTTCCAGTATTTACGGTTGTAGATTTGTCCGCCGCCGGGAATCACGAGCGCCAGCCAGGTTGCCTTCGTAGGGTTGGGAACCCACACCTTTGGGTTGATTTCTCTTTTCAGGCTGTCTGTCGGCGCTTCCGGTTCTTCCAAGGCGGGAGCGGAGGTCATTTCCAATAACTTTTTCTTGTTCTCGGCCGCAATGCTGTCGGCGGTGGCGATGCTGTCCGCCGAGGTAACGGCCTGGTGCAGTACCGGTTCGTCCATTGTCAGACCCAGGCTGTCGGACGGTATCCGGGCAGCTTGCCGTATGGCGTTGAGGGAGTCCGCCTGCAGCCTGTGTATCCTTTTGGCAGCGGCGCGCGGACGGTTCTGACCATACATAGCAATCCCTGCCGTCTGCATAAAGCAAAGCAGCAGGGCGATACCGATTTGATATATTCTTCTCTTCTTCGTCATTTATTTTTCAGCGTATCGAGAATACCGATGATACGTTCCAATTCTTCTTCGTTACCGAACGGGATACTGATTTTTCCTTTCCCTTTTTCGGAGCAGGTCAGTTGTACTTTGGTACTGAAGAAGCTGGAAAGCTGCTGCTTCAGCATATTGAACTCTTCGGGCAGTTTGGCGCGTTTGGGAGCAATCTTGCGACCGCCGCTTTTCACGGTTTCCCCTTCGTTCAATGATTTCACGATTTCCTCTACCTTGCGCACGGAATATCCTTGCTCGAGTATCTCCTCGAAAATCTTCACTTGCAGTTTGGGGTCGCCCAGCGTTATCAAGGCACGGGCGTGTCCCATGTCTATCTGCTTGTTTTGCAGTCCCATCTGGATGGGAGCCGGCAGCTTCAGCAGGCGCAGGTAGTTGGCGATGGTGGTACGTTTCTTTCCTATGCGTTCGCTGAGGCGTTCCTGGGTCAGTCCGTATTGTTCCAGCAGGTGTTGATAGGCCAGCGCTATTTCCACGGAGTTCAGGTCTTCGCGCTGTATGTTTTCGATGAGCGCCATTTCCATGACATTTTCATCGTCGGCCGTACGGATGTAGGCGGGGATGCTTGTCAGTCCGGCTATTTGTGAAGCGCGGAAACGGCGTTCGCCGGCAATAATCTGGTATTCATCATCGGATAGCTTACGCAGGGTGACAGGCTGGATGATACCAATCTCTGCAATAGAATCGGCAAGTTCCTGCAACGCTGTTTGGTCGAACTCGCGGCGGGGCTGATTGGGGTTGACGGCAATCTTCGACAATTCTATTTCATTGATAGAGGAAGAGCCTTCGGTCTGCACCTCGTCCATAGAGAGCAAGGCGTCCAGCCCACGTCCTAATGCATTTCTTTTCTGTACCATCTGTTTATTTACTGTTTTACGATTTACAATTTACTGTTTTGCCATACGGGAGATTACTTCTCGTTGTGGCTGATTAATTCTTTGGCCAGCGCGATGTGGTTTTTGGCTCCGGTGGAGTCTGCGTCGTACAGGATGGTGGGAAGCCCGTAGCTGGGCGCTTCGCTCAGCTTTACGTTGCGCTGGATAACGGTGTTGAACACCAGTTCCTGGAAGTGGCGCTTTACTTCATCGTATATCTGGTTGGCCTGGCGCAGGCGTGAATCATACATGGTCAGCAGGAATCCTTCGATTTCGAGTGCGGGGTTCAGCTTGGACTTGATGATTTTAATGGTGTTCAGCAGTTTGCTGATACCTTCCAGCGCGAAGTATTCGGCCTGTACGGGGATGATAACCGAGTCGGCGGCCGTAAGCGCGTTGATGGTAATCAGCCCCAATGACGGTGAGCAATCTATCAGGATATAATCAAACTCTTCTCTCAGCGGGGCAAGCACTTCTTTCAGTATCTTTTCCCTGTTTTTAAGATTGAGCATTTCTATTTCGGCACCTACCAGATTGATGTGGGAGGAAATAACCTTCAATGTATCAATCTCTGTGTCGTGAATAGCGTCGCGCACATCGGCACGGTCTATAATACATTCATAGATAGTACATTCCGCCTGCTTGATGTCCACGCCCAACCCTGATGAGGCATTTGCCTGGGGGTCTGCGTCCACAACAAGAACTTTCTTTTCAAGCGTGGCGAGAGAAGCTGCGAGGTTAATGGTCGTTGTTGTTTTTCCTACACCACCTTTTTGATTTGCCAAAGCAATTATTTTTCCCATAATTTCAATGTTTATTGGCAGCGAAATAAGTGATAATTCCGAATAGCGCCTACTAAAAAAGAGAAAGATTGCAAAAACGGTTGAAAAGTCGCCTGTTTTGTTAATAACTCCCGGGCGTTTATTTCGGTTCTTCCCTGTGAAAGTACGCTGGAGTACTCCTTCTCTGTGTTGGCAGGCAAATATACGTATTTATCTTGAAATGAAGCTGTTTTTTTGTCTCACTTGCGTAAGATTAAGATTTATTTCAATGCGGGCGTTGCGCTGCGACGCGTTTTGTGCCGGCCTGTTTTGATGTACATCCAAACAAGTTTTCACTATAAGCAAATCTTTTTTTCAAGCGTATCAAACCGGATTATCATCGTAGGAAAATACAGGGTCTGTCCGGGCGAAACGCACTGTCTGTCCGAGGTGAACGCATAGTCTGTCCGGGTACGACAGACGGTGTGTTTCGTATGAAAAAACGGTTTGCATGTAGCCCCTTCACCTTTCACATCCTTTTATTGATGCGGGATAGCGGGTGAAACCGTCTTGCGGGATGGATTAAACCGTCCCGCGAGACAAAAATATCCGTCCCGTGAGACGGATAAATCCATCCCGCGGAACGAAATCATTCATCCTGCGAGACAAATCAGAACGAAACGCTTTAAAGCCGGTCTTCACCCGCTATCCCGCATCAATAAAAGGATGTGAAAGGTGGAGGGGGAATTCTTCTCTTTGATGCGCGTGCGATTACCGGACTAACGCCGATACAAACTCCCATGCGAAGTACCCGCATAAGACGCATTTTACCACCGTGCCGAACAGGAAGCCGAGCAGTGAACCCAATCCGGACTTTAATGCTTGGCGGGTTCCCCTGCCGCCGAAAAGCTCGCCGATGAATGCGCCGAGGAACGGGCCGAGGATAATGCCCCAGGGCATGAAGAACAGTCCGATGATGGTTCCTATGAGGCATCCGCGTGTTCCCCACCGGGTTCCACCGCTGTATTTGCTGCCCAGCATGGGGACGAGATAGTCGAGTACCTGAACGATGACGACAATCAGCAGCCAGAGCAGTAATTGTGTGGCGGAGAATTGCGCCTTATCGGTGAAGTGCAGCAGCAATAAACCGGCATAGGAGACGGGCGGGCCGGGTATGGCGGGCAGTATGCAGCCGGCCAGTCCTGCTATCAGGCAGAGGATACCCGTTATGATGAGAATGATGTCTGGCATATCTTTTTGAGTGTTGGTGGTTAATATGTGGTTCTCTTTTGCTAAATTTGTAGCAAATTTAAAAAGAAATATGGAAAATCAGAGACCTTTAATATTGATTTCCAATGATGACGGCATCATTGCGAAAGGAATCAGCGAGTTGATAAAGTTTCTCCGTCCGTTGGGCGAGATTGTGGTGATGGCGCCGGATGCGCCGCGTTCGGGCAGTGCGAGCGCGCTGACTGTAACGGAGCCTATCCGTTACCAGTTGCTTCGCAAGGATGTGGGGCTGACGGTTTATAAATGTTCCGGTACGCCTGCCGATTGCGTCAAGCTGGCGTTCCATACGGTACTCGACCGTAAGCCCGACCTCGTGGTGGGCGGTATCAACCATGGGGATAACTCCTCTGTCAATGTACATTATTCGGGTACGATGGGCGTGGTTATCGAGGGTTGCCTGAAGGGGGTTCCCTCTATCGGCTTTTCACTGTGCAACCACGAGCCAGACGCCGATTTTGAGCCTGCGGGAACGTATATCCGTGAGATAGCCCGCCGGGTGTTGGAAAAAGGATTGCCGCCGCTGACTTGTCTTAATGTCAACTTCCCCGACACCAAAGTGCTGAAAGGGGTGAAAATCTGCGAACAGGCCAAGGGACAGTGGACCAACGAATGGGAGAACTTTGCCCACCGGGGCGATGCGCATTATTATTGGCTGACCGGAGAATTTGAAGAGGCTGAAAAAGAGAATGAAAAGAGCGACCATTGGGCGCTTCAAAACGGCTATGTGGCAATTACCCCGACTACCGTGGATGTAACCGCATACGGCTTGATAGACGAATTGAAGACCTGGTTCTGACACTTCGTTTGGACACAACTTCAGAGAGTATAAATTGATTTACGGTATTTATGAAGTATTATTTGATTGTCGGCGAAGCTTCCGGTGACCTGCATGCGTCTCACCTGATGAGCGCTTTGAAGGTGGAAGACCCGCAGGCCGAGTTCCGCTTCTTTGGCGGCGACTTGATGGCGGCTGTGGGCGGAACGCCGGTGAAGCATTATAAGGAATTGGCGTATATGGGTTTCGTTCCCGTCTTGTTGCATCTGCGTACTATTTTTGCCAATATGAAGCGGTGCAAAGAAGATATTGCGGCCTGGCAACCGGATGTACTTATTTTGGTGGATTATCCGGGATTCAACCTGAATATCGCCAAGTTTATTCATGCCCATACGCAAATCCCCGTGTATTATTATATCTCTCCCAAAATATGGGCTTGGAAGGAGTACCGCATCAAGAATATCAAGCGGGATGTGGATGAACTGTTCTCCATTCTTCCGTTCGAGGTGGAGTTCTTTGAGGGCAGGCACCATTATCCCATACATTATGTCGGTAATCCGACGATGGATGAGGTGACCGCTTTTCAGGCCGCTTATTCGGAAACTTCGGATGAGTTCCGGCAGGCCAACGGCCTTTCCGCGAAGCCTGTCATTGCGCTGCTCGCGGGAAGCCGCAAGCAGGAGATTAAGGATAATTTGCCGGATATGATTCGGGCTGCCGCTTCATTTCCCGATTATCAGTTGGTGCTGGCGGGGGCTCCGGGCATTTCTCCGGAGTATTACCAAAAGTATATAGGCAACTCGGATGTGAAAATAATCTTTAACCGTACGTTCTCTTTGCTTCGGCATGCGGAAGCGGCACTGGTCACTTCGGGCACCGCAACGCTGGAAACGGCGTTGTTCCGGGTTCCGCAGGCGGTATGCTACCATACGCCGATAGGTAAGGTTATCGCTTTCCTGAAACGGCATATTTTGAAAGTCAGGTACATTTCTTTGGTTAATCTTATCGCGGACCGTGAAGTCGTGAAAGAGCTGGTTGCCGATACCATGACGGTGGAGCGGATACGTGCCGAACTTCAACGTATCTTATATGATGAGGCGTACCGCAGGCGGATGCTTGACGGTTACGAATATATGGCGTCCCGTTTGGGCGAGGCGGGAGCGCCTGCGCACGCAGCCCGTAAGATGGTGGCTTTGCTTAAGAAACGTTTTAAAAAGTAGGACGATATTTAATTTCTTGTTAAAAGGAATAAAGCCGGTGCAGTAAATGCCCGGCTTTTGTATTTTCCATACAGAAATAAACAAAAAGACTTTAATTATGAGAAAGCTACATTGGTTATTTATGGCAGTTTGTTTGGCTGTGATGCCTGTACTGCAATCCTGTGATGATAACGACGGATATTCAATCGGTGATTTCACTCCACCGTTATGGGCTACGGTGCGTGTTACCGGAAATGCTTTTTATCTGGACTGTGATGTTTGGGGAACCCTCTGGCCTGTGAATACGGATTTGGGATGGTACGAACCGGTCGACGGAAAGCGCGTGATTACCATGTTTAATCCTCTATCCGACGGGTTTGACGGGTACGACCATGCTGTGAAGCTCTTAAGTTTGCAGGATGTGCTGACGAAGGAAGTCGAAACGCTGACTCCCGAGACCGAGGAAGAGTTCGGCAATGATCCTGTCCTGATATTTAAAGGGGATATCGGTATCAGCGGAGGGTATATGAATATCGTGTTCATGCAGAATCTGCCCTCCAAAACCAAGCATCGTATCAGTCTTGTGCGTCCGCAAGATGATGCGGATTTATATGGAGAGGACGGTTACATACATTTGGAACTCCGCTATAATGACTATGAGGACTTGACGGGGCTGCGCGACTACGGCGCGGTATCGTATAACCTGAACAGTCTTGACGTGACTTCCGAGACAAAAGGCATTAAACTGAAACTTAATTCGGAAGTAAACGGTGAGGTGGAATTGGTATTCGATATTGTAACTGCCGATGATAATACGAAGGATATACGAAACCTCGACTTATCGAAGATGCGGCTGAAGTAGGAAGGTCGTCGTATTATATGCGTGAAGAATAGGGTGTCTTAAAACCCGTTTGCCGATTTCTTTTTAGGCACGGATTACACGGAAAACACGGATGAACCTGAAAAGAGCCGTGAAATTCGTGTAGTCCGTGCCTAAAAAATATTGGTTTCTTGTTTGTTAAATCATTGTCAGTATATACAGATAGACCACCGCTGCGGGAATGGCCATTAGGGCGCTGTCAAAGCGGTCGAGCATTCCGCCGTGTCCCGGCAGGATGTTTCCGGAATCCTTGATGCCCAGTTGGCGTTTCATCAGCGATTCGGTCAGGTCGCCCCAGGTACCGAAAATAACCACGATGACTGCCAGTCCCGCCCATTGCCACATGGACATGAAAGGGAAAAAACGGGCAAATACAAAGGAAGAGGCGATGGAGAAAACCGCTCCGCCTATGCTGCCTTCCCATGATTTCTTGGGAGAGATGCGCTCGAACAGACGGTGCTTGCCTATTAAAGAACCTACGCAATATGCGCCTGTGTCACTCAGCCAGATAAATACAAAGATGGAAAGCGGCAGGATAGGATTGTAAGTCACGCTGCTCGTTTCCGGTGAATTCTGGAAAGCGAGTACATTCAGTAACGCGAAAGGCAAGGCTACGTATAGCTGGCTCAATGTGGAATATGCCCAGTTGCCGATGGGATTCTTCTTTTTCAGATATAACTCCGTAATCATCAAATAGAGCAGCAGCCCTAAATAGGGTAAGAATACGCGCGCGTCGATAGCGGACGTACAAAAGCCCATGAGCGCGAGGAACAGATAGGCCCCGCCTAAAGCGGTAATCGTCCTGTTGATACCGACCTCACCGCTTTTGTTTACCAAATGGGCGAACTCATGCACGCTCAATGCGCTGATGATGGTGAACAGAATCCCGAATGAGAGGGGGCTGTAAAGGATACAGCCCACCAATATGACTACAAATAATGCACCTGTAATCGCGCGTTGTATGAAGTTATTTTTCAAAGTGTTCTCGTTTTAATTGTTTGATTCGGCATGAGCCGTATTGTCGGTTTTGTCTGAAGCCTCTGTGTTACGGCTTTCTTCTTCTTTCACTTCTTTTTCCGCTTCTTTGGCCTTGGCGGCTTCTTGCTCTTCGGCTTCTTTCAGCTCTTTAGAGGTCTTGCCGGCACTGATGATTTCCTCGGAACGGGAAGCCCACGGACGCTTGCCGAAGATTTCTTCCACATCTTCCGCAAAGATAACTTCTTTGTCTATCAACTGTTGAGCCAGCTTGTTGTGGCCGTCCCTGTTGTCGGAAAGTATCTTCTTGGCACGCTCGTACTGCTCGTTGACCATACGCTTTACTTCTTCGTCAATCAGTTCGGCGGTCTTTTCGCTGTACGGGCGGTTGAAAGAATACTCTTCGTTATTGTAGTAGCAGAGATTAGGCAATTTGTCGCTCATACCTAAATAGGCAATCATGCCGTAAGCCTGCTTGGTTACGCGCTCCAGGTCGTTCATGGCGCCGGTAGAGATTCTTCCGATGAACAAATCTTCGGCAGCGCGTCCGCCCAAAGTGGCGCACATTTCGTCCAGCATCTGCTCCTTGGTGGTAATCTGTCGCTCTTCGGGCAAGTACCAGGCAGCGCCCAGGGCGCGTCCACGCGGAACGATTGTTACTTTAATCAGCGGATTGGCGTATTCCAACAGCCATGAGATGCTGGCGTGTCCGGCTTCGTGTATGGCGATGGAACGGCGTTCCTCTTCTGTCGTAATTTTGGTTTTCTTTTCCAATCCGCCTACGATACGGTCTACGGCATCCAGGAAGTCCTGCTTTTCTACAAACTTCTTTCCGTGACGGGCGGCAATCAGGGCGGCTTCGTTGCAGACATTGGCGATATCGGCACCGGAGAAACCCGGAGTTTGGCGGGCCAGTAATTCCACGTCCACCGTATTGTCTATCTTAATGGGGCGCAGATGTACGCCGAATACTTCTTTACGCTCGTTCAAGTCCGGTAAATCAACGTGTATCTGGCGGTCGAAACGTCCGGCGCGCAGCAATGCTTTGTCCAAGACATCCACACGGTTGGTTGCGGCGAGAATGATGACACCGCTGTTGGAACCGAAACCGTCCATTTCGGTCAGCAATTGGTTCAATGTGTTTTCGCGTTCATCGTTACCGCCCATAGCGGCCGCTTTGGCACGGGCACGTCCCACTGCATCGATTTCGTCGATGAATACGATGCAGGGAGCTTTTTCTTTGGCTTGGCGGAACAGGTCGCGGACGCGGGAAGCGCCTACACCGACAAACATTTCCACGAAGTCGGAACCTGCCAATGAGAAGAACGGTACGTTGGCTTCTCCGGCTACCGCCTTTGCCAGCAACGTCTTACCTGTTCCCGGAGGGCCTACGAGCAATGCGCCTTTGGGTATCTTGCCTCCCAGGTCTGTATATTTCTGCGGTTCTCTCAGGAATTCCACGATTTCCTCTACTTCCTGTTTGGCTTCGGCAAGTCCGGCTACATCCTTGAAGGTTACCTTTACGGGAGAGTTCTTCTCAAACAGTTGCGCTTTGGATTTGCCGACACTGAAGATGCCGCTACCGCCGCCCATGCCGCCACCGCCACTCCAGCGACGGGACAGGAATATCCAGAAGCCGATAAGGAATGCGAACGGCAGTATCTGCCAGAGGATTGCACCGAAGTAGTTACGCTTCTTTTCGTAGTTGATGGAGCCGTCGAAACGAGTCTCGTCTTTTTCTTTCTGCAGGAAGTCACCCAGGCTTTCGCGCGAGGGGGCTTCTGTCGTAATCAGAGGATTCTTGCCTACACGGCTGGAATCGGCTTTGAATACATTGGGCACATATTGGGGCTTGACGTATGCCTCTACGGAGTTATCGTCATAACCGGTCACTTTGCTTATATAGCCGTTGCGTACATATTCCTGAAATTCGTCGTAGGGGATGTTTTTGCTGGCTGTACCGCTTTCGTTGGTGAGATACAGTCCCAGTAACATCATGGCTATAATCATATACAACCAGTTCAGGTTGAACTTGGGCATATTGGTTTTAGAGGGCTTTTTATTGGTGTTATTGTCCATAAGTCTAAATTAATCGAGGTCGGGGATTTGAGTTAGTTTGGCATCTGCCCATAGGTGTTCCAGATTGTAGAAGTCACGCGCTTCCGGCAGAAAGACGTGAACCAATACATCGGAATAGTCCATGGCTACCCATTCGGCGTTACGTAAACCGTCTACCGCAAAAGGCTTGCTGTTCGCTCCTTTACGGGTGAAGTCTTTTACAGAGTCTACAATGGCGCTTACTTGGCTTGGAGAGTTTCCTTGACAGATGACGAAATAATTACATATAGTATCGTCTATTTGGGTAAGGTCTGCTATGACGATTTTTTTTCCTTTTTTATCTTGAATACCTTCTGTTATTTGTTGAATTAGTTTTTTAGCTTCGTTCATTACACATTATTAATATTAAACAGGTGACAAATATACGTTGATTTATTATATCAAACACGCAAAAGAGAAAAAGTCTTTCATTTTTTGTTTTTTTTTAGGTATATAATTCTTTGTGTCATGGTATCTTATCAGATTTTAATGAAAAAAATAACGGAAAATGTTTTGGTTTATGGAAAACTTTGTATCTTTGCACCGCAAAACAGAAATGCGATGCTCAATTGGGCTATGGTGTAATGGTAACACTACAGATTCTGGTCCTGTCATTCCTGGTTCGAATCCAGGTAGCCCAACCATAAGACATATATTTAAAGCTAAAGAACCCACTAAAATCATAATTTAGTGGGTTTTTTTATTAGGCAAAAAAGAGTAAATTTGCAACAACTCAAACAATACTAATTATGGCAAAAGAATTATCGCTGAAATACGGCTGTAACCCTAATCAAAAGCCGGCCCGCATTTTTATGCAGGAGGGGGAGTTGCCTATCGAAGTCCTGAACGGACGTCCGGGGTATATCAACTTTATGGATGCCTTGAACGGTTGGCAATTGGTGAAGGAATTGAAAGAGGCTACCGGAATGCCGGCCGCCACTTCATTCAAACATGTGAGCCCGGCAGGAGCCGCTATCGGGCTGGAGCTGGACGAAACGCTGAAAAAGATTTACTTTGTTGATAACCTGCCGCTTTCACCGCTTGCCAATGCCTATATACGTGCCCGTGGTGCCGACCGTATGTCTTCTTATGGCGATTTTATCGCCCTGAGTGATGTATGTGACGAGGCTACCGCCCGTTTCATCAATCGTGAGGTTTCAGACGGGGTGATTGCTCCGGGCTATACCGATGAGGCGCTCGAAATATTGAGAAACAAGCGTAAAGGTACTTATAATGTAATCAAGATTGATCCGGCTTATAAACCGGCTCCGATTGAGCATAAAGACGTGTTCGGAGTTACTTTTGAACAAGGACGCAATGAGATTAAGCTGAATGGCGAGGAGTTGTTTGCTGATATTCCTACCCGGAATAAGAATTTCTCCGAAGCCGCCAAGCGTGATTTGATGATAGCGCTTATTACCCTGAAGTATACCCAGTCTAATTCCGTATGTTATGTGAAAGACGGCCAGGCAATCGGTATCGGCGCCGGTCAGCAAAGCCGTATTCATTGTACCCGTTTGGCAGGAAATAAAGCTGATATATGGTACTTGCGCCAACATCCGAAAGTGCTGAATCTGCCTTGGGTGGAGAAGATACGCCGTGCCGACCGTGACAATACGATTGACGTTTACATCAGTGACGATTATGATGATGTATTGGCTGACGGCGTTTGGCAGCAATTCTTCACGGAGAAGCCGGAGGTGCTGACCCGCGAGGAGAAACGTGCCTGGCTGGATACTTTAAGAGGGGTTGCACTGGGCTCTGACGCTTTCTTCCCCTTTGGTGATAATATTGAGCGCGCGCACAAGAGTGGCGTGGAGTTTATAGCGCAGGCCGGCGGTTCGGTACGCGATGATCATGTTATCGAGACTTGCGATAAGTATGGTATAGCAATGGCGTTTACGGGTATCCGTCTGTTCCACCATTAAGAGGTGGATGTGCCAAAATAAAATTCACTTACTATTTGTTTTTTTTTAGGCACGGATTACACGGATTTTATGGAAAATACGGATTTCCTTTATCCTTTTCCGTGAAGTCCGTGTAATCCGTGCCTGAAAGAAATTATCGAGTGTATTTTGACGTCCCCTTCTATAAGATTATTACATCTATCCCGGGCTTTAGCTTTTCCTGATTTTGCGGGTCGGCAATTTGTATATCCGTCACTTTTCCTTTACTTCTCTTTATTTGTACAACACAGGGTTTCAGGGCTTTCACCTTTATTTCTCCATTGTCGAAGGTGTCGGGCTTGAAGAAAACAATTTGCAGGATTCCCGATTTCTGATTACTAACGGCTTGTATCTCCATATCGTTCCGTTCAATTTTCAGATGCCGGTGGGAGTATGCTTTCATCTTTTCCGGATGGTTGATTCCCGGTACAACGATATATGCGTAAGATGCATTCCGGGGTGACTTGCCGTGATTAATGCTCAGGTTGAACACAGGTATGCTGATTTCCGTAGCAGGATAATTGAAATTGATTTTTGCCCAGTTGCCTTTTTGCCTGTTCATCCTTAGTTTTACATTATTCTCCTGAAGGAACAGGTAGGCGATGCTGTCATGCCAGATCCATTGCGGAGCTTGCTCAAAAGAAAATTCTCCTTGAGTTGCTTGCCGGAGTGTCTTTCCTGTATTTATCCATGTGTTTCCGTCTAAATGGCATTGATTGAGGGTGGTAACGATGTCTGCCGGGACATCCGAGCCGATGCCGCTGCCTAAGCAGACCACTTCGTTGTCGAACATGAACCATGACTTTTGGGCTTTTACGCCATAATCATTCAGCCTGAAGGTCATTACACCGTATTTCCCGTCGGATACTCCGCCTGTGAATGTACAGGTTCCCTTGGTTCCCCAGTCAACAGGGTTGCGTTTTTCTCCTGCGGGCAGAGTGGTTCCCGGTATTCTGTCCCACTCCCAAACGGGGAAGATGTCAACATATTCATTGCCGTTGACACGAATGTTGGTAGCACCGTCACTCATATAGGTTCCGTATATATTTTCGCCGTTACCGCTTTCGGTCTTGTTGGTGCGTGTTGAGGAGGCGCGTACGGAAAAGTCGTAATTCTGTCGGTTGTGTAACATGTAGTCTGAACAATAATACATTGTATTTCTGTCCGAACGCTGATAAGATGCTTCCCGGGTGAGGAAACGGCGGGCGATGCTCGCATAGTCGTCGGCATGTGCGGCATCGAGCGTCTGTAAGTTTTTAAACAGGACTGCGCAATCTCCGTAATCCAATGTTCCTTTGCGGCTGACGCCTCTGCCTGTTACACTGAAGTCCAGATATCTGCTGCGGAATACGTTGAAGTAGGTGTTGCGGATAAAATTGGAAAACAGGTTGAGTTTCTCCGGATTCATGGCATATTTTGTGCCGTTGAGGATATTGCCCATGCGCACTATGTTATCAACAAACACCGTTCCGTATCCGCCGATGTAGAGTTGCGGCCCGTGCTGGTGATAGGACAAGTCTTCCTGTATGCCTTCGTTCGCGACGATTTGTACGGGATAGAATATTTCATCGGCGTTGACGCGTACAATGCTGTCATTTTTCAACAGGCAACCTCTTATTAAATGATGAATGGCAATGTCCATTTTATTGGCGCCGGTCCACTTACGCGGGTCGCTGCGTTCGCCCATTGCTTTTAAGATAGGCGCACTGATTTCGGGCGGGAGCTTCTGTTGTCCTGCATCCATCAGGGCGAGGAGCGAAGCTTGCGTTTGCGGTACGGAAATTTGGTTATACCACCAGTTGAAACAGGTAGGATCTTGTGCTATCCAGTATTGCAGGGCAGCCCTGATTGCATTGTATAGTACCTCGTTACCGTAATAGCGGGATTGTTTGTCGGTATATGAAGCGGCTATTGTAACCAACCGCTTCAAGTGGTCTGCCGGTTCCCAGTTGGTACGGAAAAAACAGGTATAATCGAGGTCGTTCCATTTGCCTTCCGGGAGCATGGAGCGTAATAATCTCTCTGTTGCTTGGTCTGTTTGCTGCGGGGTGGATTTGGCATATAGTTCTTCGCGTATCCGGTCGAGAATTTGCTCATATTCGTCCTGCGGGATGCCGGCTTGGCTTTGGCTTCGCTTTCCATTGGCGGGATTATAGTAGGCGGGATAGGAGGGTGCCTGACGTTTTATCTCTCCTGCCATTTCCAAGGTAACCATTCCTTTGGCAGCTCGGTTGGTATATATTTCGGCAACGAGGTTGATGCTGTTTTCCGTTCTGCCTTGCGGATGATATACCAGCCGTATGGTTCCTTTCTCACTGGGTTGATAGGATTTTTCAGACCATTCGGACGAGGTGCATCCGCAACCGGTAATGATGCTTTTGATAGTGAGAGGTTTGTCGCCGGTGTTTACGAACCGGAAATCATGGCTGACGGCTCCGTCTTGTTCCTGAACGGTTCCCCAATCGAATTTGGTTTCCGAGAATGTGATTTCTTGTGCCGGTAGCAGACTGTTTGCCGTCAGCAGCACGATACCTAAGGTTAGAATTCTTTTCATATTTCAGCAGTGAGATTAGATTTGGATAAAAAAGAGGTTATGCCAAAAGCCTTCATTCTTTTGGCATAACCTCGTATAATTAGATTCAAAAAATTATTCCGCTTCGTTGATTGAATTGTCAATCACCTTAATTTTCTGTTTAACCAGCTCTATATCGCCTTTCAGTTTCTCAACCTTACGGTTAAGTTCGGTCAGAAGGCTGTTGCCTTTCTTGGAAGAAGCCGTCAGGAAACCCAAATTGTTTTCGTAAGTCTGCAATTCGTTTTTCATGTTTTCGCAGGCACGTACCAGTTTGTCCCGTTCACGGTAGAGGGCTTGCGGGCTGCCTTCCTGAATATTGCTGATAGACGATTTGAAGTTACTCAGCTTCTTGTTGGAAGCGCTGATGTTGAAGCGTTCAAACAGCTTGTCTATCTGGTTGTGATATTGTTTGTAAATCTTGTCTTTTTCTTTAAATGGCACATGCCCTATGCCGTTCCACTCTTTCATGAGTTCGCGAACCTGTTGGGTGGCTTCTTCCACATCCGTCGTTTCATCGATGGCGGTCAGCTTTTCGATAATGGCTTTCTTCTTTTCCAGATTTTCCTGTTCAACGGAACGTTGTGAAGAAGTCGCTTTGTTCTTTTGTTCAAAGAAGTAGTCGCAGGCGGAGATGAACCGCTTCCAAATGGCGTCCGAATATTTCTTGGCAACAGGCCCTACTGTTTTCCACTCTTTCTGGAGTTTGGTCAGTTCGTCCGCTGTCGCTTTCCAGTCGGTACTGTCTTTCAGGGCTTCCGCTTTTTCACATAAGGCGCGCTTCTTTTCAAGGTTCTCGTTCATGCCTTCTTTCAGGGATTTGAAGAACTCGCCTTTCTTCTGGAAGAATTCATCACAGGCTTTGCGGAAACGCTCAAATATCTTCACGTTCATCTTTTGCGGAGCAAAACCGATGGTTTTCCATTTGTTTTGCAAAGCGATGATTTCCTGAGTTTTGTTTTCCCAGGAAGCGAAGTTGGTAAGCTCGCTGTAATCAATGGCCTCGATGATTTCGCAAATTACGGTCTTTTGGTCGAGATTGTGTTGCTCAGTCTCTTTCAAAGCTTCGAAATGTTGCTGGTGACGACGGTTCACGGTAGTAGAGGCTGCTTTGAAGCGTGCCCATATTTCGTCGCGCAGTTCTTTGGCTACCGGTCCTGTGTCGCGGAATTCCTGATGCAATTTCTGCAATTGATGGAAAGCGGAAACCACATCCGGTTCGTCTGCCAGTTTCTCGGCGGCTTCGCAAAGATGATTCTTTATTTCAAGATTCTTCTTGAAGTCATATTCACGGAATTCGTTATTCAGTTTCAAAAGGTCGTAGAACTTCTCGACATACAGCTGGTAGTTCTTCCACAGTTCGTTAATCTTGGCCTGCGGCACGATTTTAACTTCGTTCCATTGCTGCTGCAACTTTTTGAATTCCGTATAGTTCTTATTGGCGTCTTCCGGAGATTCCACCAACTCTTTCAGTTCCTCGATGATAGAAAGCTTGATTTGCAGGTTGAGTTCTTTCAGTTTCTCCTGTTCTGCATTGAGCGCGCTTCTTTTTTCCTTGATGACGGACATGGTATTTTTGAATTCCTCTTCCAAAGCGTCGGCTTGTGGAACAAACTCTTCAATAGCTCCCCCATTCTCAACGAATTGCTTCTTTGCGGCTTCCTGCTCTGAGTTATGTAGTTTGTAGAAAGCCTGTTTCAAACCGTCTATCTCCGATTTGGCAGCATTCTCCACATCTGTTGCAATCTCTTTGAGTTTGTTCAGGATTTCTTCTTTAGTGAGCTTTTGAACTGATTCGGCCGGCTTGTCGGTCAAGGTTGCCTCAGCGGGAGTTTCTGTTGTTGCCGGCTCAGAAACCTCTGCTGTTTTCTTGTCTTCTTCTAATTCCACCGGTTTGTCGGGGAGATTAGTGTCATGAGTGTCCGTCATTTGTATTTACTTTTTAGAAACGGGATACCCCGTTCGGGTTACATTAGGTTACAAATTAATGAAATAAAATGATTACTTCATACTTTTTCCCTTAATTTTTTTCAATTTAGCCGTTTCAGGCCAATAGTACGGTGATGCCCATATACATCATCATGCCGATAATATCGTTGGTGATGGATATAAACGGACCTGTGGCGATGGCCGGGTCTACTTTCAGCTTTTCGAGTGTCATGGGTACTAACGTTCCGAATATGGAAGCGAACATGACAACGGCAAACAGGCTGATAGATACGGAGTAGGTAACTGTGGCCGTACCGCCGAACCGTACAAAATTATATATGTATACCAATAAGGATATGATAGTCGCGTTGATTACCGCTACTACGGATTCCTTGGCAATTTGCTTGAATGTATCTTTTGCGTCCAGAGAACTGTTGGCAAGGCCCTGCACGATGATTGCGGAAGACTGGGTTCCCACGTTTCCGCCCGTGCCGCCGATTAACGGAATGTACAGCGCCATTTCGGGGTGTGCGGCGAAAGTCGCATCGAAATTGCCTAATATCATGGAGTTACCGATACCGCCTAACATACCGATAAGCAGCCACGGCAGGCGTGCGGAAGTCTGGCGCATGACATTGTCGTCCGTTTCCACGTCCTGTGACAAACCTGATGCCAATTGGTAGTCGCGCTCCGATTGTTCGCGAACCTCATCCATGACGTCGTCCACAGTGATTTGCCCTACCAGGCGGCCTATACTGTCGACGACGGGCACTGCCACCAAGTCGTATTTCTCGATAATCTGTACCACTTCGTCCGTGGGAGTGTCTACATGGACGGAAATGGGGTCTTTCCTCATCACATGTTTCACTTTGGAAACGGAGGGAGAGGTAATCATCTTCTTCAACGGGAATACGCCTTGCAGGCGTTCGTCATCATCAATGACGTATACGTAGTAGATTTCGTCCAGCTGTTCGGCTTGCAGACGCATTTCTTTCAGACATTCCGGCATACTCCAGTTCTCGTTGACGGTTACCATTTCCGTACCCATCAAACCGCCGGCGGTGTCTTCATCGTATTTCAACAGGTCTACGATGTCTCCGGCCTGCTCTATATCTTCAATATGCGAGAGGACTTCTTCCTTTTTCTCCTCGTCGAGGTCGCGCATCAGGTCTACGGCGTCGTCCGTATCCATATAGTCCACAAACCGTTTGGCAATGGTTTCCGAAGGCAGAAGCTCCAGGAATTCCTTTCGGACATCTTCGTCCATTTCTACCAATACGTCGGCGGCTGTTTCGTTGTCGAGAAGACGATAAACGAAGCGCGCCTCTTCGGGCGCGAGGTCATTACACAGTTCGGCAATGTCTGCCGGATGCAGGTCGATAAGAAGCGCCTTGACGTTTTCCGCGTCTTTCTGCTCTATAAAGCTTTTGACTTTATCTATGTATTCTTCGTTTATTTCCATAACTCATTGTATATCGCCTAAGGCTGAAAGTCGTTAAATGCTCGTTTGTCTGTTTCTTCTTTCATTTCTTTCAAGGCTGTTCCCACCCGGTTGGTCAACTCTATAAACTCTTGTACGGACAGTTGTTCGGGACGCTTATTGAAGAGGATGTCTTCGGTCAGCGGACATTCTTTGCCGAGTATCGGTTTTATGGAATTGCGCAAGGTTTTCCGGCGTTGGTTGAATGTGGTTTTTACCACCTGCTTGAATAACTTTTCGTCGCATCCCAATTGTCGCGTGTCATTGCGAGTCATACGGATAACGGCGCTTTTCACTTTAGGGGGAGGGTTGAATACGTGCTCGCTTACGGTGAAGAGGTACTCCACGCGATACCAGGCTTGTATCAGTACGCTCAGAATACCGTACGTCTTGCTGCCCGGACCGGCGGCGATGCGCTCGGCGACCTCTTTCTGTATCATGCCCGTGCAGCATGGTATCAGGTCCTTGTTGTCCAGCATTTTAAAGAAAATCTGGCTGGATATGTTATAGGGATAATTACCCGTCAGTACGAATGGCTGTCCGTCGAACAGGCGTTGCAGGTTCATTTTCAGGAAATCGTCCTCTATGATATTATCTTCCAATTGCGGGTAAGCTTCCCGCAGATAGGCTACCGATTCGTAATCCACTTCCACAACTTTCACTGTGCGCTCTTTGGGTAAAAGAAATTGTGTCAGTACCCCCATACCCGGTCCCACTTCCAGTATCGGGAGTTTGGGACAGGCGTCTACGGTGTCGGCGATGTCCTGCGCTACTTTCAGGTCTTTCAGAAAGTGCTGGCCGAGAAACTTTTTAGGTTTAACTAATCTCATGTATCAACTAAATCGTTACTTTTGCGGTTCAAAGGTAATCCTTTTCGGCGAATTACGAGTTACAAATCACAAATTACGACGCGTGCCGGATGAATTTTAAGGTAAAACGATGAATAAGATAATAAAAAAGACATTGAAAATCGTGTTGCCCGTTCTTTTGGGCGGTTTTATCCTGTATTGGGTGTATCGTGATTTTGATTTTGAACGTGCCAAAGAATTGCTTTTGCATGGTACGAATTGGGGATGGATGCTGTTCTCACTGTTCTTCGGCGTGATGAGCCATGTGTTTCGAGGGTGGCGCTGGCGACAGACGCTGGAACCGTTGGGGGCTTACCCCAAGAGGAGCGATTGTGTGGATGCCATATTCATTTCCTATGCTACCAATTTGATATTGCCCCGTGTGGGTGAAGTGTCGCGTTGCGGTATTCTGGCTAAGTATGATGATGTATCGTTTTCCAAATCTTTGGGGACTGTGGTAACCGAGCGTTTGGTGGATACCTTGTGCATCCTTTTGATTACGGGACTTACTTTTCTGGTTCAGATGCCCGTGTTTCTCCGCTTCTTTCAGGAAACGGGTACAAAAATCCCTTCACTGATGCACCTGCTGACATCGCCTTGGTTTTATGTGTCCCTGTTCTGTGTTATCGGCGTGCTGGTGCTTATGTATTATCTGATGCGGATGCTTTCTTTCTTTGAGAAAGTGAAGGGAGTCGTGCTGAATGTGTGCGAGGGGGTGATGTCGCTTCGTAATGTGAGGAATATCCCCTTGTTTATTCTCTATACGTTACTTATATGGGGATGTTACTTCTATCATTTCTATCTGACTTTCTATTGCTTCTCTTTTACGGAACATCTTAGTTTTCAGGCCGCAATGGTGATGTTTGTAGGCGGAACGTTTGCTGTAATCGTTCCTACGCCTAATGGGGCGGGCCCTTGGCATTTTGCCGTTATCACCATGATGATGCTTTACGGCGTGAACGCTACGGATGCCGGCGCTTTTGCACTGATAGTACATGGTATTCAAACCTTGCTGGTTGTACTGCTCGGTATTTATGGCGGACTGCACGTTTCGTTGGTGAACCGTGCAAAATGAATCAATTAATTTTATACTTTTGCAAAAGTATAAACACATAAATAGCACAGATGTCTGATACTTTATCATCTGCGTTTGCAGATACGAAATCGCATTATAATATCCTCGACGGACTGCGTGGGGTGGCGGCGCTGACAGTTGTATGTTTCCACTTGTTTGAGGCTTATGCCACCAGTCATCTGGACCAGAAGATTAACCACGGATATTTGGCTGTCGATTTTTTCTTTATTTTATCCGGATTCGTCGTTGGTTATGCTTATGATGACCGGTGGAAAACAATGCGTATTACTGATTTCCTTAAACGTCGGTTTATTCGTTTGCATCCTATGGTAGTTCTCGGAGCGGTCATCGGAGCTGTGATGTTTTATTTTCAAGGCTGTTCTGTTTGGGATGTTTCACAGGTATCTGCAATGGCGTTGATACTCGCTACGCTAATGAATGCTTTTCTAATTCCGGCGACTCCCGGTATGGAAATTCGGGGAGTAGGCGAGATGTACCCTCTGAACGGACCCAGCTGGTCTCTGTTTTTTGAATATATGGGTAATATTCTATATGCGTTCTTTCTGCATAAGCTTTCTACAAAAGTCCTTTCCGTATTAGTATTGTCGGCGGGGTGCGGACTGGCTGTATTTGCTCTTTGCGGACCGCTTGGCGATATATGTGTGGGCTTTGCTTTGACGGAAGAAAATATAATCGGCGGCTCTTTGCGATTGTTGTTCTCGTTTCCGGCTGGTTTGTTGTTGTCACGCATCTTTAAGCCTGTCAAGGTACGAGGGACTTTCTGGATAGGGAGTTTCTCTATTGTCATTTTATCGGCGATTCCCAGAATTGGCGGCAGTGAGCATCTATGGATGAATGGTTTGTATGATACTATATGCTTTGCCGTCGCGTTTCCTTTGTTAGTCTGTCTTGGAGCTTCGGGAAAGACTACGGATAAAGTCACGACCCGGGTTTGTAAGTTTCTGGGAGATATATCATATCCGTTGTACATGGTGCACTATCCTTTTATCTATCTGTATTATGCTTGGGTTAAGAATGAGCACCTTACATTTACGCAGTCTCTGCCGGGTGCGGTAGCGCTTGTGGCGGGTTCTGTCGTGTTGGCTTACTTATGCCTGAAATTGTATGATGAACCGGTACGCAGATGGCTTGCCAAGCATCTTTTGCACGCATACGGCTCAAGAAGTAACAGAAATGGCGGATAAGAAAGATTTTTATGTTCTTATTATTTGCTGTTAGGAATAAATAATTACTTTTGCGCATAGAAAGTAAACTGTTTATGAAAAACACAATCAACTCTTTGATAGTAGCCGCTGCATTGTCGGCATTATCGGTTTGTGCTGATGCACAGTCTTTTCAACGAATATTGGAACGCCCTGTCAATATAGTCCGGTCGGAATGGGAGTATGATAATGACGGGAATCAGGAACTGAATTATTACAACGAAGATTATTGTAACTATTATCTTTATAGGGTTAATGATGACTCCTATAATTTGAGACCCGGCAAGAACACCGTTTTTAAGAGAATGAAAGATGCACAGTACAATAACCTATTTAACAGAGCCACTACTTACATGTTTTTTCGTGGAAGTTTTCCAAAGGACTTCAATATAAATACGCCTTATGCGTTTCCTGTAAAGAATGGCATGCAAACCGCTTGGAAAACGGACAGGCGCGAATCTGTCAGAACCTTGCAATTTCGCATGTTGCCGGGTGATACTGTCTATGCCACCCGTAGCGGAATCGTGTGTCGTACGATGTTGCCTCGCCAGTTGCTGATATGCCATGCCGACTATACTTTTGCAGCCTATCTGGCTATGAATGAGAATTTTGTTTCTCCCGGTGAGGAGGTACGTACGGGACAACCGGTCGGGATAGCCGGTCCTACGGGAGTTTCTATCTCCTTTTTCTTCCTTGATAAAAATAAATTCAGCGGATTGGAAGCCGCCGGATATGTCTATTCACACTTTACGCCGGTATTCCGTACTGCGGAAGGCGATGTAAAGCCTGTGGAGAGGAAGATGTATAATGCGCTTGTCGATGATGAACTCATTATGCTGGATATGAGCAAGCGTGAACAAAAGAAGTATTTAAAAAGTAAAAAATGAAATGAGACTTTCACTGTTCCTTTATTTGGTGTTCGCCTCATATTGCGGGGCTGTCGCGCAAAATTTACAGATAAGATATGAGGGGGATCCCCTTTCGGAAAAAGATAGGATTTGGATAGAACGTTTTTTGACATCCGAAATAGAACTCTATGCACGGTTTGGCTTGAAAGATACTACTAACTTGAAGTTGACCGTCTTTGAGAAAAAGCAGGATGCTTGGTATTATTTGGACAGCATAAAAGTAGCCTTGCCATCTCTGCATGCCGGCGGACTGTATATCCCCGGTAAGAAAGAGGCGATTATCTTAGGACGTGAAAAATGGCGGGAACGGAGCTCAAAGATAATTATTCATGAATTGACGCATCATTTAAGCCGTCAGACCATGAAAAGACTGCCGGGATGGCTTAACGAAGGCCTATCCAAATATTTTGAAAATTGTGAGTTGGGTAAGAAAGGGCTTAAGCACACGCTCGGAGATTACGAGCGGGGACGGATACGTACCATGTACATGTTAGGTGAAGTGGATTTGAAATCGTTTATCGACAATACCAACGGTGATTTTCGTAAGAAACTGCTTACGGATGAATCTTATGCCTACGTTCTTTCCCACGCGCTTGTTACGTTCGGACTTGAAGTGGCTGAAAAAGAGTTTATGGAGAACTTTATAGCCTTATTGAACAAAAAGATGACAGGCGTTCGTTATTCCCAATTGATAGACGCCGTTTATCCCGGCGGCTTCATGCAATTTGAGCGTGACTTTACCGATTTTTGCAATTCCGATTAGAGCGATATTGAAAAATTACTCTTATATTTGCGAAAACAACATTTATAATTATGAGTACAATCTTACAGTTGGCTCCACAAAATGTGTGGAAGCATTTCTATTCGCTGACTCAGATACCCCGTCCTTCCGGACATATGGAGAAAATAACTGAGTTCCTGATAAATTTCGGTAAGGGTTTGGGCTTGGAATCGTTTGTTGACGAGGTCGGCAATGTTATTATCCGCAAACCTGCCACTCCGGGTATGGAAAACCGCAAAGGTGTCATTCTGCAGGCACACATGGATATGGTTCCGCAGAAGAACAACGATACAGTTCATGATTTTACCAAAGACCCCATTGAAACTTACATTGACGGTGACTGGGTAAAGGCTAAAGGCACCACGCTGGGTGCAGACGACGGTTTGGGCGTAGCCGCTATTATGGCTGTGCTTGAGGCGAACGACCTGAAGCATGGTCCGTTGGAAGCGTTGATTACCAAGGACGAGGAAACGGGCATGTACGGCGCGTTCGGTTTGAAACCGGGTACGCTGAATGGTGAGATTCTGCTGAATCTTGACTCCGAGGACGAAGGGGAACTTTATATCGGTTGCGCAGGCGGCATCGATATTACAGCTACATTGGAATATAAGGAAGAAGCCCCTGCGGCTGATTCCATAGCCCGTAAGATAACCTTGAAAGGTTTGCGTGGCGGACATTCCGGATTGGAAATCAATCAGGGACGCGGTAATGCCAATAAGTTGCTTGCCCGTATCGTACACGACTTGCTGATTGAGTTCGATTGCCAGTTGTCAGGCTTTGAAGGCGGTAATATGCGTAATGCGATTCCACGTGAGGCGCACGCCGTATTGGTCTTTAATCCCGAAGACATCGAAGGATTAGAAGACTATATCAAGGAATATGAGGCACAGATTAATGAAGAATATACTCCGATCGAAGAAGGTATTACGTTAAAACTGGAGAACGTAGAGTTGCCTGCCGCCATTGTTCCCGAAGAAATCCAGGATAATATGATCAGTGTATTGATGGCCTGTCAGAACGGGGTTATGCGTATGATTCCCACTGTTCCCGACACGGTGGAGACTTCTTCCAATCTGGCCATTGTAACGATTGGAGGCGGTAAGGCTGATGTTCGCATATTGGCTCGCAGCTCTTGCGATACAATGAAAGACTTCTTGGCGGATAGCCTGACAGCATGTTTCTCTATGGCAGGTATGAAGGTAGAGTTGAGCGGCGGTTACTCCGGCTGGCAGCCTAATGTGGATTCCCCGATTCTGCATGCCATGACGTTTTCCTATAAGCGGCAATTCGGTGTGGAACCGGCTGTGAAGGTCATTCATGCCGGTTTGGAGTGTGGTATTATCGGTGCCAATTGCCCGGGACTCGACATGATTTCTTTTGGACCTACGCTGCGTTCACCGCATTCGCCCGATGAACGTGCATATATTCCGTCTGTGACGAAGTTCTATGACTTCCTGGTTGCTACTTTGGAGCAGACTCCGGAAAAGTAATTCTTTTATATATAATAATGTGAAAGCAGGGTGCCGATGCGCTCTGCTTTTTTTATTGCCGCCATTTTTACCTCGGTCTGTCAGAATTGCTTTGCTTTACTGACATTCTGTCCCTGCTTGCCGCCGTAATGTTGCAAGGAATTGATTTAGGTCAAGAAATGTGTTATAAAACATGTTTTTCTATGTGTTTTCACTTGCTATCTTGAACAAAGGCCTTATTTTTGTGTTATAAAACATAGAAACGATAGGATAACAGGTTATTTTTAAGAATAACAAGATTGATTTTAGGAGGATAACAAAATGAAAAAGTTAAGAAAATTATTTAGACGTTTCGGCGAAGCCGATAAGAACATCTGGGGTTATGTAATGCTTTAAGCATTCATCCCCTTTTAAGAGAGAAATTAGTTTTCAGTTTTCAAGATGTTAGTTTAATTTTTTAAGGTTATGAAGAAGAAGATTATGAATTCATTCAGACGTATTCTCGCAGAGGTAGGTCGCAATGAGATGTTGATGATGGGATACACCATCAAGAAATAGAGAGAAAATGTTTTCAGGGTATTAGTTTAATTTTTAAGATTATGGGAAAAAAGATTGTAAACTCTTTCAAAGGTATTCTTGCCAAAGTTGGCGAGAATTGGATTGAAGCGATGAAGTATTATAACTACCCGAGATGAGTGTAGTAATTGATAAGAGACCGGGGGATATGTTCTGAGAACGTATCCCCCGCTTTTTTTATTACCGCAGGTATTTATGTCAGTATATGCTTTGTTTTTTTATTTTTTCTAAAAAGCCGGCACAATGTGGCTATTAATTTGTTATTTTTACAGTGTGCATTCATGTGGCGGAGATATGAATCGTTTGTATAGATGGGCGCCGGCATGACCTTACGGTTGAAATACCATTAAAAGGCTTCTAATTGCATATTAAAAGCCTTTTAATATGCAATTAGAAGCCTTTTAATAATAGCTCGTCATAGGTAAGAGGCTGACAGGCCCGATAAGGGAATGAAGATAAACCGTACAAACTGCCGTACCGGAATATGAATGCAGATAGCCGTACAGATAAGTTTTTATTATTTGATTCCTGATTCGCGTAAAAAACAAAAACTAATAACAATAGAATAGCTATGAAGAAAATCCAAAGATTTTGTACGTTGTTTCTGCTGATGATCGGGTTGTGCTTTTCCGCTTTGCATGCTCAGTCTTATGAAAAACTGTGGAAACAGGTAGAGCAAGCTCAAAAGAAGAGTTTGCCGCAAACGGTAGTGAAGCTGACGGGGAAAATCTACCGGAAAGCCGAGCTGGAGAAGAACGCTCCGCAGATGCTCAAGGCATATATCTGTCGGGAGGCCTATCAGGAAAGACTGACTCCGGATAGCCTGTATACCAATTTGAAGAATCTGGAAAGTTGGGCGAAATCGGAGCGAAATCCGGTAAACAAAGCTATTCTGCATTCATTGCTTGCCCGCGAATATGCGGATTATATGCGGGGTAACCGGCGGCTGTTGTCGGAACGCACGGCTTTGGACGCAGACGAAGCCCCGACAGACATTCGTGAGTGGAGCAATAACCTTTTTGTCGCTAAGGTAGACGAACATAATCTGGCTTCATTGCGGGATTCCATCCGCTTGCTTGGGGCTTCTTCCAAAGAATACGTGCCTTTTGTCGTGCTGGAAGACGGAAGCCGTTTTTACGGTCACGATATGTATCATCTGCTGGCAGCCCGTGCCATCGATACCTACCGGTTGTTGGACGGCTTTCGGGTGGACTCATTGCAGCTCTCCCGGATTGAGGGTATTTATACAGGTATGATAAATGCTTACCGGCATCGTGCCGGGGCGGAAGATGCGGTGGTGCTGGCAACGCTTGATTATTGGAAATGGAAAGTAACAGGCGGTGGTATAAGCCGTGAGCCCTACGCTACTTATCGCGAGAGGCAAGAGCGATTCAACAAAGAGTATCTTGAGGTTCTGGATAGTCTGATCCGGGAATACGGCACGCGTGAAATCTGTGCGGAAGCCTATATCTGTAAAGCCGACCGACTTCGTGGTTTGGGAGGAATTTATATTGATGAGGCTTTGCAGACCTGTGATGAAGGAGTGAAACGCTACCCTGCTTATAAGCGTATCAATGAACTGCGAAACATACGGGAAAATATTCTGCAGCCCTATCTGGATATTAATACCCAGGGTAGTATTTATCCCGGTGATTCATTGGAACTGAACGTAGCTTATCGTAATCTGAAAGGATTTACGCTGAACCTGTACCGTACGAATCTGTCCGAAGTACCTTGGATGGATACCGGAATAAACAGGGCGTTCTATCAGAAGCATGCCCGTAAATTGTCCGCAACTCATTTTGAACTGGATGCTCCGGCCGGGAAAGACGAGAGGCGGGGAGAGGCATCAGGCAACCTGCAACGTACGGATTTGAAGTTTTATGTGCCGGATGAACCGGGCGTTTATATATTACAGATTGTACCGGATGTAGCGACTGCCCGTACGGCGGATTCCTTTCTTGTCTCAACCCGTTTCAAGGTATTGACGCTGTCTCTGCCGGATAACAAAATGGAAGTGGTTACGGTGGATAGCCGTAGCGGACAACCCATTTCCGATGCAACGGTCAGCTTCTATTCCACGTACAATGAGAAAGACCGTAAACCGGTGCAGACGGTTACTACCGATGCCGGCGGTAAGGCTGTTGTGGAATGGAATAAAGCCATCCGCAGCTATGTGGCACGTAAAGGGACGGATACGGCCATGATGCCCCAGCATATTTATTTGAACAGATATTACGAGCGCGGTGAGTCGCGTCCGGAAGAACATATCACCCTGCTGACAGACCGCTCTTTGTATCGTCCCGGTCAGACCGTTTATGTCAAGGGTATCGCTTATGAACAGGAAGCGGATAAGGCGCATGTCTTGGCCGGAAAGAGCTATCAGATACGCTTGCTGGACGTAAATAGAAAAGAGCTGGTACAGAAGAATGTCAATACCAACGAATTCGGTTCCTTTACAACGGAATTGGTGCTGCCGACGGTTTGCTTGAATGGCAACTTTACGGTTGAAGTAAAAAATAAGACTTCCGTTTCCGTACGGGTGGAGGATTACAAACGGCCTACCTTTGAGATTACTTTTAATCCGTTGAAGGAGGCCTTCTGTTTGGGAGACACGGTAGATGTGACGGGCAATGTCAAGGCGTATAACGGTATGGCCATTCAGGATGTGCCGTTGGTATATACCGTTACCCGTCGTAACAATTGGAGATATTGGGGACAAACTGCCGCGCCGCTTGCCTCGGATACGGTGCAACTGGATGCGAAAGGCAATTTCTCCATACCTGTCGTCCTGAAGCCGGGTGCCGATACGGACAGAATGGGCGGGGAACGTTTTTCCTATCAGATAGAAGTGTCGGTAACGGGTGATGCGGGTGAAACGCAGACTTCGCAGTATAACCTGAGTGCAGCCCGCCGAGCCTATTTCTTTATGCCTGATATTAACAGGGAATTATGCAAGGAAGATTCCATATCGGGAAGGCTGGCAGTGATGAATGCCGTGAATGAGACGTTGTCCATGGAAGGTCTGTGCCGTCTGTATCCGATTCTCGACTCTAAAACAGGAAAAGTCTCAGACAGGCCGGTTTATGAAAGTACATTTATATCGGGTGAAACGAAAGACTTCGCCGCTTGGAAACAACTGCCGTCGGGAGAGTATCGTTTTGTCATGTCGGTTCGTGACCGTGACGGCAAGGAAGTCAGCAATGCGGACAATACGGTGAATATTGTGTTGTTCTCATTGGCAGATGCGCGTCCGGCTATGTTTATGGAAACCTTCCTCTATGAAAAGAATACTGAGTTCGATGCAACCCATCCGGCACTTTTCTACTTCGGCACTTCCATGCAGGATGCCTATGTCTTGGCAGATGTTTTCGGACAAAAGGGAAGGCTGGAGAGCCGTACCCTGTCATTGAGCGATTCGATTCTCCGTATGGAGTATCCTTATCGCGAAGAGTATGGAGACGGGGTTGCCGTGCAGTTTACCTTTGTAAAGAACGGACAGCTATATACACGTAGGGTGGAATTGCGGAAACGCCTGCCTGAGCGGACGTTGGATATGAAGTGGGAAGTTTTCCGCGACCGTTTGCGTCCGGGACAGGAGGAAGAGTGGAAGCTGGTTATCAAAACTCCGCAAGGGTTTCCTGCCGCAGCCGAGATGCTGGCAATGATGTACGACGCTTCATTAGACCGGATTTATAGCCGCAGCCAGTCGTTAAGCGTTTATTACAACCGGTATATTCCTTATTACTATTGGGATATCAATAATAATAACGGAAAGAGTTACGCTCCTTATTTTCCCACGAAGTCGTGGCGAGTTCCCGTTTGGCATTTTGACTATTTCACTTCGCCCTATAACGGAGTGGCGGAGGTTTTGCAAATTGTCGAAGATAACGCGGCTATCAACGGGGTGACGGTCGTCGGATACGGAAGCGCACGCAGCAAGGCTGCGACGGGCGGGCTGAAGATACGCGGATATAGTCCGCAGAGTAGTAATGCCGCCCTCTCTGCGACAGAAGAAGCCGGACAGGCGGTTGAAGTGAAATATGTTCCGGCACAGGTAGAAGAAGCGGTGACGGATGTTGTTTTTGAATCGGAAACTATTCCTCTTGACGGACAGACGTTACAGCCGGTGGCTGATTTGCGTACTAATTTTGCAGAAACGGCTTTCTTCTATCCCCAACTGCGTACGAATGAACAGGGCGAGGTCGCTTTCTCCTTCACTATGCCGCAGAGTTTGACACGTTGGAATTTCCGGGGGTATTCCCATACCCGGGATATGATGACGGGTATGCTTGACGCTACGGCTGTCACCGCCAAAGAGTTTATGCTTACTCCGAATATGCCGCGCTTTGTACGGGTGGGTGATAAGACACGGATAGCTGCCGGTATTGCCAACCTGACAGGGAAGGAGGTAAAAGGCACAGCCGTATTCACCCTTTTCGACCCGATGACGGAGAAGATTATTTCCACCCGGCGTCAGAAGTTCTCGGTGGAGGCCGGAAAGACGGTATCGGTTGATTTCCGGTTTGATGTAACGGAACGTTATGACCTGCTTGGTGTACGTATGGTGGCGGATGGCGGCACGTTCAGTGACGGGGAACAACATCTGTTGCCTGTTTTAAGTAATAAGGAGTATATTACAGAGACGCTTGCCATGCCTGTCCGTGGTGAAGAAACGCGTACTTTCTCGCTGGACAGCTTGTTCAACGGTAACAGCCGTACGGCAACTGACCGTCGCCTGACGGTGGAATTTACAGGTAATCCGGCATGGTATGCCGTACAAGCCCTGCCTGTACTGAGCCGGCCTGCAACCGATAATGCCATTTCCTGGGCAACCGCTTTCTATGCCAACAGTTTGGCGGGCTATATTGCCAATAGCCAGCCGCGCATTAAAGCGGTGTTCGACAACTGGCGTCTGACGGGTGGGACAAAAGAAACTTTCCTCAGCCAATTGGAGAAAAACCAGGATGTGAAAAACATTCTGTTGGATGAGTCTCCCTGGTTGTTGGAAGCTACTACTGAGGCGGAACAGCAACAACGCATCGCTACCCTGTTCGATGTTAACCAATTAAATTACCGTAATATGTCGTCTTTGCTCAAATTGAAAGAGTTACAGGGGGAGGAAGGCGCATGGAGTTGGTTTGGCGGTATGTCCGGCAACCGTTATGTCACAAGTTATATCACCGGGTTACTTGTCCGCCTTTCTTTACTTACGGATAAGGCACTGCCGGAAGAAGTGGCGGTGATGAAGGATAAGGCTTTTGATTATCTGAATAAGGAAGCTCTGAAAGAATACCGGGATATCCGTAAGGCTGAGAAGAATGGGATTAAGATTACCGTTTTGTCGGATGCCGCTATGGAATATTTGTATCTGGTGGCTCTCGGTTCGGAAAAACTGTCCGGCGAATATGCAAAAGCGTTCGATTACTTCCTTACCAAGCTGGGAGGTAATCTTGAGAACGGTACAATGATTCGTAAAGCGCAGACAGCCGTTATCCTGCAGACGGTGGGACGCAGGACGGAAGCGAATGAGTTTATAGCTTCCATAAAAGAGCATCTTGTACAAACGGATGAAATGGGAGCGCATTTTGCTTTCCATGCCAATCCTTATACTTGGGGGATGATGCCGGTTCCTGCCCATGTGGCCGTCATGGAGGCCTTGCGTAAGGCGGGCGGCAATGATGCTTTGATAGAAGAAATGAAGCTTTGGCTGCTGAAACAGAAACAGACGACGGCTTGGAATTCTCCGGTGGCTACCGCCGATGCGGTTTATGCATTGCTTTGCCAGGGTAGCGATTTGCTGGAAAGCGAAGGAGATGTCCGCATCACTTTAGGTAATAAAGTGATGGAAACGCTTTCTCCGGCAAAGACCGTTGTACCGGGATTGGGATACATCAAGGAAGTCTTCACGCAAGGCAGTCCTGAACTGAAGGCGACATCCGTTACCGTAGAGAAGAGGGATGCGGGTATCGCGTGGGGAGCCGTTTATGCGCAATACTTGTCGCCCATATCCGATGTGAAGCAACAAGGCGGTGAGCTGGATATCGATAAGAAACTCTTTGTAGAGCGTATTTCGGCCGACGGACAGAAATCTCTGCAACCGTTGGCGGATGCCGCACAGCTTTCCGTAGGTGATAAGGTCGTGTCCCGGCTTACTCTCCGCTTGGACCGTGCCATGGACTTTATTCAGTTGAAAGACCAACGTGGCGCCTGCTTCGAACCGGTAAACTCGCTTTCGGGCTATCGTTGGAGCAACGGTTTCGGATATTACGCAGAGGTGGAAGATGCCGGAGCCAATTTCTTCTTCGACCACCTGGGTAAAGGCGTTTATGTACTGGAACATAGCTATCGGGTGGCTCGCGGCGGTACGTACGAAACCGGACTGGCTACCGTGCAGTGTGCTTATGCGCCGGAATATGCTTCACACTCTGCGGGTGGAACTGTTGTAATCAAATAGGGTAGATGGATTTACTTGCTATCGAATGTTTATAGGTTATAAAAAGCGGAAAGAAAATCTGTGTATCTCGCTTAAAAACTTTACATTTGTACGACTAATTTAGAAGCAATATAAATGAGACGTAGTTTTATCACTCTATATGCGCTTGCAGCTACGGCATTAACGGCCGTAGCGCAACCGCGTTTCACCTCTAATACGGAAATGTATGATTTCGGGCAGATTGAATGGAAGCGTCCGGTAACGGTGCAATATTCCATTACGAACTCCGGTAACCAGCCTTTGGTGCTTACCGGTGTGGAGCCCGATTGTGCCTGTTCCGTAGCACGGTGGACAAAAACTCCTATCGCTCCGGGTGCAAAGGGAGTGGTCAATGTGACTTTTGACGCAGAGGCTCTGGGGCACTTCAACAAATCCGTAGCCATTTACAGTAATGCGCAACCTCATTTGGTCTACTTGAAGTTCAACGGTGAGGTAGTACGTGAAATCAAGGATTTTACTAAAACCCATCCGTATCTCATCGGGCAGATACGCATTGATAAGAACAGTCTTGACTTCCCCGATGTGCAGGCCGGTGAAAAGCCTGTTATGCACATAGGAGTCGTGAATCTGTCAGACCGTCCGTACGAACCTGTGCTGATGCATCTGCCGCCTTATCTGCAAACGGAAGTGAAACCCAATGTCTTGCAAAAAGGAGAAAAGGGTGTCATCACCGTTACGTTGGACTCCGAACGCTTGACGGACTTCGGACTGACGCAAGCCTCTGTCTATCTGGCACGTTTTGCGGGTGACAAGGTGGGGGATGAAAATGAAATTCCTGTGTCCGCCATTCTTCTGCCGGACTTCTCGGGCATGACCGAAACGGAAAAGGCGAATGCCCCTGCCATCAATCTTTCCATTAAGGATATCGATATGAGTACGGTATTGGCAAAGAAGTCGAAGGCGCGTCAGGACATTATTATAACGAATACAGGCCGTTCTCCTTTGCAAATCAGCAAACTTCAGGTATTCCACCCGGCTGTGGGTGCCAGCCTGAAGAAAAGTGTGCTGCAACCGGGAGAAAGTACCCGTCTCCGTGTAACGGTGGCGAAACGGAATATCGGCAAAAAACGCCGTCATCTGCGCTTGCTGATGATTACGAATGACCCGATGCAGCCGAAAGTCGAGATTAATATTAAAGCGAAATAATATAAATCTTACCATGGAACATCCTGAAAATAGCAGAGAATATAAAGGTTTGGTTGTCAATGCAGGCATTGAACAACCGTCGTCCGTCAATCCTTATTTGAAGCGGAAGCCGAAGAAACGCCAGCTTTCCGTTGCCGAGTACGTAGAGGGCATTGTAAAAGGTGATGTTACGATATTAAGCCGGGCTGTGACATTGGTGGAAAGCGTAAAGCCCGAACATCAGGCCATTGCCCAGGAGGTGATAGAAAAGTGCCTGCCATATTCCGGCAACTCTATCCGTATAGGTATCAGCGGTGTACCGGGCGCTGGCAAGAGTACGTCTATCGATGTATTCGGATTGCACGTATTGGAGAAATACGACGGTAAACTGGCGGTATTGGCTATCGACCCCAGCAGCGAGCGCAGCAAAGGCAGTATTTTGGGTGATAAAACCCGTATGGAGAAGCTCTCCGTTCATCCTAAATCTTTTATCCGTCCCAGCCCTTCGGCAGGTTCGCTGGGCGGTGTGGCGCGTAAGACGCGTGAAACGATTGTGCTTTGTGAAGCCGCCGGATTCGATAAGATATTTGTAGAAACAGTGGGTGTGGGACAGAGTGAAACCGCAGTACATTCAATGGTGGACTTCTTCTTGCTTATCCAGCTTGCCGGTACGGGCGATGAGCTGCAAGGCATCAAGCGCGGCATTATGGAGATGGCGGACGGTATCGTCATCAACAAGGCGGATGGGGATAATCTGGAACGTGCCAAGTTGGCCGCCACTCAGTTCCGTAATGCGCTGCATCTTTTCCCGGCTCCGGAGAGCGGCTGGACGCCGCAGGTACTGACCTATTCCGGCTTTTACAACCTCGGGGTACAGGAAGTATGGGATATGGTCTACAAATATATCGATTTTGTGAAAGAGAACGGTTACTTTGAATATCGCCGCAACGAGCAAAGCAAATATTGGATGTACGAAACCATTAATGAACAACTCCGTGACAGTTTCTATCATAATCCAACAATTGAAGCGATGCTGACCGATAAAGAGAGCCAGGTATTAAAAGGTAACCTGACATCCTTTGTCGCTGCCAAGAATTTGCTGGATACTTATTTTACGGAATTAAAGAATTAGTGGGGTCTCAAAGTAGAAGACACTTGCTGTTTGTTCCTTTTTAGGCATGGATTACACGGAAAAGAATCAAGTAAATCTGTGTAATCCGTGCCTGAAAGAAATCCTCAAGCATATTTTGATAACCTCTTGCTCCCTATACCTCTTTTCCTTCTTTCTCAAAGTCCTTGCGCGATTTGCTTTGTGTAACGATATATACACCGAGAAATACCAGCGCAATGGCAATTCCCTTTTCCAGATTGAATACCGCCATACCGATTATGACTGTAACTATTGAAGCTACAATGGGTTGCATGTAGTTGTACATGCTTACTACTGTGGGGCGCAACAGCCTTTGCGCCGTCATAATACATATATAGGCAAAGAAACTGCCGCCTACCACTACATAGCCTACTTGTAACAGTGCCGCAGTAGAGATTTCCGTCCACTGAATGGCGGCCACATCGTGATAGGAGAAAGGGATGTAGCACATGGATGCATACACAAACATCCATTTGTTCAGGGTGATGGGAGAATATTTTTGGGACAATCCCTTAAATACGGTCAGGTAGATAGAGAAACTGATTTGGGCGACGAGACACAGTAAGTCGCCTATGATGCTTCCGTTACCGCTGCTTGCATTTTGGCTGCTCATAATAAGTATCAATGCCCCCATTGCCCCTACAAAAATGCCCAGCACTTTTTTATTGGTAACGGGCTCTTTCAGATAAACGGCCGCTACAATCATGGTGACGATAGGAAGGGTGGTAGTTACGATAGAGGCATCGATGGGGGAAGTCATGGACAGTCCGAAGATGTAAACTCCCTGATTGAACACCAATGCAAAAAGAGAGGCGAAGAATATCTTCAACATATCCCGGTGGTCTACCTGCTCACGTTTGCAGAAGAGTGAGAGCAGCCAGAAGCAAGCTGCTGCGCCTACCATGCGGAAAGTAGTGACAGACAAAGCGGAGAACTCAACTAATGCGGATTTGCCGATGGGTGCCATTAGTCCCCATAGAATATTGGCGGTCAGAGCGAAGAGGTGACCTTGTATGTTCTTGTTCATATTGTAAAATATGTATTGGTTGTGGTGAAAAACGCCGCAAAGGTAATTAAATTCTCAATCTCTTTCTTTATATTTGCTACACGAATATAGAGGAATCATGGAAGTACAAGCCAATTACATCAGACGTATCGAGATACACGGATTGTGGCATCGATATAATATAGCTTGGGAGTTGCGTCCCGATGTCAACATACTTTCCGGTATCAACGGGGTAGGAAAGACTACGATTCTGAACCGTTCGGTGGGTTATCTGGAGCAAACCACCGGAGAAGTGAAGAGTGATGAGAAGAACGGGGTACACGTTTTTTTCGATAATCCGGAAGCGACTTTCATCCCTTATGATGTAATCCGCAGTTACGACCGTCCCCTTATCATGGGAGATTTCACCGCTCGCATGGCAGACCCGAACGTAAAGTCCGAACTGGACTGGCAACTCTATCTGCTCCAACGCCGTTATCTTGATTACCAAGTGAATATCGGTAACAAAATGATTGAATTGTTGAGCGGTGACGAGGAACAGCGGAGTATGGCTCCGGCTCTTTCCGTACCTAAACGGAAGTTCCAGGATATGGTTGACGAACTGTTCAGTTATACCCGCAAGAAGATTGACCGCAAGAGCAATGATATCGTCTTTTTCCAGGATGGAGAACGGTTGCTTCCCTATAAACTCTCATCCGGTGAGAAACAGATGCTGGTAATCCTGCTGACTGTCCTCGTGCGCGACGAAGACCATTGTGTACTCTTTATGGATGAGCCGGAAGCGTCATTGCACATTGAATGGCAGCAAAAGCTTATCGGTATGATACGTGATTTAAATCCGAATGTACAGCTTATCCTCACGACCCATTCGCCTGCCGTTATCATGGAAGGATGGCTGGATGCAGTGACGGAAGTGGAAGATATTTCAACGATTATAAATTAAATGATTCATTAAAATCATCATTCATCACTGTTTTGGCAACATCTTTACGACATAATCTGACTTCCGCTTATCTGGACGCCGCGCATAAATTCTCATCGAAGAGGGGGCGCAGACGCATTGTGGCGTATGTGGAAAGCTATGATGATATAGCTTTTTGGCGTACTCTTTTGGCAGAGTTCGAGAACGAGGAACGCTATTTCCAAGTAATGCTTCCGTCCGCCACTTCATTGGCGAAGGGTAAGAAGATGGTGCTGATGAATACGCTCAATACAACGGAGCTGGGACGCAGCCTGATAGCTTGTGTGGACAGTGACTACGATTTCCTGCTGCAAGGGGCTACCAATGTGTCGCGGAAGATAAACCGCAATCCTTATATCTTCCAGACTTACGGATATGCCATTGAGAACTTCCATTGTTTTGCCGAGAGCCTTCATGAAGTTTGTGTGCAGGCAACGTTGAACGACCGTCATATCCTCGATTTTCCCGCTTTCCTGAAACGTTATTCACAGATAGCCTATCCGTTGTTTCTGTGGAACGTATGGTTTTATCGCCAGCATGATACGCATACCTTCCCTATGTACGATTTTAATGCCTGTGTCCGTTTGCAGGAAATAAGCCTGCGGCATCCTTATAGCGCTTTGGATGCTATGCAGCGTACGGTATCTGCCAAGTTGTCCGAAATGCAAGTCCGTTTTCCGCAGTACATAGAGCACGTTGACAAGTTGGGAGAAGAACTGCGTAAATTAGGATTAGTTCCCGACAATACCTATCTCTATATACAGGGACATCACATTATGGACTGTGTGGTGTTGAAGCTGCTGATACCCGTTTGTACCGTACTCCGTCGTGAGCGTGAACAGGAAATTAAACGTCTGGCGGAGCATAACGAACAGTTCCGCAATGAACTGACGGGCTATGAGAACAGCCAGGTCAATGTAGCCGTCATGTTGAAGAAAAACAGCGGTTACAAGAACCTTTATCTCTATCAGTGGTTGAAAGAAGACATCCGGGAGTTCCTCGAACGGGAGAAGCTCTGACCACCTATTATACTTTATATTTAAACATCATGGACATATTAAAGAATATCGACGAATTATTGATTTCCTGGGGAATAGCCCCTTCTCTGGCCGATATGCTCGATCAATTTATAGCTTTTGCACTTGTGCTTATAGTCGCTTTTCTGGCGGACGCTATTTGCCGGAATATCTTGTTAAAGGTGGTGGCGCATCTGATAAGGAAAACGAAAGCGACATGGGATGATATCGTTTTCGACCGTAAGGTGTTGATTCACCTTAGCCGGATGGTGGCTCCTGTCATCATCTATATCTTTATTCCGGTTGCTTTTGCCGAGACGAGTTCTTCCACTTTGGGATTCATCCAGCGTGTCTGCCTTATCTATATTCTTATCACGTTCCTAAGTTTTATCAATTCGTTCCTGAAAGCGGTTTATACTGTGTACAGCGAGAAAGAACAGCTTCGCGACCGCCCTTTGAAAGGAATGTTGCAGACGGTACAGGTGATTCTCTGGTTTGTGGGCGCTATCATCGTGGTAAGTATTCTGATTGATAAGTCTCCGTTGTCGCTATTGGCAGGACTGGGCGCTTCTGCCGCTATCCTGATGCTGGTATTCAAAGATTCGATTATGGGATTTGTTTCGGGGGTACAGCTATCCGCCAATGATATGCTGAAGGTGGGTGACTGGATTGCGATGCCCAAATACGGCGCCGACGGTACGGTGATAGAAGTCACGCTGAATACGGTAAAGGTGCGTAACTGGGATAATACCATTACTACGATTCCACCCTATCTGCTGGTCAGCGACTCGTTCCAGAACTGGCGCGGTATGCGCGAGAGCGGCGGGCGGCGTGTCAAGCGTTCCATTAACATCGATATGAACAGCGTGAAGTTCTGTACTCCGGAGATGTTGGACAAGTATCGTAAAATTCGTTTGCTGAAGGACTATGTGGAGCATACCGAAGCGGTGATAGAGGAGTACAATAAAGAACATCATATCGATAACTCCATTCTTGTCAACGGTCGTCGCCAAACCAATTTGGGTGTGTTCCGGGCTTATCTGACCGCCTATCTGAAAAGCCTTCCTGATGTAAATCAGGAACTTGTCTGTATGGTGCGCCAACTGCAACCCACAGACCATGGCATTCCTATGGAGCTTTATTTCTTCTGTGCCATCAAGGATTGGATTCCTTACGAGGGGGTACAGGCCGATGTATTCGACCATGTTCTGGCTATCATCCCCGAATTCGATTTACAGGTATTCCAGTCGCCGTCGGGAAGGGACTTCCAACGGGTGCTTTCTTAGCTGTCAATGATTGGTTACCGGTGGATTTATCCCTATTGGTCTTGCTTTTGAAATAGAAGAAACAGCCTGTATCAGAATGAGCTATTATCTTATCCTGATACAGGCTGTTTTTATCTGAATATCCCCTAACCGGATTCCCGTTTAACTAATATACGGTATTTTGCGGATCAAAGTTGGTCCAACCTTTCATCCAGTCGTCGTTGGCATCTTTAAAAGCTCCGATATAACCGTTATTACCATCGGAGAGGATTGAAGCCGGACAATATTTCTGGCCGGTATTCATCGGGTCGGTCAGGCCTAATTCGGATTCGCTCTTCACCGCATTATTGATGGAATTGGCGTAAGTAGTGCCCAAAGAACCGTCGTTTACAAAGAACTCGTGAGAGAAAGATATACGGCTGCCGTCTGTTATATTTTTGCCGTCGGCGGATAAGTGGTCTTCATAAATTTTGTTACCGTCGGAGCCGATAATATCCATACCTGCGAAGATGATGTTCTTCAATGTGAAGCCGCCCTCTTTGGCATACTTCGGTGTATTGCCTTTTTCGCCATCTATAATCAGGCCGATAGGATAACCTACTGCCAATGAGTTTTCACAATTCAACCTGCTGCTACGGCGGATTTGCATGGCAGATTGGAATTTACCGAGTTTAGAGCCGTTGTCCGGATATACGCTACCGCCGGTGATGTAGTCTGAAGTGTTGGCAAAGTCCGTATTCAAGGCTGTCTTGGGACCGATGAAAGTTATATTCTTAAAAGTGGCGGTAGTAAATGGGGCCGTTTCCGTACCGCTTGCGTTGTTGTCGCTCTCAAAGCCGTTGGACTGAGATGTATCGGCAATGCGCGGGTCACGGATTGAAAGACAGTATTGTACTGTTCCGCTGAAACCGTTGTCGGTATCGAACTCGTCATCCCAACCTTTGTAGGCCACCAGGTACCGGCAATTTACCGTACCGCCGAACCATTCGTAAGAATCATCGTTGGAATAAGATACTTGTAAGTGGTCGATGGTTGTACCGCTACCGACAGAACCAAAAGTGATTCCGTTGATTTCCTGGTCTGTTTTGAACGGGTAACCGGCAAATTCCACGCGGATGTATTGATAGATACCGGAATTGTCACTGTCGTTATCACCACCGAAAGTTGTACGCGGACCACCTTCTATTTGTTTGGTTCCCTCATTGTTCTTGGCTTTACCGCAGATTATCAGGCCACCCCAGTCACCGGGCTTGCGGTTACCCGGAGCCTCTTCGGAAGTCATTACGATAGGAGCTTCTTTGGTTCCTTTCATTTCTACGTAACCGCCGGGTTCCACTATAAGGGCGGCTTTGGTCTGCTTGTCGCCTTTAATGATTGTACCTGCGGGAATTCTCAGCTTGGCTCCGCTGGCAATGTATACCCAACCTTTCAAGAGGTAAGTTCCTTTTTCCAGTGTTACGTCACCGGTAAATACAAATTCTTGGTCGCCACTACCCAGTTCTGTACCTTTGTTGAATAGAATACCTTCGCTGACGGCTGTCGTTCCGTCGTAAATTACTTTCGGTTCTTCGGTATTGCCATTTCCGGTATTGTCATCATCAGAGCAGGATGTTAATCCGCTTCCCATTACAATGGCTGCGCATATCATACTGACCCAGCCAAACTTTTTAATTTCCATTTTCATACTTCTTTTTTGTTTTGGATTTCTGTTTCTAATCTGTTAGTCTCTCTTGTATATTTAAAAACTGTAACCGATTGTCAGGTTGTAACTCCGTCCGGGTTTATAACTGCGCGTTATTTCTTCAATGGTACGGGCTTGTCCGTTTACTACTACATCCTCAAACTGTTTGAAGTAATAGCGCTCTGCAAGAAGGTCGCGTATAGCGGCTTTTATTTCCAGATTGCCAAACTTTTTGCTGGCAGAGAGGTCAATGCTGTTACGAGGCATTTCATAGGAGTTGGGAATATTGCGTGCATCACCTTCGGAAGAACTGCCGTAGCGGTTGCCTACACCGATAATGCGTTTACCGATACGATTGTAGAGGATGGCGGCATTCCAGCCTTTCTCTGTGTTGTTATAGAATAATCCTGTGTTGATGAGGTACGGTGATTGCCCTTGCATAGGCCGGTCGATATTGTTAGTTCCCGCCGCAAACTGAACTTTACTTTTGATGAGCGCCCCGTTGAATGAAAGGCTGAAGTTCTTCATACCGATAAAGTCGAGGTTTTTGCGGATATCCACTTCTATACCATAGTTGTCGGCTCCTTTGGCATTAATATAGGAATAAATCGGGTCGGTACCGCCGGACATGGTGTATGTCCATTCAATAGGGTTTTTGAAATGTTTGTAGAATAAGGCCACGGAGATTTGTTCGCCATTGTCGGGATACCATTCGTAACGCAGGTCTACATTTTGTATATAGGCTGCTTTCAAACCGGAGTTACCCATCACGTCACTGCCGAGGTCGAAGTCGTAGTAAACGGAAGTGGAAAGTTCGCGAAATTCCGGACGATTCACGGATTTGCCGTAAGCCAGGCGGAACTGCTGCTTCTCGTTCAGCTTGTATGTGGCATTCAAAGAGGGGAAGAGGTCGTTATAATCGTAGAAAGTACTGCGTTTGCTCTCCTCGTATTGCCGGGTATTCATGATGAGTTCCTGGCGGTTGTGCTCATAACGTACTCCGGCATATAAACTGAAAGCGCCTACGGGGATGTTGATCCCTGCATAACCGGAAATTTGAGTGTTCTTTCCTTCGTAGTTGTTCATGTAGTTCACTTCTTCCTGCATATAGAGTTTGTCGGTTCCGTAATTGGAGTCAATCAGTACGTTATTTACAACGTCAGTGTCGAACTCAAACCGATCCGGCAAAGCGTTATCAGGGTCCCAGCCGTATTGAAACTGACGGGTATTATAGGTACGCGTACGGTATTCGCCGTACAAACCGGTTTTCAAAGTCGGTTCAATGTTTCCGAACTGGAAATCATGACGGTAGTTTACATTAGCCGACGCGATATGCTCGTCCAGTTTGGTGAACTCACGGCTGATGCGATAGATACTCATGGTTTCGTCTGTACGGTCGGTACGCTCGATGAGGCGGCGGTCGGGCAGATTACGGTTGGCATACGCATAACCGATGCTCCAGTCGAGCTTATTGGCATCAAACGTATGTTTGCCGGTAAATTGCGTGTTGTATGTAGTACGGCTGGAATAGTAGTATTCCATATTATTGATATTATCGGGCTGGGCGTTGAATCCGGTACGTTCCGAATAGCGGTCTTTGGCTATTTGATTGAAAATGTTCTTAAATTCATAACGGTGACGGCTGTCTCTCGGCTGAAAGGTGAGATTCAGCATAGCGCCCAGACGCACATCATTATTGTATTGGTTATCTGTTGCTTTGCGCAGGAATACGGTTTTGTCATTGGATGTATCGTACGGACCGTAAAGGGAATTCTCCATATCCAGATACGTTTTATAAGTATTATTGTAATTTACGGCTGCCAGCATACCATAGGTACGTCCGCTCTCGGTTTCCCATTTATGGTTGTAAGACAGATTTACTTTAAGGTCTCCGACAGGCTTTATGGTCTTTAGTGTCCAGTCGTTGTTAAGGCCGTTGTTAAGGATGTCTATACGGGCGGTATTGCCGTTGGCATAGTTCGGATATGTATTCAATGCTCCTTTCATACCGGCGTCGAGTGTGCGGAAACCGGTGCCGAATCCCAGCCAGTCCATGTTTCCCCCTTTGGCTTTTAGAAAATCTTTAAAATGGGTCCGGTCGTTGATTGCGCCTCCGATAGAAAGATTAAAGCCGTTTTCGCTTGGCATATCTTTAGTGTCGATAAGAATAAAACCACCGGTAAAGTCTGCGGGATATTCGGGGGCAGGGCTTTTTACAATAACCATGTTGTCCAGTTGGGAGCTGGGAATGATGTCGAAAGAGAAAGCGCGTGAGTCGGCTTCCGAACTGGGAACGGCGCTGCCGTTCATCCATACATTATTGTAACGTTGGGACAGTCCGCGCACCATGACAAACTTCTCGTCTATAATGGATACACCCGGTACACGCTTGATAACTTCGGAGGCATCTTTGTCCTGTGTTTTGGCAATCTGTTGGGCGGATACGCCGCTTTGTACCACTAAACTGCGCTTCTGTTCCTGCATCAGGGACACTTCATTGTTCTTTTTTGCTGCGGCTACTACGGATACCTCACTCAACGCTTGTGCGTCGCTTTCCAACTCGAAGTTCAGTACGACATCGGCATTGCCTGCTTTTACATTATTCAGTACGATATCTTTGTAACCCACATATTTAATGTACAATGTGTAAGTACCGTCTTTCACATCCAAGGAGTAGTTGCCGTCCATATCGGCGATGGCGCCTTGCGTGGTTCCTGCTATCTGCACGGTAGCTCCGGTCAGCGGTTCCCGGGTCTGCTTGTCGGTGATAGTACCTTTGATGGTGCCTGCCATGGCCGTCATGACAGAAAGTGTAAGGAATAAAATAAGGAAGAGAATCTTTCCTAAATCTACTTTCATACTCATCTCTTTTATACGTTTCTTAGTTCGCTGCAAAGATGCGCCGGGCGTATTTCAAGAGTGGTACATACCTTATACAATACATTTTCGTTTTTATTAAGGCTCTGTTACACAATCTGTATGATTTTGTCATGCCGTGCAACTTAAAAAAGAATATAAGGTACTTGGTTATTGAAGTTTTATCTCTACATTTGTATAATCATTAAAAAAATAGACACATTATGGGCGTTCCCCTTCACAATGACACCGAACGTTTTCGCCGCCTATCCCTGCTTGGACGGATTGGTTGGTGGGAGGCCGACTTCTCCGCTAAGCAGTATCTTTGTTCCGAATATGTATGCGATTTGTTGGGAGTAAAAGGAGAGTCACTTTCTTTCATGGATTTCGGCCGGATGATTCGTGAAGACTATCGGGGGCGCATTACCAGAGAGTTTCTTGCCATTACAGAAGTGGAAGTCTACGAACAGACCTTTCCTATTCATACTGCGGCAGGAGTGATTTGGGTACATTCCCGTATGGGTTTTAAGGAGATTACGCCTGACGGACATTTAAAAGTCTTCGGAATTCTGCAACGCGTAACGGAACCCGTGAATAAAGAAGATAAGGACAGAATGTGCCATATCAATAATCTGTTGTACCGTCAGAATTCCATTTCCCATTCCTTGTCCCATTTTCTGAAAGATGAATCGGTGGCTTCCGGCATTTACGAAATCCTGAAAGATATTCTGGATTTCTTCCGTGCGGGGCGCGCCTATATCTTTGAGTATAACGAGAATTATACTTCCCAGACTTGTACGTACGAGGTTGTAGCCGAAGGAGTAATGCCGGCCATAGAAACACTCCAGAATATTCCGGTGACTTCCATGTCATGGTGGGCTTCGCAGATTCTATCCGGGAAACCTATATTGTTCGAGTCATTGTATAAGCTGCCCGAAATGGAAGAAAGCGAATTCCAATTATTGGACCGGCAGGGCATCAAGGCGCTGATGGTTGTTCCATTGGTGGCGGATGATACGGTGAAAGGATTTATGGGAGTGGACTTGGTAGACCGTACCATCTTGTGGAGTAATGAAGACTACCAGTGGTTGAGCTCGTTGGCGAATATCATCAGCATTTGCGTCGAGTTGCGTAAAGCGAAAGATGAGGCTATACATGAGCGCCAGGCTTTAGACCGCAGTGAGAAACTGTTCAGGAATATCTTTACCAATATACCGGCCGGAGTGGAGATTTATGATACGAACGGTATTCTGGTAGATATTAACAATAAGAACATGGAGATATTCGGCATCCGCGACAAAGCCGATGTAATAGGTATCAACCTGTTTGAGAATCCGAATCTGTCCCCTCAACTGATAGAGCGGATACGCGAGCAGGATGTCGTGGATTTCCGTCTGGATTATGAATTCGGGAGTATAGAGGGGTATTATCCTTCCGACAGGCGTAATAAGATTAATCTGTACACCAAAGTAAGTAAGATATACGACAGTAAAGGATACTTTACCGGATATGCTCTAATTAATATTGATAATACCGAGCGTATAGACGCTTTGAGCCGCATATGCGATTTTGAGAACTTCTTCCTGTTGATTTCCGATTATGCGAAAGTGGGTTATGCAAAGTTGAATCTGCTGGATAAGAAAGGTTATGCCATCAAGCAATGGTATAAGAATATGGGAGAAGATGAAAACGCTTCCTTGCCGGAAGTCGTAGAAGTATATGGCAAGATGCATCCGGAGGATAGAAAACAGATGCTGGACTTCTTCTATAAGGCGCGTCTCGGCAAAGTGAAAGACTTCAAGGGAGAGATGCGTATTTTGCGTCCGGGAACAAAAGACCAATGGAACTGGATACGCACCAACGTGGTAGTCAACCAGTTTAAGCCGGAAAACGGAGTAATCGAGCTTATCGGCATAAACTATGATATCACGGAGCTGAAAGAAACCGAATCCAAGTTGATCGATGCCAAAGAGAAAGCCGAAACGGCCGACCGCCTGAAAAGCGCTTTCCTCGCCAATATGAGCCATGAGATACGTACTCCGTTGAATGCGATTGTCGGCTTCTCCAGTCTGCTGGTGCAGGAAGAGAATCCGGAAGAACGGGAGCAGTACATGGCAATCGTAGAAGAAAACAACGAACTGTTACTGCAACTGATATCCGATATTCTGGACTTGTCTAAAATGGAAGCCGGAACCTTTGACTTCGTCGAACGGGAACTGGATGTGAACCTGCTATGTGAAGACATGGTGCGTGTGATGAAGCTAAAAGCCAAGCCGGGAGTAGAGGTCGTCTTCGACCGTCACCTGCCGGAGTGCGTCATAGCGAGCGACCGCAACCGCTTGAACCAGGTCATCGCCAACTTTATTAATAACGCGATAAAGTTTACCGCCACCGGTAGCATACGTTTGGGATATGACCGGATAGATGCCGGCCATTTACGTTTTTATGTCGCCGATACCGGGATTGGCATCATGCAGGAAAAGCAAACCGAAATATTTGACCGTTTTGTCAAGTTGAACTCTTTTGTGCATGGAACCGGATTGGGTTTGTCCATCAGTAAGAGCATCGTTGAGCAATTGGGCGGAACCATCGGCGTAGAGAGCGAGCCGGGCAAAGGGGCGTGCTTTTGGTTTACATTACCTATCGCTTGATAGGAGCGATATTATCGGATAATCTTCTATCTTTTCCCCACTCATTTATAGCAAAAAAAGAATGAATTGTATCAAAACGGTTATGCTATAACTGCTTTGAGATTAATAATTTTGCCCGTATCAAACACTGTGTTAGAAAAACGCTAATGTTAAACTAATTGTTAAACCAAGATTATTCTATGAGAAGCAGGAAGAAAGAAGGAGTATATTCTATGAGTATACTTAAGCGTCAGGTGCTGTTTGTGCTCTTTGCTTTTGCAGCAACCTTATGCGCATTCGCGCAAAACAAAACAATCACAGGACTTGTAGTGGACGGAAACGGTGAATCTATCATCGGTGCCAGTGTTCTTGTCAAAGGGACAACGAACGGAATCATCACTGACATCGACGGTAAGTTCACGCTGAATGACGTGCCCGAAGCGGGAGTTATCCAGATCAGTTATATCGGTTACAAGACCCAGGAAATCTCCGCGAAGAACAAGACCAATCTTAAAGTGGTACTTGTGGAAGACAATGAAATGCTGGATGAAGTAGTGGTAGTGGGTTATGGCGTTCAGAAGAAATCGGATGTTACCGGCGCCATGATTCGCGTAGGTTCCGAAGAACTGAATTCACGTCCGGTAGCCAATGCTTTTGAAGCCATGCAGGGTAAGGCAGCCGGTGTGGACATTGTCAGCAATGAGCGCCCGGGTGAAGTCGGAACAATTAACGTACGCGGTGTGCGTTCTTTGAGCGCCAGCAATACCCCGCTGTATGTAGTGGACGGTATCCCTTTGATGTCCAATAGCGGTATTGAAACCTTGAATCCGCAGGATATCGAATCTATCGATGTGTTGAAAGACGCCTCTGCCACAGCTATCTACGGTTCCCGTGGTGCCAATGGCGTTATTCTGGTTACTACCAAATCCGGTAAAGAAGGTAAAATGTCTTTGAACTACTCCGGTACGGTTACTATCGAAAATTTGCAGGACTATTCCGAAATGATGAACTCTGCCGAGTATATCGATTGGCGTCGTTGGTCTTATTACTATCTGAATCCATCCAAATATCCTCGTGGAGACCAGCCTACTAAGGAAAATGACTACGAAATCTTTTTGGGTGCCACTGATCCGACAGCTTGGAAGAATATCGAAATGGGTTGGGCCGGTGGTACTTGGGACGGTTCTCGTGTTCCTAATACGGATTGGTGTGATATGGTTACGCAAACAGGAATTACTCATGAACACACATTGAGTGCCAGTGGCGGTACGGATAAAATGAAGGGCTATGCATCTATCGGTTATTTGGATAATGAGGGTACGGTGAAAGGCCAGGCTTATACCCGTTATACCACAAAGTTGAGTTTGGATTTGAAGCCTACTAAATGGTTCAATTTAGGATTGAATGTTAATGGTACATTCAGCGAACAGCAATACGGTTCGTCTGCAAGTTCTGTTGGACAGTTAATCAAGGGAATGCCCTCTAACTTGTATGCGGCATCTACCAGCTTGTTCCCTTACGCGTCACCTTATGATGAGAATGGTAACCGCATTGAATATCCCGGTGGGGATGATAAAGTAAAGAATGTGATGAACGAATGGAACAATAGCCAGAATGAACGCCGTATGTTCCGTGCTATTGGTAGTTTGTATGCTCAGTTGGATTTGGGTGAAATTTATGCTCCTTTAAAAGGGCTTAGATATCGTTTTAATTTCGGACCGGATTTCCGTTATTATAGAAACGGTACATTCCGTAATGAAGAGTCAATCAGCAGTGAAGGTAAGAATCGTGCTTCATTATCCAATCAGTCAGACTTTTCTTGGACATTGGACAACTTGATTTACTATGATAAAGAAATAGGCAAACATTCATTCGGACTTACTTTATTGCAAAGTGCTACGGGTTATCATTATGAAGAATCTTCTATGGCAGCCGAAGGTATTCCTTTGGAGAGTGCAAAATGGAATGCATTGTCGAAAGAGAACGTTTCTTTGTTGGATGAGTGGAACAGCGGGCTGATTGAGAAACAGCTTCTTTCTTATATGTTCCGTGTGAACTATGATTATAATAATAAGTATTTGCTGACGGTTTCCGGTCGTTGGGATGGTGCTTCACAGCTTGCAGAAGGTAATAAGTGGGCTTTCTTCCCTAGCGCGGCTTTGGGTTGGCGTCTCGATCAGGAAGAGTTCCTGAAAGACGTTACCTGGTTGAATCAATTGAAGTTCCGTCTGGGGGTCGGTGTTACCGGTAACTCTGCCATTGACCCTTATCAAACAAAGGGTGCCATCGTTTCGCTCTATTATCCGTTTGGTGCTACACTTGCTCCCGGTTATGCCGCTTCAGAACCTTTGATTAAGGATGGAGCCGTAGCTATGGCTAATAAAGACTTGTCTTGGGAAAAGACTACCCAATATAATATCGGTCTTGATTACTCGGTATTAAATGGACGAATTTCCGGAGTTCTTGATTTCTATACTTCACGTACTACCGACTTGCTGATGGCAATGACAATACCTTCATTGAACGGTTATACTAATACATATGCCAATGTAGGTAAGACATCCAATATCGGTGTGGATATAACACTGAATACCGTTAATATCAAAACGCGTGATTTTGAGTGGTCTACCAGCATTAATGCTGCATGGCAGAAGGACAAGATTGATGAGTTGGCAAATGGTAAAGAAGATGATATCAATAATAATTGGTTTATAGGACAGGCATTGGGTGTAATCTACGGTTACGAGTGCGGCGGCCTTTGGAAAGAAGAGGATGCTGCTGAAATGGCTAAGTTCAATGCTAAGGGGCATTCTTTCCAAGCAGGTATGGTACGTCCGGTCGATCAGAATGGTGACTATAAAATCGATCCGAATGATGACCGTGTAATCATAGGACACACTCGTCCTCGCTGGACTTTTGGTATGACGAATACGTTTACTTATAAGAATTTTGACCTTTCTGTTATGATGTACGGCCGTTTCGATTATATGGTAGATACCGGCGGCGAATGGCAGGGCGGACGTTATATGCAGCGTAAGATAAACTATTATAACGAAAATAACAAGAATGCAGAATATCAGAAACCTATTTACAATATTGGTGGTGGAGACCCTTACTATCGTATTGTAGGTTATAAGAACGGTTCATTCCTGAAGGTACGTAATATTTCTTTGGGTTACACTTTCCCGCAGACGCTTATCAAGAAGTGGAATTTATCCAATCTGAAAGTTTATGTACAAGCTAAGAACCCGGGACGAATCTTCTCTAATATTGATTTCTTGGAATTGGATGCTTCGCAAGCATTTACTTCTACTTGGAACCGTGGATTTACAATTGGTTTGAATGTTGGATTTTAAATGTCATTAAAAGTATTACGATTATGAAACTACATAAAAAAATAACATTTGGCTTGTTAGCCTTGACTTTAGTAGGTCCGATGACTTCGTGCAGTGATTTTCTGGATGAGGAGTTGACTACTCAGCAGAATACGGATTTCTTCGATACCCAAGAAGGTATTGACCGTTTGGAAGTCAGTCTTTACTATAATTTGCGTTTCCATTTTTCCAAAGAGTGGGCATGTGCCACGACGAACTATGGTACGGATGAGTTTCGTGTAGGCGGTGACGGTTCTAATGCTTCCTGGAATAATTATGACGGTAATTTCCAGTCATCAATAGTCAGTAACTCAACCAATATGTATGAGGTATGGGATGGTATGTATATCGGCATCAACAATGCCAACTTGCTGCTAAGCAAAGTTACTCCGGACAGTTATAAAGAGGCCAATAAGAATACCTACATGGGTGAAGCTTATTTCCTGCGTGGATTCAATTATTTGAAACTGGTATCTCAATACGGCGGAGTTCCTTTGAAACTTACTCCGAGCGAAACCCCGGAACGTGAGTTTTCTCGTGCCACTGCCGAAGAAACATTGCAACAAGTGATTGATGACTTGAAAGATGCCTATACGTATCTACCCGAAACGGCTTCCATGACGGGAAAGATGACGAAAGACGCGGCTGCGCATTTTCTTGCTAAAGCATATTTGCTGCGTGCCAGTGAGATAAATGATGATTGGAATGGCGCTACGAAAGAGGAAGACTTGAAAGAAGCGTTACGTTTGGCGCGGGAGGTTATATCTCATCATAATTTAGCTCCGAATTATGCGGATTTGTGGAATTATACCGAACCGAATGGTGCAAATGAGCAATTGGATGAGATAATCTTGGCAGCTCAATTCTCTTCTGATAAGGCAACGGAGGGAGCCAATGGTAATCAGTGTCATCTCTATTATGTTTCTGTATACAAGGATTTGCCTCAAATGCAGCGTGATATTGCGGGTGAACGCGAATACCAGCGTCTCAGAACTACCTATTATATGTACAATGTATATGATATGGTGAAAGACTCTCGTTTCTGGAAAAGCTTTAAAACAAAATATGCAGTGAATAACCCGCAGAAAGGTTCCGGATATGTACATGGTGATTTAGGTATTATGTACGTAATTAACCGTCCCGGTGATACTCGTTTTAATGCTGTACAACTGAACAATGAGGTGGTTTACGATAAGACGGGAAAAACAATTCCGACTGTATTTGTTGCTTACCCGAAAGATCGTAATGGGCAAGATGATGAAGCGTTGTATGATTATACTACTCGTTATTGTACACTGAATAAGTATATTGACGGCTCCCGTGAATCGAGAGACAGTCGTGTAGGTTTCCGTGACGGTATTCTTGCCCGATTAGGTGAAACTTATCTGATTGCCGCAGAAGTGTTGATTCGTCAAGGTAAATATTCGGATGCTTTAGGTTATATCAATGACCTTCGCGCACGTGCCGCTTATAAAAGTGGAGAAGACCGTTCTGTATATTGTGACGGTGGCGCTGCTTACAATGATAAAGCTTTGGGATATAAGGACGACGGTGTGAATTCATATTATGCCGAGAATTCTTATTATGAGTCCAATAACATCGATAAGTCAATGAAGGATGCTACGAACTTGCAAATTACGGATATTCATAACTTGCCGGCCGAAGATGAGGCGATTATCAGTAAGTTAGGTTATAGCACGGATTATGACCGTATGATGTGTCTGTTATTGAATGAGCGTTCTCGCGAGCTTTGCGGTGAATTCCATCGTTGGCAGGATTTATCAAGAACATTGACTTTGGTTGAACGTACCAAAGCATTCAATCCGGATGCTGCACCTAATATTCAAGAACGCCATAATCTGCGTCCTATTCCGCAAACCTACCTGGATGCTATCCAGAAGAACGGTCACGCACTGACTCCGGAAGAAAAGAAAGCAGAGCAGAATCCGGGATATTAAGCAATATCCATTTTATAAGTTTATAATAAGTAAGAAGGCTCTCTACCGCAAGGTAGAGAGCCTTCTTTATTCATTCCTTAGAGGAAAACCTCTGCCGGATTATACTCCGCTGAATGCGCTGAAACCACCGTCGATAGGGAGCAATGCGCCTGTAACGAAGCTGGCGGCATCGCTGCACAGGAATTGTACGGCGCCGTTCAACTCGTTGATGTCACCGAAGCGTTTCATCGGAGTCTTGGCCAATACTTTCTTGCTGCGGTCGGTCAGTGAGCCGTCGGGATTGATGAGTACGGCACGGTTCTGGTCGCCGATGAAGAAGCCCGGGGCGATGGCGTTGACACGGATACCGTCTCCGTATTTCAGAGCCAGTTCGCTTGCCAGCCATTGCGTGAAGTTGGCAACGGCCGTCTTGGCGGCCGAGTAACCCGGAACACGGGTGATGGCGCTGTATGCCGCCATGGAAGATACGTTGACAATGCATCCTTTACCCTGCTTTGCCATCACTTTGCTGAACACCAAAGACGGATAAACGGTTCCGTTCATGTTCAGGTTGGTAACTTTCTCCCAGCAGGAGATATCCATGTCGTAGAAGTGCTGGTCGGGAGCCAGAGTTGCGCCCGGCATATTTCCGCCGGCGATGTTGAGCAGAATGTCGATACGTCCCCACTTGGCAACGATGTCATCGGCAAGTTTCTCAAGGCTGGCGATGTCCAGTACATTACCTACGATACCGATAACATCTTCACCATACGTTTTCAGTTCCTCTACGCGCTTGTCCAGTTGTTCCTGACGGATGTCCACCGCTACAACTTTAGCGCCTTGTTGCATAAAACACTTGGCGATGCTGCCGCCCAATACACCACCTGCGCCGGTGATGACCGCTACTTTACCTGCAATACTGAATTGTTCGTTCATAGTTTTTCTTTCTTTTATTATTAATCGTTCTTATACTGTATGCTTCATACTTAATTCTCAATCCCCATTTCATCCCGCACCACTGCCATCATGCCTTCCACTTGTGCCAGCGCCAGCATGCGGCCGTGGAATGAATAGCCGGGGTTGTATCCTTTGTTCTCATCGCCCAGCATCATCCGTCCGTGGTCTACACGCATGGGCAGGTTCGGATTCTCTTGCTCGAAGATACGGATAAGGTCGATGAGGTGCCCGCGTCCCGTCAGGTGGGAGCTTTCTATGAAGTTTCCGCCCGGCATGGCTGCGGTGCTGCGCAGATGTACAAAGTGGGTGCGTGATGCAAACTTTCTGGCGAGTTCGCGGGTATCGTTATGCTCTCCCGCGCTGAGCGAGCCGGCACAGAAGGTCAGTCCGTTGTGAGGATTATCCACAGCGTTCAGGAACCATGCGATGTCCTCCTCGTTGGTAACGATACGCGGCAGACCCAATACTTGGAAAGGAGGGTCGTCGGGATGTACGCACATATTCACTCCGTATTCCTCGCACACCGGCATGACGGCGGCAAGGAAATACCGCATGTTTTCGCGGAGCGCGTCGCGGTCGATACCTTTGTACAAGGCCAGCAGGTTCTTGAAGATATTCACCGGGTTCTTGTCGCCTTCCTTGATGTTGCCGTTTACGAATCCCTGTGTCTTTACGATGATTGTGTCGATAAGGCTCTCTTTTTCGGCCTCGGTGATGGTTTTGTCCAGCTCGGCCACCTTAGCCAGTTCTTCCGCAGAGTAGTCTTTCTCGGCTCCCTCACGTTGAAGAATGCGCAGGTCGAAATAGGCAAAACGTACCCGGTCGAAATAGAGTGATGATGTACCGTCCGCCCAGGGATGCTGCAAATCCGTACGTATCCAGTCGATAACGGGCATAAAGTTGTAGCATACGGTTTTTACGCCGCATTTACCCAGGTTGGCGAGGCTGATTTTGTAATTCTCTATCAGTTGTTCGCGTTCCGGTCCGGCGTACTTAATGGCCTCGCATACGGGCAGGCTCTCTACAACCGACCAGCGCAAACCGTAGGACTCGATATATGCCTTCAAATCGTTGATAGCTTCCTCTGTCCATATTTCGCCGTTGGGCACATCGTGCAAAGCGGTGACTATACCTTCCACACCGATTTGACGAAGCATATCGAGCGTTATTTTGTCTTTCTTACCAAACCATCTCCAAGTCTTTTCCATACTTCCTTTGTATTAATGATTTAAAATGATTGTTTGAGCAGATGTTGCAAGCCTGTATTCTCTGAATGACAGATAGTATGAACTAACTATGCACATCTTTATCCGGTGCAAATATAGGCACTAAAACACTCCGTATATGAACGGATATTTGCAGGATATTTGCGGATATTTGCATATATCGGAAGAAAGATGGGATAGTAGCCGGCGCAGAGAAGTAAACGACTTTAAATCAATAGCATATAAGTACCAATATAGTACCGGCATCTGGTACGGCCTATACCAACGGTTGGTACATCTCATACCACACTAAGGTACGGTTCGTACCATGCTTTGGTACAACCGCTACCAAGCGTTGGTATTCCGTGTACCGGCTATTGGTATTTTCGTTGTTCCCCCTTGTAATTTCCGTTATCCCCTCTTTGTAATTTCTTTCTTCCCGGTGTACTTATTATTATTATTCGTATCTTTGTTCTACGGACAAGCCGGCAGATGCCGGACTGATAGCAAGCAGCGTTATGAGACAGATAATAAACGAACAACTCCAGATATCGGAATCCAACCCGATAAAGGCGCGTTACTACGACTACGACCGTTTCACTTATCCCTGGCACTTCCACAGCCAGTACGAAATAATCTATGTGAGGAACAGTAGCGGCCGCTGCTTTGTGGGCGATTGCATAGAGCGGTTTTCGGACGGCGATGTGATATTGTTCGGTCCCAACCTGCCTCATTACATGCGGAGTGACGATGCTTATCATTGCGGTAATCCTTTGCTGCGGGTGCAAGGCACCATCATTCAGTTCGAGGAAAACTTCATGCAATACTCTTTCGACCATTATCCGCAGTTTCATCAGATACGGCTGCTGCTGAAAGAGGCCAAACGGGGAGTAGTTTTTCACACCGCCGACGACAGCCCGGCACGTGACATGGTATCCGCTTTTCCCGAACTGAAAGGCTTCGGGCAGATAACGGGATTGCTGGATTTATTGCAGGGATTGTCCGTGTCCTCCCCAAAGAAGATGTTGGCAAGCCCTTGCTACTACGAGAAGTTCCCCACGGCAGGCAACAAACGGATTGATAAAATCATCTCCTTCATCAACAGCAATTACACCCGTTCCCTCAAGCTCGACGAGATTGCCGAAATGGCGAATATGAATAGCAGCGCCTTTTGCCGCTTCTTCAAAGAGGTCACGGAAAAGACTTTCCTGCAATATGTAACGGATATGCGCATCGGCTATGCGTGCAAGTTGTTGACCATCGGTGACATGGAGATTTCGCAGATAGCGGTGGAGTGCGGCTTCGACTCTATCTCGCATTTTAACCGTACCTTTAAGCAACTGACGGGGCTGACGCCGACGCAGTACAGAAACCAAATCATGAAGTAGAATTAAGGGCTGTCGAAGCGTTGATAAGCTCCTGGCTCCTCAACTCCCTTGACATATTAATCCCCCTTCACCCTCTATCTCCCGTGGAAAGGGGAGCGTGGAAGGTGAAGGGGGATATGTGATAAACGTTGTTTTACGGAAAACCAACCGCTACATGCCGAACGAGAACTTGTCGATGGACTGGTATACCACGCTCGCAATGCTCAGCGCCACGATGCCCAGCGTACAGATGACAAGGCTGGCGCGCGTGTAGTTGTCGCTGCGGAAAGCGGTAATCGGCTCGTCGCTCTTGTTGATGTACATTGCCTTTACAATCTTCAGATAATAGTAAAGTGACAGGATTGTGTTGATCAGCGCAATGAATACCAGCAGATGGAAACCGCTCTGGAAGGCTGCCGCAAAGATGAAGAACTTCGAGAAGAAGCCCGCAAACGGCGGGATACCCGCCAGTGAGAACAGCGCCAATGTCATGAGGAAAGCCAGCTTGGGATTGGTGGTGTACAATCCGTTGTAATCTTCCAGCGTAAACTTATTGGCACGTAATGCCACAATCGTGATAACGGTAAAGACCGCGAGGTTGGCAAACAGGTAAATCAATACGTAGTACACCAGTGACGTCATACCCAGTGACGTTCCGCTGATGACACCCAGCATGATGTAACCGGCCTGTGAGATACTGGAGAACGCCATCAGTCGTTTCAGGTTTTCCTGGCGCAGCGCGAAGAGGTTGGCAAGCGTGATGGAGGCGATGATAACCCAGTAAAGCACTTCCTGCCATTGCGCCACCATCGGGGCAAACACTTTATAAAGTATGGTCATCAGCACGAATGCCGCCGCGCCTTTGGAGATAACGCTCAGGTAAGCGGTTACCGTACTCGGGGCGCCTTCGTATACGTCGGCCGTCCACAAGTGGAAGGGCACCAATGAAATCTTGAATCCCATGCCGGAGAAAAAGAATACGAACGCCATAATCTGTAACGGGTTTCCATCCAGACGTGCCGGGATATCAGCGAAGTAGAGCGTACCTACCGAACCGTATATCAGCGAAAGGCCGTAAAGCAGCAGGCCGCTGGAAAAGAGCGCGGTAAGAATGTATTTGGCTCCTGCCTCGGCGGAGTGGTGGCGGTACTTGTCGAAAGCCACCAGTGCGGCCATCGGGATACTGGCGGTTTCCAGTCCGATGAAGAACATCAGGAAATGGCCGGCGGAAATCATAAAGTACATACCCAGCAGCGTGGAGAGTGTCAGCACATAAAACTCGCCTTGCTTGATTGCCGTATCGGGGCGGCGCATCCATTCGTGCGCCATGAGGAATACGATAAGCGTACCTACGCTGAGGATGGATTTGACGATGCTCTGTATCGGCTGGTTATGGTACATCCCGCCGAAAGCGTCGGCTGCCGGGCCGGGAATGATGGTTATAAGCGTATGGATAATGAGCAGAACAACGGGCAGCATGGTGTTTAACATCGGCTTGCCGTCGTTTTTGTGCGCATCCGGACTCATGAAGAGGTCGGCTATGAAGAGGATAACGATAACCGCTATCAGCGACAGCTCTTCCTTCATTAAGAGAAATTGGGAGTAATCCATGTTATTTAGTGATTAACTGTTTAGTGATTAATGATTAGTGAGTGGCTAATAGGTTGACTACCGGCAGCACGCTGTCTCCAATCATGTTGCTTATCCACAGCGGGGCAAGACCGAGGCCGGCTACGCAAGCGATAAGGATGATTACGGCGGTACGTTCGTCCCACGTGGCATCGGTCAATGTCAGGTGGTGCTTGTTGGTGCAGGTTCCGTAAAGGATTTTACCGACAAGGCGCAGAATGTAGACCGCGGTAATCACGATGCTTGTGCAGGCAATAACGGTCCATACGCGGTGGAATGTATCGGGATGCTGGAAAGCGCCGTTGAAGATTGTCATTTCGGCGATGAAGCCGCTGAGTCCCGGCAAACCGAGGTTGGCAAGACCGGCGATGACGTAGGATACGGCCAGGAAAGGCATAATCTTCATCAGTCCGCTGAGCTCGCGTACGTCACGTGTGTGCGTACGTCCGTAAATCATACCGATAAGGGCGAAGAACAGGGCGGTCATCAATCCGTGGGAAAGCATTTGCAGCACGGCGCCCGTACAGGCCGTCCGGTTCATCATCAGAATGGCGAAAAGCACCAGACCGCAGTGCGATACGGAAGAGTAGGCGTTGATATATTTTAGGTCGGTTTGCACGCAGGCGGAGAATGCGCCGTATACAACGGAGATACCTGTCAGTACGAGGAATATCCAGCCGAGTTCCTGCGCGGCTTCGGGCATCAGATACATGGCGATGCGGAAACATCCGTAACCGCCCAGTTTCATCAGTACGCCCGCATGCAGCATGGAAACGGCAGTCGGTGCGGATGCGTGACCGTCGGGGCTCCATGTGTGGAAAGGGAACAGAGCGCCCAGCACACCGAAACCGAGGAAGGTAAGCGGGAACCAGATGCGTTGTTGCTCGATAGGGATATTGTGCAGTTGGGCTATTTCCAGCAGGTTCATGGTGGTGGCGCCGCTGCCGAAGTAGATACCCAGGATACCGATCAGCAGGAAAGCGGAACCGCCCATAAGCATCAGTGTCAGTTTCATGGCGGCATATTCCTTGCGTCCCGAGCCCCATACGCCAATCAGCAGGTACATCGGGATAAGCGCTACCTCGTAGAACATGAACATGGTGAACAGGTCGGTGGAGATAAAGAAGCCGAACACACCCATTGACAGCAGGGTGAACCACAGGAAATATTCTTTGGTCAGCGGTTGCAGACGCCAGGAAGCGAATGTTCCCGTAAAGACAATGACGGCCGAGAGCAGCAGCATGGCTACCGAGATGCCGTCCACACCTACGGAATAGTGAATGTTGAGGGCGGGATACCAGGCTACGTCGGCACGGAACAGCATTTCATCCGTAGCGCCGCCATGACGGGCTTGCAGATAGACGATAGTCAGTCCGACGGCAGCGATGAGCAGTGCCGAAGCGCCGGTTGTCATCACCGCGCGTATCTGTGCTATGTTACGGCTGAGCCAAAGACCCAGCAGCATCAGCAAAGGGATGAGTACGAATATGGATAAGAAATTCATCTTTATAGTATTGTATTAATTGTTATTGTTCTATGGGTTGATACATCGATATCAATGTCCGTTTCTCGTTTACAGCAACAGCAGCAATATCAGTATGAGCGTACCCAGCAGGAATACGAAGGTGTATTGCTGGATGCGTCCGCTTTGCAGGCCTCGTATCTCGTCGCTGGTGGCATTGGCGCCCCAGGCCAGAAAGTCGAAGAAGCCGTCTACCACATGACGGTCCCACCAGGCAATGGGACGGCTGATGCAGCCGAAGATGATGCGGTGGGTGATAAACTGGTAAACTTCATCGATATAGAAGCGGTGGTAGGCTGCCGTCCACAAACCGTTGAAGCGGCGGGCGAGCGCATTGGCGACGGGTTGCTTTCCGCTTTTATACATATAGGTTGCCAAAGCGATGGAAATAACGGCGATGGCTATGCTTGTACCTGCCACGCCCCAGTCCAGATGAATGGTATAGGCTTCGCCGTTTGAACTGACGAAGTGTCCGAAAGGAATGAATCCGGCAACCACTGTAACAACGGCGAGGAACATCAACGGGACGGTCATCGTCAACGGGCTTTCGTGGGGAGTGTGGTGCGCGTGCTCGGTGTCTTGCGCGTGTTCGTCGCTAACCGCCGACTTCCTGTCGCTCCAGAAAATGCCGTAGTAGAGGCGGAACATATAGAATGCTGTCATTGCGGCAATCACTGTCATTATCCAACCCATGGCAGGGCTGAATTGGAAGCAGGCCGTCAATATCTCGTCCTTGGAGAAGAATCCGGAGAACGGGGGAATGCCGGCGATGGCAAGGCAGGCTATCAGGAAAGTGATATGCGTAATCGGCATATATTTGCGCAGCCCGCCCATAGCGGACATCTCGTTGCTGTGCACCGCGTGGATGATGCTGCCTGCGCCGAGGAACAGCAATGCCTTGAACATGGCGTGCGTAAACAAATGGAACATACCTGCCATATAGCCCAGCCCGCCTTCGTGCGGGTTCATGGAAGTACATACGCCGAGAGCCACCATCATAAAGCCTATCTGAGAGATGGTGGAGAAGGCGAGCACACGCTTGATGTCGCTTTGCACACAGGCTACGCTGGCGGCGTAGAACGCTGTGAATGCGCCTACATAGGCGACGAGGTGCAGCACATGGGGTGCATAGTCGATGAACAGCGGGAACATGCGTGCCACCAGATAGACGCCTGCGACGACCATGGTAGCGGCATGAATCAACGCGCTGACCGGAGTAGGGCCTTCCATGGCGTCGGGCAGCCAGATGTGCAGCGGGAACATGGCGCTCTTGCCGGCTCCACCGATGAACATCAGTCCCAGCGCCAGCGGAATCATTGTTGCGCCGCCTTTCAGCAGTGCCATTTCATTGGGCTGGAAAGTATAGGTTCCGGCATAGTAGCCGTAAACCAGAATACCGATAAGGAAGCCAAGGTCGGCAAAACGGGTCACGATAAACGCTTTCTTGCTGGCGGCGATTGCCGCGGGTTTCGTATAGTAGAAGCCGATCAGCAGGTAGGAAGATACACCCACCAACTCCCAGAACAGATACATCTGGAAGATATTGGTCGCTACCACCAGCCCCAGCATGGACATGGTGAAAAGCGAGAGGAAAGCATAATAGCGTTGGAAACCGCGTTCCCCTTTCATATAGCCGAAAGAGTAGAGGTGTACCATGAATGATACGGTACTTATGACAATCAGCATCATCACCGATATGGGATCGAGCAAGATGCCCAGGTCAATGCTGAGCGACGGTGTGAACGGCAGCCATGTACAGTTGTAAGGCGTCAGCGTGGCGTATGTGCCGTCTGCCAGCCGGGGAGAGGCGAAATATTGTATTGCGGTGAGGTAGGAGAGTACCGCCACTGCACCCAGTACCGCCGTGCCGATGATTCCGGCGGTGCGGTGCGACATCCATTTGCCGCCCAATCCCAACACAAGGAACGAGAGCAAGGGAAGAAGAAGGATTAGAATCGTATATTCCATAATTTCTAAATTGAGAATTAAGAGTTGAGAATTAAAAAATGAAACTCCATTTCTCTTTTAATTTTAAATTTAGTGATTACCATTTGAGTTCGTCCAGCTTGTTCACCTGGATAGAACGTATGTTGCGATAGATGTTAATCATGATAGCGATGGCCACAGCTGTCTCGGCCGCCGAGATGGCGATGGAGAACAGGGCGAAGAAATAGCCTTCCAGCCCGCCGGGAAACAGAAAACGGTTGAATACCGCGAAGTTGATGTCCGTAGCGTTCAGTATCAACTCGATTGAAATCAATATCGCCAAGGTATTGCGGCGGGTGAAGAACCCGTAGATACCGGCGAAAAACATGATAGCCGAGACTATCAGGTAATATTCCATGTGTATCATAATTCTTATCTTTTACGTGCTATTAATAATCCGCCTACGATACATGCCAGCAGCAGAATACTGACGGCTTCGAAAGGCAACAGGTAACCGTACTTGTCACCGCTCAGCATGTGGTGGCCGATAGTCTTGATGTTGACTTCAAGAGGCGCTACGTCGGTGGTGGCGATGAATTTATGTTTCAGGGTTATGAACAGTACAATGACAGCTCCGGCTACGGTAGTGCCCAGTCCGGCGAGGAACTTGCTGCGTTTCAGCTTTCCCGCCATGTCGCCTTCACCGCTGGTGAGCAGGATGGAGAAGACGTAAAGCACGACGATACCGCCCGCGTATACCATAATCTGTACCGAACCGAGGAATGTGTATCCCAGCAGGAAGTAGATGCCGGCTGTACCGAACAGCACAAACAGCAGGTATGTGGCCGAACGTACCATACGTTTGGTGGTTACCGTCAGTATGGAGAATACGGTAATAAAAGCCGCAAGGAAGTAAAATACTATTGTTTCAAGATTAAATTCCATGTTATTGATTACTAATTATGAATTACTAATTACTTCGCTACTTCGGGTTGGGGAGCGGCGGGTTTCTTCTTCTCTTCTACGTGACTGCCCGGATGATTCAGCGTCAGTACCAGTTTGCTGCGGTCGAATACGGCATGCTCAAAGTTCTGGTCGAATGTGATGGCATCGTGCGGACAGGCATTGACGCAAAGCTGGCAGAATATACAGGAGCCGAGGTCGTATTCGTATTTCGCCAGTATCTTCTTTTTCTTGCCGTCTTCCGTTTCTACGGTTTCGCTCGTCACCTTGATGGTGTCGTTGGGACAAGCCATCTGGCACAGGCCGCACGCGATGCAATGGTGCTCGTTCCGCTCATTGTGGGGCATTGTCAGCGTACCCCGGAAACGTTCGGAGAGTTTCAGCGTCTTCCGGTTTTCCGGATATTGTTCGGTAGTCTTCTTACGGCAGAAAACGGTCATAGTGGTTTTCATACCCGTGAGCAGGGAAGTGATACCATTGATGAGGCTGCCTATGTAGGAGTTATTATCTTTCATCAGAAATGTAATTTAAATACTACGATTAATACCATTAGAATCAGGTTCACCATGCTGATAGGAACCAGATATTTCCATTCGAGGTTCAGAATCTGGTCGATGCGCAGGCGCGGGAATGTCCATTTAATCCACATCAGCAGGAATACTACGAAGAATGCCTTGCCGAAGAACCACACAAAGCCCGGAATGTAATCCATGACCGCATTGAAACCGTCCAGACCGACGATGTGCAACGGCATCCAGCCACCCAGGAAAATAGTGGCGGCTATACCGGCTACGATGAACAGGTTCAGGTACTCTGCCAGATAGAAGAAGCCGAAACCCATACCGGAGTATTCCGTATGATAACCGGCGGTCAGCTCGCTTTCGGCTTCGGGCAAGTCGAACGGGCCGCGGTTGGTTTCCGCATTACCCGCAATAAGATAGATGACGAACGCTATAACTGCCGGGATGTGTCCTTTGAATATAAACCAGCCGTCGGCTTGTCCGGCTACGATTTCGGAGAACTGCATCGTGCCCATCAGGACTACCATTGTCAGGATACTCAGCCCGCAGGAAAGTTCGTAACTGATGATTTGCGCGCCGCTTCGCATGGCTCCGATAAGCGAGAACTTGTTGTTGGAACTCCAGCCGGCAAGCAGGATACCTACCACGCCGATACTTGAAGCGGCAAGCAGGAAGAACACGCCCACGTTGAAGTCAAGCACTTCCAGCCCTTTGCTGATGGGCAGACAGGCGAAAGTGAGGAACGAGGCTATAATGACCATGAACGGCGCCAGGTTGTAGAGGAATCTGTCGGAGAACTTCAGGTCAATGATTTCTTTAGTCAACATCTTGATAACGTCGCAGGGCACTTGGAGCAATCCCCACTTTCCCACACGCATCGGTCCGAGGCGGCATTGGAAAAAGGCGCATATCTTGCGCTCCATATAAATCAGGATAATGGCAAGCACTGCATACATCAGGATGATGCATACGCCTATCACTACACATTCGAGAAACACCGCCAGACCTTCCGGCATGAAGGAGGTCAGCATCTGGTGAATCCAATTGGTTACTATACTAAAGTCAAACATCTGTTTATTTACGATTTTACGATTTACTATTTGATAGTTTGGTGTATGTTTGCTATCTACTCCTTTATCTATCGATATCCGGTACTACATAGTCCAGTGTTCCACCGATGGCAATAAGGTCGGCAATCTTTGCGCCGCGGCAAATCGTATCTACGGTAGATACCAGCGGAAGACCCGTACTGCGGAAGTGCAAACGGTAGGGAGTTTTGTCGCCATGGCTCTCGAGGAATACGCCGAACTCACCGCGGCTGCCTTCTACGGCGGCATAGTAAGTGCCTTCCGGCACACGGATAATCGGTTTCATCTTCTCTTGGTATGCGCCTTCGGGGATATTGTCTATCAGCTGTTCGATGATTTTCAAGCTTTCCATGATTTCATCCATACGGATGAGGTAGCGTGCCCAGGAGTCTCCTTCGGTGCGGACAATCTCTTTGAAGTCCACCTTATCATATACACTGTAAGGCATACGTTTACGTACGTCGCACGCCCAACCGCTGGCGCGCCCCGTGCCGCCGGTGGCGCCGAAAGCTATGGCGTCTTCGCGGGACAGTACGCCTACGCCTTTCAGACGTTGCTGCGCAATGATATTTCCCGTAAACACGTCGTGGTATTCGTGCAGGATGCCACGCAGGTAAGGAATGAATTCTTTCACTTTCTTCTGGAAGTCGGGAGCGATATCGGCTTGCACGCCGCCAATCGTGTTGTAGTTCATGATGAGGCGCCCGCCGCAAGTGCCTTCAAAGATGTCCAAAATCTTTTCACGGTCACGGAAGCCGTAGAAGAAAGCGGTCAGCGCACCGAGGTCCATTGCCAGACAGGAGTAGAAAAGCAGGTGCGAATCGATACGCTGCAGCTCATCCATGATGGTGCGGATGTATTGCACGCGCTCGCTTACCTCTATGCCCATGGCCTTTTCGATACACATACACAGGGCGTGGCGGTTCTGGTGAGCGCCCAGATAGTCCAGACGGTCGGTCAGAGCCAGTGTCTGCGGGTATGTAAGGCTTTCGCACATTTTCTCGATACCACGGTGGATATATCCGCAGTTGGCATCTATCTTTTCGATGATTTCACCTTCCAACGATACGCGGAAACGCATTACGCCGTGGGTGGCAGGGTGCTGGGGACCGATGTTTACCACATATTCGTCGTCGCCGAAGAGTTGTGACTCTTTGTTCTTTACGGTTCCGTCCGGGTTAAGTTCCAGCTCGGTGGTGGTATCGATGGTTTCTTCGTTATCCATGCGCAGAGGGTTCTGTGCCTCCGGGTCATCGTCTTTACGCATCGGATAGCCTACCCAGTCATTGCGCAGATAGAGGCGTCTCATATCGGGGTGTCCGATGAACACTACGCCATAGAAGTCGAACACTTCACGTTCCAGGAAGTCTGCGGCTTTCCAGATGTCGCAAACGGAAGGGAGTTCGGGATGTTCCCGGTCGAGAGTGGCGGTGCGAACCGCAACCCGTTTGCCGGTAACGGTAGACTCCAACTGATACACTACGCCAAGTCCGCGCGAAGTATCGGGAGTATCTTTGGCAGTATCCGGTTCGCCCCAGTCCATACCGGTGAGGCATTCCAGAAAGTCCATCTGCTCTTCTTGCCGCAGGCGCAGCATCTCGTCATGCAAAGCCGCGGGCTCTATATATCTTATTGCATTCATATTCATTCTTCCGGTTTTTCTTCTTTTTGATTTACACCACCAAAGTACTTCTCTATTTTTACCTTACGTTGCAATTGCATCATTCCGTAGTAGAATGCTTCGGGGCGGGGAGGACATCCCGGGATATATACGTCTACCGGCAGAATCTTATCCACTCCGTTGACAACGTGATAAGATTTCTTGAACGGGCCGCCGCTGACAGCGCAACCGCCTACGGCTATCACATACTTAGGGTCGGCCATCTGGTCGTACAAACGTTTCAGTACCGGCGCCATTTTGTTCGTGATTGTTCCGCACACCATAATCATATCTGCCTGGCGCGGACTGGCACGGGCTACTTCAAATCCGAAACGCGCCATGTCATAGCGCGCGGCACCCAGTGCCATGAACTCGATACCGCAACAGCTTGTTGCAAACGTAAGCGGCCACAGCGAATTGCTGCGTCCCCAGTTGACGAAATCGTCCAGTACGCCGAGAGCCACATTAGCGCCTCCCGCATTGAGTTCCCGAACCAATTTCTCCAACGTTTCGTTGTCTGTAAACTCCTCATAAGGGATGGATTTTATGTTGGGTTTCTTCGTTACTTCCATTCCAAAGCTCCTTTCCTCCAGGCATAAGCAAGACCCAGAATTAATATAATAAGGAAAAACAAAATACTGAAAAGCCCGGCTACTCCAAGCTCGCGTGCAATGACTGCCCACGGAAACAGGAATACGGTCTCCACTTCAAACATCAGAAACAGGATGGCGAACAGATAGTAACCTACCCGGAACTGCATCCATGATTTACCGCGGGTGGGAATACCACACTCGTACGGCTCCATTTTCTGTGCATTGTACGAACGGGGGGCTATCGCATTGGACAGCGCGATAACAATACCCACGAAAGCAATTGCCGTCAGCAAGACGACTACTAACAAAGTAAAGTTCATAAATCTGATAAGATTTTAGATATATAATATATAGATATGCTGAATAAAGGCAATAAAGTGGCAGAGGCCACCCTTTTATCTGATAATCTTTCTAAGCCCGAATACGTAGTAATGCGGGTCGGGAACGGGAGGGTAATGTAAGTCCGGCATAGGGTCGTAACTTTGTGCGCGCAGCAATTGTTGCATACGGATAATATCGACACGCAGCAGAGAACCTTTATTACTTGGCACTTGCATATGTTCCACATATTCCAGACAGGAAGATGTAGACGATAAATGGTTGTAATAGTTCTGGATAGCTTGTTGGGCGGTAGGCGCCTGGGTTAAGACGCAACTTTCTGCTTTACAGTTGACCGGAGTGCACAAAAAATCCGCAGCCCCTATTGCACCGTTGTGTAATAAAACTGCGAGTATGGCTATTATACAATATTTTATGCACTGTTTCATATCTCCATATCTCTTTTCAGGGCGCAAAGATATAATAAGTATCTCTCATTTTGCTATCTCTGCATAACAAAAAATGACTATTTTTACACTTTTTATCCTAAATCAATTCCGTTTCCAGAATTCCGGGGTGAACAAAAGTAAGACGGTGAATAATTCCAAACGTCCCAATAACATGAGGAATGACAGTAACCATTTGGCTGCATCAGGCAGGGCGTTCCATGAATAGGCCGGGCCTGTATCACCTAATCCGGGGCCCATATTACCGATACTGGATATGACGCAACCGATGGACTCTTCGGCTCCTATCCCCATTCCCATCATGATTAATATGCCGATGATGATGATGATGATGTATAAAAAGAAGAATGCCAGCACCGTGGAAACGATGGAAGGAGATATTACCTGTTTGTTTACGCGTACCGGCAGTACGGCATTGGGATGCAGAATATGTTTGAACTCATTACGTGATACTTTGGCAAGGATTACCATCCGGATGCATTTCAGTCCTCCGGTGGTACTGCCTGCGCAAGCTCCCATGATCATGACGACGGTTAGCAATCCCCAAAGCATAGGCGTCCACAGCATGTAATCATCTGTGGCAAAGCCCGTAGAGGTCTGCAGAGATATAACCTGGAACAATGATTTACGAAAAGCCTCTTCCACGCCCATCGAACTGGTATAGTAGAGGACAACGGCTATGACGGTGGTGAAACCGACTACCGACCAGAAGTACCATTTTAACTCGGCGTTGTCGATGACCTTTTTGAATTTCCGGTTGACGAAGAATAGTAACAGTGTAAAGTTGATACCGGAAATGAACATGAAAATAGAGATGACATACTCTATATAGGGGGAATTGTAATAGGCCACACTTGCCTGTTTGGTAGAGAATCCTCCCGTTCCTGTGGTGGCAAAGGCGTGACACACACTGTCGAACCAGTCCATACCGCCCAGCATTAACAGGACTACGAGAATCAGGGTAAGGCCGGTATAGATACTCCATATCCATTTGGCGGTGATGCCGATGCGCGGATGCACTTTATCGTGCGTGGGACCGCTGGCTTCGGCGGCAAATACCTGCAGGCCGCTGACCCCGAAGATTGGCAATACCGCAATCGTAAACATGATAATTCCCAAACCGCCGATCCATTGCGTCATGCCGCGCCAGAACAGTAATCCGTGAGGAAGCGATTCTATATTATCCAGTACGGTGGCTCCCGTACTTGTAAAACCGGACATGGTTTCGAAGAAAGCGTTCGTGATGTCGGGAACGTATCCGCTGATATAGAAAGGCAGCATGCCGAAAAGGGAAAAAGCCACCCAGGCAAGGCTGACCAGTACGTAACCGTCACGGCGGGTCAGCTGTTTTTCACCGCCTTTTCCGGCAATAGCCATGAGCAGGCCGGCTCCGGCAGTGATACCTGCCGATTTCCAGAAGTCGAGCAGGGCTTCGTCATTATAGTAATACGATATTGCCGAACATGCCAGCAGCATGACTGTTTCCAGTAATAGCAGGATACCGATAATCCGTATAATTGTCTTAAAGTTAATCACGTTCGCTAATTAAAGTATTTTTCGATTTTCTTAATCATCATGTTCAGGCAGAATACTACCACGTGGTCTCCGGGTAATATTTGCGTGCTACCCATAACCACAACGCCTTCGCCGTTACGTATCAGTCCGCCGATGGTCGTTCCTTTAGGCAGACCGAGGTCTTTTACCTGATGTTTGGTTATCTTCGAGCCGGGTTTGACGGTGAATTCAGCTACATCGGCGTTGGCAAAGGTCAGGCATTTTACGTTACTGACATCGGCGTCCAGCATCATCTGGTAAATGTGGCTGGCGGCAATCATCTTTTTGTTGATAACCGTACCGATATCGAGGCTTTCCGCCATGCCTATGTAATCTATGTTTTCTACTTCCGCCACTGTTTTGCTTACTCCCATGCGCTTTGCCGCCAGACAGGCGAGGATATTTGTTTCCGAATTTCCGGTTAGCGCCACAAAGGCTTCGGTGTTCTTTAATCCTTCTTCTACAAGCAAGTCCATGTCCCGTCCGTCTCCGTTGATAATCATAGTTTTATCATCCAGTAGTTCGGTCAAGCGGTTGCAGCGGTTCAAGTCGTTGTCCACAATCTTCACTTGCATATAGTCGGGAACATATTGTGCGGTACGTACTGCAATGCGGCTTCCACCCATAATCATGACATTGCGCACATCGGCATAATCTTCCTTGCCGGCTATCTTACGGATGTACGGAACGAATTTGCGGGTAGTTGTAAAATAAACAATATCATGCAGTTTGATGACATCGTCACCGCGGGGAATCAGTGTCTCGTTGCCGCGTTTGATGGCTACCACGTGATAAGGCAGTTCAGGTCCGCCCAGTTGATGCAGAGGAATATCCAGAATCTCTGCTTTCTCACGCATCTTGGCGCCTATCAGAATCAGCGCGCCGCCGCAGAATTCCCACCATTGGCGTACCCAGCTCATACGGATAGAAGATACAATCTCTTTTGCCGCAAGCATTTCCGGGTAGATAAGCGAGTCCACCCCCAGCTTCTGGAAGAATTCCTTGTTCTTGGGCAACAGGTATTCGTAGTTGTCAATGCGGCCTACGGTCTTTACCGCACCCAGATTGGTAGCAAGCATGCAGGCAGTGATGTTACGGCTTTCATCGGGAGTAACGGCGATAAAGAGGTCGGCTTCTCCCACCCCTACTTCTTTCAATCCTTTAATGGAAGTGGGAGAGGCAGTGACAGTCATCAAGTCGAAGTTGGAGCTGAGTGTACTCATCCTTTCTTCGTTGTCGTCCATTAATATAATGTCTTGCTTCTCGCGAGACAATAGCTTGGCTAAATGTGTGCCTACTGCGCCGGCACCAGCAATGATTATCTTCACAATGCTTTTAGAAATGAAGAATTAAGAAGGATGAATGAAGAATTTCCTTGCGGATGGTTTGCGTAGCGAGCGCAATCCGATTCTTCATTCATCATTCATCATTCTTAATTAATATATTATAGATTCCTTCCTCATCCATTCCGCACAACTGATACAACTCCTGTACCGTACCATGCTCTATAAATGTGTCGGGTACGCCGATGCGCTCTATGTGCGGGGTGTAGCTGTTGTCTGCCATAAATTCCAGTACGGCGCTTCCCATACCGCCTTTTCGCGCACCGTCTTCTATGGTGATGATGCGTTTGAAGTTGCGTCCCGCTTCGTGTAACAGTGTTTCGTCCAATGGTTTGAGGAAACGCAGGTCGTAGTGGGCTATGGAGAATCCTTTCTCTGTTTCCGCCCGTTTGATGGCGCGCGCGGCAATGTTTCCTATCGGACCGAGGGTGATGACCGCAAGGTCTTTCCCGTCTTTCAGTTTCCGACCTTTGCCTACGGGGATTTCTTCGAGCGGACATTTCCAGTCCACCAACACGCCACGTCCGCGCGGATAACGGATTACGAACGGACCTTTGTCTGGCAGCTGTGCCGTGTACATCAGGCGACGCAGTTCGTGCTCGTCCATGGGTGAGGATATGGTCAGGTTTGGGATAGGACGGAAATAAGCGAGGTCGTATACGCCATGATGTGTCGGTCCGTCTTCACCTACCAATCCGGCGCGGTCCAGGCAGAGCACTACAGGCAACCGCAGGATGGCAATGTCATGTATCACGTTGTCATAAGCCCGCTGCATGAAGGACGAATATATGTTGCAGAAAGGTTGCAGACCTTCTTTTGCCATACCGCCGGAGAATGTGGCGGCGTGTCCTTCGGCGATGCCTACGTCGAAAGCCCGGTCGGGCATGGCTTGCATCAATATGTTCATGGAACATCCGGTGGGCATGGCGGGCGTCACCCCGACGATTTTCGGATTCTTCTCTGCCAATTCCACTAACGTCTCGCCGAATACGGTTTGGTATAGAGGAGGCAGATTGCTGGTGTCTGCAGTGATGCGCTCTCCGGTTTCGGGGTCGAATTTGCCGGGTGCGTGCCAGATGCCCGGCTCTTTCTCGGCCGGTTCGAAGCCTTTACCCTTTACAGTGTGCAAATGAAGGATTTTAGGTCCTTGCATATCTTTTATATCCCGCAGAATACGGGCCAAGTTCTTTACGTCATGTCCGTTTATCGGACCGAAGTATCGGATGTTCATCCCTTCGAAGATGTTCTGTTGCTGGGCCGCCATTGATTTCAGACTGTTGGAAAAGCGGATTAGCGCTTTACGCCGGTCTTCATTCAGTACGCCCATTTTAAATAACATCTTGGAGGCTTTGAAACGCAGCTGGTTGTAGCGGTTGGAGGTTGTCAGATTGAAAAGGTATTGTTTCATGCCGCCTACACTGCGGTCTATTGCCATGTCGTTGTCGTTGAGGATAATCAACAGATTGTTGGCGGTGGACGAGGCATTGTTCAAGCCCTCAAAGGCCAGTCCGCCACTCATGCTTCCGTCGCCGATGACGGCTACTACATGACGGTCTTTCTCACCTTTTCTGGCTGCGGCAACAGCCATGCCTAAGGCTGCCGAAATGGAGTTTGAGGCATGTCCGCAGGTGAAGGTGTCGTAATCGCTTTCCACAGGAGTGGGGAAGGGGCGTATGCCCTTGAACTTCCGGTTGGTGCAAAAAGACTCGCGACGTCCGGTCAGCATCTTGTGACCGTAGGCTTGATGCCCTACGTCCCATACTATACGGTCGTAAGGGGTATTGTAGACGTAATGCAGCGCGACGGTAAGTTCCACTGTACCCAGACTTGCTGCAAAGTGTCCCGGGTTGCACGAAAGTTCTTGAATGATGTCTTGTCTTAATTCTTCACAAACTTCCGGGAGCTGTTCCACGCTTAATTTACGCAGGTCTTCCGGATAGGAAATGGAGTCTAACAAGTTATATGTTGTTGGTTCTGTTTTCATCATTGTACTGAAGATTACAAAATGCAAAAATAGCAAAAGAAAACGGATGGCTGTATCATTTTGTCTGTTTTTTGTTCCGTCGTCCGCCTTTTACGGGATTTTAAAGTTGCAGTTTCCCCGTTTATGGTATTTCTTTGTATCTTTGCAAAGATTTGAATAAAGTTTGTGTATGAACTTCACTACCCCTGTTGAACTCCCTGCCAACCTGCCCCGATTGCGGCACGCGGACCGTTTGTTGCTGCTCGGCTCTTGTTTTGCGACTAATATGGGTACAAGGCTTGCGGATGCTAAATTCTCGTGTGACATCAATCCTTACGGTGTACTTTACAACCCTCTATCCATATCTGCCGCTTTGCGCGAAATCATACTCGGAAAGGTGTACGGAAAGGAAGATCTCTTTTTCTTTCGTGACTGTTGGCACAGCCCCATGCACCACGGGGATTTCTCATCACTGTCAGCAGATGAAACGTTGGAGAAGATAAATGAACGGATTGCCCGTGCACATGAGCGGATTTTTCGTTCGGACTGTTTGTTGTTGACTTTCGGTACATCGTGGGTGTACGAGCAAAAGAATACAGGACGCATTGTAGGAAATTGTCATAAGCTGCCGGGAAAAGAATTTATCCTCCGACGATTGACGGTCGATGAAATCGTATCGGATTATACTTCATTGTTGTCCGGGTTGTTGGCGCGAAATTCCGGACTGAAAGTGATACTTACAGTCAGTCCCATTCGTCATGCGAGGGATGGTATGCACGCCAACCAACTCAGTAAAGCTACCTTGTTGCTGGCTATAGACAGGCTGCAAGCCGCTTTTCAGGAAAGCGTATTCTATTTTCCCGCCTATGAATTGATTTTGGATGAATTACGCGATTATCGTTTCTATGCTGAAGATATGGTACATCCTTCCGATATGGCTGTGCAATATGTGTGGGAGCGTTTTTCGTCTGCGTGTTTCTCGGAGGAGACGTTACAGATAATAGAGGAAAGTGAAAATATCCGTAGAGGATTAGCTCATAAGCCTTTTCACCCGGATTCTGAAGAGTATAAGCGTTTTTTAGGACAAATTGTGTTAAAAATAGACCGACTTAACGGAAAATACCCGTACTTAGACTTCCAAAAGGAGAGAGAATTATGCCATATACGATTGAAGATATAGCCCGAATAATTGGTGCGCGGCGGATAGGCGATACGCCGGCCGCTATTGACTGGCTGCTTACAGATAGCCGTTCCCTGAGTTTTCCGGAGGAAACCTTGTTTTTTGCTTTGACTACCAAACGGAATGACGGAGCACGTTATATCCGTGATTTATATACGCGCGGCGTTCGTAATTTTGTCGTCAGCGAAGAAGGCTTGAAGGAAGTTGAAACGTTCAACTTTCAGTCTTCGACTTTTAACTTATTAGTCGTGCCAAGTCCGCTGAAAGCATTGCAGAAGTTGGCGGAACAACATCGCGACCGCTTTCAAATACCTGTTATCGGCATAACGGGCAGTAATGGAAAAACCATTGTGAAGGAGTGGTTGCATCAGTTGTTGAGTCCGGAGCGTGTAATCACCCGTTCGCCCCGCAGTTACAATTCGCAGATTGGAGTGCCTTTGTCCGTATGGCAGATGAATGGGCAAACGGAGCTTGCCATATTGGAGGCGGGCATTTCGGAACCGGGAGAAATGCGTGCCTTGCAGAATATTATCAAACCTACAATCGGTATCCTGACAAATATAGGAGGCGCGCATCAGGAGAATTTCTTCTCTTTGCAGGAGAAATGTATGGAGAAACTGGCGCTCTTTAAGAATTGCGATGTGGTGATTTATAACGGTGACGACGAGTTTATCAATAACTGCGTGGGCAAATCCATGCTTTCCGCCCGTGAGATAGCATGGAGCAGGAAAGATATGGAGCGTCCGTTATATATAAGTAAGGTGGAAAAGCAAGAGGATTCCACTGTTGTTTCTTATCGTTATCTGGATATGGACAATACATTTACACTGCCGTTCATTGATGATGCTTCTATCGAGAATTCGTTGAATTGTTTGGCGGCCTGTCTGTATCTGATGCTGCCTGCCGAACAGATTACGGAGCGTATGGCAAAACTGGAACCGATAGCGATGCGCCTGGAGGTGAAAGAGGGCAAAAACGGGTGCTTGCTTATAAACGACAGTTACAATTCTGACCTCGGTTCGCTGGATATAGCGCTTGATTTCTTGTATCGCCGCTCACAGAGCAAGGGCTTGAAACGGACACTGATTCTTTCGGATATACTGGAGACGGGACAGAATACGCCTACTCTTTACCGGCAGGTGGCGCAATTGGTGAACAGCCGGGGAATAGAACGTATTATCGGTGTGGGAAATGAAATATCTTCGTGTGCCGCACGGTTTAATATCGAGAAAGCTTTTTATCCGGATACGGCTGCGCTGACTGAAGCCATTGGAAAAGGCGAACTCCGCTTGGAGAATGAAATAATCCTGATTAAAGGTGCGCGCAAGTTCGGCTTTGATGAGTTGACGGAGGTTCTGGAGAAGAAGGTGCACGAAACGATATTGGAGGTGAATCTCGGTGCGATGATTGCCAATTTGAATTATTATCGCGGTAAACTGAGGCCTGAAACAAAAATGGTATGTATGGTGAAGGCTTCCGCTTATGGCGCAGGATCGTATGAGATTGCCAAAACCTTGCAGGAACATCATGCGGATTACTTGGCTGTTGCCGTTGCCGATGAAGGTTCGGACTTGCGCAAGGCGGGAATTACGGCAAGCATCATCATTATGAATCCGGAAATGACGGCATTCAAGACGATGTTCGATTATAAACTGGAACCGGAAGTTTACAGCTTCCACTTACTGGAGGCGTTGATTAAGGAAGCCGAGAAAGAAGGTATCACCAATTTCCCCATTCATGTAAAGCTGGATACCGGTATGCACCGGTTGGGGTTCGCTCCGGATGATATGCCCCTGCTTATAGAACGTCTGAAAGGACAGAATGCAGTCATTCCCCGTTCGGTATTCTCCCATTTTGTAGGAAGCGACGCTCCGCAGTTCGATGCCTTTACACGCAGACAGATAGAGATATTTGAGAAAGCATCCATGCAGTTGCAGGAGGCGTTTCCGCATAAAATACTTCGCCATATCTGCAACTCGGCAGGTATAGAGCGTTTTCCGGGAGCACAGTTTGATATGGTACGATTGGGAATCGGGCTGTATGGTGTCAGTCCGATAGATAATTCTATAATGAATAATGTCAGTACGCTGAAGACTACTATTCTGCAAATACGTGATGTACCCGAAGAAGATACGGTGGGATATAGCCGTAAGGGACATTTAGTGCGCCCTTCCCGTATTGCAGCCATTCCTATCGGTTATGCCGACGGATTGAACAGGCATTTAGGTAACGGTCACGCCTATTGTCTGGTGAACGGGCAGCGTGCTCCTTATGTGGGGAATATTTGTATGGATGTCTGCATGATTGACGTTACGGATATTGATTGTAAAGAAGGTGACAGTGTGGAAATCTTCGGAGATCATCTTCCTATAACCGTTCTTTCCGATGTGCTTGGTACCATTCCATACGAAGTGCTGACAAGTGTTTCGACACGTGTGAAGAGAGTATATTATCAGGACTGAGAAGAAGTATGAAGTATAAGGTCTAAAATATTTCAACACTTACTATAATGAGTTACACTTTATACCTTATACTTTATACTTCATATTTCATAAATCTTCTTATCTTTGCAATCAAATTTAATCCGATATGACTATGACAAACTTACTTTTATTAGGTTTCCTGCCCAGCGGTTCCGAATGGATTATTATCGCACTGGTTATCTTGCTGTTGTTTGGCGGTAAAAAAATCCCAGAATTGATGCGTGGCTTGGGTAAAGGCGTAAAGAGCTTCAAAGAAGGTGTGAATGAGGCTAAAGACGAAATCAATAAAGCCAAGGAAGAGGTAGATAAACCTGCAGATAAGTAATGAGGCGATAACGTGATGGAGTGATATCCTATCATCTTATCATCCTATCACTGTTTATAATCATGGCAGATAAAGAATTAACCTTTTGGGACCATTTGGATGAGCTGCGCCGGGTGCTGTTTCGCGTTCTCGGCGTATGGTTTGTATTGGCTGTGGGTTATTTCATTGCAATGCCTTATCTATTTGATAATGTAGTGTTGGCTCCTTGCCATAATGATTTCATTTTCTATGATTTGTTGCGTTATATCGGTAATAAATTCGACTTGCACGATGAGTTCTTTACGCAAGAGTTTCAAATAAAACTGATAAATATTAATCTGGCCGCACCATTTTTTATCCATATATCTACGGCTTTCTGGATGTCGGTAGTGACGGCTGCACCGTATATATTCTTCGAAATATGGCGGTTCATCAGCCCCGCGCTCTATCCGGGTGAACGCAGGGGGGTACAGAAGGCGCTTGGCTTAGGTACGGTGATGTTCTTTGTCGGAGTGTTGCTGGGGTATTTCATGGTTTATCCGCTTACATTACGTTTTCTCTCCACTTATCAGCTCAGTGCGGCGATAGAGAATCAGATTTCTCTCAATTCGTACATCGATAACTTTATGATGCTGGTACTCTGTATGGGGCTTGCCTTTGAACTTCCGCTGGTGACGTGGCTGCTTTCGTTATTGGGGCTGGTACATAAAACATTCTTACGCAAGTATCGCCGTCACGCAGTGGTAATCATCGTTATTGCCGCTGCTGTCATAACACCTACGGGCGACCCGTTTACGCTGACCGTAGTTGCTGTTCCGCTTTATCTTCTTTATGAAATGAGTATCCTGATGATTAAGGATAAGAAAACCGATGAGACCGAAGAGATAGTAGAGACGGAAGAGGAATGAACGCTGAAATAAAGGAATATTTTCATTTATTGAAGGAAGTATGCCGTGCGGAATATCCTTCTTTGGGAATTGCTTACCGTCAATTGAGGGGATTGCTTGAACATTTGTGCCGTACGCAAATGACGGATAGTAGCCTGCAAATGACAGACCTCTCCGCCCGTATCAATTTTGTATCTTCCAAACTCGGACTGACTGTTACGGAGCAAAACCGCCTGCATACTTTCCGGCTTACTTCTAATGCAGTCCTCAATCATCGGACAATCCCTTCTCGGGACGAACTGTTGCGTGATGCCAAGACTTTATCTTTCTTTATAAAACGTTTGACGGGTAAAGATATTCCGACCGGGTTGTATCGCCTGTTACCGCAAGCCGATGCTACGTATATTGCAGCTCCTATGGCAAAGGAGCGAGTACGACGTATGCGTGTCAGTTTTCAGTATGCCGATACGGATTATCTATATGTCCTGCCGGTAGATACTGTGGCGGATGAACCGCTACGTGTACGTTACAATGTGCCTCAAGTTAATGATGAGTTTGCCGAAACATGTGGTTTGCTGTGGCGGCATGCCCAGATTAATTTACTGGATGTGGCTGTAGATGAGTCTGGTACTCTTACGCCTTCTTTTATTATTCTGGAACCTGACTATCTGCTCGACATCAGTTCGCTGGCAGAGTGTTTCAGAGAATACGGACATCATCCGGCAAACTATATGCTGGCGAGATTGCAGGCACCCGATAATACCCGTCCGCTTCTATTGGGTAATATCGCCAACCTCTTTTTAGATGAATGGATTCATGCGGAAAGTGAGCCCGACTATTTGGCATGCATGAAAAAAGCGTTCCGTTCGTATCCCATTGAGCTGGCTGCTTGCGCTGATTTGCGCGACCGCGAAAAGGAACGTGAGTTTTTTGCCGATTGCAGACGGCATTTTGACAATATTCGGCAGACTGTTACGGAAACTTTCCGGGATTCGGGCTACGAACTGGATAAAACGGACGCTGTACTGGAACCGTCTTATATTTGTGAGGCATTAGGCCTGCAAGGACGTTTGGACTATATGCAACGTGATATGTCGTCTTTCATCGAAATGAAGTCGGGTAAAGCGGATGAATATACTATACGGGGCAAGATAGAACCCAAAGAGAATAATAAGGTACAGATGTTACTGTATCAGGCTGTCTTGGAGTATGCTATGGGAAAGGATCACCGTCGGGTGAAATCGTATTTGCTTTATACGCGTTATCCGTTGCTTTATCCGGCACGTCCTTCATGGGCGATGTTACGTCGGGTAATGGATGTCCGAAACCGTATCGTGGCGAACGAATATGGCATTCAGTTGCGTAATACCCCGCAATATACGGCAGAGCGCTTGCGTGATATTAATCCTGAAACCTTGAACGAACGGCAACTGGATAATATATTGTGGAAGCGTTATTTATATCCTTCCATTGATGCAGTGACGCAAAAGCTTCATGCGCTGTCACCGTTGGAACAGTCGTATTTTTATGCCTTGTACAATTTTATAACCAAAGAACTCTACACTTCAAAATCCGGTGATATAGAGTATGAAGGACGTGCCGGCGCAGCCGCTTTATGGCTTGCTACTTTGGAGAAGAAAAACGAGAACGGGGAGATTTTATATGATTTGGTGATACGGCAGAATTGTGCGGCGGATATTCACAAACCCTATTTGTTATTGGAACGTACGCATACGGATACCGGTACTTTGCCTAATTTTAGGCAAGGAGATGCCATTGTTCTGTACGAACGGAATATCAGTGAAGATAATGTTACCAACAAGATGGTGTTTAAGGGAAATATCGAGACGATTTCCGATTCTGATATTCGAGTCAGACTTCGTGCTGCACAACAGAATGTCGAGGTTCTGCCAATGAATAGCCGCTATGCAATAGAGCATGATTATATGGATACCTCTTTTCGTTGTATGTATTGGGGATTGTCCGCTTTCTTATCTGCTACGAAAGACCGTCGGGATTTATTGCTGAATCGGCGTGAGCCGGAATTCGATAGCGCTTTTAATGGTGCCATAGCAGCTGCTGACAATGACTTTGTGCGTATTACCTTGAAAGCGCAGGCAGCTAAAGATTATTTCTTGCTGATAGGCCCGCCGGGTACCGGTAAGACCTCTCGTGCTTTGCGTAGTATGGTGGAAACCTTTTATCGGGAAGGTAAGGAAATTCTGTTACTTTCATATACCAATCGGGCAGTGGATGAGATATGTAAAATGCTGACAGCTATTACACCGGAAGTCGATTTTATACGTATCGGCAGTGAACTTTCCTGTGATGAGGTTTACCGTCCGCATTTGATAGAGAATATGTTGGAGAGTTGTTCTACCCGCCGTGAAGTGCAGGAGCGCATGGCATGTTGCCGGATTTTTGTGGGGACGGTCGCTACGCTCTCCGCCAAGACCGAACTGTTCCGTTTAAAGACTTTTGATGTAGCCCTGATAGATGAGGCCACTCAAATCTTGGAACCGCAACTGTTGGGACTGTTGTGCATGCGTAGCGTTGCCGGTGGGAATGCTATCGGAAAGTTTGTTTTGATAGGCGACCATAAACAGCTTCCGGCCGTAGTACTTCAATCATCGGAACAGTCGGAAGTTCAGGATGAAAGTTTACGGGCTATCGGTTTGTGTAATTTAAAGGACTCTCTTTTTGAACGCCTTTATCGGAATGCCATTAAGCAACCTTTGGCCTGTGGAGAAGAAACCTCAACTTTCAACTCTCAACTTTCCGCTTTCAACTCCTTTGATATCCTTTGTCGTCAAGGGCGCATGAATGTGGAAGTTGCCGCCTTTCCGAACCATGCCTTCTATGGAGGATTACTACAACCGGTAGGGCTGGAGCATCAAACAGGTACTATTGAGCTGTCTCCGGAGCTCTCTACTAATGAATTTGCTGCTTTGCTGACACGTCGTGTCGCTTTCATTCCGTCTACTCCGGAGCAGCCTATGCAGTCGGCAAAAATCAATCATTCGGAAGCGAAGATTGTGGCCCGATTGGCTGCTGCTGTCTATCGACAATATATTTTTGCCACGGGTTGTTTCAATGCCGCTTCCACTTTGGGAATAATAACCCCTTATCGTAGCCAAATAGCTTTGATAAAGAAAGAAATCGCAGATTTGGGAATTAAAGAACTGAATGATGTTCTGATAGATACGGTGGAACGATTTCAAGGAAGCGAGCGTGATGTCATCATTTATTCTTTCTGTGTGAACAGAGTATCCCAGTTGAAACTTCTCGCTAATCTGACAGAAGAGAACGGGGTACAAATAGACCGTAAACTTAATGTAGCTTTGACCAGAGCCCGTAAACAGATGTTCATAACCGGAGTTCCCCAATTGTTGAAGCAGAATTCAATCTATTCCCGATTATTGCAAAGTTGTGAATCATAAGGACTAAAGCTGTGCTTTTTCTCATGGTCCGTTATCAGTTCTTCATTTAATAAATCTTAAATATTTTCTTTCTCTTTATATACTTTATTAATAACAAGGTGTTTAATAAAGCTTTATATTTGCAGCACGTTTTTTTCATAGAGATTTAGATTTAAGGTTAGAAGAATTGTGGAAGTCGTGAGACTTCCCTTTTTTTAATCTTTAAGATTGCCCTCACTATTATAATTTGCAGTAGAGGGCAAAAAAAAGCTCTTTCATGTGAAAGAGCTTTTTTTGTATCTATATATTTTCTTCGTATCAGTTCAGTACGATAGGCTTGTACTTCGGAACTAATGCTTTCATAATACACCATCCGATCAGGTATGCTACAGCGCATACACAGAAGATAACGAAATATCCGGCAGGTTTTCCTTCAAAGCCCATAAATGCCATATTGGTTTCTCCGGCATAAACGAAAAGTTCGCCGGCAACGTATTGAAGTACCATACAACCTATGCCACCTGCCATGCCACCGATACCGGTAACCGTTGCAATAGCGGTTTTCGGGAACATATCGCCTACGGTAGAGAAGATATTAGCCGACCATGACTGGTGAGCTGCACCACCGATACCGATCAATATAACCGGAAACCAGGGAGAGATAGTGCCCAAAGGCTGTGCCAGCAATACCAACAGAGGGAAGAAAGCAAAAATTAACATGGCGCGCATACGTGCCGCATAAGGATTCAGACCTGTTTTCTTGATAATGATAGTAGGTAGTTTTCCGCCGTAAATTGAGAGCATCGTGATAGCATACAATGTGAAAATCAAAGCTATACCCAAGCCATCGGAAGTTTTGATACCGAACTGCGTGTTCAGATAGGAAGGAGTCCAGAAAAGGAAGAACCACCATACACCGTCAGTCATAAATTTACCAATGGCAAATGCCCAAGTCTGTTTATAGCTGAAACACTGCAGGAAACTCATTTTCTTTTCTTCTGTTTGCGGTACCGCGTTTCCTTCTTCTTCATAATTATCTTGTTCAATGTACTCTAATTCAGCCTTGTTCACATGTTTACTCTTAGCCGGCGCTGTGTACATAAATATCCAGAAACCCATCCAGATGAAACCAAGCACACCGATTACGATAAATGCCATTTCCCAACCCCAGGCTTTTGCCAGCAAAGGAATAGAGAGAGGTGCGATCAAAGCTCCGATTGACGCGCCTGCATTGAAGATGGAAGTTGCGTACGCACGGTCTTTTTTAGGGAAGTACTCAGCCGTAACTTTGATGGCTGCGGGGAAGTTTCCTGCTTCTCCCAATGCGAGTACGCATCGTGCTGCAAGGAAACAGTACATACTGATTGTAGCAATGGTTACAACTACATCACCTGTGGCGCCCATTAATTCGGCCGCGCTGTGCAGCCCTACGAAATGTTCTGTGATAATACCGCAGAAAGCGTGGAGACAAGCTCCTAAAGACCATATGCCGATGGCCCATAAATATCCTTTTTTAGACCCCATCCAGTCTACAAAACGGCCTGCAAACAACATGCAAGCTGCATATACAAATGAAAAGACTGCTGTAATTGTACCGTAATGTGATTCGTCCCAGTGAAACTCCGGTTTGATAAATTCATCCCAGGTAAGTGATAGTACCTGGCGGTCGAGATAGTTAACTGTTGTCGCAAAGAATAACATGGCGCAAATGGTCCAACGATAATTGGACATCTTGCCCAGTGTGTTCTGAATTGTACTCATGATAATAGATTTATTATTTAATGTTGCAAAAATACGCGTTCTCGTGTTATGTGTGTGTGTAATATTTGGTAGAAATCATGGAGAAAATGACAAAAATAGGCATAGTTGCGAACAACCATGCCTATTTCCTTGTCTACGGATATTATTTCATATCTGTGTATTTGATTTCATCTTTATCACTATACTTCAGGTTTTCACCTCCCATACCCCAAATGAAAGTATAGTTGCTGGTACCTGCGGCAGCGTGGATGCTCCATTCAGGAGAAGTGATGGCTTGCTCATTGTGCAACCAAACGAGGCGTTCTTCTTGAGGTTCACCCATTAAGTGGCAGATTGCATTTCCCGGAGCCAGGTTGAAGTAATAATATGCTTCCATGCGGCGTGTGTGAGTATGAGCAGGCATAGTATTCCATACAGAACCCGGAGCAAGTTCGGTAAGTCCCATCTGTAATTGGTTTGTACCGCCGTCTTTTACTCTTTCTAAAACATCTTTTACAATCAGCTGGTTTACGATACGGTCGTTGCTGTCCTCCATTTTTCCGTAATGATCGGAGATACCCAGAGCATATTTCTTAGGATTGGCTTTTTGAAGTTTGGCATCGGTTGTAATCAACTGAGTAACGTACGGTTTGTAAGCCGGAGCCGAGTTGATATAAAATTTAGCAGGGTTGGCGGCATCGTTGCTTTTGAAAGTAACTTCTTTGTTACCGCAACCTACATAAAGCGCTTCTTTATATTTCATTGGGTATTCTTTACCGTCTACGGTAACTACTCCGTCACCACCGGTGTTGATAACACCCAGTTCGCGGCGTTCAAGGAAGTAAGTGATTTCAGGACCCAGTTCACGGAAGGTTTCCAGTTTCAAAACTTTATTTACAGGCATTGCACCTCCGTAAATCAAACGGTCATAGAGAGTATAAGTAACGTTGATTTCATCCGGAGCCATTACTTTACTCATCATAAAGGCGCTACGAAGACGTTCTGTATCATAGTGCTTTACGTCCAACGGATGGCAGGCGGTCTGCACAGTGTAATTTACTTGGGCGGAAGCCGTAATTGCGGCGGCACCCAACATCAGGGCAATTGCTAATTTTTTCATGTCTGATATAAACTTTAAATATTAATATGCTGTGATTGAATTTTCTTTTATTTAGCGCTTGCTTGGGCTTCTTTTTCGCTACGGATGATGATGCGGCGGTTGATAAGCATCATGGCGATTGCTATCACAACCAGAATTGCAGCACCTGCATACGAGAGTTTTATACCTCTGTATATGGTCCAACCGAAGAAAGAAGCGGCAAAGTCAATGGCTCCACCATCGAAACCTTCGGGAATGTGCGCCGTAGGATCGTGTGTCTCGGCATATACCTGATTGGCGGCCAATGTGAAGTCGGGCGCCATGTCCGTTACGAAGTACAGACCCAATATCAAAGTAATAAGACCGATGATGAGAGTTTTTAACACATTACCTTTGGTAAAGGGCAATATCATGGGGAACAAGTAGAACATACCTGCAAGTGAAGCCAATGGCAGGAACTGGTTACCCGGCAGGAATACGGCAAGCGCCAGAATAACGGGAATCAGGATAACCGACGCCACCAGTGTAGCGGGGTGACCGATAACCAATGCAGGGCTCATGCCGATATGTACTTTCTTACCGTTGAATTTAGCTTTTACCAGCTCCGAAGTCTTTTCGGAGATAGGTTTCAATCCTTCGATAAACAGAGAAGTGATGCGGGGAATAAGTTCCATTACGGCTCCCATCGTAATACCCAGGAAGAGTACTTTCTTGATGTCGAGCTGCGCAGCCCAACCTATCAGCATACCTACGATAACTCCCAATACCAACGGTTCGCCTATTACGCCGAACTTTTTCTTCATGCCTTCCGCATCGATTTCCAGTTTGGAGAAACCGGGGATTTTGTCTAACGCCTTGTTGATAAGTATGGCAAACGGTGTAAAGCTCTGGCAGAAAGGCTGAGGAATGGAGATTCCGTCCAAATCATAGAACTTTTGGAATTTTTCTGCAGTGAGGTCTGCGCAAACCAATGTAATAACGTAGCAGATGATGGCTGCGAAGTAACCCCATGCCAAGTTTTGGCCGGTAACAAAATAGGCCACAGCGCCGATGAAAGCGAAATGCCAGTAGTTCCACAAGTCTATGTTTACCGTACGTGTGGTCTTAGTGATAAGCATCAGGAAATTAACGCCTAAGCAGATAGGAATGATGAGTGCACCAACGGCGGTATTGTAAGCTACGGCGGCGGCGGCAGGCCATCCCATGTCGAATACATTCAGTTGCAGGTGATACAAATCGGATATGGCTTTCAAGGGAGTGTCAAAGTTTGTTGTCAGCAGGGCGGTGACTACACCCAAACCTACGAATCCGACTCCGACGAAGAGACCTGATTTCAGAGCCTTTCCAAATTTCATTCCGATGCACATGCCTATGATTGTAAAAATAATAGGCATCATTACAGACGCTCCCAAAGCGATGATGTAACCGAAAACTTGTTCCATTCTTTTGTGATTTAATTGATAAATGATAATGTTTTACAATAGTATGAATTGAAAATCGGGGTCAAAAATAAGACCTTTTCCCAATTAATCAAACTGTAAAGGCATAATAAATAGTAAATAAGGATGATTTTGGACAAATTTGTCGTTATCGTGCACAATTTTGTTTGTTTCCGTACACGAAAATCAAAAAATACACCCTCTGCGCCAAAAAGTGCACAGGTGTTTGAAAAGAAACCTCTACTTTTGTTTCGTGAAAAATTATAAGGTCTAATACCAAAAAAGAACAACTTCATGAAAAAGAACTCTATTTGTAATTTTATTGTATCCGGTTTATTGTTGTTTTCTCCTTTGAGTATGTTTGCGCAGGGTGTAAGCACAAACCTGCCGTGGTCGGTACGTATGGTGGAATCCGAAATGATTCGCTGCCCGGAATCCTGGCAGCTGGATTTTCAGCCGAAGCTGAAATGGGACTATTGCCACGGTCTGGAGCTGCAATCTATGCTGGATGTATATGACCGCTACGGTGATCAGAAAATCTATGATTATGCATTGGCTTATGCCGATACAATGGTAAATGCCGACGGAACTATCAAAATGTACAAACGTGAAGAATACAGCCTTGACCGTATAAACTCCGGTAAATTTATGTTCCGTATTTACGAACAGACAAAGGATGAGAAATACAAGAAAGCGCTTGCTTTGATGAGAAGCCAGCTCGATGAGCATCCCCGAAATGCCGACGGCGGTTTTTGGCATAAGAAGATTTACCCGAACCAAGTATGGCTGGACGGTATTTATATGGGAGCTCCTTTCTATGCGGAATATGCTTTCCGTAACAATCGGGTAAATGATTATGCCGATGTCATCAATCAATTCCTGATGGCTGCGCGCCATACTTACGACCCGAAGAACGATGTTTACCGTCATGCTTGCGACGTAAGCCGCAAAGAGCGTTGGGCAGATCCGGTTACCGGACAATCCAAACATAGCTGGGGACGTGCTATGGGCTGGTACGCTATGGCATTTGTCGATGCTTTGGATTTTATTCCGGAACATGAAGCGGGACGTGACTCCATGTTGATTATCTTCAATAAAATAGCTTCTCAGATAAAACGTCTGCAAGATTCCAAGACCGGTTTGTGGTATCAGGTATTGGACAAGAGCGGGGCCCCGGGCAATTATCTGGAATCTTCCTGCTCTACCATGTTTGTATATTCCCTGTTTAAGGGCGTGCGTAAGGGATATATCGATAAATCCTATCTGGAAGTGGCTGTTAAAGGATATAAAGGCATTCTTGATAACTTTATTGAAGTGGATAAGAACGGTGTGGTAAGTATCACAAAAGCTTGTGCCGTAGCCGGTCTTGGTGGAAAAGTGTATCGTTCGGGCGATTATGATTATTACATCAATGAAACAATCCGCAACAACGATCCTAAAGCCGTGGGTCCGTTTATTCTTGCATCGTTGGAGTGGGAACGTCTTCAGGACGTAAAGGCAATCTTTAATAGGAAATAAGGATGAAGACAGGTATGAAAACATTATGTAGCTTTGTGATAGCTTTGCTCTGCTGTGCCAGTTCATTATCGGCGGCACAGCAATGGAAAGATACGATTGTAGTTTCGCGTGACGGTACGGGAGATTATCGTACGCTGACCGAAGCAATGGAGGGTATCCGGGCTTTTATGGATTATAAGGTAACGGTGCTCGTTAAGAATGGTGTGTATAAGGAGAAAGTCGTTCTTCCTTCCTGGTTGGAGAATGTGGATTTCATCGGTGAGGATGTGGAAAAAACGATTATCACGTACGACGACCATGCTAATATAAATAAAATGGGTACTTTCCGCACTTATACCTTAAAGGTAGAGGGGAACTCCATTACTTTTAGGAACTTGACAATCGAGAATAATGCTGTACGGTTGGGGCAGGCAGTGGCGCTTCATACGGAGGGTGACCGTCTGGTTTTCATTAACTGCCGTTTTCTGGGGAATCAGGACACCGTTTATACCGGTGCAAAAGCTACCCGGCTCTATTTTCTGAATTGTTATATCGAGGGTACTACCGATTTTATCTTCGGCCCTTCCACAGCATTGTTCGATACTTGTATTATTCACAGCAAGGCCAATTCGTATGTAACGGCTGCCTCCACTCCAAAAGATGTTGAGGTGGGGTATGTCTTTAGAAACTGTAAACTGACTGCCGCACCGGGAGTCGATAAAGTTTATTTAGGCCGTCCGTGGCGCCCGTATGCGGCTACTGTGTTTATCGGCTGCGAGCTGGGGAAACACATCTGTCCGGCAGGCTGGGATAACTGGCGTAATCCTGAGAATGAGAAAACAGCCCGTTATGCAGAGTATGGAAGTACGGGAGAAGGGGCTGGCAATGCGAATCGGGTGAAATGGGCGAAGCAACTGTCGAAAGAGGAGGTTGCAAAATATGAAAATCCGGACTATCTTTTCAGAATATGCAGCGATTGGAAAGAGATGCCGCATGATTGACTCCTATACTATACGGACTTACACAGAATTAAGCGGGGATAATCCTGATAGCGTATTGTGTAAGTCCGTATAATATGTGCCCGGTTACAGGTACTGATGTATCTATTTCAGGAAGTCTGCTCTCATGGGGCTGAAACAGTCAATCAGTATGCCGGCTTCCAGACAAGTGCATCCATGTTCGGCATCCGGTTCGATGTAAACGCCGTCGCCTGCCGAGACTATTTGTTTTTTGCCGTTAACGGTAAATTCGAATTTGCCGCTTGCTACATAGGTTATCTGGGTGTGGTAATGGGTGTGCGGTGCACCCGTTGCTCCTTGTTCGAATTTGACTTTAACGAGCATCACTTGTCCGTCGTATCCTAAAATCTGACGAACGACACCTTCACCGGCGGGTTCCCATGTTTTCTCGTTTTCGAGAATGAATGTATTACTTCTTGTTTTCTTCATTTGGTTGGTTTGTAAGTTGATTCGTCGGGCAAATATACGATTAAAATTAATTTTTCTACAGATTGCGACTTTTTTTGCACTTCATGCAGGGTGATTTTGGCTAACATTGCAGCGGAAAAATAAAACATTTATATATTATGAAACATAAATTGATTTTGCTCCTGGGGCTGTTTTTTTTGTTTTCGGCTTTTACTTCCGATAAGCCGAAAATTACGATTTTTATGATTGGCGATTCCACCATGTCTAATAAGTCATTGACGGGCGGTAATCCCGAAAGAGGGTGGGGACATGTCCTACCCGGGTTCTTTTCCGAAGATATCATTGTGGATAATCATGCGCAGAATGGACGGAGTTCCAAGAGTTTCATCGACGAGGGACGTTGGGATAAGGTACTAGCCTTGATTAAGAAAGGCGACTATGTTTTTATCCAGTTCGGGCATAATGACGAAAAGCCTAAGGCAGACCGCCACACTGACCCGGGAACGGCATTCGATGCCAACCTTCGTAAATTTGTGAATGAAACACGTGAGAAAGGTGGTATTCCGGTACTTTTCAATTCCATTGTACGGCGTAATTTCGGTGTTGCCGATGATAAGGTTGTGGCACAGGCTATTATTCAGGATGATATTCGTAAGGGGATTAATCCGGATGCAAAGCGTGATGCATCGCAGACCGCTGTTTCGGAGAAAGGGGATAAACTGATAGATACGCATGGAGCGTATCTGGATTCTCCGCGGAATGTGGCGAAAGAGTTGAATGTTCCTTTTGTGGATATGAATAAAATTACCCATGAGCTTGTGGAGGGTATGGGACCTGAGGAATCCAAGAAACTTTTTATGTGGGTACCTGCTAATGTAGTACCTGCCATGCCTAAAGGACGTGAGGATAATACGCACCTGAATGTGTATGGCGCACGGGTTATAGCCGGGCTTACAGTGGATGCCATTGCCAGTGTCGTACCGGAACTGGCAAAATACGTGCGCTATTACGATTATGTAGTGGCACAAGACGGTAGCGGTGATTTCTTTACCGTACAGGAGGCTATTAATGCTGTTCCCGATTTCCGCAAAAATGTACGTACTACGATACTGGTACGCCGTGGGGTGTACAAAGAAAAACTGATAGTACCTGAGAGTAAGATTAATATTTCCTTGCTTGGGCAGGAAGGTGCCGTTATTTCGTACGACGATTATGCGAATAAGCAGAATGTATTCGGTGAGAACAAGGGGACATCCGGTTCTTCTTCCTGCTATATCTATACTCCCGATTTCTATGCCGAGAATATTACGTTCGAGAACTCTTCCGGTCCGGTAGGGCAGGCGGTAGCATGTTTCGTCAGTGCCGACCGCGCTTATTTCAAGAACTGCCGTTTTCTCGGATTTCAGGATACATTGTATACTTATGGAAAAGGCTGCCGCCAGTATTATGAAGATTGTTACATAGAGGGGACGGTCGATTTTATCTTCGGTTGGTCTACTGTTGTTTTCAACCGTTGCCACATCAATAGTAAAGGTAACGGTTATGTAACGGCTCCCTCCACTGATAAAGGGCAGAAGTACGGTTACGTTTTTTATGATTGCAAATTGACTGCCGATAGTGGTGTAGACCGTGTGTTCCTTTCACGCCCTTGGCGTCCTTACGGGCAGGCGGTATTTATCCGTTGTGAGCTTGGCAGGCATATTTTACCTGTCGGCTGGGATAACTGGGGGAATAAGGAAAACGAAAAGACCGCTTTTTATGCAGAATATGAAAGCAAAGGCGAAGGAGCCAATCCGAAAGGCCGTGCTGCTTTTTCTCACCAGTTGAAAGATTTGAAAGGGTATGAAATAGAGACTGTATTGGCTGGCGACGACGGTTGGAATCCGGTAAGGAACGGAAATACTTTATTGACAATCAAACGCTGATAGGCTTGTTAGGAAAGAAATTTAATATCTATATACCAATGAAGAAAAACTTATTATTCGTGCTGTTGACGGTTTTGTTTTCGCCTTTTGTACAGGCGGAAAATTATCCGTACAGGAGTGATGTACTTTGGGTAACTGTTCCCAATCATGCCGATTGGGTGTATAAGACCGGCGAGAAGGCTACGGTTGAAGTTCAATTTTATAAATACGGTATTCCGCAGGATGGAGTGACGGTGAATTATGAATTGGGGGATGATATGATGCCTGCCGATACCCGAGGTTCTGTAGTGTTGAAAAACGGCAGAGCCGTCATAGCTATGGGGACGATGAAACAGCCTGGTTTCCGCGACTGCCGTATGACGGCCGTTGTGGGTAATAAAACCTATAAACACCACGTAAAAGTAGGATTTTCTCCCGAGAAGATACGTCCTTATACTCAACAGCCTGCAGATTTTGAGGAGTTTTGGGAAAGCAATAAGATGGAAGCTGCCAAGTTTCCTCTGGAGTATACTAAGAAACGGGTAGAGAAGTATTGTACAGATAAGGTGGATTGTTATTTGGTAAAACTTCAGTTGAATACTCAGGGGCAGGCTGTCCATGGATATCTGTTCTATCCCAAGAATGCAAAGAAGGGTTCTTGTCCGGTAGTACTTTGTCCTCCGGGAGCGGGAATCAAAACAATTAAAGAGCCTTTGCGTCATAAATATTATGCGGAACAAGGCTGTATCCGCTTCGAGATAGAAATTCATGGATTGAATCCGGAAATGACGGCTGAGGAGTTCAAGGAAATATCTACTGCATTCAACGGTAGAGAGAACGGCTATCTGAATAGTAGCCTGGATAACCGTGACAATTATTATATGAAGCGTGTCTATTTGGCATGTGTTCGCTGTATCGACCTGCTTACCTCTCTTCCCGAATGGGATGGACGGAATGTTATCGTACAAGGCGGCAGTCAGGGAGGGGCTTTGTCCCTGATAACTGCCGGACTCGATTCCCGTGTTACTGTTTGTGTTGCCAATCATCCTGCTCTTAGCGATATGGCCGGTTATATGGCAGGACGTGCGGGAGGCTATCCTCACTTTTTCCGTGTACCCGGTATGGATACCCCCGACAAACTGAAAACAATGGCCTATTATGATGTGGTGAACTTTGCACGCCGGATAAAAGTTCCTACTTATATAACGTGGGGGTATAATGATGATGTCTGTCCGCCTACTACAAGCTATGCCGTATTTAATGTATTGGATTGCCCGAAAGAAGCTTTGATTACTCCTATCAATGAGCATTGGACATCGGAAGATACGGAATACGGGCATGTGGTGTGGATATTGAAGCATCTTAAATAAAAGTTATTGTTTTTAGGGTAATGGTAGTTGCCCGTTTTTGTTTGCTTAGGAATATATAAGTGTAATTACTACAATACGGGATATTGTTTTTGGCTATGGGCTGTATGGTCTCTAATAAGGACTGTACAGCCCGTAGTAATATGTATGGGTTCTCTAATTGAAAGTGGAAATACAGATTATGTAAGGTCGGTTTTTAGAGGAAAAACAGTAAAAAAAGTATTGTATCGTTTAAAAAGCAGGAAGCTTTCAATAGAAAGTATTAAAATTAGGTGGAATAAATACTGGATAATCTTTGTAGAAACTGTTTTAGGCGTGGTAAGGCTATTTTTACACCTATTTGAGCATATTTTTCACCACGGGCAACTGAATATTCACATTCTTTGCAATGCGAAATAAAATAATGCAATTTTGTGCTGAGAAACTTTGAATCTTTATTTATTAACCAAATGTAGTGATATGAAAAGCATTTTGAATTTCAATGTCAGGAATTTATGTTTTGTTTTTGTAATGCTGGTAGTGCAGTGTGCTTTTGCACAAGACAGAACTATTACCGGAACGGTAACTGACAACAAGCAAGAACCTTTGATTGGTGTAAATGTAGTTGTAAAAGGGAATACTTCCGTTGGTGCAATTACAGACTTGAACGGTAAATATTCGTTGTCAGTTCCCGAAGGGAAAGCTACCCTCGTTTTCTCTTATATAGGATATGTTACACAGGAAGTATCTGTGGGTTCGCGGAATACAGTGGATGTGGTGTTGGTAGATGATGCCCAGGCTTTGGATGAAGTGGTTGTAGTGGGGTATGGAGTAGTTAAGAAAAGAGACTTAGTCGGTTCAATCGCTTCAGTAAAATCGCAGGATATTACTGCTGTTCCTACCAGCAATGTGTTGGAAAGTATGCAAGGTAAAATTGCCGGTTTGGATATGACACGTAGTAGCGGACAACCGGGAAGTGCTTTTAATTTTACGATTCGTGGAAATCGGTCGTTGACAGCAAGTAATGCTCCTCTTATATTGGTTGACGGAATAGCTTATGGAACAGATATCGATATTAACCCTAATGATGTAGAGTCTATTGAAGTGTTGAAGGATGCATCTACAACAGCTATTTATGGCTCTCGTGGAGCCAATGGTGTAATTCTTGTGACAACCAAGAAAGGTAAGGAAGGTAAGGCAAAGGTCGATTTTAATGCATATTGGGGACCGAGCTTTTCGACAAATTTACCTAAAGTGAATAATACGGAACAGTATGTGGCAATGCGCCGTGAAGCGATGCGTGCGGTTGGCCAATGGAATTCTCCGGCAGACGACGGAGTTATCTGGGATGCTGTTGCTTTGGAACGTATCAAGAATAATGTAAATACAGACTGGTATGATTTAATTATGGATGATGCTACCACACAGAATTATCAAGTTTCTATTAGTGGTGGTACGGATGCTACTAAGGTTTCTTTTTCATTAGATTATTTTGATGAGACAGGTATTTTAATAGGAGATGATTTCGATCGGTTTAATGGTCGTATCAATGTCAGTCAACGTATAATGAAAGGTATGGAGGCAGGTGCGTCGGCTCTATTTACGACCTCTACCCGTAATGCTGCACCGAATAATGTATTTCATGCTGCACAAACAAAGGAACCTTATGGCGTGCCATTTAATGAAGATGGTTCTCTTAATAAATATCCGTTTACGGGTAGCGGGGCAACCGATATAAATATGTTGTTCAATCAAGACAAGAATAATTATGTGGATGAGACGAAATCCAATCGCTTCTTCGGAACCTTATTTCTTAATTGGGAAATTATAAAAGGGCTTCAGTTCCGCACTAATTTTGGTTATGACTTGCAAAACTCTCGTAACGGACATTTTGAAGGTGTAAATTCGACTTTTGTGGAAAGTAATAAGGGGTTGGCTAAAGTATCCAAGAATGAAACTCATTCTACTGCCTGGACATGGGAAAATACTTTAACTTATACCAAAGATTTCGATATTCATTCTTTAACGGCTATGGTAGGTCATAGTATGTCCAAAAGTTCATCTGAAGATACATATGCTGAGGGTAAAGGGCTTTCGTTTGAACAATCCTTATTCCACAATTTGGATGGAACACAACAGGACTATGCTTTGTCGAGTACACTTACGGAATCGTCTATGCTGTCTTATTTTGCCCGTTTGAATTACAAATTATTGGATAAGTACTTGTTGACTGCTACCTTGCGTGCAGATGGTTCATCGGTATTAGCAAAAGGGAATAGGTGGGGATATTTCCCTTCAGTAGCAGTTGCGTGGCGTATGAAAGATGAACACTTTTTGAGTTCCGTGGATGAAATAAGTGATTTAAAATTGAGACTTTCTTATGGTTTGTCCGGTAATAGTGCCGTATCCCCCTACCAGACTACAGGCGGATTGAGTAAAACGATATATGAATTTGGTACTGTTCCTGCTTATGGCTATCGTCCTTATAGTATGGCCAATCTTGAATTACAATGGGAAAAAACGAGAGTTTTAAATTTTGGTGTGGATTTCGGCTTATTCAATAATAGGGTTTATGCTACGATTGATGCGTATAAAACATGGACTTCGGATTTGTTATTGCCGATGATTCTTCCGGGACATACTGGCTTTACTGAGGTTATCAGTAATGTCGGTAAAACAGAAACAAGAGGTATTGACTTAAGTATCAATACTGTAAATTTTGACACAAAAGATTTTAAATGGACTACCGATTTGACCTTTTCTGCAAATAAAGAAGAAATTACGGCATTGAATACTAATCAGAATGATGTCGGTAGCGGTTGGTTCATAGGATCACCGACCAAGGTATTCTATGATTATGAAAAGATTGGTATATGGCAGACCAGTGAAGCTGCTGAAGCAGCTAAATATGGTCAGGAGCCTGGTGATATCAAAGTACGTGACCAAACTAATGATGGGGCGATAGATGCTAACAATGACAGAAAGGTATTGGGACAACAAACTCCTAAATGGACTGCTGGGCTTAATAATCGTTTTGAATATAAGGGTTGGGAATTGTCTTTCTTCTTGTATGCTCGTGTTGGACATCTGATTCAAAATGAGGCTGCTGCGAACTTCAATCCGAGTGGTTGGAATAATTCGATAGCATGCGACTATTGGACTCCGGAGAATCCGACGAATGCTTATCCGCGCCCGAATTTCAATAAGAATGAATCGATGCTTTATAAGAGTACCTTGGCTTATTGTAAAGGAAATTTCTTGAAAATAAAGGATATAACATTTGGATATAGTTTCCCTAAACAAATGATTAGCAAATTGAATATGTCAAAGTTGAGAATATATACAACTTTGAAGAATTTCTTTACTTTTAGTGCCGTAGATGATTACGACCCTGAACGTGGTGGCTCTAATTCTTATCCTATGACCAAGCAGGTAGTATTTGGTATAAATGTCAGTTTCTAATCTAAAAACAATTACTTATGAAAAAGATAATATTATTTTTTATCGCTATATTGGCATTCTCTTCTTGCTCCGATTTTTTGGAAGAAACTAATCGTAACTCTATTACAGGTGACGTATTGTATAATACTCCTGATGGATATGAGAGTTTGGTCAATGCTTGTTATTCGTATTCCCGTGCCTGGTATGGTAAACCGGATGGATATGCTTTCACGGAAATGGGTACAGATTGTTATACGGGTGGAGGTGCTGATTGCGGACGTGCTCCTTTTATGGCATTCTATACACAAGATTTACAAGGAAGCCAGGAGCTGATTGGTTATATGTGGAATATCTTGTATAATGGCTTGAATACATGTAACGCTGCCATCGAGCGTGCAGACGGAGCAGGCTTGAGTGAAGAACTGAAAAAACAACGTTTAGGTGAAGTGCATTTTCTCAGAGCGTTGTATTTACATCTTATTGTTGAAACTTGGGGAGATGTTGTTCTTTATACAGAAGAAATGAAAGCTCCGGTCAATACAGCACACCGGTCTTCTGTAGAGGATTTCTATACTCAGATATTTGCTGATTTGGACGATGCTATCAGCCTCCTCCCGGCTACTCCTATTAAAGATAACGGTCGTGTTACTCAGTTGGCAGCCAAAGCACTAAAAGCCAGAATGTGTTTGTATAGAGGTAAATATACCGATGCGATTAGTTTGGCGAAGGAGATTATTGGAACATCGGATTTAGGCTTCTACGATACATTTAAAGAGACATTCGATATGGATAATAGTGAAGGCCAGAATAATCGGGAAGCTATTTGGTGGGTGGATTATAGTTCTGATTCATCTTTGTATGGCACATTTGAAGAAGGAGAAGAATCACCGTTGCGTAATAATGGAGGTAATGGCTCACCTTTATTCTCTGCCATGTCTTATTGGATGGTTGGCGGTTGTGGCGTTTGGGTTACTCCTGATACACATGCCCCTTGGGTACAGTGTATGCCTACTATCGCTTTCTTAAATATGTTCGATGAAGATATTGACCAACGTTATGATGCTACTTTCCGTACTGCTTGGTATGTGAATAGTACAACTGACAATTATACTAAAGAATACGGACAGCAATATGGGGCTCCCAATGGTTTGGCTATTGGTGATACGGCTTTTGTAACTTTGAAGTACGCCGTTACGGATGCATATAGAGCAAGTAAACAGTATAAGATATTCGACCGTAATGATGTTTATGATGCAGATGGTAAAACCATAGGAACGCGCGATTATTTTGTATCAACTTATAAATTTGAGGATAATACAAAACCTACCGGTTGGGAATATGAAAGTAAACGTGATGCTTTTGTGCTTCGTATAGGTGAAATGTATCTGTTGCTTGCTGAGGCTGAATTGATGAATAATAACCCGAGTGAAGCCGTTAAGTATATAAATATTCTCCGTCAAAAAAGGGCTGTTCCTGGTAAGGAGGAGGCCATGAAAATTGCGGAAGCCGATTTAGATATCGATTTTATATTAGATGAGAGAGCCAGAGAGTTGGCTGGTGAGCAACAACGTTTCTTTGATTTGAAGCGTACCGGCAAATTGATTGAACGTGTAAAAAAATACAATCCGGATGCTGCAGAGAATATAGAAGATTTTCATAAATTGCGTCCGATACCACAAGACGAGTTGGATGCAATCATTAATAAAGATGAGTTTCAGCAGAATCCTGGTTATAAATAAATTACGGAATTTGACAGTGAAAAGATTGAAATTTATAATAATGGGGCTGGTCGTTTCGACGACCGCCCTTTCTCAGTATACATCTTCTTATGAATTAGAGCGGGAGATGCCTGTATTCTTAGATAAGTTGAAAAAGGAACTGACTTATCCGCTGGCATGGGGAAACAGTCCGGTTAAGAATTTTAAAAAGTGGCGAAAGCAAGCACGAGCGGAAGTGTTGAATGCAATGTTAGCTCCTCCGCCTTATACTACCGATTATCGGACGGAAATTATAGCGGAAGAGCAACGCGACGGTTATTCTGCACGAAAAATCAGTTTCAATTTGACCGGATATTCTCGTGTATGTGCTTATCTGTTAATACCTGATGGGAAAGGACCTTTTCCTGCTGTGGTACTTCTTCACGACCATGGAGGCCATTATACAATAGGTAAGGAGAAAATGATTCGCCCGTTTGCCATAGATAAGGCAATATTGGATGATTCGGACGGATGGGCAAGAAATTGTTATGGCGGGCAATATGTTGGAGATTATTTGGCAGCTCACGGTTATGTCGTTATTTCTGTGGATGCTCTTTATTGGGGTGAACGCGGTCGTAAAGAGGGAGCTGACGGTAGTAAATATGCCGATGTTGCGGGTAATTTTATGATGCTAGGGCGTAGTCTGAGTGCATTTATGAATTATGAAGATATTTATACGACAGATTATCTTGCAACATTTCCTGAAGTAGACTCTAAACGTATCGCTTGTATGGGATTTTCTATGGGAGGATATCGTGCCTGGATGCTTTCTGCTTTGTCTGATAAAATTCGGGCAGGAGCGGCTATTTGTTGGATGACTACTACAGACTGTCAATTTTCCTGGGAATATGGGCGTGAACGGGGAGGATTTGCCAATATGTTACCTGGAATCCGCCGTTATTTAGATTATCCGCATATTGCCTCTATTGCTTGCCCGAAACCGATGTTTTTTTTAAACGGAGAACATGACGGACTTTTTCCTGTTGTAGGGGTGAAAGCCGCTTTTGAAGAAATGCATAAGGTTTGGAAGGAACAATCAGCGGATGAACGCCTGAAAACTGAATTATGGGATATGCCACATGATTGTGGTGTCAAGGTACAAAGGGCTATATTAGACTTCTTTAATAAATGGTTGAAGTAAGGCATATGCCTTACTTCAACCATTTATCTTTATATTCTGTAGGTGTAATTCCATATTGTTGTTTAAAGCATTTGCTGAAATAGTGGGAGTCGTTAAATCCTACCATGTAGGCAATTTGTGCCATATTATATTCATTTCTTTTGATTAGTTCAGCAGCATTTTTGATACGTATATCTTTCAGAAACTCAACAGGGGATAAACCTGTCAATGTTTTAAGCTTTTTGAAAAATACAGAACGGCTCATATTCGCTTCTTTTGCTATATCCTCTACCATGAGGTCTCCGTTATCAAGATGTTTATTGATAAACGATAATATGGTGTCCATAAACTTTTGGTCATTGGGGGATAATTGGGGGGCAGTTGGAAGTTCGGTCTGTTGCTCAATTTGTGCCTGTATGGAAGGTTGCAAACTTGCACAATACAGTGCTTGCAGCTTTTTTCTTTGTTCGAGCAAATTGAATATACGTGCTTTCAGGAAGGTAGCACTGAAGGGCTTGGTAATGTAATCGTCTGCACCGAATTTCATTCCCGCCAGCTTACTCTCAATAGTCGATTTAGCAGTAAGCAGTACAATCGGTATATGGCTGGTAGTGATTTCTTCACGTAACTCATGCAACATTTCAATACCGTCCTTTTGAGGCATCATGACATCACTGATAATGATATCAGGTAAGAACTGTTTGCTTTTTTCTATGCCAGAATTACCATTCGTTGCCTCAATGACATTAAAATATGGGGTGAAAATTGTTCTTAAGAAGAAACGTAATTCAGCGTTATCTTCAACAATTAATAAGGTTTCTTTATCTGTACTTATGCTGTTGTTTGTATCTTCGTTAATCAAAGATAAAGCACCATTAGCATAAGTTTCATTAATACTTGTAACTGCTTGGTCGGAAATAATAAATTCAGTAGAAATATCGTAGTGCTCTTTGCCTTTCAACAAGTGTATGGCAAATCTACTTCCTTCCCCAGGTTTACTGTAAAAATCAATTTTTCCATGATGCATATCAATTAATTCTTTTACCAATGATAACCCGATTCCTGTACTGGACTGATTGAATAGATTCTTATCTACTAAATTTTCAAATCTTGTAAATAGAGCTTTTTGTTTGTTTTCAGCAATACCTATTCCTTGATCTTCAACGGAAACAGTTACATCTTTCTCGCTTTCTTGTATAGTAACTTTAATTTCTTTGCCTTGCGGAGTATATTTGAAAGCGTTTGAGAGTAAATTGAATAGTATTTTTTCTAACTTATCTGCATCCGCCCAAATGCAAAGTGAGGTCGGTTGGCATATTAATTTAAAATCAATTTGATGTTCATCGGCCATACTATCGAAATTTTCCATAATATGTCGGGTGAAAGCTATCAAATCGATTTGTTGTACCCGCATTTTCATCTTTTTATTCTGTATTTTACGGAAGTCTAAGATTTGGTTGACGAGTCGAAGCATTCGATGAGTGTTCCGTTCTATTAATATCAATTGCTCTTTTTCCTCATTATTCAGGTTACCGTTTTGCAAAACATGTTCTATGGGGCCTGCGATTAAAGTCAGCGGTGTACGTAATTCGTGGGATATATTGGTGAAAAAACGCAACTTTATATCTGATATTTGTTGCTCTATCGTAACTTTATGTTTGAGTCTGAATATGGTAAATAGGATATAAGAAGCTGTTAGGATGGTTAAAATGATTCCTGATATGTAAAGTAGATATGCCCAGGGAGTTTCCCAAAATGAAGGAAGTACCGTAATGTTTAGCGTTCGGGTGTTTTCTACCCATATACCATCACTGTTGGTTGATTTTATTTTTAAATTGTAATTTCCCCTGGGGAGATTGGTATAAGTTGCGGTGCGTTGATGACCTATATAATTCCATTTTTTTTCGAACCCTTCCAATTTGTATGCATAGGAAATGCTATTAGGATATTTCATATCCAATGCGGCAAATTGAATATTGAAACTATTTTGGTTATGGGGTAATTCAATGGATTGCGTATCGTCTATGTTATTAGTTAGAATTTTGCGGCTTTGTGTACCGGGTGTGTCTTCGGTCTGTTGGAATTGTGTAAGAATGATAGGAGGAATATAGTTACTGTTGTTGATAGAATCCGGAGAGAAATAAAGCATCCCTTTCCCGGTGTTGAATATGAATTTGCCGTCTTGTGTATGTAAAGCAGCACCTTCGTTAAAATTGGTATGCACAGGAAAAGATTTGGCCTGGTAAATGGTGAACTTTTCCGTAACAGGATTAAATTTACACAAATCTTCTTCTGTGGCCAACCATAGATTCCCTTTAGTGTCTTCTTCTATGGAAAGCAAAATATCAGAGGATAAGCCATCTTTGGTGGTATATGGCTGAAATTTCGCTTCTTCGTTTTCAAATGAAATCAATTTATTGAAACCTCCTCCGAAAGTGGCTACATACATTTCTTTATTTTTGCTGAAAAATATACTATGTACATCGTTGTTACTAAGACTATGTATGTCTCCCGGAATACGGCTGAAATGCCTGAATCTGATTTGTTCCGGATTGCTGTTGGGATTATTACACATTAATAGGCCGGCGGAGCTTCCTATCCATATATTACCTTGTTCATCACCGGTGATGAAACGGGTACGATAACATTGGGTAATCGGGTAATTTTTAAGTTGATTTCGGTGATTGATAAAGCGAGGAAACCGCATTGCTGTTTTCAAATCCAGATAATTGACTCCCCCCTCAAAAGTTGCAATCCATAACCGTTGATTTGTATCTTCGTACAAACTGTAAATTTCATTTCCACTTAAACTATATAAATCTTTATCATCAGTCATATAATGGTGTAACTGGAATTTCAAAGAGGCGGTATGTTGGCGACGGGCTGCTATTAATCCTTTCCCTTTTGTTCCTATCCATATTGTCCCTTCGTGGTCTTCAAAGAAAGAATAAGCCATTCCTAACTCTTCTGTGCTGTTAAGAGATATTGTACCTTGTGAGGTGAGACTACCGAGATAATGCAGCTTTTTATCATATACTCGTATGATTTTATCTTTGCTTCCTACCCATATATTCCCATTGCTATCCTGGAAAATTGCACGGATGTTGTTGCCGGCGTACTCTAAATCGTGAGGACGGATTGGAAGTAAATGGAAATGGCTGGTATTAAATGTGATTTTTTCTAATCCATTACCAAAAGAGCAAAGCCATAAGTTTCCTTGTCTGTCAGTAAAAGCACTGGCTACCCGATTCTCGGAACTCCAACCGGTTTGTAGAATAGGATTGTAGAAAGGTATTAACCGATTTTCTTTTCGGTTATACCAGGCGAACCCTCCACCTGCAGGGTGTATCCATGTGGAACCGTTAATATCTTCATAAACATTAATTTCCATACGAGATTCGGTAATATCTTTTCCATATTTGTCTTGTAGGATAAAATGGTCTATTTTTTCATTAAAAGGGTTGAAATGAGTAATACCTGGTATATTAGTCCTTATCCATACATGTCGGTGTGAATCGATATATATGTCTTTAATTTCGTTGTCCTTTAAACCTTTATGTCCTTCTCTATTATATTGTTTATATTTTCCTGTTTTTGTATTGTATATAAAGAAACCGTCATAGTCGGTACCGACGAATAGATTCCCTTTTGCTAATTGCCGGATAAACCTGATTGACGAACGGATAGGTAGGCTGTCTGAGGTAAAGTTTCCATTGTGAAATTGCAGGATTTTACCTTTTTGAGATGAAAAATAGATGCTGTTCTCATTTTCAATGGCATCATAAAAGGAATTGTTATTTTGGGGAGATAAACTGGTAAAGAAAGATGTTACCTGTTTCTTTTGAGAATTTGCATTGAACCTATATATTCCTTGTTCGGTTAGAATCCATTGGTTTTGTTGTCGGTCCAGATATATGTTGTTAACTTTCCCGGGAGATGAAATTTGCTGAGATTTAAAAAAGTCAGTGACAGTGAGAGTATGGTTTTGAGGATTGGTAGTTATATGTAGCAGGTCATTATGAGTTGTTGTAATCCAGATACTACCTGTGGGTAACACATATATGTTTTGTGCTGAATAGTTTTCGTAAGGAATGGACTGAAATTGTTCCGTACCTGGATTGAAACGATATACTTTATGGTCATAACTTTGTATCCAGATATATCCATAACAATCCTCCTTGATGTACCCAAGACGGTTATTGCTGAGTTCAATATTGTCTCCCGGGTGGGCTTTGTAATTTTTAAATGTATATCCGTCGAATTTATACAATCCGTCCCATGTGGTAAACCACATAAGGCCTTTATGGTCTTGCATAATGTTTTGTATTGTTTTCTGTGATAATCCGTTTTCTGATGTGTATTGTGTAAATGTGTGTGGAGGTTGTCCTAAGGCTGAAGGTACAACAAAAATAAGCCATAATACAAACAAAAAGATTCTTTTGAACATAGTAATTCCCTTTATTTTAGCCATTTATTAAAGAATTTCAATACCTCTTCCTGCATCCCTCTGTTAAAGAAATGCTTCTCATCCCATATCTTAGTCACAAGCTTATCACCGGCATTCTGACTTTCCCAGACGGCCTGTATAGTAGCATACGCATCTTTCACCCCTGCCACCGGGAATAACTTGTCTTTAGCTCCGTTGAAGAAAAGAGAGGGTTTGGGGCACGCGATGCTTGCCGTATGCGGGTAATCCAGATAACGCCTTAAATTTGGAATAAGCATGGAGTAGGCCGAACCGCCTTTGTTCTGATTATTGGTCAGCGTCATCAGATGTTCCGTGGTATTCATCCAGCAGATGGAAGCGGATGCCTTTACACAATCGGTCAGCGCAGCCAACATCCATGAACGGTAAGCTCCCATGGAGAATCCCAAGCAACCGACCTTTTCCTTATCCACCATTGGCAGAGAAGCCAGAAATTCAGCGCTGCGTACATCATCTATATTGATAAAGGCTCCCCAGGACGCCCCCATTTGCATAAAATTGGAAGCCAGTGCCTGTTGCCCGTCATAACTTATCCCTTCCTTTCGTCCGCGTTCTCCCCAAAACAAGGCGTCAATGGACAATACCACATAACCGTTTTGCGCAAAGTAATCCCCTGTATATTGCCCGTCGTAACAACGAACCACCCAGTCCCCGGCATCGGCCGATATTTCCGGTGAAACACCGAAAGGACGCACCATTTTCTCTTTGCCGATGGAAAAGTGCGCTCCATGGTCGTGCAGCATTATTATGGCCGGAAAAGGCCCTTTTCCGTCAGGAACCAATAAATAGGCCGGTATGCGAGACCATTCCGAAACATTGAACCATATTTTGCGGGCTTCATATCCTGCCCGTTGCTCCGTTCCGACAACGGACATATCGTACTCTTTGGGAGCGGGAGGCAGATTCTGCATACATTCCATCACCGTTTTCCGTGCTTCCGCTCTCCATTTTCCGAAGTCTTTTGTTGCGGAATTTCCCCATGCTTCGGGATAGGTAAGTTGTTGTTTCAGTTGCTCGTAAAAAGCGGGCATATTCTTTATCACCCCGTAGCTTATTGTATCAGTCTGTGCTTTTACAGTCCGGTTGGCGAAAAGTAAAAAGGAAAAAAGAATAACAAATAGTCTCATGCCGATATTTAAAATAAAAACAAAGATACAAGATTTTTCAACGAAATATGTATCTTTACGCCACAGAATGAATATATTATGAGAAAAATCTTATATCTGATTGTCGGTTTGATATGCGCATTGCCGGTTAAGTCGCAGCCGGACTGCCTGTTTACCCATTATTCATCCGAAGAAGGCCTTTCCCAGAATACGGTAATGTGTATTTTGCAGGACAGGAAGGGGAATATGTGGTTTGCCACATGGGACGGCATTAATAAATTTAACGGATATGTTTTCAGAACCTATAAGGCAAAGTTCGATAACCGGATTAACCTGACGAATAATCGCGCCGACCATATGTATGAAGACAAATACGGCTTCCTTTGGTTGCAGACGTATGATAATCAAGTCTATCGCTTTGATACCCGTTCCGAAACCTTTGAAAGCGTTCCCGCTACGGAGGAGAAAGGCGGCAAAGCGGTCATAGCTTCCGTTAAGGTGTTGCCATGCGGTTCTGTATGGCTGCTTTCGGAGAATGAGGGAGCTATCCGTGTGAAAACGGATCCGGCCACCTATCGTCTCACCTCGGAGTGGTATTCTGACAAATCGGGCTTGTTTCCGGCCACCCATGTATATGATATTTATGAAGACCTTGCCGGAAACGAGTGGATGCTGACCAATAACGGATTGGGGATGCTTGCCGAAGGCAGCCGTGAACTCGTTTCTTATTTTGTGGAAACAGCCAATAAGGAAGAAACGTCCGGCCAAGTCTTTTATACAGCCCGGGAGTGCGGAAATGAAATCTTTTTCGGTTCGGATAACGGACGTGTATGGCGTTATCAAAAGAAAGGCGGGCAATTCCTTTTATTGCAGCTACCCGGTACTTCCCGTATCGTGGCGATAAAGAACATCGATGAACACGACCTTGTGATTGTGACGGAAACCGATGGATTCTTCACTTACAACATACCGTCCGGAGCAACCGAGCATTATGAGGCGTCCCGTTTGCCAAAAGCGCCGGTACGTTCCATCTATGTGGATAAGTACTCGGAAATATGGTTTGAGCAGGAAGTGCCGGGTACCGTCGCGCATTTCAATACGAAAACGAAGGTCCTGAAAACGGAAGTGATACGTGTGGAGCCTACCAGCACAGACCGTTCGCGTCCGGCATTTCATGTGCACGAAGATATTTACGGTACGGTATGGGTGCATCCCTATGGCGGTGGCTTTTCGCGTTTTGACAGAGCGAGCAATAGCCTGCGAGCTTTCTACAACGGCTTGTCGGATACCGACTGGCGTTTTTCCAATAAGATTCATTCGGCTTTTTCTGACAGGCAGGGTAACCTGTGGATGTGTACCCACTCCAAAGGATTGGAAAAGATTACCTTCCAGCCCTCTCTGTTCAGCATGATAACGCCCGAACCTCATCGGTACGAGTCGTTGAGCAATGAGGTACGTGCGTTGTGTGAAGATGCGCGGCACAATCTCTGGGTGGGATTAAAAGACGGCAAGCTAAGGGTTTATGATAAGAACTGTACAGAATACGGATACCTGACGGAAACCGGTGTCGTATCCCGTACGGGAACTCCGCTAAGAGGGAATGTTTATTTTATTTTTCAAGACAGCGGACACAACCTTTGGATTGCCACCAAAGGAGAGGGCTTGGTAAAAGCGGAACCTCAGGGAGAGATGCGCTATAAACTGACGCGTTATCAACACCGGAAAGATGATATTTACAGTTTGAGCGATGACAATGTGTATTGCGCCTACGAGGATGATAAAGGTCGTATCTGGGTTGCCACTTTCGGCGGCGGGATAAATTATCTGACCCGCGACCGGGACGGTAAGGAGATGTTTGTCAATCACCGCAACAACCTGAAAGGCTTTCCTATCGACAAATGCCATAAGGTGCGCTTCATAACCGGCGACCATCAGGGTAATATATGGATTGCCACTACTGTCGGGGCGCTGATGGTCAACGGTAGTTTCAAAAATCCGGAAGATGCCGTATTCCATCATTATCTGCGTGTGCAGGACGATATGTACAGTTTGAGCAACAATGACGTGCATTGGATTCTGTCCACCCGTAAAAAAGAACTCTATCTGGCCACCTTTGGCGGGGGATTGAATAAGCTGCTGTCTGTAAACGCGGACGGCCATGCAAGGTTCCGGTCATACTGCGTTGAGGATGGCCTGCCTTCGGATATATTGCTTTCCATTCGTGAGGATAACGGGGGAAATCTCTGGATGAGCACCGAGAACGGTATCAGTAAGTTTATCCCGGGAGAAGAACGGTTCGAGAATTACGCCGACGAGCGTATCTCGTTCCGTGTACGTTTCAGCGAGGCGGCATCGCTTTATACCTCATGGGGAGACCTCATGTATGGAACGAGCGACGGCATTTTCCTTTTCAATCCGGACTCCACCCGGAAAAGCGGCTACGTCCCGCCGATTGTTTTTTCTAAACTGTTGATATCAAATGAAGATGTGATACCGGGTACGAATTCGATACTGCGACAGAGCCTGGACGATACCCGCAAGTTGACGCTCTCTCACAAGGAGAATATTTTCACCATTCAGTTTGCGGCGCTCGACTATACGGAACCTTCGGAAATACAGTACGCCTATATTCTGGAAGGTTTTGAAAAGGCGTGGAACTACGTAGGCAAGCAACGGATGGCTACCTATACCAACCTGCCCAAAGGCCATTATGTGTTTAAGGTCCGCTCCACCAATGCCGAAGGGATATGGACGGAAAATACGCGCTTGCTCGATATAGAGGTGCTTCCTTCTTTCTGGGAAACTCCTTTCGCCTATTTCCTGTATGTCTTGTTCGTATTGCTGATTATCGTTACAGCCGTTTATATCCTGTTTACAATCTATCGCTTGAAGCATGAGGTGTCCGTGGAGCAGCAAATGACAAACATGAAACTGCGCTTCTTTACGGATATTTCTCATGAACTGCGTACTCCTTTGACATTGATTTCCGGTCCGGTTGAGTACGTGCTGGCGAATACGCAATTACCGGCGGATGCCCGCGAGCAGTTACAGGTGGTAGAACGCAATACGAACCGCATGCTGCGTCTTATCAATCAGATACTCGATTTCCGGAAGATTCAGAACAAGAAGATGAAAATGCAGGTGCAGCGCATCGATGTGGTGGCTTTTACCCGTAAGATTATGGAGAACTTCGATTCTGTGGCCGAGGAGCATCATATAGACTTCTTGTTTGAGACGGAAAAGGCGGAGCTTTATCTGTGGGTAGATGCGGATAAGTATGAAAAGATTATTTTCAACCTGCTTTCCAATGCTTTCAAGTATACTCCGAACGGAAAGATGATTAAGCTGTTCATCCATGAGGACGAGGAGACGGTTTCCATCGGCGTGCAAGACCAGGGCATCGGTATTGCCGAGAATAAGAAGAAATCAATCTTTGTCCGGTTCGAGAATCTGGTAGACCGTAACTTGTTCAATCCGAGTACGGGCATCGGTCTTTCATTGGTGAAGGAGCTGGTGGAAATGCATAAGGCTCTGATTTCGGTAGACAGTAAATTGGGCGAAGGAAGCTGCTTCAAGATAGACTTTATGAAAGGTAAGGAGCATTATGACGAGGCGGTGGAATTTATGCAGGATGATACAACGGCCGGTCTGGAAATCCGTCGGCAGAATATGGCGGGTACGGAAGAAACCGTTTCCCCGCAACCGCCGGCAGAAGAGCCTCCGCAAGGGCAAGAGGCTGAGGAAACATCCAAAGGCCTGATGCTTTTGGTAGAAGATAATTCCGAACTGCGTATCTTCCTGCGCAGTATCTTCGCTTCCGAGTATCGCATTGTAGAGGCTGCCAATGGTGTGGAGGGGCTGGACAAAGCGTTGAAGTTCCTGCCGGATATTATTATCAGCGACGTGATGATGCCGGAAAAAGACGGTATCGCCATGACCCGTGAACTGCGTGCCGATATGACTACCAGCCATATTCCCATTGTGTTGCTTACGGCGAAGTCGTCCATCGAAAGTAAGCTGGAAGGATTGGAATACGGTGCCGATGATTATATAACCAAGCCTTTCAGCGCTACCTACCTGAAAGCGCGTGTAAAGAATCTGCTTGCCCAACGGCAGAAGTTGCAGGCTCTGTACCGTCAGGACTTGATGCCGGCAGGAGTTGCAGCGCCCGTTCCCGCCTCCGGAGAGCAGAATGACGAGAATATAACGGATGTTCCCGAAGCGGATAAAGCTCCGGTGATGTCGCCCAACGACCGTAAGTTTATGGATAAGCTTGTAGAGCTTATGGAGAAGAATATGGATAACGGTGACTTGGTGGTGGATGATTTTGTTCGGGAACTGGCCGTCAGCCGTTCTGTTTTCTTCAAGAAGCTGAAAACCCTGACGGGTTTGGCGCCTATCGAGTTCATCAAGGAAATGCGCATCAACCGTGCAGTCCAGCTGATAGAAACCGGAGAGTATTCCATGACGCAAATATCCTATATGGTCGGTATCAACGACCCGCGCTATTTCAGTAAATGTTTCAAGCAGAAAATGGGCATGACGCCGACAGAGTATCGGGATAAATCGCTGAGATAAACCGCTATTTCGTATTCAAAATGAACATAAAACGTTTGAATATGTTTTCTTTGAATAATTAGAAACCAAACCATAACTATGATTATATATTTAATTAGTTTGCTTGTTATAGGCTCGGCAATAGCCTGGAGCCTGAAGAAAGCCCCTTCGGATACGGAATTGTGGGGAGAGGATGAACAAGAAAAAGAGTAAAAACGAGAGGGACATCATCCAAATGATGCCCCTCTTCCTTGCAAAGAATGCCTATCTAATATCTTTCGATTTAAATAGCATTATCTTCCTTTCGGTTTATCGGAAACTTCTTAATGCTTGAATTGTTTTTTCCACTCCTTGTACATCTTCAAGGCTTCTACCGGCCAATAACCGTACCAATCATATCCGGTTCGCCTTTCCGCGTTTACGTCAGACAGTTTCCATACTTTCTCACCGGAACGTTTAGCCATAAACGGCCTGTTGTCAGACAGTTCATAAAAACGGCTCCAGATAGCGGGAGCGGTTTCATCTTTAACCACTACGTTGTCGTAAGGATATTCATGGTTTATGATATCTTTTCCCTGCAATGGAACGCGTTCAATCCGGATACCTTCTATTTTAGAGTTATTGAACCATGCTATCGCCGCTTCTATCGCCTGGATAACCTCTTCCGAGGGATTCTTTATTCCCATGAGAAAGATGGTGATTGCAGTACTTTCCCATGCCGTTAATCCCGGTAACTCAAAAGTCCTGGCTTTTACGGGAACAAGGGTTTCGTTATCATATTGTTGTGCCCATGCCGTTTTAACACCATTCTGTACATATTGTGTTTTCAGTACTACGGCAAGCCCCTTATCGTATGACTTCTGTATTGCATTGAGCATACCGGAGTCCAGCCATAAAAAGCTGGAGTCTCCTTGCAGTATGTTTCTGAACAGTTCCAAAGTACCGGTGGTAACATCATCATTAAAAGTAACGGCATCTACATCCCAGCCTCTCCAGCCGCCATTGTCCTTTTGTGTGGAGAGCAGATAGCGCAGACCTTTTTCCGAGGCGGCTCTGTATTTCTGTTTCTTGGTTAATGTGTATACATCCGCCAGATACTCTATTTGCGAGAATGTATTCCGGTTGTCAAGCGTACTCCGCTTCTGCCCGTCTTTCAGGCCGGCTTTTATGGAATCTATGTTCAGTACGCCTGCCCAGTCCATGTTTTTCAGCCAGCCGCCGTCTTCATTTTGATATGCAATCAGATTGTCGGCAATCTTCTCGTAATCCTTTTCGGCATAGCGGGTATAGGTACGGTCAGGGTGCAGTAGGTTCCAATGGTGTATTCCGTCCTGCAAAGCATCTAAAGAAGGCGCTTTCTGTGCAAAGACAGCGGCGGGAAATAAAATGCCTATCAGGAATATCTTTAATTTCATCATAGTGCAATTTATTAAAATCCGGGATTCTGTTTTACGGTTTCTTTATTACGGTTGATGGCATCCAATGGGATGGGGCGGAGTATTTTGTAATTGCCGTCATTGCCCACAAAGTCACTGACTTTGATGTTATCGTGATTATATGCGAAACATGCTTGTCCGTCATAAGTGCCATTGGCAACATATTGAATTAAGCGTCCGGTACGTTTCAAGTCCATCCAACGGTGATATTCTCCTGCCAACTCACGTGCACGTTCGTCCAGAATAAAGTCGATGCCTTGTTCTCCGGTCACATCACTTTCCTGTACCGAGAGGTCATATCCGGCTTCCGTGGCACGTTCGCGCAGCTCGTTAATCTTAACCTTTGCCTTGTCGGGCTGATTCAGTTTTACATAAGCTTCTGCGGCTACCAGATAAGTTTCTCCCAGACGCGCTAAGATGATGTCGTGCGTGCTGCCGGTCATAGAGAACGCGGAAGTGGGGTCGTCGAATTTTCTTATACAAGCCACTCCGTAATCATCCGTACACTTATCGGCGTATGCTGTCATATTGCCTTTTCTGTCCTCGCTCATCTCACTCATTTTGATGACAGTCGCATTCTGGCGCAGAGTCGGATTTTCGTTCTTCCAAGCAGTGATGTCAGCATCCGACATCCAGCCGGGAGCATAGAAATACTTAATGGGAGAGGTTGTCGGAGCAGTGTAATAATCATAGTAGAATTTATGCAGTTCCAGCATGAATGTACCTTCATAACGCTTGTCACCTTTCGTAAAGAGATTGTGCAGATGAACGGTCGGCGCAAGGTAACCGGCGTTGTATTTGTTCTTTTCTTCGGCACCGCCTAAGTATACGCCGAATACCGATTGTTGCATATTACCGTCTTTGCTCAAGTCTTCCAACGTAGCGCTGCTGTACTGTACAGACCAGAAGATTTCATCGTTTTCTTCATTGTTGATGCTGAACACATCACTGAAAGCGATGGTCGGTTTTTCTCCGTTTATGGCTTTCTCGGCATATTGGGCTGCATTGGTAAAGTCATTGCTGTCTGCAAAAGTCTCATAACCTCTTGCCAGGTAAGTTTTGGCGAGGAAATGCATGGCGGCGCGTTTGTTGGCGCGTCCGAAGTTGTCTCCGGTAGCTTCCGAACGTTCCAGCAGTTGTGAGTCGTCGGACGACAGGTAAGCGAACTCATCTATAACGAACTGATAAACGTTTTCGGCGCTCTCGCGTGCATGGTTCATTACTGCGGATTCAAACATTGTTGTGTTTAAAGCTACCCCGCCGAAGTGCTGTACCAGTAAGTAATAATAGTAAGCTCTCAAGAAACGCGCTTCGTCTACATATTGCAGTCTTACAGAAGAATCTTCTGTCGATTCGCCATAATATATAACGGAATTCGCCAGTTGTATTCCTTTGTAGCATTCGGTATAAAACTCTTGCACGTCTTTGTCGGCGGAATTGTAAGACGAGCCATACAGACCGATGGCGTCCACACCTTGTTTACCGCCGGCAAACAAGTCCGTTCCTGCGCTGAATACCCAGGGAGCTCCGCCGTAGATGCTTCTTAAAGAAGAATATGTACTGTTCAACAGGCTGTTGAAACCGGTTTTGGTATTATAGAATTCATTTGAGGGAACATCCGATCTGTTATCTTGTTCCAAAAAGTCTGAGCAACTGCTTATGCTAAGTCCTAACAGGCAGGTTGCGATGTATATTGCTTTTTTCATCGTTATCAGGTATTAAAATTTTAAATTGACTCCAACTTGGTATGTGCGTGAACTCGGTCCGCCTGTTCCGTCATTTAAGGCGGCATCCGCCCATTCCGGATCAAAGCCCTTATAACTTGTAAAGGTAAACGGATTCAATACATTGACATACAAACGCAAATGGTCTACACCAATCTTGGACATCCAGCTTTTGGGGAATGTGTAACCCAAAGTGATGTTCTTGATTTTCACGAAAGAGTTGTCTACGTAAGAGTTACCTACATAAGTCGTCTGTTTGTCGGTACCCCAACCGATACCGCCGCCATAGTTGTTGTTGGCTGTATTGGTAGGATAAGGATATGCGCCCATGTGAGCTTCCGTAGTTAAGGTATAACCGCTTCCGTCGGCATTGAGCACGGGAGTGCCTGCGGGAATATAATAATCCATTTTCAGCTTGTTACGTCCGCGGTCTTTGTAGTTTGTGAATTCGGCCATGAACGGACTTTCTACCATACCGCCTTGTTTGGTATAGATGGAGAAAGAGAAGTCGAAGTTCTTGTAGGTCATGTTTGAGGTAACGCTACCTGTCCATTTCGGTAATGCATGGCCTAAAACAACCAAGTCGTTTTCATCAATTACTCCGTAGCCCTCTTCACCGGGTTGCTGCTGGTCTTTCAGCTTCATTTCACCTTCGATGAACTTAGTCTTGATAGCGTCGTTTGTGGCATAAGCCCTTGCCTCTTCGGCTGTACAAACTCCGGCGTATTCATAGTCGTAGATAACGTCGATAGGCTGGCCGATGAACCATTTATTGGCTACTAAGTCTTCTTTGCCGCCGTTCAATTCCAATATTTCGTTTTTGTTCTTGGCAAAAGAGAAAGTAGTGCTCCAGTAGAAATCCTTGGTCTGTACGTTTACTGTGCTTAATGAGATTTCAACACCTGTATTCTTTACCTTACCTACGTTGTTCATCATGGCTCCTGTTGAAGAACCCAGTTCCAGCGGCGTTAATTGTTCCATTAGCAAGTCTCTTGAAACCTTGTTGTACCAGTCGATGCTACCGCTGATGCGATTGTTGAGGAATCCGAAGTCCAGACCGACGTTGATTTCCCTTGTCTTTTCCCAGGTCAGCAAAGTATTGGTAATGCCGTTGATGCCGTATCCGTAGGCCGGTGCGCCACCGTAATTATACCAATATTTGGTTCCTGCCAGCGATTGTGTATCATAAGGTCCCACATTGGCGTTGTTACCGGTCAGACCGATACTTGCTCTTAACTTCAGGTTGCTGATCCATGAGAGTTCTTTTGCAAAGTCCTCTTCACTGATACGCCATGCCAATGCCATGGACGGGAAAGCGCCCCAACGGTTATCTTTCTGGAATTTGGAGCTTCCGTCCCAACGGCTGGATACGGTTGCCAAATAACGTCCTTTATAAGCGTAGTTCAGGCGGAGCACATAGGAGAGCATGGTCAATTTCTCGTAATAACTGTCTGCATTGCTCAGGAAGCCGGCAGAACCTGTATTATACCAGTCTACATCGAAAGGCATATCGTTGGCGGTAATGGCATCCCCTTCTTTGGTTGCGCTATATACGCTGAACAATGCCAACGCGTTGATACTGTGGTCGCCGAATGTCTTGGTATAATTGGCTTGCGTATCCCAGGTATATGTGAAATAATCAACATTGGTGATAGTAGCCGTATTGTAAGGGTCGCCCGTGCTCGGGTTCTTGGAAGAGAACTGGCTGTCTGTATTTACACCATAGAATTCGCCTCGCTTGCTGCGGTTGTATGTAGGAGAGAATGTGGTTTTCAGAATAACTTCCTTGATAGGAGAGTACTGTAAGTACAAGTTACCCATAACATCGTAACTGCGTGTCTCGTCAGTGGAATTTGCTCTATCCACCAATGGGTTCAATGTAGAGGTGAAACCGCCGCCATCGGGGAATATCACTTCGTCTTTGGCCGGCTGGAGTATTAATTCTCCTTTATTTTCGCCTTCCCAATAGTAAGGAACCCAGTACGGATTTGCACGGAAACCGGTAATAACCGAATTCTTGCTGCCGTAGTCTTTCAGAGAGGTAGAAAGGTTTACCAACGCGCCGATAGAGAAACGGTCGTTGATTTTGTGGTCTATCGCAGCCTTGACATTCCAACGTTCATAGGAGTCGTGCAGGATACCGTCGTCTTTCTGATAACCCAAACCGACGCGGTAAGAAAGATTCTTTGTATTACCGGCGATGTTGAGGTAATGGTTTTGCTGCTGACCGTCCGTGGTTATCAAATCCGGCCAGTCATAATAACCTTTGGTGGCATAAATATCTTTGATTTTGGCGCTGTTATTTCCCCAGAAAGCGCTCCAATCCGTATCTTTCATCTGATAAGTAGGATGTCCGAATTCGTCTGTGGACTTCAGGGTTGTATAACGCTGGAAACGATAGTTGGTCCATTCGTCGCCACTCATGAATTCCGGCATGTTGGCCACGGTTTTGTAACCGTAATATCCGTCGTAAGTTACTTGAACCTTAGCTTCGTCCTTAATGCTCGTTCCGGCTTGCTTGGTTGTAATCATCACGACACCGTTTGTTGCGCGCGAACCATAGATAGCGGTAGAAGAAGCGTCTTTCAGGATGTCGATTTTTTCTATATCGGCAGGGTTCAGGAAGTTCATGTTGTCGCACACCACTCCGTCGATAACGTACAGTGGTTCACCGCCGGCCATAGAACTCTTACCGCGGATAGAGATGTTGAATCCTTCACCGGCACGGCTTGAGCTTTGCGAAATGTCCACACCCGCAACCGAACCTTGCAAGGATTCCATAACGGAAGTGGTACCTTTAGCCATAATCTTATCGCTGTTTACACTTCCGACAGAACCGGTCACATCCGACTTCTTCTGTACACCGTAACCTACAACCACCACTTCATCCAATGCTTGCGCATCTTCTTTCAGCGTTACCTTGATATTGCTCTGGCTACCCACTGTAACGGTCTGTGTGATATAACCGATAAATGATACCTGGATTTTTGCGTTGGGCTGTACGCTAAGTTTAAAATTACCGTCGATGTCAGTAATTACACCGTTAGTAGTGCCTACTTCCAATACGTTTGCACCGATAATTGGTTCACCCGTACCGTCGATTACGGTACCTGAGATTTGGCGACCTTGTGCAAAAGCGACTAAACACAACATACTCAATGATAGAGTAGCTAATGCCCTTTTGGCAAGTCTTTTTAAATTCATAAGTTTGTTTTTTATAGTTATTAAATATAGTAAGGCTGACAACTGTAATGAGATGGTTTCATCCGTTATCGAACACAAAAATATGTGATACTCTGTGAACACCATAGTATTTTTTGGTATTCTTTGTGGAAAAATTAGTTTTTACCCCTGAAATTCTTTTGTGCATGACACCCCTTCTCCCTTCATGTCTTCCTATTCATCGGGGTTTGCGGGTGAACCCCTGTTTTGTGAACTTGAGCCAGGAAGTTGCTTGTTTCTTCATGCGAGCGGCACTACCGGATAGAAATTTCCATAGCGTCCGTGCTTCCGCACGAAGCCGGCGGGTACGAGTTGCTGTGAAAAACTGTTCGGATTTGTCCCTCTCATGGCAGCGGGATTTTGCCTTTTCAGTTCTTTGAAGATGTCGGCGGCGGAGAGGTGGATTACCTCTTCTTTTGAGTCCTCAGCCGTTGCGGGGCGGAAGCAACTGTGCAGCACTTCATCTGCCGGGTTGTGGTGTCGGAAGGCAAGGTTGTGTTCTTGGAGCTCCTGCTCTTCTTCGGCGGTAAACCAGTAGCGGGCTCCGTCTGCAAGCTCTTGTTTCAGTTGCGCATAGATTTGTTTATGTTCGATGTGGCTGCAATCAATTTTATCCTTTACCTCTACGCATAGGAAACGCCGGCTGCCCGTAGTGTCGGAAAGCAAGTCGAAGCGGTTGCTTGTGCCGATGAAAGAAGCGATGCGGGGGAGATTACGGAAGTTCTTTTGATATGCTTTGCAAAGATTTAAATCAGCCATTTGCATCAGGCTTTTGAGCAGCGGCATTTGCTTGGCGGAGTATTTGTCGAACTCATCAAGGTTTAGCAGTCCCATTTCCGACATTTTGCGGGTGACATTACTTCGTGACGTGAGCTCTATTTCGTCCGAATAGTAGCGGGACAGGCTGTCGGGCATCAGACTTTTGCAGAAGGTGGATTTCAGGCAACCCTGCCGGGAACTGACAAGCAGGGGAGCCACGCTGTTGGCATGTTTACCTGTCCGTCCCGTCCATTGGGCTGCAAGAGCGAGCATCCATGTGTGGAAACCGCTTATCCAGAAGGGTTCGGACGATACGCGGTGTGCCAAATTGTCAATCCGGTCGATACCGTCCCAAGCGGGAAGTTGCTCAAAGTAGAGCAGGAAAGGATGATATTCCGGTACGTATTTGGAAAAAAGAAAGCGGCTGATATCTTTGTCCCAGCATAGGATGCCCCGGGCATGGGCTTCGAGACATAAGGAATTCAGTTCCCGTTTGCTGACAGGGAGGAACGCTTTGTCTGCAATTCCAATGGGGCGGTATTCTGTTTCCTCTGTCAGTCGGTTGTAACGGAAGGCATAGCCGGTTTGCAGGAAGTGGTTAACCTGTTCTGTCGGATTGCATTTCTTTATGCGGGACTGTCTCTTGCGTTTCTTGTTCCTTAATAAAAAGGAGATAAGTTTCATAATACATTTTTTCATCATACACGTTGTTTTTATTGATAGTTTCGTGCCGCGAAGTTACTATCGGGAAACAGCCTTTCGCAAGCCTTTTTCACACTATTATCGCTTGTGGCGTTGAACGTGCCAAGTCCTTGCATTATTGCGTTTTCAATGCGGGATAATTCGTTTTATCTTGTAGTGAAACAGGGTGTTGACAGTAGTCAACAGGTCTGTTTATAGCTGTCGGCGGTTCTGTTGACAATCGTCAACGGCTCTGTCGGCAGTTGCCGGCACCCATTTATTCTCGTAGGAAAAATAGATTATCTCATGGGAAAGCGCTAACTTTACACAATATAAATAAATACAGCACTATGGCAATTCATTTTGAATGGTACGAGAATCCGGTACCGCCGAACCAGCCGGACGAGAAAAAGCTCCATGCACGCATCACGTACAATGGAAAGATAGGAACGGACTATGTGAGGCGTAAAATTCAGGAGCGTTGCTCGCTGACGGAAACGGATGTAACGGCTGTACTCGATGCGCTGTCGCATGTATTGGGGCAGGAGCTGAGTGACGGTCGCCAAGTGCACCTGGACGGGATAGGTTATTTTCATCCTACGCTGAAATGTATAGAAGGGGTGACGGCGGAAACGAAACGCAAAAATACGAAAGTTCGTTTAAAAGGTATCAAGTTTCGTGCCGACCAAGCGTTGAAGAACGAAGTGGGAGCCGTGAAGCTTAAAAATATCAGGCACAACGGGCATTCCCGCAAACTATCGGATGTGGAAATAGATATGCGTTTGCGAGCTTATTTCACCGAACATCAATTAATGACCCGTGCGGACTTCCAGCAGATTTGCGGATTTATGAAGTCGAAAGCGATGGAGCATATCCGCAGGCTGAGGGCGGAAGGGAAGATTCAGAATATCGGAATACCTACGCAACCGGTATATGTGCCCGTAGCGGGGTATTACGGGGTGAGCAGGGATAGGATTGTACGGCAGTGACGGTAATGGCGGACTTCACCCGCAAGGGTTGATGAACAGGGGGATGTGAAGGGTGAAGGGGAAAATAAAAAGAGTTGCTTTATTATTATAAAGCAACTCTTTTTATTAGTAAGGATGGATGTTTATTCCGTCATTCTCCATTTGATTGCGCCTGCATTTAGGCGACCTCCAAAGTTATAACTCTTGATGGTAAAGTCCCCTGCTGCGGGATTTTCAAATAAATCAGTTGACGTACCGTCAAAAGCTGTAACAGTTCCACTGAATTGATTGCCGGTTAGTTTAAAATCATTAGTAGTCCATACATTATCAAAGGTTTGTACACTATTACTTCGAATACCCTTAGCGGCACTTGCATCTTGAACCTTTGCAAAGATTGTATTGTTGATTATAATACCGTTGGTAGCACCATTATCTGTTGACTTAAAGTCTATAACATATTGCCCTGATGCCGGTATGTTATATATTGTACAATCCGTAATATTGATACTTGTACAATCTTTGTTTTCACTATAAAACAGGCCTCTATATCCGGTGCAGTCAAATGTGGTATTGTTATATTCTACTTCTCCGAATTTGCCGCTGTTATTATGAAGAACATAGTATTTGCTTGCCAAATTTTGCCCTTTGATGTAACATCCGTTAAATACAACTTTTTTAAATTCTATACTTGATGAGGATTGGATACGGACAATAGAATTCTTAAAGCCGATAATATCACAATCTTCAAAAGTAATATTGTCTACAACTGCTGCTGCGCTTTGATTGATAATGTATTCGTTAGTTTTGGCTGTACCTTCAGCATTAATGCCGTCAGCATTGAGCTCTACATTTTGGAATTTAATCAATGCGTTATTTTTAAGTGTTATTGTACTTATGGCTATTACCGGCTTCTTTTCTCCGGCAATTCCGAAGAATGTGTAGGAATAACCATCAGCTAATTCTAATGCTTCACCATATTTATTGGTTGTACCGGCCGGCATTGCTATCGTGATAGAAGTTCCTTCGCATTGGGCTGTGATTTCCGCAAGAAGTTCATTACTAAGATTCTCATCGGCCGTCATACGATATACAAGGTCTGCACTTGGAACTGCTGCAAAGGTTGTAAAACCGATTGTACCTCTTACAACATTGTCTTTATATATCTTGGCTGTATAATTGGTTTGTGCTTCCAACCCGTCAATGGTGATTGTACCATTGGTTACAGCTTCGTTATCGTTTGTCAAATCTTTGGTTACTTTTACTTCTTCACCTTTCAGAATTTCCAATTTGGTAACTTCTGCATTGGCAAGCCAATGTAAAACGACACTGTTCTCTGTGAGGTCAGCGGTAGAGATTTCTTCGAATATCTGCTCTGACTTGGTTTTGAAACTGTAATCGGAAAGATAACTCCATTTGGACTCGGGTGTATTGCCTGACATTGCTTTCAAACGAAGATAGTATTTGGTTGAACTATCCAGACCTGTCATCGTATAAGGCGATTCTTTGATGGATTTGTCCTCACCGTATATGATGGAAGTAGCGGTACTTCCCATTTCGATGTCATTGTACAATGTGTCTTTACTAACTTCGATAAGATAGTACTCCGCACCTTTTACAGTCTTAAATTCCAAAGTGGCTTCTGTACCGATGTCTTCGGGAGTTACACCGCTGAGATCACAACTGAACAAACGGTTATGAGCGGCATCAACAGTCCAATCGTTGGCGTTGTCGCAACTGGTTGCGGCAATTGTTGTCAGGAGCAAGCAAGCTCCTGACAATATATTATGTATATATTTATAGATTTTCATATTCTATTGTTGTTTTAAGGCTTAAAAACCATACGAGTTATTCAATTTACCTTTAGAGTCACTGATAACGCTGCTTCCTAACGGTAAGAGGTGGCGATTGATAACAGTTTTATTCAAGCCGGAACTGATATTCTCGGTAAATACTTCCAGTTTGCTGTCATCTTTTCCCCAGAAATCGCTACTCTTTTTGTAGTCTCCGGTGTTGGCGGGAGTTGCATACCATTGTACGCTTGACATATCTATACTTTTCGGATCATCGCTTCGCATATTGTAATACAATTTTGCGGGTGCATTGGGTTTTACTACATTTATGTAGTTATCCAGCATTTCCTGTGTTTTGGATGACAACAGTCCCCAACGAATCAAATCGTATTTACGGACAGCTTCACCCGCTAACTCCCATGCACGTTCGTCTACAACGGCATCAAAGAAGTCTGCGGAAGAAATTCCGTTGACATAGGCTTGCGCATTGGCTTGATCGGTGGTATCAAACGCACGGCAATGAACCTCCATTAAGGCATCACGGCCTGTTTTTCCGCAAGTGGCAGTACCGATAGCGTCGGGACCGAACAATTCGTTCATAACTTCGGCATACATCAACAATACATCCGAATAACGCATTACTACCCAGTTGATGCCATATCCTTTCTTGGCACTGGCATTCTTGTTCTGCTTCAGCCATTCTTCGCTCATTTTGCGTACATCCCACTTGGCTACATACAGTTGGAAAGGTTTGTTACCTGCCATTTTTTCGATATCCGGGGTATCTTTATCATTGCCTTCAATGGTATAGTTGGCGCATGTAATGTCGCGACGCAGGTCTTTATGGTCGAATGACCAGAAAAATGGATCTGTCAATTGTACTTTTGCACTTGAGTTGCCATATCCCCAGCTTGCAGAGTTGTTATCTTTCGCGTTGAGGCGTACGCCAATAGTATATCCCATTTCACCGGATGTACCCAGTCCATGGGCAACTTCATAAAGGTTTTCGTAATATTGGTTGTCTAAGGTACGTTGATTGATTCTATACCATTCGTCTTCGAAAGAAGGGTTCAGCTTATGAGGACCGTCTTTGATGATTACGTCCAGATGAGTCAGCGCTAATTTGTAAAGTTCTTCTCTTTTGGCTGCATCGGGGCGTTGGGTAGGATAGGACGGATCACTGCCGGGCATGGTTTCGTATCCTTCTTTAGCTGTTTCGCGGATGGAGTAGCCGGCATAGGATAAGGCGATACGTGCCAACAGGCCGTGCGCAAATCCTTTAGTGGCGTGTTCTGTTGTATAGCCATCCATTCCTGCCCAAGGTAATGCGGCGGCAGCCGTTTCCAAATCGCTTAACAAGCGCTCATAGATAACATCGCGGTCTGTCTTTTCCAGATATAAGTTTGACCCGTCTTCTTTGGTCGGTTCAAACTTCATGGGAATATCGCCGTAGGTTTTGATTAAGTCATAATAAACCATCGCGCGAATGGTAAGCGCCTCGCCTTTATAGTGAAGTAATGTGTTGTAGTCAGAATTGTTCTTATCGGCCATAATAGGACTTTGGTCTACGGATTCAATCACAACGTTGGCGCCTTCTATGATTTTGAACATGGATTGCCAGTTGTTGTCCAGGCGGCTCCATGTAGTAGAAGGATTATAGTTGGACGCGCCTCTGTCTTCTGCGTTGGTGAAGTCTTCCAATTTGGTGGCATCTACCAATTCGATGTCGCTGTTGGTGGAAAAGTTCAATGGCATACGGCAACCGTATGTATGGTCTAAAGTCAATCCGGCATACATATTGTTCATCACTTGTTGTATGTAGACTGGTTTTAGAGCCAAATCGCTTTGATCTATTTCAGAGGGTGATTTCTGGTCTAAGAAATCGGAACAGGATGTAATTCCCATTACCCCTAAACATATTAATATGGTCTGATATATTTTTTTCATAATTGTATCTTCTTATGTGATTAGAAAGTTAAGTTGATGCCACCTACGTATGAACGGCTCTTGGGATATGCGGCAAAGTCGATACCCGGAGTCATCGGAGTGCTGGTACAGCAGTCAACTTCGGGATCTGCGCCGGAGTAGCTTGTAAAGCAATACAAGTTGTAACCTGTTACGTATATGCGTAAGTTTTGAATGTTGAACTTGTTAATCCATTTCTTCGGAAGGGTATACCCTAAAGTAACGGTATTGATACGCAGGTAAGAACCGTTCTCCACTGCTTGGTCTATCAAGGGCATTTTGGTGATGGATACCGGGTTCCAGTTGGTAACTCCTGCATTGATTTCGTTCAGACGTGAGACAATGGCTTCTTCTCCCATTTCCTTGATTGCGGACGAACTGAGCAGGTTACGGCCTGTTGACGGGTCGATGGCCGTATAGCGGTTGCCATAGTTGTAGTTGCTGTTCAGATTCCAGTTGCGCTTAGTATCGTTATAGTAGCTTGAAGCCAATTTTGCGGCATTCACGATTTTGTTTCCGAAAGAGTAGTTGCAGAATACACCTAAATCGAATCCTTTGTAGTTACCATTGATGCCGAAACCACCGGTCCAGGGCGCGATTGTATTACCGAGACGCTGTTTAACGGGTTTGCCATCCTCGCCTACTTTAAGTTTGACTGCGCCGGGAGCGGCAACTCCTGTGATACTTGTACTGTTGGGCACACCTTCTTTCAGCGCATAAGTGCCTTTGCTTTGGTCGAATGTGAAATCGGAAGCTGTGTAAATGCCTTCTGTAACGTAGCCGTATACTTCACCCAAGCGTCCGCTTTCTTCGATAAGGAAATCATCGGTACTTGCAGCGCCGCTGCCAGCCCACTTACTGCTTTGCCACCATTTAGACGTTCCGTCTGAGTTCAGCTTGTCAATTTTACCGCGGTTATAAGAGATATTGAAGTTTACATTCAATCCGTAATCTTTATGGTCAAGTAAGGTGGCATCGAGTTGTAATTCAACACCTTTATTAGAAGTCTGCCCGAAATTCTTGTATTGGTAACTGTATCCGGAGCCTGCCGGGATGGTTGTCTTCATCAACAAGTCTTTGGTGGTGTTCCAATAGAAATCCAACGAACCGGAAAGGCGATTGTTCAGGAACCCGAAGTCAAGACCTAAGTTGCGTGATATGGTAGTCTCCCATTTCAGGTTAGGATTGGAAAGCGCATCACCCGGTTGTAAAATAATACTTGCCTGTTCATTAAAGTAAATGTTACTGCTGCTTGTGCCGCCTAATGAGTAAGTTGTGTACATGGCGCCACTCGGGATACGGTTGTTACCTGACGTACCAAGACTTAAACGGAGCTTTAAATTAGAAAGCCAGTCATGTGTACCCTGCATAAATGATTCATCGTAGACACGCCATGCAAATGCGCCTGAGGGGAAGTAGCCCCATTGGTTGCCTTTTGCAAATTTAGACGAACCGTCGGCACGCATTGTAAAGGTGAACAGGTATCTATCCATTAATGTATAGTTGATACGTCCGAAGTAAGAGTTTAAGTTGTCTTTAATTCCGATGTATGTTTTGGTGGGCAGAGAGGTACCATTACCTAAATTAGCCAACACTTCGCCGGGAGTTGCGGTACTTTCAAAATTAACGGCTGTAAGATAAGTACTGTTATCCTGGCTTGAAGATGTTTCCTGTCCGATCATTACGTTCAAGCGGTCTCTTTTATTGAACAGTGACTTGTTCTCGTAGGTTACGGTATTTGCGATACGCCAGTTTTTATTATTTACTTTACTGATATACGCTTGAGGAGCGCCATCGTATTTGTACTTGGAATTGACGGAAGCAATACTTCCCCATACTTGGTCGGTATTGTCAAACTTCCAGCCGTATCCGAACTCTGAACGGAAAGTTAATCCCTTAACAGGTTCCCAGTTTATGCCTCCATTGTAGTTCTGGCGGAAACGGGTTTGGCGTTTATAGGTGTCATTCAGACGTTGTAACGGGTCGTAACGTGTACTTGTGGCATTTTCGTCATCATCGGATGTGTCTACCACCTCGATGGGTGCATAGATGATGGAACGGGCTACCAACGAGTTGGATGCGCTTGTGTCATTATCTGAACCACCGCTCAGGCCGTCAATCTTTTGGTGTGTCAGTCGGGCGTTGAAGTCAAAGCTCAGCCATTTGTTGATTTTAGTATTGATTTTTGCATTGATATTATTCTTGGAAAAGCCGGAGCCCTGCATGATACTTTTTTCATCGTTGCGGGAGTAGCTGATGTTGAACTTGGTATCTTTTGTACCGCCGCTTACACTTACATTGTATGCTTGCTGGTTACCGGTACGTCCCCAAAGCTCATCTTGCCAGTCAGTTCCCTTTATGGATTTGTAGATGTCCAAGTCTTGCCAGTCACCATAGCTGCAATCTTGTCCGCCAACTAATTCATATTGATATAATACATAATTGTATGGGTCCATTACATCAATGTGTTTTGCCATTTTACGGATACCGAATGATACACCGGCGTTAACTTCTATCTTACCCTCTTTACCGGATTTTGTCGTAATGATGATTACACCGTTGGCTCCGCGGGCACCGTAAATGGCTGTGGAAGAAGCATCCTTCAAAACATCTACGGATTGGATGTCTGACGGAGCTATATCGCCAATGCTGGATACAGGGAAACCATCTACGATATATAAGGGGGAGTTGTCTTGCGACAAAGAACCGCCGCCGCGTACACGAATACGGATATCCGCATCCGGAGAACCTTCCGTTTGAGTAATTTGTACACCGGCCATCTTACCCTGTAATGCTTCCGATGCATTGGAAACAGGCACCGCCGACAGTTGTTTGGCGCTTACGGAAGCAACAGACCCGGTCAGGTCTTTTTTCTGTACTGTTCCATAACCGATAACTACTACTTCATCCAAAGCTTGTGAGTCATCATCCAATACTACATTGATTTTTGTCTGTCCTTTCAGAGCAATTTCTTGTGTTTTCATTCCCACATAAGAAATGACCAAAGTTGAATTGGCAGGTACACTCAAAGTGAAATTACCGTCAATATCGGTAATCGTACCATTACCGGTATTTCCTTTTTGTACTACAGAGGCACCGATAACGGTTTCTCCCGTCTTGTCTTTCACAGTACCTTTTACGGTTACATTCTGCGCCGATACACTGAGCGATATCATGGCTACTAATAAAAATAGTAGCGCTGTGCGCATGTTTTTCATTTTAGACATTCTTTGCATGTTCGTTTATTAAAAAGTGATTATTCTCTTAGTCGTGTGTCATACACACTGTTAATTCATCGGTGCAAATGTAGATTAATGTGAAAAGTCCTTTGTGGAATATTTGTTTTTAGGTACGTATTTTTTGTTCTCTGTAATGATTTGTGGTACTAAATCAGCTTGAGGTATGTTGCAGAGCAGAAAAAAGGAGAATACATCGTATTCTCCTTTACACTTAATGATTCATAGGCCGGGTGGAAAGCGTATATTTCTTTCCGACATCGGTAGTGATGTCGTAAATGTAAGTTTCTTTGTATTGAGGTATGGATAGCGGAGCATTGGCGGCGATTAGCGGCTTTCGTATCGGTTGCGGCTGAAGGAGCGGATTATTGCACGGTGCCTGTTCCACCGGTTCCAGTTTTTCTCCATTCAAATATAGGGGAGAGCCGGTGCGTATGCGTAGGGTACCTCCGATGGTGGAGCATATGGTAGCTGTTTGCATTTGCCCCTTTTCCCATTTCATTTCTTCCAGCAGGAAACCGCCGCGACAGCGAATTCCTTTTATAACGCCACGCTCCCACACATCGGGCAACGCGGGCAGAAGATGGACAGCACCGTCGTGGCTCTGTACAAACATCTCGGCTATGCCGGCCGTACAGCCGAAGTTGCCGTCTATTTGGAAAGGCGGGTGAGCGTCGAACAGATTAGGATACGTACCACCGTTTTGTCCGCGTTCATCGGTGGTGGGGTGAAGCTGTTCGGTAATCAGTTTATAAGCATGATTGCCATCGAGCAGCCGTGCCCATAAGCAGACTTTCCATCCCATAGACCAACCGGTAGAGTGGTCGCCGCGGGCGGTCAGTGATGTCTTGGCGGCTTCAAAAAGGACAGGGGAGTGATAGGCGCTGATTTGACGGCCTGGATATAATCCCCATAAGTGGGATACATGTCGATGATGGTCTTGAGGATTGTCCCAGTCTTCCATCCATTCTTGCAGTTGCCCCCAGCGTCCTACCTGCATAGGGGCTAAATGGTTGGCTACGGTTTGCAGGCTGTCTGTGAAAGCTGTGTTTTCATTCATTAAGTTGGCGGCTTGAATGGTATTGTAAAACAGGTCGTAGACCATTTGATTGTCCATGGTGGTACCGGCGACAATTACAAAACCGCGCTTACCGTTAACAGACGGACTGTTTTCCGGTGAATAGGAAGGGGCTACCACCAGCCAGTTGTTTTTAGGTTCGCGCACTAAAAAGTCCAGATAAAATTCGCAGGCGCCGCGCATAATCGGATAAACTTCCGCTAAATAATTCTTATCGCCGGAGAACAGGTACCGATCCCACAGGTGCTGGCAGAACCAAGCGTTACAAGTTGGCCAAACACCATATTTAGCGCCGTCTACGGCACCGGTGGTACGCCATATATCGGTGTTGTGATGCAAAGTCCATCCACGGCAGCCATACATGGAGGCGCTTTCGCGGCCTTGTATGGCCACTTCTTTTACCAATTGCAGGAACGGTTCGTGCATCTCGGACAGGGCGGTTGTTTCGGCCGGCCAATAATTCATCTCTACATTGATATCGGTGGTGTATTTTCCGTCCCAGGGAGCTCGTAACTGGTAGTTCCAAATACCTTGCAGGTTGGCGGCCTGCCCGCCGGGTTGCGAACTGCATATTAACAGGTAACGTCCGAATTGGAAGTACAAGGCGGCCATTTGCGGGTCGGTGACGGAGCTGAATTCCCTTACACGCCGGTCTGTCGGTTTCTTGATTTGGTCGTTGCTGCCTAAGTCCAGTGAAACACGGTTAAAGTATTGTTGATAGGCGGCAATGTGGGCTTCTTTCCTTTTCGTGTAGTTTTTACCGGCTTGTTTCATGTATTGCCGTGCTGCTTTCAATGCATCTCCCGACACGTCTTTATAGTTTATGAAGTTTGTACCGATAGATACATATAGAGTAACACTGTCGGCATTCTTGACTTGCAAAGTACTGTCCGAAGTTACTTTTAATGTACCTCCGTTATTGTCAATCCGGGTGAGTGCGGTGAATCGTATCTTTCCTTCAATACCCTCATGGTCGTTGGCTTTACCGTTTAGTTGCAGTTCTTTGCGGGGAGAAATGCAAAATTCTGTATTTTCGGTATATGGTGTGGTATAATGTGCCGTGAAAGAAATACTTTTCTTCTTTGATGCTGTTAATTTGATAATGAGCAACTGGTCGGGAAAAGAGGTAAAGGCTTCCCGTATGTACGTAATGCCATTGGCTGTGAAACGGGTGGTAGCTATTGCCTTTTCAATATCCAAATCCCGATAAAAATCATCGTATTGATTGATTCCTTCAAAATCAAGATGCAGTGTACCGACAGTTTGATACGGCATTCCGTTGGCCGATTGTGAGCAGATAGCGGGGCCGCATAATTCTTGCGCTTCTTTATTTTTCCCCTCGAATATCAACCGGCGTATGTGGGGCAACGCTTCTTTAGCGTTGGGATTAGTATTGTTATGAGGAGAGCCGCCCCAAACAGTTTCTTCATTGAGTTGGAACCGTTCGTGTGCGGGATCGCCGAAAACCATCGCTCCTATGCGTCCGTTACCTAAGGGCAGGGCTTCTACCCATTGTTTGGCGGGTTTGTCATACCATAGCTTTAGGCTATTGTCGTGTGCCGTAATCTTACCGCTGGTACAGCAGAAGATAAAGATTAATATCAACCATTTTCTTGTCATTTCTTTTCTCTTTTATTATTTCATTGCAATATTAAGAAGCTTTTTCGCATTTTTAGGGGTATTTTTTGATAGAAAAACTAATGCATTTTTCCTTTTTGATGTAAAAATACGAATCAGAAACCAAAAATTGCATATTCAAGAAGCTCTTGTTGCCTATTTTTGCACAGATTACTGTAATATTATGATATAATGAAAAAGAAATTGTTTTTTTCTTTCTGTTTTCTCTTTTTCATAGGTGTAATATCCTGTTCGGATGATATTGCATCGGATAAGGAGAATGAAACGGAACAAGGAGCGGATAAAGAGGAGGGTAACGGAGAGCCGACTACTCCTATAACTATGGAAGCGGTGGAATTTGCAGCTTTTCCGGGTGCCGAAGGGCATGGACGAAACGCCACCGGTGGACGCGGTGGGAAAGTGCATATTGTAACATCTCTTGCTGATGACGGCACAAAGGGTACTTTACGGTATGGTATTGAAAAGGTCTCAGGAGCTCGTACTATTGTATTTCAGGTATCGGGTATCATTCATTTAAAGAAAGAGTTGAAAATCAGAGAGGGTAATCTGACTATTGCCGGACAGACCGCACCGGGTGATGGCATTTGTTTGGCTGGCTGGCCTGTTTCTTTGGGAGATAATGTGGATAATGTGATAGTACGTTTTTTGCGTTTCCGCATGGGAGATAAGGAAAAAGGCATCAGTGCCGATGGAGCGGATGCTTTTGGAGGACGGTATGGTAAGAATATCATTATAGACCATTGTTCTATGAGCTGGTGTACGGATGAGTGTGTGTCTTTCTATAACAATGAGAACTTTACATTGCAGTGGTGCATCATTTCGGAAAGTCTTCGTTTGTCGGGACACACAAAAGGGCCTCATGGGTACGGTGGAATTTGGGGTGGAATGAAAGCGTCTTTTCATCATAATTTAATGGCAAATCACGATAGTCGTAATCCTCGTTTAGGACCGGGTACGAAATCTACTAAAGATAATGAGATTGTGGATATGCGCAACAATGTGATTTATAATTGGTGCGGAAACAGTTGTTATGGCGGTGAAGCTATGCATGTGAATATTGTGAACAACTATTATAAACCGGGACCGGCTACTCCTACCGGAACATCCAAACGTGGAAGGATTATAGCTATTGATAAGAAAATATCAGATTCTGATAAACAGAGTTATCCTGCCATATTCGATACTTGGGGAGATTTTTTTATCGATGGCAATGTGGTGGATGATGGCTGGATTAATGGCGAAGATGATTATCAGAGATGCGTACGAGCCACAAATGATAACTGGACTTATGGGGTTTATAACCAGTTTGACAAGAAATATACTATTACTGATGATGTTAAACAGAGACTGAAACGTACCGCACCGGTAGCTACTGAAACTGTGACAACTCACTCGGCCCGGGATGCTTTTGAACAGGTGTTGAGATATGCGGGTTGCTCTTTGTCAAGAGATACTTATGATAAACGCATCGTGGAAGAAGCTAATACCGGAGTCGCTAATTTTGAGGGACTGAATGAACATAACGGGCAAGGGAAGGTAGGCGATATTGATTGGAAAAGTACAGACTATCCTAAACCGGGAATTATCGATAGCCAGGAAGATTTGAGACCTGCCGATGCGGGAGCGGATTGGAGTGCTTGGCCTGTGTTGAAGCAGTCTGAGCTTGTACCTGCCGACACTGATAAGGATGGAATTCCGGATGAGTTTGAGAAAAAATACGGTCTGAATCCTGAAGATGCATCGGATGGTAATGATAAAACATTAGATCCGAATAAAAACTATACTAACCTGGAGATGTATATCAATAATCTTGTGCAGGATATTATTGACCGGCAAAATGAGAAAGGTGTAAGATAAGAATAGTAATATGCTAGGAATAAAAGCGGCCACTTCACAAAGGTGTGAGATGGCCGCTTTTATTTTGAAGGGTTTATTTCTTTATGATATCAATAATTTCTTTCGCACCGGTCACAATATAGTCGGGATTAAATTCCTCTAACTCAGTCCGTGGACGGAAACCCCAGGTAACCCCGCAGGAAGTTACTCCGGCATTGATTGCAGTCTGCATATCCACACCAGAATCTCCTACATAGAGCACGTCTTTTTTATCTACTTTGGCAATGGATAGAATATCTTCTACAATGGTGGGGTCGGGTTTCACGTTTACCCCTTCTCGCTGGCCGAATATGGCGACGAAATCTATTTTCGGAAAATAGTGGGCTATCAGTTTTTGAGTTGCAGCCTGATACTTATTGGATGCAACTGCAATTTGTAGCCCCTGTAACTGTAATTGTTCCAACAGTTCGGGAATGCCGGGATAGGGACGGCTCTTATCGGCATTGTGCCTATCGTAGTGAGGAACGAATTCCTTACGGACGCGGAGTACATTTTCCTCGCTCTTTTCGCCTTCGGGAAGAGCTCTTTCAAATAGTTTGTTAATTCCATTGCCTACCATAAAGTTATAGGCCGACTCCTCGTGCATGGGATAACCCAGTACGCTCAAGGCATGATTGGTGCTTTGCGCCAAATCGGCAATGGTGTTTAATAACGTTCCGTCTAAGTCAAATATAACAAGCTTCTTCATTGTTCTTTTCTTTTGGTTTTCGGCACAAAGATATAGCAATTCGCCGGGAACTTGTTATTTTGTAATTCTGAACCAGTCTACGTCTGTCCAGCCGCCGTCGTTGGTAACAATGGCCGGGCGGGTACAGAACATACCTACTTTAGCGCCGATCCATTTGCCTTCTTTCACTTGGAACGGTTTGCCCAATGGCTGGAATTTCTTTCCGTTGAAGCTGTAACTGAAGTTGCACAGTACCAACAGGTCGTGTCCGCCTTCGCTCTTGGAAATCTTTTTCCCGTCAGAGGTAAACTTGGCACGCAGGTAGATGGTATTGTCTTTTAAACCGACTGTACCGTTTACTGTTTCGGGAGTACCTTTTTCCGCTTTAGGGCAAGATACCTGGGACAATACCAGGCCTTTTTCCGTGTTTTCCAAAACAAGTCCGGCATAGTCAAGTCCCACAACTACCAGTCCGGTGCGCTCTCCTTTGTACTTTTCCGTCGGTTTAAAAGTCAGTTTCATGGTGGCGGTAAAATTGTCGGCGGGAGTTTTCTGTAACAATAGGTTGGCTACGTCCCAAAGGTTTTTGCAGTCTTTGACAACAGGATAGGAGTAGAGACGTACGATGCCTTGATCTCCTGCGTAATAAGCCCATTTTTCGTTGATGTTGGCATGCCATTGCCATTGCGGAGAAAGGGTATAGCCGTCAAACTCATCACTTTCTTGCGGAGTGCAGATAGGATATGTCTTGCCTACGTTCGGCTTTTTATAAACCAGTACCGGGTCGCCACAACCGTCACCGTCTTTGTCGATGCCGATAACAGGCCAGTCGTTGACCCATTTCATGGGTTGTAAGTGTACCAAACGGCCGTATGCGCCCACATCCTGGAAATGCAGGAACCAGTCTTCACCGGTAGGAGTATCTACCCATGCTCCCTGGTGAGGGCCGTTGATGGGACTGTCACCTTGCGCCAGCACCTTTTTCCATTCGTAAGGACCGTATATGTTCTTGGAACGGAGAACAACCTGCCAACCGGTGGGTACGCCGCCTGCCGGATGGAAGATATAGTAATATTCTCCCCTTTTGTAGAGTTTGGGACCTTCACAAGTCTGGTGGGCTTCATGACCGTCGAAGATGATGCGTGACTGCGTTATGGCTTTGGTGGCATCCGCATTCAACTCGCAAATGGATATGATACTCTTCAATCCGGCACGGCTTCCTGCATAAGCGTGTACCATATAAACTTTTCCGTCTTCATCCCAGAAAGGACAGGTGTCTATAATACCCTTGCCCGGTTTTACGAGTACGGGTTCTGTCCACGGACCTTTGGGGTCTTTGGCTTTTACCATGAAAGCGCCCTGGTCGGGATCGCCCCAGAAAATATAGAATTCACCGTTGTGATGGCGGATAGCGGGCGCCCATACACGGTTGCCATGCTCCGGACGTTCCGGCGTTTCAACGGGGGAGAGGGCATAAGGAACGGCAGCTCCGATGATGCTCCAGTTCACGAGGTCTTTGGAGTGCAGAATCTGTAACCCCGGCAGGCAGTTGAAACTGGAAGAGGTCATATAGAAGTCATCTCCTACACGGCAGGCATCCGGATCGGAATAGTCTGCATAGAGTATCGGATTTTTGTATTTACCGTTACCTTGGTCGGCTACCCATACCTCGGAAACATAATTCTTTTCTTGTGCCGCCAGCGGTAATGCAAGCAGCAGGCTGAGTCCTAAAAGTGCGTTTCTGGTTTTCATGTCACGATTTAATTCTTTAATTTTTAATTCTTGATTTTTATCTGAACCGGGTGCTGCAGTTCTTCTTTCCACTCGCGCATATAAGCGAACCATGCTTCGGGAGTAGGATAGCCGAACGTTTCCTTACATGACGTAAACATGGTGTAATGGTGGAAACGGTCGCTGCCCGGTGCGGAAAGAGTGTAAAGGAAGTTATCTTTGTCTTTTACTTCTTTGCGGATATATTTCTGTGGAATATAGGTGGCGATACCTACTGTTTCTTTTGCATATTTTACAGTATCGTTTACCGGCCAGTGTCTTCCCCAACTACCTACCAAGCCTTTATGATCGGACTCCGAAAGGGTTTCGTTACCCATAATGTTTTGTACGCCGGTGCAGAACACTTCATCTTGCAGGGGTTCGTCAAAGAATGTTTCTACCAACAGGTCACGATGTCCGGCATAAAGGATATAGCGGTTGGTCATATTCAGCTCTTTTCCCTGATAGTCCCAGCCTTTGACGGTCACATCGGCTATGGTGCGTACGGGGCCGTAGGCAAGAATGCTTTCTGTACGGAACGCTATCGGCTCTATATGAGTGGCTTTTGTCCCGTTCCAACCTTTCAAGGCGCCGATACCGCAACTGTTGCCAACCATCAGCACGTCATCGCCGAATCCGCGCGCAAGCTGCTCGTCGTTAGGATAGAACCGGCTTTCTTGGATTTCCAGTCCCTTTTTGAATTTACCGTACGGGTCAACGGTTTGCTTTTGATTAAAATAGACGCGGTAAGCGACTAATTCCGATTCAAACATGGGTCCGTGTCCATGTAGCATGCTATAAAAGTTGGTAGTTCCCGGCACTGTGACCGACTGTATGGGGGCATGCTTCTGTTTTTTTGTATCGCGTATCAGCATTTCGGCAAATACACGCGACGGGTAGGTTTTATCCGTTTTAGCGGAAGACAAGGTAATGGTCAGCATTTTCTTGCTTTTGGCAGGAATATCCATGACAAAGGCCAATTCATCGGCTTTCAAATCACCGTTCAGGTCGTCCAACTGCGAAGGAATTTCTTCATTGCCGTTCATTACGACGGCAGAACGCACACGGAAACCGGGTTGCAGGTCTTTGATTTTTAATACTACCGGAGCGTCGGCTTTGTCTTTGCTCCATGAGTTGCTCACTTCTACCGAAATGGTTTTGGTACTTGGTTGAGATTGTGCGGTAAGAGTACACGCGCACAATAACAGGAAACCGGTTAAAAAGGTCGTTTTCATAAGGAATGTGTTTAATTAATTGCGGCAAAATTAAACTAAAAAGAGCAGACAGCTCTCTTTCTTTTGGCAAAAAGACTGTCTGCTTTGAGCTTCTTAACTTATCGAATTTTACTTAAAATCCAACACTTTTCCTTCTGTGCCGATAGTGGTATACACTTTTCCGTCTACTTTCAGATTTTTAGCGTTTTTAACGTTCAATGTGTGTCCCTTGGTTTCTATACGTATGTTTTCCAACGTTACACCTTCCGCCTGGCTGATGACAACGCCTTCTTTGGCATCGTTGATGATTACATCCTTTACGGTTACATTTTTGATAGGCATTTCGGGTAGTCCGTTGAAGAACATGGCGCGTCCCGAACCCTTACAAATAATATTGGAGATATGGATGTCCCGGAAAGATGGCGTTTCAACGGTTACTTGGGGAACCGTTGTCTTCATGCGGCCTTTCAGGTCTTCTTCCGTTTCTTCGCCGGCAGCTTTGCCACCATAAAACAAATCGAAGAGTAACGGTTCGTGAGGTATATCAATCATGTGGATGTTGTGAATGTAGATTCCCTCTACAACACCGCCGCGTCCTCTGGTGCTCTTGAAGCGCAGGCCTACGTCTGTGCCGAGGAAAGTACAGTCTGTTACATAGATGTTTTTTACGCCGCCGGACATTTCACTGCCTACAACGAAGCCGCCATGGCCGTGCAATACTGTGTTATTCTTTACGATAACATTCTGGCAAGGTTCACCGCGTTTACGTCCGTCCTCGTCTTTGCCGGATTTGATACAGATGGCATCGTCACCGGCATCGAAGATATTATTGATTATCAATGCATTCTTGCAGGATTCCAAATCTAAAGCATCACCGTTTTGAGAGTACCAGGGATTGAATACCTTTACTTGGTTGATAGTGATGTGCTCGCATGATAGCGGATGCAGACACCAGCTCGGTGAGTTTTTGAATGTGACTCCTTCTAATAAGACTTTTTTACTCTTAACGATATTGAGCAATACGGGGCGTAACCACGGGCGGATTTCATTCCATTCCTCGTCTGTTTCGATACCTTCGGGATTGTTGAAGTTCTTGCAGGCCAATGCTCCCTTTAGCGAACCGGCTGTAGGATACCATATCGATTTGTCTACCACACCGCCTGATTTAACGAGCGCATCCCATTGACTGGCGGTCAGTTTGCTTTTCTTCACCGGACGCCAGCTGTCACCCGAACCGTCGAACACGCCATGACCTGTGATGGCTATGTTTTCTGTGTTGCGTGCGGAGATAGGTGACTGGCAACGGCGGGTGTTCAGACCCTCAAATGATGTTTCGAGAATAGGATAGGCATTAAAATCATCTGTAAAGACCACCAAGGCATTCTTTTCGGTATACAGGTTGACATTGCTTAATAACTCGATAGGGCCTGTCAGCCATAATCCTTCCGGGATGACTACTTTACCGCCGCCTTTTGCGTTGACGGCTTTAATGGCGTCATTAATCGCTTTTGTGTTTAAGGTAGTTCCGTCGCCTTTTGCTCCGAATTGCAGGATACTGACTGTATAATCCGGAAATGACGGCTGCTCAACCTTTGGCATATTGAAAGGCAACTCTTTATAGATGTTTTCATCTATGGAATTTTTGCATTGGGCATGAACGGCATACTGTACAGGCAGTAATGCAAAAGAAAATGCGGTAAGCGTAAATAGCTTTTTGAATAATGTGTTCATTCGTGATACTATGTTAATGAATTTATGAATTCTGATTTATGGATTAAGCGGTATTCCTTAATTTTTACTTCCCTTTTTATTACTTCCCCGTAAGCTGCTCTCACGAGTGGCCTACGAAAGAAATAATAAATTGATTCATGTTAACCTAATTCTAACCTTAAATAAATATTATGAAAAAACCTCTTAATTACCAATTGCAAAAGTATCGGGCTTTGGCTGAAAATATGTGTACTAATTGTTGGTTTTAGTGTATTTTTTGTGGTTTTAGCCTTTTCTTTGCATGCTTTCGGGGTTTTTGCACTATCTTTGCAGCTCAAAACTTAGTAAAAAAGGTATGAGTTACAATTTGTTGAAAGGAAAAAGAGGCATTATTTTCGGTGCTCTGAATGAGCAATCCATTGCCTGGAAAGTAGCAGAAAAAGCAGTAGAAGAAGGTGCGACGATCACCTTGTCCAATACACCTGTCGCTGTGCGTATGGGTGAAGTTTCGGCATTGGCTGAAAAACTGAATTGCGAAGTCATAGCAGCGGATGCTACCAGTGTGGAAGATTTGGAGAATGTGTTCAAACGTTCTATGGAAGTATTGGGCGGCCAGGTGGATTTCGTTCTTCATTCTATCGGTATGTCTCCGAATGTGCGCAAGAAGCGTACATACGATGATCTCGATTACGATATGTTGGGTAAGACGCTGGATATTTCGGCGGTTTCTTTCCATAAGATGATACAGGCTGCCAAGAAGATGAACGCCATCGCAGAATACGGTTCCATCTTGGCTCTGAGTTATGTAGCAGCGCAACGCACGTTCTACGGTTACAATGACATGGCAGATGCAAAAGCGCTGTTGGAGTCTATTGCACGTAGTTTTGGCTACATTTACGGACGTGAGCACAATGTACGTGTCAATACAATATCTCAGTCTCCTACAATGACTACTGCCGGTTCGGGCGTAAAGGGAATGGACAAACTGTTTGACTTTGCCAACCGTATGTCTCCGCTGGGTAATGCTTCGGCTGACGAATGTGCGGATTATTGCATCGTTATGTTCTCCGACTTAACCCGTAAGGTTACTATGCAGAACCTGTTCCACGACGGTGGATTCTCCAGTGTAGGTATGAGCTTGCGCGCTATGGCTACTTATGAAAAAGGTCTGGATGAGTACAAAGACGAAAACGGAAATATAATCTACGGATAAAAAAGGATGATGAAGCGGTAAAGTGATGGGGTGATCGTAATTTAGGCTCATTGCCTTATCACCTTACCGCTTTATCGCTTTATCGCTTTATTTTATCCCTTTATAATCTTACCGCTCTATTGCTTTATCCCTTTAGTTGATTCACATGGAAACTGCTCTTTATCTATTGCCTGTTACTTTAGGCGATACTCCTGTTGAAACCGTGTTACCTTCTTATAATAAAGAAGTGATTTTGGGTATCCGTCATTTTATAGTGGAGGATGTGCGTTCGGCACGCCGTTTCCTAAAGAAGGTGGATAGGGAGACAGATATCGATTCGCTTACGTTTTATACGCTCAATAAACATACGTCACCGGAAGATATTTCCGGATATTTGAAGCCGCTTGAAGCAGGAAACTCAATGGGAGTGATTTCTGAGGCAGGATGTCCGGCTATTGCCGACCCGGGAGCGGATGTAGTGGCGATAGCCCAGCGTAAGAACCTGAGGGTTATTCCTTTGGTCGGACCTTCTTCCATTATATTATCGGTTATGGGTTCCGGTTTCAACGGGCAAAGTTTTGCTTTTCATGGTTATCTGCCGATCGAGCCCGGTGAGCGTGCCAAGAAACTGAAAGTGTTGGAGCAGCGTGTGTATAATGAGCATCAGACCCAGCTTTTTATAGAAACTCCTTATCGCAACAATAAAATGATAGAGGATATTCTGCATAACTGCCGCCCTCAGACCAAACTTTGTATTGCTGCCAATATCACATGTGAGGGAGAATATATTAAAACGAAAACGGTGAAGGAATGGCAGGGTAAGGTTCCCGATTTGTCTAAAATTCCTTGTATTTTTCTCTTGTATAAATAATCTCCTTTATATGCTCATATTCACATTCGAAACAACTGCTGAAAAAGTTTCGATGGAGATTATGTTCTATTTGCTGGAATGTCCAAAGCTTTCCGCCCTTAAACTTTTTATTGCATAAGATGGAATCATCATCCAGATCAAGGGTGAAGAGATAAATCAAACGGTTGGTGGCCTCATTCTCAAAATGGTACATGAAACTGAAATGAAGATTCTGCAGTGGTGCTGTCGGCAACGTTCTCAGTAAAATTCTTTCTACGCCCTGTTCCAGAGTTTCTCCATACAATAAGTAGCTCTCCATTAACACATCCGTCTTTCCTTTTTCGAGCAGGCTGCATTGGGGGCGCGGCAATAAAAACAGCATGCCGTGCGAGGCTACGGTAACGCGGATAACCGGGTTGATATATTCGTTTTTACGGTTGATGGCTTCGGATGCTATTGCTTTTCCGATAACATCTCCTTTTTTTGTCACGATAGGTACGAATACGGTATGTTTCATTACTTTATTGAAGTAGTAGATACCGAATTGATTGAATAAGATGCTCAATATAAATACGCAAGGCGGTATGATGCGGAATAAGACATGACGCATCGTATCACTCAGCGGGTGGCTGAGCAATATGGCAAGCGATATGATAAGGAAATGTAAAAAGCCGATGAGTAATAGTACGCGTGCCGATACAATGGCGGCTTCGGCACCTTGTGCAAAGAATTGTTTGCAGCATTTATGGGTTTGGGCGGTATGGTAGCTTAAAAAGCGTCTTCTATTCAGGAAGATGATGAGCGGCGGTATAATCGCACTGATTTCCAATGTGAATGGAAACATGGCTTTCGGACAATAATCGGTGGAAAATAAAGAGGTTATTGTTAATAATAATAACATTCCTGTTGTACAGTACAGTATAATCTGGGGGATATGCGAGCCTTTACGCCGCCACATGTAAATACTTGATAATAATCCCACACCTGTACCGATGTAGATGGCTATGTCTTGTATTATGAATTCACATAATATAATGGATATAATGACGGGGATATATCCCAGCGACATATTGAACTTGGATGATAGAACTCTTTGCTTGCCCATTACTACGCTATTTTGCCGTTTCCTTTTTAACAAACGGCTTGTATAAAATGTTCTTTATTTCATCCTTTTTTGTAGATACTGGGTTGATTTTTCTGCATGATAAGACGAACGAACCAAAGGTGCGCTTTCTACTTGAGTGAACCCTTTCTTCAATCCAAGCTCTTTGTAAGCGGCAAATTGGGCGGGAGTAACATATTCGGCTACAGCATAATGCTTATGTGTAGGCTGTAAATATTGTCCGATGGTGAGTATTTGGCAACCGGCATTGCGTAAGTCGTCCATTAGTTCCGCCACTTCATCCGGAGTTTCTCCAAGGCCGACCATGATGCCGGATTTGGTGGTAGTACCGCTTCCGGCTATCTGCCGCAACACTTCAAGGCTTGTTTCATAACGGGCGGCGCTTCGTACCAGCGGACTGATACGTTTCACCGTTTCCATATTGTGGGAGATGATTTCCGGCCGGGCTTCGATAACCATGTCTATAAGTTTCTTTTTGCCTTGAAAGTCGGGAATCAACACTTCGACGGTTGTTTCCGGATTGAGGCGTTTGATTTCGCGAATCGTTTGCGCCCAATGGGCAGCGCCCAAATCCGGCAAATCGTCCCTGTCCACAGAGGTGATAACGGCGTGGGAGAGTTTCATTAAAGCGATGGACTCGGCTACATGTACAGGTTCTTGCGGGTCTAAAGGCATGGGCTTGCCTGTTTGCGTATTGCAGAATTTGCAGCAACGGGTACAAATGTCTCCGCCTATCATAAAGGTAGCCGTACCTCTTCCCCAACATTCTCCCATATTGGGGCAGCGCCCACTGCTACAGATGGTATGCAGGCAGTGGGATTCCACGATACGTTTTGTTTCGGTGTAACGTTCGTTGGCGCCGATATTTATTTTAAGCCATTCCGGCTTACGTACTCTTTCACTCATTTACTTTTTCAATTCCCGATTAAAGAAATTCGTCAATTTGGTATACAGATGCAGGCGGGTATTACCACCGAATATACTGTGGTTGCGATTGGTGTAGACCTGCATGTCGAACTGCTTGCCAAGTTGTACGAGGTGTTCGGCATATTCCACGCAATTCTGGAAGTGGACGTTATCATCCGCCATGCCATGTACCAACAACAGATTGCCATGCAAATTATTGGCACGGGTAAAGGCTGATGAGGCTTTGTAGCCTTCGGCGTTTTCTTTCGGAGTACGCATGAAACGTTCGCCGTATACGGTATCGTAATAGTTCCAGTCGGTAACCGGGGCAACGGCAACTCCTGCTTTGAATACCGGAGTTCCTTCGCTCATACTCATAATGGTCATATATCCGCCATAGCTCCACCCCCAGATTCCGATGCGGCCTTTGTCTACATAAGGTTGGCGTCCTAAATACAGAGCGGTTTCCACTTGATCTTTGGCTTCTTTGATGCCGAGATTCAGATAAGTGCTTTTGGCGAATTCCGCGCCGCGTCCACCTGTGCCTCGCCCGTCTACGCACGCTACGATATAGCCTTGGGATGCCATGTAGGTTTCCCAACTCACGCCGAATTTGTCAAGCACCTGTTGCGAACCGGGGCCGCTGTACTGATACATCAAAACCGGATATTTCTTACCGGCGGAGAAGTCTGCGGGTTTCATCATCCAGCCATTCAGCGTAATACCGTCAGAGGTTTGGAAAGAGAAGAACTCTTTCTTAGGTATAGCATATCCTTTTAATTTCTGTTTTAAAGCGGAGTTATCAACAAGCGTAGTCAGCGCCTTGCCGGTATTGTCGTTCAGAGTAATGACGGTCGGAGTGTCCGAACTTGAATAGCGGTTCATGAAATACTTCATATTTGTACTGAACTGCGCGCTGTTTGTGCCGGCTTGCGATGATAATTTAATCTTTTTGCCTTTACGGTCTATCTTGTAGATAGCACTGCGTAGCGGGCTTTCTTCGTTACTGCTGTAATAGAAACTGCCGTCTTCGGGGTCATAACCTAAAAAGTCTTGTATTTCGTAAGGGCCGGAAGTGACTTGCTTGATAAGGTTTCCGCCGATGCTATACCAGTACAAGTGGTTGTATCCGCTCTTTTCGCTGACAAAGCTGAAGTTCTCCGGATAGAAAATGATATTATCGAATACATTCTCACGGATATAAGTGTCGCTTTCGTCACGTACCGCTAACTTGCAGACGGTACTGCGGGGATCGGCAAAGTACAGGTCGAACCGGTTTTGGTGACGGTTCAGCGTCATTATGGCAAGTTTGCCAGGGTCTTGTGTGAAACGGATACGCGGAATATATCCCCCCTCTTCCAACGGAAGATTGATTTTGCGGGTTACTTTGGATTTGATGTCAAAAGTATGTACGGATACTTTCGAGTTCTTTTCGCCTGTCTTGGGATACTTGTAAGTATATTCTCCCGGGTATTTCTCATAAGGAGTAATATGGGGAGCTTCTCCGGCAAATACAGGAAATGTATAAGAGGGTACTTCCCGCTCGTCGAAACGGATGAATGCCAGCATCTTGCTGTCGGGACTGAACTCCAATGCGCGATTAAAGGAAAATTCCTCTTCGTACACCCAGTCGGGGATTCCGTTCAGTATTTCATTACGTTTGCCGTCTTCGGTCACTTGGCTTTCGCTGTTGCCGTAAAGTAATTTGACGAGGAAGATGTTGTTGTCACGCACGAACGCCACCTGATACCCGTCGGGTGAGAATACGGGCACCTGTTGTGGTCCGCCATCCGACAGTTTCTCTACTACATTGTTTATCTTACCGTCGAGATTTCGCTTTAAGCTATATATATAATGTACCGCCGTATAAGAGTGGCGGTAGATAGGAGTAGTTTCTGTTGCGATAAGCAGCTTGCTGCCGTCCGGAGCAAAACTGTAACTGTCGAATTTCTTGAACGGGCATTCGCGGGCGGTAGCGGCATCGAACAGCACTTCTACCGGTTTACCTGTTTTGAAGGAGTACTTGATGATTTGCGTCTTATCCGCATTCATTTGTGAATAGTGTTCACCATCTCCGGGGATAGGGATGACGCCTGAAATGCTTTGAGGAGTAAATTCTCCGGATATGATTTCTTTTAAATCGAGCGGTTTGCCGCTTTGGGCAAGACTTGCCAGTGTGCAAAGGCAGAAAAGAAGTGCAAAACTTATCTTTTTCATATCTTTTTAATTCGGTTGTTTTTTGCAAAGATACGATAAAGCGGAAATCTAATCTAATTAATAAATGATAAATTCCATTTTACATGGATGTAAAAAGAAAACCCGCTCTGTCTTTTTAGAGCAGAACGGGTTGCTGTCATTCAAAGATGATGATTAGAATAGGTGATGATTGGAATCAGTACATATTAGAGGCACTTTACTTTTCGTTGGTATTCGGCGATGGCGGCATCGAGGCGTTCGTGTGCGGTAGTATCACCGGGTACGTTGTGCGAAGGATGTATATACAACTTCACGCCACGGTCGGCAAGAATCTCGGCAACGGTGGTGATAGTCATCCACACCATTGTTACGAAACTCAGGGTAGACAAAGGACCCACCTTGTCAAAATGGTTTTTCAAAGGAACGGAAGCGTCTACCAAAGGCACGCAGGAGTCAACTACGATGTCGGCAATCTGAAAGAGGTTCTTACCACCGGAATGGCGGCTGGGTTTGTCTCCGGTTTCACCTGCCGAACCGTACACGATAACTTTCATTCCACGCTTCTTGGCTTCCAACGCTACGTCGATGTTCACGGCGTTGATGCCGGTATGAGAGAATATCCAGATACAATCCTTGGAATCGAAGTCATAGTTCTTCATGATTTCCTGTCCGTAGCCCTCTGCTCTTTCCAAGAAAAGGAACTGGTGGATACCCATCTGACCGATGATTTGCGTAAAGAACGTCAAAGGGAGTTCGCAAAGCGGGTGGAAGCCTACGAAACTGCCGATGCGCGGATACATCTCTTCAACGGGGATAGTGGCGTGACCGCAACCAAAGGTGTGAACCCAACGGCCTGCTTCAATAGCATCCGCCATAACGGTAGCTGCTTTTTTAATGTTCTCCAACTGAGTAGCTTCCAGCTTTTCCATGATGCCGTGGGCATTTTTTAACCATTCAAGTGCTAACATAATGTTTTGTTTTAGGGGGTTAATTATTTGAGTGAACGTTTAAACAATATAAGCATGATAATGAGCGAACCTATCATCATATAAGGATAAAATACTATGCCGCCGGCATATACGGAAACCATTCCCATAAGCCCGTTCATGGCAGCCTGTCCTACAAGAGCTATGGCGAGCGCTATACTGAATGCCGTTCCCGACAATGCGGGATAGCGGGTGCCGAGAATACTCAGGATGACCGGATAAGTGGATGACAATCCCATTCCTACCAAGACCATACCCGTTGCGGCCCGTATAAATCCCGGAGACGCTGTCAGCAGGCCAAAGCCTATCGCAGTGAGGATAAGACTGTAGGGAAGTACGGTTGCCGGTTTTATCTTTTTGAAAATCACGATTTGCAGCATACGCGCCGCGGTAAGCCCCACGACCATACAGGTAAGCGCTATTAACGCCTGATTGGCGGGGATGTCGGTCACCTGTCCGAAATAGCTTGTAGACCAGTTGTTGCATACTCCTTCGATGCCGCTTTGGAAGAAGAGAATGGAGCTGAGCAATAGTAAGCTGCTCTCTTTCAGCAATCCCAATCCCTCTTTTACGGGAAAGCCTTGCGCTTGTTTGGGCGCGGGAAAACGTACGGGAATACAGAACAATATGCCTGCCAGCATAATGATACCTATGCCTTGCAGGATTGTTTCAAAAGAATAGTGTTCGGACAATACTCCCAGCAGGCTTGGTATACCCAATGCTCCCAATCCGTAGAACATCCCCAAAAAGCTAAGCCGGGAACCTTTTTCCGATTCACCGGAAATATCAGACACCAAAGCATTGGTTTCTCCATTAAGGATACCGCCGCCCAGGCCTATACCTACTATGGAGAGTTGCAGGAGCGGAATGCTCTCAAAAAATATCAATCCTTCCAGTCCCGATAATACAATGATACAACTGGGTACCAGCAAGGCCTTGTGTCCGAAACGATCGACAATAGGACCGAAAATCAGCGAGCCTATCAGCATGCCGAGAGGAAGGAACGTTACCAGTGATGTCGTTTGTAATCCACTTAATCCCAGCTTGGTGACGAGGGAGGGTAGTACCGAACCCAGCGTAATCATTGAAACGCCGAAGAAACACATTCCGATACACGCTGCCGTGAATACGAGATTTTTATGATAGCCGTTATTCATACAAATGGTTTTTGATGGCAAGAAATGCTGCTCCTATCAATCCGGCGTTTCCGGACAATTGAGAAGGTACAAATTCGGCTTGCCTGATGCTGATGGGTTGCGCCCATTTGCAAGCTTCTTTGTAAATGTCGTCTATGAATATGCCGGCAGGGCCGAATACGCCGCCACCCCATATTACCTTTTGAGGATTCAATAAACTGACAAGGTTGGCTGCTCCCATACCCCACATCTCAACGGCCTTTTGCAGTACCGATACGGCAATGGGGTCTCCCTCGTTATAGGCGCTGAATACATCATAGGCGGAGATGCAGCAAATAGGTTTCTGGCGTAATTTTCCTTTATAGGCCTTGTTGGCTCGTACGGCATCGCGAACCCGTGCTCCGATTCCGTTGCCCGATGCGTAATACTCGAAACATCCGCAAGCCTTATAATCTTCTTTATAAGGCGGCTGAAGAGCCATCCAGCCCGTTGCTCCGATAATATCGCTGGCGCCGTGCAGCACATGACCGTCAATAATGATACCGGCGCCGATGCCCGTACCTACGGCAATGAATACCGCGCTGTGACAGTTTTTTGCGGCGCCTTGCCACATTTCACCATACATATAGCAGGTACGGTCACTGTCGATATAGATGTCTACTTCAGGGGGAGTGACACAGCGCAACTCTTCGTACAGCGGATAATTGTCCCAGCCGGGTATGTTGGGGGCCCATACGCGGTTGGTTTGGGAATAGACGATTCCCGGAATGCATACGCCCACACCGTCGATTTGTATGCGGCTCTTACGTGCCACCGTGAGTAGCTTGGCCAGAATATCTGCTGCGAGTTTGCCGACTTCGTGCCCTGTTCTGCCTTTTAGAAGACGTTTCCTGTTGAACATCATACTTCCGTCAGAAAGAAAAATGGCGCTGGCTATTTTGGTGCCGCCTATGTCGAGTGCAATTGTTGCCATGGCGTATAGTATTTATAGGTTGATTCACTAAGGTCGTATGCAAAGCTATGAATTTATTTCAATCTCCATGCTTTTAAAACTATAAATTTGTATGTAAAAAGTGTAACTAATCACTAAAATATGTTTGCTTTGATGGTGGTTGAATGTATGGTTAATATCATAATTACTTTAAAATCAACTGGTGTAACATTTTTTAGTGCAGTCTAAAATGAATGTGTTTGTGTTTATTAACAAATGCAAAGTTTGCCTATGGCAGTTATTAAGACATCTGAACCGTTTTCCATTAGCAAAAACCGAAGAAAAGTCTTATTTTTGTTTCTAAATAACATAAACTTATGAGTGTGACACCTCTTTATAATGAATTCCCTTCGTTTCTGAAACGTTATTTTCCGTATAAGGTACAGAAAATCTCGTTGAATGCCGGGTTTACCTGTCCCAACCGTGACGGGAACAAGGGATATGGCGGCTGTACCTACTGTAATAACCAGACTTTTAATCCCGACTATTGCCGTACGGAAAAGCCGATAAGCCTGCAACTGGAAGAAGGTAAGCGTTTCTTTGCCCACAAATACCCTGAAATGAGGTATCTGGCATACTTTCAGGCTTATACCAACACGTACGGAGAGTTGGAATCATTGAAGCGAAAGTACGAAGAGGCATTGTCCGTAGACGGTGTGGTGGGGCTGGTTATCGGTACCCGCCCGGACTGTATGCCGGACGACCTGCTCCGGTATCTGGAAAATATCAATAAGCATACTTTTCTTTTAGTGGAATACGGTATCGAAAGCACCTGTGACGAAACGCTCCGCCGCATTAACCGAGGGCATACTTTTCAAACTACCGTTGATGCGGTACAGCGGACTGCCGCTTGCGGAATATTGACAGGCGGGCATGTAATCCTGGGACTGCCGGGCGAAACTCATCCAACCATTGTGGCGCAGGCACGAGAGTTGTCACACTTGCCGCTTACTACGCTGAAAATGCATCAGTTGCAACTGATACGCGGTACCCGTATGGCCTTGGAGTATGAGCGGCATCCCGAAGATTTCCATCTTTTCGGTGTCGAAGAGTATATCGACCTTGTGATAGATTATGTAGAACATCTTCGTCCGGATATCGTTTTGGAACGTTTTGTCTCTCAGTCTCCCAAAGACCTGCTTATCGCGCCCGACTGGGGACTGAAAAATTATGAATTTAACCACCGGGTTCAAAAAAGAATGAAAGAACTTGATGCATATCAAGGGAAGAAGTATGAAATGTGAGAAAAAAAACTTATTTTTGCCGCTGATAAATATGGAATCAATCTAAATTAGAGGACAATGACAATGAACTCAAAAACAGCGATAAAAGGAAAAATCCATTACGTGGGAGTGAATGACCGTAACAAGCATTTGTTTGAAGGCATGTGGCCCTTGCCCTACGGAGTGTCTTACAACTCCTACCTGATAGACGATGAAATGGTGGCGCTGGTGGATACCGTGGATATCTGCTACTTTGAGATATACCTTCGGAAGATAAAAAGCATCATAGGCGAACGCCCCATCCAGTATCTTATCATCAACCATATGGAACCGGACCATTCCGGCTCTATCCGCTTAATCAAGCAGCATTACCCCGACATCGTCATCGTGGGCAACAAGCAGACGTTCGGCATGATAGAAGGTTTCTACGGCGTGACGGGCGAACAATATATGGTAAAGGATGAGGATTTCCTTGCTTTAGGCCACCATAAGCTCCGTTTCTATATGACCCCGATGGTGCACTGGCCCGAAACGATGATGACTTTTGACGAAACGGAGGGCGTGCTCTTCTCCGGCGACGGATTCGGTTGTTTCGGTACGCTCGACGGCGGTTTCCTCGATACGCGTATCAACCTGGATAAGTATTGGGACGAAATGGTGCGTTACTACTCCAACATCGTAGGCAAGTACGGCTCTCCCGTGCAGAAGGCGTTGGCAAAGCTGGGCGGGCTGCCTATCTCCACCATTTGCTCTACGCACGGACCGGTGTGGACGGACAACATTTCCAAAGTTATCGGTATCTACGACCGCCTGAGCCGTTATGCCGCCGAAGAGGGTGTTGTAATAGCCTACGGCTCTATGTACGGCAATACCGAACAGATGGCGGAAGCAATCGCTGCGGAACTTTCCGCTCAAGGCATCAAAAACATCGTGATGCACAACGTCAGCAAGAGCAATCCGTCTTACATCATAGCCGATATATTCAAATACCGGGGTCTGATAATCGGAAGCCCCACTTATAGCAACCAGATTTATCCGGAGATAGAGGCATTGCTCTCCAAGATATTGGTGCGCGAGGTGAAGGGCCGTTATCTGGGTTATTTCGGTTCGTTCTGCTGGGCGGGCGCAGCCGTAAAGCGTATGGGTGAATTTGCCGAGAAGAGCAAATTTGAAATCGTAGGCGATCCGGTGGAAATGAAGCAGGCCATGAAGGACATTACCTATGAACAATGCGAAAATCTGGCGTGCGCCATGGCGGAGCGTTTGAAGAAAGATAGAAAATGATAATAAACCTCCAATTTATTAACCTAATAAAATAATCGTAATGAGACTAATCATTCAACCGGATTATCAATCCGTATCACAGTGGGCGGCACATTATGTAGCTGCCAAAATCAAAGCCGCTAATCCGACACCTGAAAAACCGTTTGTATTGGGATGCCCTACCGGCTCTTCGCCTCTGGGTATGTACAAGGCCTTGATTGACCTGAACAAGAAAGGCATCGTATCTTTCCAGAACGTGGTGACTTTCAACATGGACGAATATGTAGGCTTGCCGAAGGAACATCCCGAAAGCTACTATTCTTTTATGTGGAATAACTTCTTCAGCCACATCGATATCAAGCCGGAGAATACCAACATCCTGAACGGTAACGCTGCCGACCTCGATGCCGAATGTGCACGTTATGAGGAAAAGATTAAGTCTTACGGCGGTATCGACCTCTTTATGGGCGGTATAGGTCCCGACGGACACATCGCTTTCAACGAACCGGGTTCTTCTTTGTCGTCACGTACCCGTCAGAAAACTCTGACTACCGATACTATCATCGCCAACTCCCGCTTCTTTGACAACGATGTCAACAAAGTTCCCAAAACGTCTTTGACTGTAGGTGTAGGTACCGTGCTCAGCGCAAGAGAAGTCATGATTATTGTAAACGGCCACAACAAGGCTCGCGCTCTTTATCATGCAGTGGAAGGACCTGTGATGCAGATGTGGACAATCAGCGCGCTGCAAATGCATGAAAAAGGAATCATCGTTTGCGACGATGCCGCTACCGCAGAACTGAAAGTAGGTACATATCGTTACTTCAAAGATATCGAAGCAGAGCATCTTGACCCGGCTTCTTTGCTGAAATAACAAAGAGATATGATATAGACAGACGGCTGCCCGTTCCTTCCACCATGGGAAGAACGGGCAGTCTTTTTATATATGTGATTATCCGCCTTTATACCCTTGACTGATAAATCGTACGCTTTATCCCCCTTCCTCTGCCGAGTCTGTTTATCTCTTTCCTAAGTTGAGCTATAATTAAAAGCCTATTAAACTATCATTAAAAGCCTTTTAATAGGATATTAAAAGGCTTTTAATGATATCTCCCCCGTAGGCTCATCCCGACTCATCCCGGAGAATAATCATTGTCATTTATGTAATCGGGATAGAACACACAAAACTCCTGCCTTATACATGCTTTGCGGTTCCTTGTTTCACCGGTTATTCCGCCTTCTGTCCGAGACACCTGATGTAAGTGAACCTTTTTTTAATGAAGAATGAAGAATTATGAATGAAGAATCAGCTGCGCGATTACACCGCATGGCAATTCTTCATTCATAATTCTTCATTCTTCATTAAAAAGCTCCGTATGGCTGATGTGTTACATAACATTGTTTAGTAACACAGACGTTTTATTGCTTTTCTTTTGATTAATTTCTAATTTGCGGCTCACTAAAAAATGGCATACGGAAGCATGCTGAGTATTCACTTTAAATCTTATATATCATGAAAGTATATCAGACGAATGAAATTAAGAACATTGCCCTCCTTGGCAATGACGGCTCGGGTAAAACCACTCTCACGGAAGCGCTGCTCTTTGAGAGTGGTATTATAAAACGTCGCGGCAGAATTACTGCCAAGAATACGGTCAGCGATTACTTTCCGGTGGAACAGGAATATGGCTATTCTGTGTTTTCCACCGTTTATCATGTGGAGTGGAACGGTAAGAAACTGAATATTATAGACTGTCCGGGTAGTGACGACTTTGTGGGAGCGGCCATGACGGCTCTCAATGTAACCGATACAGCTATTCTGCTGCTGAACGGGCAATACGGTCCTGAAGTAGGTACTCAAAATCATTTCCGCTATACGGAGAAGCTGGGCAAACCGGTTATTTTCCTTGTAAACCAGCTCGACCATGAGAAGTGCGACTATGATATGGTACTGGAACAGTTGCAGTCAATTTACGGTTCTAAGGTAGTTCCCGTTCAATATCCGTTGGCTACCGGACCGAATTTCAATTCGTTGATTGATGTACTTCTGATGAAAAAATATTCGTGGGGGCCGGAAGGCGGAGCGCCCACTATAGAAGATGTTCCCGCGGAGGAAATGGAGAAAGCGACCGCCATGCATAAAGCATTGGTAGAGGCTGCTGCCGAGCACGATGAAACTTTAATGGAGAAATTCTTCGAACAGGATTCTCTGACCGAAGACGAAATGCGTGAGGGTATCCGCAAGGGGTTGGCTTCTCGCGGTATGTTCCCCGTATTCTGCGTGTGTGCGGGAAAGGACATGGGTGTGCGCCGTTTGATGGAGTTCCTGGGTAATGTTGTTCCGTTTGTAGACGAAATGCCGCCGGTGCACAATACACGCGGCGAAGTGGTGAAACCCGACTCCAACGGACCTACTTCCTTGTATTTCTTCAAGACTGCCGTTGAGCCGCATATCGGTGACGTGCAGTATTTCAAGGTGATGAGCGGCAAAGTACACGAAGGAGATGACTTTACCAATGCCGACCGCGGTTCGAAAGAACGCATTGCGCAGATTTACGCATGTGCGGGAGCCAACCGTATCAAGGTGGAAGAAATGGTGGCCGGCGATATCGGCTGTACGGTGAAGCTGAAAGACGTGCATACGGGCAATACGCTGAATGCCAAAGGCGCTGAAAATCGTTTCAACTTTATCAAATATCCGAATTCCAAATATTCCCGTGCCATCAAACCGCTGAATGAAGCCGATACGGAAAAGATGATGGCTATCTTGAACCGTATGCGTGAGGAAGACCCTACATGGGTTATCGACCAGTCTAAGGAGCTGCGTCAGACCATTGTGCACGGGCAGGGTGAATTCCACCTGCGCACACTGAAGTGGCGTTTGGAGAACAATGAGAAATTGCAGATTAAGTTTGAAGAGCCGAGAATCCCGTATCGTGAAACCATCACGAAAGCTGCCCGTGCCGACTATCGCCATAAGAAACAATCCGGTGGAGCCGGTCAGTTCGGTGAAGTTCACTTGATTGTGGAACCTTATTATGAAGGTATGCCGATGCCGGAAACTTATAAGTTCAACGGACAGGAATTCAAGATGAACGTGAAAGGCGTTGAGGAAGTGCCATTGGAATGGGGCGGCAAGCTGGTATTTGTGAACAGTATTGTGGGCGGTTCCATCGATGCCCGTTTTATGCCTGCTATTCTGAAAGGTATCATGTCGCGTATGGAGCAAGGTCCGCTGACCGGTTCGTATGCCCGTGACGTACGTGTTATCGTATACGACGGTAAGATGCACCCGGTAGATTCCAATGAAATCTCTTTCATGCTGGCGGGACGCAATGCGTTCAGTGAAGCGTTTAAGAATGCCGGTCCGAAGATTTTGGAACCTATATATGATGTAGAGGTGTTTGTTCCTTCCGATAAGATGGGTGATGTGATGGGTGACCTGCAAGGACGCCGCGCTATGATTATGGGTATGAACAGCGAAGCCGGTTATGAAAAACTGATTGCCAAAGTGCCTTTGAAGGAAATGTCCTCGTACTCTACGGCATTGAGTTCGTTAACGGGCGGTCGTGCTTCGTTCATTATGAAGTTTGCAAGTTATGAACTTGTTCCGAGCGATGTACAGGATAAACTTATCAAGGAATTTGAAGCAAAACAAGCTGAAGAATAGAATTTTTTAATAAATGGTTGAAGCCGTTATTCGCTCATCGTGAGGAATGACGGCTTTTTTATTAACACAGATTAAGAATATGGGGAAATGTGAATGTTAATATTTAATTTTTTATTAAATTTGCAAACCAAAGGTGTCTCATTTTGTTATAATGCTCGTAATACAACTTAAAAAACCTTCTACGGTTAATTAACGAGAACACCCGGTTAAATCAGGTTAATTGGTTAGGAGTGTTAATTAGGGAGTGTTAATTTTGTGACTATGAAAAAGTCGACAATATGGATATTAGGCGTCGTTATGGGCCTTTCTTTCATCAGTTTGCTGTATCTGCAGATCAGCTATATTGAGGAAATGGTGAAGATGCGTAACGAGCAATTTGATGAATCGGTGAAGCGTGCTTTAATGGCTGCTTCAAAAGATGTGGAGTCCGCGGAGGTTGACCGTTGGTTGCGGGAGGATATCTCCGAAGCGGAGAAGAAAGCGTGGGAGCAGAGCTCGCAAGGTAAAGGAGTGGTGCAGACGCAGCGTTTTACGGTTACATCGCCGGACGGAACCAGATATTCGGCTATCGAACTGAAAACATTTACCAACGAAGCGTCGGAACTGCCCAGGGCAATGATTTCGCGTAAACATGGAACGAAAACCATACCTCAAACGTCACGTTCGCTGGCAGATGCCATCAAGAATCGTTATCTGTATCAACGGGCTTTGCTGGATGAGGTAGCTTGGCAGATGATTTACCGTGCCAGTGACAAGCCGATAGAGGAGCGGGTGAATTTCAAGAATTTAGACCAGTATCTGAAATCGGGACTGATTGACAACGGTATCGAGTTGAACTATCACTTCAAAGTGATAGACCGGGACGGCAGGGAAGTTTATCGCTGTTCGGATTATAGTGATGACGGTAGCGAGAGTTCTTACTCGCAGCCTTTATTCCTGAACGATCCGCCTGCGCGTATGAGTATCGTTAAGATACATTTCCCGGGGAAAAGGGATTATATCTTCGATTCGGTCAGCTTTATGATTCCGTCGATGATATTTACCTTCGTTCTGTTGATAACGTTCATCTTCACGATTTACATCGTGTTCCGCCAAAAGAAACTGACGGAGATGAAGAATGACTTTATCAATAATATGACGCACGAGTTCAAGACGCCGATTTCAACCATTTCGTTGGCGGCGCAGATGTTGAAGGACCCGGCAGTAGGTAAATCGCCGGCAATGTTCCAGCATATATCCGGCGTCATTAATGATGAGACGAAACGACTCAGGTTCCAGGTAGAGAAAGTTCTCCAAATGTCGATGTTCGACAGACAGAAGGCGACATTGAAAATGAAAGAACTGGATGCCAATGAACTGATTACCGGAGTAATCAATACGTTCGCTTTAAAAGTGGAGCGGTACAACGGAAAAATTGAGTCGGATTTGACGGCGACCGACCCGATTATCTTTGCAGATGAAATGCATATCACGAATGTTATTTTCAATCTCATGGATAATGCGGTGAAGTATAAAAGACCGGATGTGGACTTGCAATTAATGGTGAAGACCTGGAATGAACCGGGCAAACTGATGATTTCCGTGCAGGACAACGGTATAGGTATTAAGAAAGAAAACTTAAAAAAGATATTTGACAAGTTCTATCGCGTGCATACAGGTAATCTGCACGATGTTAAAGGCTTCGGACTTGGTTTGGCTTATGTAAGAAAGATTATTCAAGACCATAAGGGAACTATCCGGGCGGAAAGCGGACTGAATGTCGGAACTAAATTTATTATTGCATTACCTTTATTAAAAAATTGATTGATATGGATGAGAAACTGCGTATTTTATTGTGCGAAGATGATGAGAATCTTGGCATGCTTTTAAGAGAATATTTACAGGCCAAAGGTTATGCTGCCGAGTTATATCCCGATGGAGAAGCAGGATACAAAGCTTTCCTGAAGAATAAATATGACTTGTGTGTGTTTGACGTAATGATGCCGAAGAAAGACGGTTTTACATTGGCGCAGGAAGTTCGTGCCGCAAATGCTGAAATCCCCGTTATCTTCTTGACGGCTAAAACTTTGAAGGAAGATATTCTGGAAGGTTTCAAAATCGGTGCGGACGATTACATTACCAAACCGTTCAGCATGGAAGAGCTGACTTTCAGAATTGAAGCTATCTTGAGACGTGTTCGTGGCAAGAAGAACAAGGAAAGCAGTATCTACAAGATTGGTAAGTTTACCTTTGATACCCAGAAGCAGATTCTGTCAACACCTGAAAAGCAGACTAAGTTGACTACGAAAGAATCGGAACTGTTGGGCTTGCTTTGTGCGCATGCCAATGAGATTTTGCAACGTGACTTTGCATTGAAGACTATCTGGATTGACGATAACTACTTCAATGCACGTAGCATGGACGTATATATCACCAAACTGCGTAAGCACCTGAAAGAAGATGAGTCTATCGAGATTATCAATATTCACGGAAAGGGATATAAACTGATTACTCCGGAAGCCGAGTCCTAAACAGGACTTGGTTTTCGGACAACGGAAAATAAAAAAAGGCGGTTGCATTGCAATCGCCTTTTTTTATTTCTTTTTCTCGGTATTAATCCGCAATTCTCTTGTTGATAAGAATGTAAGAAATCAATCCTATCACAATTAAAACAGCGCTGGTACCCAGAATCGCGTTGTTGTTTACATTGCCGGTAAAAGAACATGCAACCAAGATTACAGCTCCTACCAAGATTAATATCAATCCCAGATTTTTTAATAAGCCTTTCATGTGTGTGTATTTTAATAGATTATTATTTTCATATTCTTGTCACAAAGAAAAGCATAATTCTTTAACAAGCGAAATTATTTTTGCAAAAAAACTATTATTCGACCTAATTTAATGAAGAATGAGGAATAAAGGATGAAAAATGAAGAATGAAGGATGGAGAATGAGGAATGAAAGTTTGGCTATGTCATATGACTGCACCGCGCCAATATCCCATCAAATAATTCTTCATCCTTCGTTCTTCATTCTCTTAATCTTTCGTATTGAAAAAGATTTTTCTCAGTACTTCCTGGCTGACGCTTAACTCTTCAATGGTGATATCTTGTAATGCTTCCTTTAGCGTCTGATTAGCTATGACGCGGGCACGCTCCTCCAACTCCTTACCGTCTTTGGTAAGGTGTATCAGGTTGGTACGACGGTCTTTTTTATCGGATATGCGTACAACAAGATGCTGGCGTTCCATGTTATCTATGAGGCGGGTCATACTGGGCTTGTCTTTAAAAGTTGCATTACACAACTCTTGTTGCGTCACTCCGTCTTTTTCCCATAAAAAGATGAGGACAGTCCACTGCTCGGGAGTGATTTCCAAACCGTTTTGCCTGAAGTTACGTGATAATTTGCGGTTAATGGCAGCAGATACTTTGCCGTTCAGGATGGCAAATATCAGCCGGATGTCAAAGTTAAATTGCTCTATCATGAAATTATTGTTTAAACAACTTTGCAAATATAGTATAAGTTGGATACAATACAAAATAAGTCCGCTTATTTTTGCAGTTCAAAATAAAATGCCTACCTTTGCACCCGCATTTAATAAACGAATAATTTATTTATTTAATTAAACGAGTATGAATCAATACGAAACCGTTT